>Ga0182014_10003122_pt1 | contig 20249 bp, 21 predicted proteins | sample 612S2DmetaG_FD_120489 | JGI IMG/M metagenome (GOLD analysis project Ga0182014, IMG submission 120489) | Permafrost microbial communities from Stordalen Mire, Sweden - 612S2D metaG | ecosystem: Environmental > Terrestrial > Soil > Wetlands > Permafrost | place: Sweden: Stordalen | collected... | reverse complement strand
TGACGCCACGACTCTGCACGCCTAGAGCCCAAACGTCCATGCCTTCGCCGCAAACGCGCACACAGCGGTAGCACAGGATGCAACGCGGCCGGTCGAAATACACCACCGGAGACCACTGCTGTTCTTCGCGGTGGTTTTTCGCCTCGATGAATTTCGATTCGGATGCGCCGTAGGAAAACGTCATGTCCTGCAGTTCGCATTCGCCGCCGGCGTCGCACACCGGGCAATCCAGCGGGTGGTTGCCTAGCAGCAACTCGACCATCGCCTTGCGAGCCTGACGCACCTCATCGCTGTCGGTCGCGACGATCATGCCCTCGGTTACGGTCGTCGTGCAGGCCGTCTGAAGCTTGGGCATCTTCTCGATCTTCACGACGCACATGCGGCAAGCGCCCTGCAACGAGAGCCCGGGGTAGTAGCAAAAAGAGGGCACTTCAATGCCCGCGCTCTTGCAGGCTTCGATCAGCAGCGAGCCCGCGGGAGCGGTGAGTTTCTTGCCATCGACAGTTAGGTTGACATCAGCCATTGTGGATTTGGTAATTTTGTAATCGGGTAATTTTGTAATTTAACCTCTATCGGTTACGGCGCGCGGTGAACTGCGACGCCGTGAAAATCGCGCTCAATTCATGGGCCTCCGCCAGCAACGATGCCAACTTCTTTGACGGGACGATGTCGCAATCCGACAGCATTTCCAGCCAAAACACCGTCTCGTCAGCCTCCTCCACAACAATTCCAATCTTCGCGATCCATTCAGCCTTCGTTCTCGAACGACAACTCGCCCGGTAGTTCGCTGCGACTCCTGTACCGGAACGCATCAGTTGTTTGCCCAGAACTTGTGCGTCTGTCTTGAACGGCAGCGCTCGATAAACTCGCACAATTCTAACTGCAAACTTCTTCGTCCGATCTCGAAGCTCTTCTTGCTGCGACGGCATCAGGCTCACAAATTACAAATTACCCGATTACCAAATTACGAAATTAAGCCAATACCGGCTCCGCCGAGCCCGCTTTCTCAAACGGGCACGGTTTTCCATCTAAGTGATCTTCAAATTCTTTTCTGAACTTTTTCACGAATGCCATGGTGGGCATCGCCGCCGCGTCTCCGAGCGGACAAAACGTCTTCCCGAGCATGTTTTCGGACAAGTAATAAATGTTGTCGATATCTTTCTTGACGCCTGCGCCGGCATGGAAGCGCGTCAGCGTTTTCTCCAGCCAGTCCGTACCTTCGCGGCAGGGGATGCACCAGCCGCAGCTCTCATGCCGGTAGAACTTCATCGTGCGCAACGCAAACTTCACGATGCATGCCGTATCGTCGAGCACGACCACGCCGCCCGACCCAAGCATTGAACCCGCTTTCGCCACTGAGTCGAAATCCATGGCGACATCGATTTCCTCCGGAAGCAGCACTGGCGTCGACGATCCACCGGGGACGACCGCTTTTAAACTGCGCCCGTTTGAAATTCCGCCGCCGACCTCATAGATCATCTTCTTGAGGTTATAGCCCATCGGAAGTTCGTAGACGCCCGGCTTGTTGAGATTTCCCGAAAGGCAGAACAGCCGCGTTCCGCCATTCTTCGGCGTTCCGAGTTTCGCGTACCAATCCGCGCCGCCCAGAATAATGTGCGGCACAGCGGCCAGCGTCTCCGCATTATTAATGACCGTCGGGCCGCCCCACAGGCCGACCACGGCAGGGAAGGGAGGACGGATGCGCGGAATGCCGCGCTTGCCTTCGAGCGACTCCATCAGAGCCGATTCTTCGCCAACTTCGTATGCGCCTGCTCCACCATGCCAATAAATGTCGAGATCGTATCCGCTGCCGAAAATGTTCTTGCCGAGAAAACCTTTGGCGTAGGCGTCTTTGATCGCCTTCTGCATGATGACCGACAGATAGCGATACTCGCCGCGTATGTAGATATATCCGGTATGCGAACCGACCGCGATGGCGGCAATCATGACGCCTTCGATGACCGAGTGCGGATCGTGTTCGAAAATCAGGCGGTCCTTGCAGGTTCCGGGCTCGCTCTCATCGCCGTTGCAGAGCACATATTTCGGCTTGGCCGATTGCTTCGGCACAAACGACCACTTCATCCCTGTGCTGAACCCGGCGCCGCCTCGTCCGCGCAGCCCGGAGCCTTTTACTTCATTAATGATGGCGTCCGCACCCATTCCCAAAGCTTTCTGCACGGCCTGGTAGCCGTCCAGTTGGAGATAGCGATCGATCTCCGTAGCGCCCTGACCAAAGCGCTTCGAGATCACGCGTACCTCGTCGGGATGGGAAACTAGAGAAGCCATAAAACAATTTGGTAATTTTGTAATCGGGTAACTTGGTAATTGAAAACCCAAAACCGCGCGATTTGAAATTACACAATTACCCGATTACCAAATTACAAAATCCTCACTGCGTTCCCTTCTTCTTATACTCGTCCAGAATCTCGTCCAGTTTCGCGTTCGTCAGCTTCTCATGAAAATCGTAATTCACCTGGACTGCGGGAGCCCAGCTGCAGGCGCCGATACATTCAACCTCTTCCAGCGAGAACAAACCATCTGCTGTCGTGCCCTTGTTGCCGACGCCCAGCTTTTTCTTGCAGTGGTCGAGAAGTTCCTCGCCGCCGCGGAGCATACACGCGATGTTGGTGCACACCTGCACGTTGTACTTCCCGCGCGGCTTCGTCGTGAGCATCGAGTAGTAACTGATCACGTTGCGGACTTCCAGTTCGGTCAGGTCCAGCCGAGTTGCTAGTTCCGCGATCACCTCGTCGCTCAGACTGCCGACCTCATCCTGCGCGTAGAGCAGCGTAGGCACAAGCGCCGAGCGCCGGGTCGGGTAATGCGTCAGCATCTCGGTGAAGCGAGCTTCGAACTCTTCCGAAAATTTCATAGGCAGAAAACGATTTGGTAATTTTGTAATCGGGCAATTTGGTAATTTGAAAACCTAAATCCGCGCCGTTTCAGATTACAAAATTACCCGATTACCAAATTACAAAATCCCTACCGGTCGATATCTCCCAGTATCACATCAAGACTTCCAATGGCCGCGACCACGTCGGCAATCAGGCCGCCTTCGCACATTTTGGCCAGCACTTGCAGATTCGCGAACGACGGCCCGCGCATGTGCACGCGATAGGGCTTGGCCGTTCCGTCGCTGACGACGTAGTAGCCCATTTCTCCGCGCGGCGATTCGATCGCCTGGTAAACCTCGCCCGCCGGAACCGTGAAGCCCTCTGTAATGATCTTGAAATGGTAGATGAGGGCTTCCATCTGCGTCTTCATTTTCTCGCGGTCGGGCAGAACGACCTTGGGCGCGTCGGCTTTGATGGGTCCTTCCGGCATTCCCGCCAGCGCCTGTTCCACGATGCCAATCGATTCCCTTAACTCCTGCACCCGGCAAAGGTATCGCGCGAACACGTCCCCTTCCGTGCGCACCGGCACGTTGAACTTGAAATTTTCGTAGCCCGTATAAGGAGCATCGCGGCGAAGATCAATATCAACTCCGCTGCCGCGCAGCGTGGGACCGCACGCGCCCAGCGCAATCGCGTCTTCCGCGCTCAGGCGGGCGACGCCCTTGGTGCGCATCATAAAAATCGGATTCCCGGTCAGCAAGCCTTCGTATTCATCTATGTTGCCGCGGAAGCGGTCGGCAAACTTCTTGACCTTCTCGAAGAATCCCAGCGGCGGCTCCAGCGCCAAGCCGCCAATGCGGAAATAAGATGTCATCATGCGCTGCCCGCTCACCATCTCGAAGAAGCGCAGAACGTCTTCGCGCTCGCGGAAACAATAGAGAAAGACGGTGAACGCGCCCAAATCCATGGCATGGGTTCCCAGCCAGACCAGGTGGGAATTGATGCGACTCAGTTCATTCATCAGAACCCGCATCCACTGCGCTTTCGGAGGAATCTCCAGCCCCAGCAACTTCTCGACAGCCAGGCAATAGGCGAGGTTGTTGGTCAGGGGGCAGAGATAGTCGATGCGATCGGTCAGCGGCACAACTTGCTGGTAGAACTTGGCTTCGCAGGTTTTCTCGATGCCGGTGTGCAGATAGCCGATCACTGGCTTAAGCCGCACAATGGTCTCGCCGTCGATTTCCAGCACCAGGCGCAGCACCCCGTGGGTCGAAGGGTGTTGCGGCCCCATGTTCAGGACCAGGGTGCGATCACCCGAGCTAGTTTCTCGACCGGGATCGGCTGCAGTGGCAGGAAATTGCGTCATGATCTACCGATAACCTTCCACCGGGTAGTCCTTCCGCAGAGGATGGCCTTCCCAGTCATCGGGCATCATAATGCGTTCGAGGTTGGGATGTCCGCTGAAGCGCACACCAAACAGATCGAACACCTCGCGCTCATAGTGGTTGGCCGAGGGCCAAACCGACGTGACCGATTCGATCGCCGGACTGGAGCCGTCCAGGCGAGCTTTCAGGCGCACCCGCTCTTTATGGGGAATCGAAAGGAGATGGTAAACCACCTCAAACCGCGGCTCGGAAGGATACCAATCCACGCAGGTGATGTCGCATAAGTAATTGAAAGGGCAATTGGTGGAGTCGCGCAAAATCGCGCAAGCTTCGCGAATTGCGTCCTTCTCGATCCAGATCGTGAGCTCGTCGCGATCGAATTTCACCGCCTGCACCACGGAGGCGTTCCAATCCGCCAAGCGGGCCAAAGCGGGATGCGATTTCAACTGCTCGATGTCGGTAATCGGGGCAGCCAGTGCCATCAGACGTCTCCCCGCTTGGCGGCTGTCAGACCCCAGTCGAGCACGCCTTTTTTCCAAACATAGAAAAGGCCGACCAGCACGATCGCGATGTACACCATCATCTCCCAGAATCCGAACATCTTCAGTTCGCGCAGGATGACCGCCCAGGGATAAAGGAAAACGGCTTCCACGTCGAACAATATAAAGAGCATGGCCACCAGGTAGAACTTGATGGAAAATCGTCCCCGAGCGTCGCCAATGGGCTGAACCCCGCACTCATAGGGCGACATCTTCGCCCGATTCGGTTTATGCTGGCCTATCAGCCAGGAGAGGATCACGATCGCGGCCGCCAGGGCCGTGGCTATGCCGAAATGCATCAGGAGGGGCAGGTAGCGAGCGAAGTAATTGTCCGGCATAGGGGGAGCTATATATAATTTGCGCCAAGCAGCAGACGTTCTAGATTAGTTTTGGCTGGCAAAAGTGTCAAGCTAAGTGCGCGTTTTAACGGCAGTTTCATCCGGCGGAGCCTGTTTTGGCACGACTGGGGAAAGCCTGAATCGCATGATCTTTGGTTTTAACACCGACATTCGTCACGAAGACACGGTCTACCACGTGCAAAGCGAAGCCCGCGAAGGCGAGCAGTTGCTGCAGACACAAGTTTTCGTTCGCGGCCGCTGCATCGGCAAGCACGCCGTTCCTTATGGACCGGGGGCGGGGAAAGGTTTTCCGGACAACGATCACGACATGGAGAAGCGCCTGCGCGAGCTGCATCGCGAGGTGCTCGACGCCATCCGCGATGGCAAGCTTGATTCGATTTTCGACAACCGCGATAGCACCGAAACGCTGGCAGCGGTGAAAGAGCTTGACCTGGAGTGGGTCAATGCCAGCTCCGTGCACTCGAGCGGCGCCTTGACCATGCGGATACGGGTCACCGACGGAGGCGCCACGGTGGAAGGCGCCCGTCTTACACTTCGTTTCGTCCGGCCCGACGCCGCGCCATACTACGCGCAGGTTCTCACCGACGCCAAGGGCAACGCCGAGATGAACGTTCAGGTGGATGAAAAGGCGCTCTCCGATTCCTCCGTGCTTGTGCAGGCAAGCTTCGCCGGACGAACCGCCACCCGCAAGTTCCAACTCCGCGCCGCGATTTAGCAGTAGGTTGCAAATCGTTTTGGAAACGGCGTTCCCGGCTGCGGATAAGCCCTCGAAATCAGACGCACCTTTAGGGGCTGCGCATTGCTGGCCCGGATTGAAGGGCCGCAAGATGCGACAATGGATTCGATGAATCTAACCATCAATGGCGAAACTCAGGCGTCATCCGCCGAAACTCTGGGCGCGCTCGTCGAGCAGCTCAGCATGAAGCCCGACCGTCTCGCGATCGAACTGAATCGCGAAATCGTGCCCCGCGACCAATGGTCAAAGACTCCATTGCACGATGGAGATCGGCTGGAGATCGTCCACTTCGTTGGCGGCGGATCAAGATAAGCATGGCAGGTTTGGCAACCCGTTTCGCAACCTGCTAACCTGATTCCCGTGCGGCCCCGTCGTTCAACGGATAGGACTTCAGTTTCCTAAACTGACTATGCAGGTTCGATTCCTGCCGGGGCTACCAGAGACTTGGTCGCCACGCGATGCCTCTCCTCTGCGCTCGCCAAAGCCCCGCCTCACGGAAGTCACCTCGAAAGCAGCGCTCCGCTGCCGTATAATCAAGACACAGTGCTCAAATACTCAATCGTAGTTCCTCTCCATAACGAGCAGGAGAACGTCACCGACCTGTACGCGCGGCTTAAGTCCGTAATGGAAGCCAGCGGCGAACCCTTCGAAATGGTGCTGGTCGATGACGGTTCCACCGATGGCACATTCCCGTTGCTGCGTGAGATCGCCGCCGTTGACAGCCGCGTGACCGTCGTCAAGCTGCGCCGCAATTTTGGCCAGACCGCCGGCCTCGCTGCTGGATTCGATCACGCCCGCGGCGAGTACATCATCGCCATGGACGGTGACCTGCAGCACGATCCCGCCGACATTCCGTTGTTCCTCGAAAAAATTGCCGAGGGCTACGACATCGTCAGCGGCTGGCGCAAGAATCGCGTCGACAATTTCTGGCTGCGCCGTTTTCCTTCGCGCTGCGCCAACTGGCTCATGGCCAAACTGAGCGGCGTAGACATTCACGACTTCGGCACCACTTTCAAAGCCTACCGCCGTGAAATTCTGGGGCAGGTTCCACTTTATGGAGAGCTCCACCGCTTCATCCCCGCGCTGGCGTCGTGGTATGGCGCGTCGATCGTCGAAGTTCCCATCAAGAATGTGAACCGGGAACGCGGCGTTTCGCATTACGGAATCTCCCGCACCTTCGGCGTCTTCTTCGACCTCATCACCATCCGCTTCCTGCTCAAATATCTTTCGCGCCCCTTGCACTTCTTCGGCACGATTGGGATGTTCAGCATCATGGCGGGCTGCGGCATTTCCGGCTGGCTCATTCTGCAAAAGATCCTGCACCAGGCCGATGTCATGTATCAGCACGGCCCGCTGATGATGTTCTCTGCCGTCCTGTTGCTGGGGGGAGTGAACATGCTCGCGGTCGGCTTGCTGGGAGAGATGCAGGTGCGCCACTACCACGAGCCCACGCTGCGCGCTCCCTACTCCATCGATCGCGTCCTGCGAGCGCAGAGCGAAGAGAGCACGATCTCGGAATAGTTTGTCGTGGTTGATTTTGGGTGGCGCAGCGGTCACCGATGCGATTTCCTCGCCATTACCCACAAAGCGGTCACAAGTCCCCGTGACGCGCGCTACTGACCCATGGCCGACGCCGAGAGATATAATCTCCGAAGTCATGTCCACCACAACCGAATTCAAACTGCGTCTTGCCGGCCGCATGTCGCGGCTCGGCACTGAAACCGCCTTTGAAGTCCTGAACCGGGCCCGCGCTCTTGAAAAGCAGGGCAAAGAGATCATTCACCTCGAAATCGGCGAACCCGACTTCGACACCCCCAACAACATTGTCGAAGCCGGTGTCGACGCGCTCCACATGGGGTGGACCCACTACGGCCCCGCCGCCGGTCTGCCCGACCTGCGGCAGGAGATCGCCAACTACATCAGCCGCACCCGCAAGGTTCCGGTTTCGAGCCAGGACGTGGTCGTGGTCCCAGGCGGCAAGCCGGTTATTTTCTTCAGCATCCTGGCATTAATTGATGATGGAGATGAGGTTATCTATCCCAATCCCGGCTTCCCCATCTACGAATCCATGATCGACTATGTCGGCGGACGCGCCGTCCCAATCCAGCTGCGCGAGGAGCGCGACTTTGCCCTCAACGTAAAAGAACTGGCGTCCCTGATCACCGACCGCACCCGGTTGATCATCCTGAACTCGCCGCACAACCCGACTGGCGGCGTGCTCACCAAGCAAGACATTCTCGAAATCGCCGAGGCCATCGGCGATCGCAACATCATGATTCTTTCGGACGAAATCTACAGCCGCCTCATTTTCGAAGGCGAGCACTTCTCCATCATGAGCGTCCCCGGCTTCAAGGAGCGCACCATTCTGCTCGATGGCTTCTCCAAAACCTACGCTATGACCGGATGGCGCATGGGCTACGGCGTAATGCGTCCCGATCTGGCCGCGCAAATCGCGCGCTTGAACACGAACTCGAATTCCTGCACCGCCAGCTTCACCCAGGTAGCCGGGATTGCAGCGCTGCGTGGAGATCAGTCCTCGGTCGACAAAATGAGTGCCGAGTTCAAGCACAGACGCGACGTCTTCGTAGCCGGCCTGAACAAGATCAAAGGCTTCTCTTGCCGTATCCCCAAGGGCGCGTTCTACGTTTTCCCCAACATTACCAAGACCGGATGGCCGTCAAAGAAACTGGCCGACGCGATGCTCGAACAAGCCGGAGTAGCCTGCCTCTCCGGCACCGCCTTCGGCAAATACGGAGAAGGCTATCTCCGCTTCAGCGTAGCCAACTCGCTGGAGAACCTGAACACCGCGCTGGAGAAGATTGAGGAGTGGGTAGGGAAGAACCTGCGGTAATTGTTATGGGAAGCGGCCCACCCGTCCTCGGGGGTCGAGAAATCGACGTTTGACAATCTGTATAGTATAAATATACACTATACACGATGATCAAGAGCTTCCGGCACAGGGGTGTCGAGCGGTTCTTCCAAACAGGATCGAAGGCAAAAATCCAGCCGCACCATGCGGACAAATTGAGATTGCAGCTTGCCGCGCTGGACAACGCCAAATCCCCGAAGGATATGAATGCGCAGGGCTGGAGGCTGCATCCCCTGCGCGGCGACCTCGAAGGCCATTGGTCGGTGGATGTCAGCGGCAACTGGCGTCTGACCTTTGCCTTTGAAGGGGAAGATGCCGTGTTGGTGGACTATCGGGATTACCACTGAGAGGTTTTTATGCGCATGCACAATCCGCCACATCCGGGAAGAGTTCTACGAGAGTATTTGGGGACAAGGTCGGTGACAGACACCGCCAAGCACCTTGGGGTGACTCGGGTCGCCCTGTCGCGCATCTTGAATGGCAGCGCGGGAATTTCGGCGGACATGGCGCTGAAACTGGCGGATGGCCTGGGTACCAGCCCCGAACTATGGATCGGCATGCAGACGCAGTACGATCTGTGGCAAGCATCGCGGCGCCGTCGTAAAAAGGTGAGGCCATTCGGTGTGGGTGTTGGACGGCGTGACGCCGCAGTGGAATTCCACTCATCGCAAAGTGCGCGATGAGCGGGGCACCTGGCTCCATCGGATGATTCTGAAAGAACTCCGCGAGCTCTCTGCCCTCCGCGGTTAACCCTCTTGCTTTCATCTCCCGTTGACAACCCGCCGCCCCGAATTGGTGTAAAATTCCGCGCCTATGACAAACATCGACCAGCACCCTGCCGGCTCCTTCTGCTGGATTGAGCTCCACACTACCGACCAGACCGCCGCCAAGAGTTTTTACAGCTCGATCTTCGGCTGGGAAGCCCACGACAGTCCGATGGGCCCGGACGATTTTTACACCGAATTCAAACTCCAGGGCCGGGAAGCCGCCGCCGGATGCACGTTGCGTCCCGAGCATCGTGCGCAGGGCGTCCCTCCGCACTGGGCGATTTACATCGCAGTCGAGAACGCCGACGCAACCGTCATTAAGGCGCAGCAGCTAGGCGGGAAAATTCTTTCCCCAGCTTTCGACGTCATGGACTTTGGCCGCATGGCGATCCTCCAGGATCCCACCGGCGCGAATTTCTGCGTCTGGCAAGCCAACAAGAACACCGGAATCAGAATCGCCCAGATCCACGGCACGCTCTGCTGGGCCGACCTAAGCACGCCCGACGCAAAACGCTCCTCCGACTTTTACTCCGGCCTTTTCGGATGGCAGATTGCGAACCAGCGTCTCGACGGCACGAAAGATCCCTCCGGTTACACGCACATTAAGAATGGCGAGCATTTTATTGGAGGCATTCATCCCGCCGCGTTTCGTCCGCCCGGAGAGCCATCACACTGGATGGCTTACTTCCAGGTCGATGACGTCGATACTTGCGCGGCCAATGCCAAAGAGCTGGGTGGCAAACTCTGTCTCTCGCCCATGATGATCGAAGGAGCTGGCCGCATGGCTGTGATCGCCGACCCGCAAGGCGCGGTCTTCGCGATCTTCGAATCAGCGCGGTGAAAGAGGTCGTCTGCATTTGCAGGAGCTTTTCCTCTGTGGTCCCCGTGTCCCCCGTGGTCAGGCTCGAAATGCTGACCACCACGGGGGACACAGAGTTCCACAGGGTTTTTCTCGGCGTCCTCCGCGTCTCGGCGGTGAAAACCGACCGCCCGGACGGGAATGTCGTCACCCCCAGCCGTGACCGCGCTCACTGAACCCCGCCACCGCGCCCGCTACGCTCGTCTTGCAAGTCAAATGCGCAAGTTAAATGCGCCAGCCTATGCGCCGTTTCCCGCCCTGCCCGGATTGTCGTCCGAATTTCGTTCGAGCGTCTGGCGTAAGCGAAGGAGCAACCCCATGTCTATTCAGAATTCGACCACCGGCGAAGTCCTGCGTTCCTACAGCATCGACGAGCTGAAGCAGCAGGCCAACTTGATGCGCGGCTACGACCTCGCGGCTCTCTGCGCGGCCGGCTCCGGACACGCCGGCGGCACGCTCTCCATCATGGACATCACCGCCGCGCTTTACCTTCGCGTCGCCAACCACGATCCCAAGAATCCCATGTGGCCCGACCGCGATCGCATCGTCTGGTCGACCGGCCATAAAGCGCCCAGCCTTTATCTCGGTCTGGCCTTCGCCGGATTCTGTCCGAAAGAAGATGTAGCGCTCCTGCGCAAGCTCTATTCGCCGTATCAAGGCCATCCGCACTGGCTGAAGCTGCCGGGCGTAGAAGTCTCCACCGGATCGCTGGGCCAGGGTCTGAGTATAGCCGTAGGCATCGCGTTAGCGGCCAAGTTGGACAAAAAGAATCACGACGTCTTCTGCATCATGGGAGACGGCGAGCAGCAGGAAGGCCAAGTCTGGGAAGCCGCGATGGAAGCAGGCCACTTCAAGCTCGATAACCTGATCGGCATCATCGACCGCAATCGCCTGCAGATTGACGGCTTCGTAAAAGACGTAATGAACGTCGAGCCTCTGGAAGATAAATATCGCAGCTTCGGATGGGACGTCCAAACCATCGACGGCCACGACATGAAGCAGGTTGTCGAAGCGCTGGAGAAGGCCAAGGCGAAAGCTGGCTCCGGCAAGCCCACCGTCATCATCGCTGACACCGTAAAAGGCAAAGGCGTCAGCTTCATGGAAGACGTAGCTGGATGGCACGGCAGAGCGCCCACCCGCGAAGAGTTAGACAAAGCGCTGAAGGAACTCGGACTAGGTACAGGTGAAGCCGGCCAGATTCCGGTGGAGCAACTCCTCGCCCACGCCCAGCAATATCAAGCCGAAGTTGAGCGCAAACTCGACGCCAAGATGCCGAAGTTTCATCGCAACTACTGGTGGAACGCCGCCGCAAACATGAAAGTGCAGATGAAGCCCACGCGCCTGGGCTTCGGCCAGTCGCTGGCGGCGAACGGCGACGATCCGCGTATCGTCTGCTTCGGCCTGGACATTTCCGGCTCCATCACCATCAGCGAGTTCTACGCCGGCAAGCCCGAGCGCAAGTCGCGCTGGATCAGCATGGGCATCGCCGAGCAATCCGCCACCTCAGCCGCCGCCGGACTGGCGAAAGAAGGGAAGCTCCCCGTCTTCGGCACCTACGCCACCTTCGCCGCCGCCCGCAATCTCGACCAGATCCGCACCTCGATCTGCTACGGGAACTTCAACGTCCTGATCGCCGGAGCCCACGGCGGCGTCAGCGTCGGCCCCGATGGCGCGACGCACCAGGCGCTCGAAGACTGTTTCGCCATGTGCGGACTGCCCAACATGAACGTGGTCGTCCCCTGCGACATGGTCGAGACCCGCAAAGCTACCGACTATCTGCTGCTCAAGCACATCGGCCCGAAGTACATACGCTTCGCGCGCGAAGCCACGCCGATCGTTACCGATGAGAAAACGCCATTCGTCTTCGGCAAGGCGAATGTAATTCGCCTGCGCAAAAATGAAGGCACCGCCAATTTCATCGACGCCTTCGTGACGAAACTGGAATCCGACTACCGCGACGAGTGCGAAGACTTGACCATCATCGCCTGCGGTCCGATGGTGCCCGAAGCCATGCGGGCTGCGTGGATATTGAAGCAGGATTTTGGCTATGAAACCCGCATCCTCAATATGCACACCCTCAAACCGCTCGACACCGAGGCCATCGTGCGAGCCGCCCGCGACACCAGCGTCGTCCTGACCGCCGAAGAGCATCAGATCGGCGCGCTGGCGTGGCCCGTCGCCAACGCCATCACCCAATCGCCCGCCCTCTATGGCATCCCCATCATCACCGGCGCCATCGGAGTCAAAGACCGCTTCGGAGATTCGGGCGCGCCCTGGGAGTTAATCAAGGAGTTCGAAGTCTCCGCCGAACACATCGCGGCCAAAGCGGTGGAGTTGATTGGAGTGAAGAAGTCGCTAAACGGCCCGCCGGTGTCGGAAGTGCATTTGGTGGGAACCAAGTAAGAAGTGAATTCGCAGTGATTGTCCGTAGAGACGGGGCTTGCCCCGTCTCAGACCGCTAAACGGCTCTCGTTTTCGGAGGTTTTGGGAAGGGCACGGTTTTAGAGGCTGCGGAAAAGTCCTTTCCGATCAAGAACCGTGACCTCAGCGGCTGAAGCCGCACTCGAGACAATGCGGTTATATCGCAGCGGTAAACCGCTGCGCCACCCAAAAGCAAGTGCAAAATCGAGTTTTTCCGCAGCCTATTCAGCCGCACCGTTTCGCCACTTCGCCACTACACTCCGAGAGTCATTTCTGATCGACGCGTCGTGGCTGTCAGATGGCTCTTCACGGCCGCAGCCAGACGCCGTATGCCCTCCCGTATCTGCTCTGGAGTGGCGTTGGAAAAGTTCAAGCGCATGTGCCGGCTGCCTTCTTGCGGATCGTTGGCATAGAAGGAATCGCCGGGCACGAACGCCACATTCTGCTCCAGTGCCGATCTGAAGACTGCCTGGATGTCCAGCCCTTTGGGTAGATTCACCCAGAGGAATAGCCCGCCCTGAGGATGAGTCCAGGTTACTTCGGCGGGGAAGAATTCCTGCAGCGCCTGGAGCATTACGTCACGGCGCTCGCGATAGACCTGACGAATCAGCTTCACGTGTTTGTCGAGGAATCCATCGCGCGCGACTTCGTAGGCCACGAACTGCGTGAAGGTCGAAGTGTGCAGATCGGCGCCCTGTTTCAGTTGCGCCAGTTTGCCGATAACATCGGGCGGAGCGACGATCCATCCCAAGCGCAGCCCGGGAGCCAGCGTCTTCGAGAACGTGCTCAGGTAAATGACGTTGCCAATGGAATAACCTTCGTCGCGCCGCAGGTTCTCGCGGTCAAGCACGACCAGCGATGGCAGGTGCTCGCCTTCATAGCGCAACTGGCCGTAGGGATCGTCTTCGACAATCGGAATGCCGTACCGATCCGCCAGCAGCACCAGTTCCTGGCGGCGCCCCTCGGACAAGGTGGTCCCGGCCGGGTTCTGGAAGTTGGGCAGCACGTACATGAACTTGGGGCCGGAGCGCAGAGGCTCCTCCAACTGATCGGTGCAAAGTCCGTTTTCGTCGCTCGGAACCGACACATATTCCGCGCCGTAAATGTTGAAAGCCTGCAAGGCGCCGAGATAAGTCGGCGCTTCCACCAGCACGCGGTCTCCGGCATTGATAAACAGCTTGCCGATCAGGTCGAGCGCCTGTTGCGAGCCGGAAGTGATCAGGACGTTCTCGGCCTTCACCTTGATCCCATAGCGCGCCATGTTGTTCGCGATCAGCTCGCGCAGCGGCGTGTAGCCCTCGGTGGCCCCGTACTGCAAGGCTTGATTCGCCTGCTCGGTAAGTACCTTGTGACAGGCTTCCTCAAAGCGTTGGACGGGGAAAACGTCGGGGGCGGGCAGTCCGCCGCCAAAGGAAATCATGCCAGGTCTTTGCGTGACCTTCAGCAACTCGCGAATTTGAGAACTGGTGATGCCCTTGGTCCGTGCCGCGTAACGAGATGTCCAGGCAGTCGACATTCCAAGCCTCTCTTATTAAGACTTTGTCATCCCGAACGAAGTGAGGGATCAGCATCTTGCCGCAAACTACAGATCCCTCACTTCGTTCGGGATGACAATCTGATGGATACAGATCCCTCACTTCATTCGGGATGACAATCTGATGGATACAGATCCCTCACTTCGTTCAGGATGACAATTTGATGGATGCAGATCCCTCACTTCGCTCAGGAAGACAATTTGATGCGAGTGATCGATCATGCGACGCTTTCAGACTCGGCTTTCACTCTGGCTTCCTAGGCGAAGCCGTCGGGCTGACTGACCGCGCCAATGTGCGCCTGCTCATCGATAAACAGGCGGCCTGCGTTCAGCGCTTTGCGGTCGATTTCGAGCAGGCTGACTTTTTTTACTTTGTCTTCGAGTACGCTCAATGCGGTTCCGGGAGCCAGACACTCGGTCTCCTCCAGCAGCGCCCCCATCATTACGATGTTGGCTGCCTTGGTCGAACCGAGTTTGTCGGCAATTTCCGCCGCCGGAATCGGGACCACCTGCACTTCCGGCACGCTAAAGTCGGCAGGAACGCTGGCGCCGTTGTAGAGAACAACCCCGCCGCTCACTACCTCGGGGGCAAACTTCCGCAGCGAGAACTCATTCATAGCCACGAGCACGTCCGGATGCGAGACCAGCGGCGACCCGATCCGCTCTTTCGATAAGCAGACGTGGCAGTGCGCGCTGCCCGAGCGCATCTCCGGACCATACGACGGCAGCCAGCTCACTTCCAATCCTTCGCGCATGCCCATTTCGATGAGCAGTTGCCCCAACAGCAGCACGCCCTGTCCCCCGAGGCCCGCGATTTTTATCTTCACGTCCTTGAAGCGATGGGCGTGCACTGGCTTCGAAGCATCGAGCTTGCCCGCTTTCGGAGTGATCTCCAGCACATCCGCTACGGAGCGGTGCGGCGGCTGATTGCCCGCGGGCATTTCCGGACGGTGGTCGCGGAAAACATTCAGCGGAAAGACGGGCATCATCTTTTCGAGAACCCAGCGCCGCGCTTCCACCGGGTCTTTGCCCCAGATCGTCGGACACGGCGACAGGATTTCGACAAATGAGAAGCCCGCGCCATCGCGCTGGATTTCGAGCGCTTTGCGGATCGCCCGCCGCGCTTTCATGATGTTCTTGTTGTCCGAAAGCGCCACGCGTTCGATATATGCTGGCGCTTCCAGGGTGGCGAGCAGTTCCGCCATGTGCATCGGGAAGCCTTCATTCGACGGCCGCCGGCCCCAGGGAGAAGTTGTACTCTTCTGCCCCACCAGGGTGGTGGGCGCCAACTGTCCGCCCGTCATGCCGTAGATTCCGTTGTTCACGAAAAAGACGGTGATCTTCTCTCCGCGATTGGCGGCATGTACGATCTCAGCCGTGCCGATCGCCGCCAAGTCTCCGTCTCCCTGATAGGCGATCACGATTTTGTCGGGGCAGGATCGTTTGGCTCCCGTGGCGCAAGCGGGCGCGCGGCCGTGCGCGGCCTGCACATTGCCCACGTCGAAATAGTAGTAAGCAAACACCGAACAGCCCACCGGACTCACGAAGATCGTCTTGTCCTGCAGTCCGAGTTCCTGCAGCGCTTCGGCAATCAGCTTGTGCACCACGCCGTGTCCGCAGCCGGGGCAGTAGTGAGTCTGGTTCTTCAGCTCCGACTTGCGCTCGTACAGGTCGTAGAACAGCGGCGACTTGGAGTGTATGGACTCGTATTCGCTGTTGACTTCGGCATTTGCTTTGGGATCGACTTTGGCGATGGATTCGGACTTGACCTCCACCTTGATTTCCGCCTTCACTTCTTTATCCACTACGCTGATCACGCTCTCGTTTGCCATTTTCGTTGCCCTCTTCCGACCAGCTCGACGTGGAGTTGGTCTCAGACCGTTACGGCCATGCGTGTCAACACCTGTTCTTGCAGCTCTCGGACCGACGGCACGTTGCCACCCACACGTCCGTAGAACTCCACCGGCACCTTGCCGTTCAGCGCCAGGCGCACATCTTCCACCATTTGTCCGTTGCTCAATTCGACGACCAACACCTTTTGCACCTTGGCAGCCGCTTCCACCAAAGCTTTCGAAGGATAGGGCCAGAGCGTGATCGGCCGGAACAGGCCCGCTTTCACGCCTTCCTTGCGCAGCGCTTCCACCGCGGAAAACAACACTCGCGACACGATGCCGTACCCCACCAGCAGGATCTCAGCGTCGTCGGCGCGGCAGAGCTCGCAGCGCGGCTCGGCGGCTTGCGCGCGCATGTACTTGGCTTCCATTCTGCGCTGGTGATCTTCCAATTCATCGATTTCGAGATAAATGGAACTGACCAGGTTGGCCCGCGTCTCGGGCGTTCCCTTTACCGCCCAAAGTTTTTCCGGCGGCTGAACTTCACGATCTTCCAGTTCGAGCGGCTCCATCATTTGCCCGACGAAGCCGTCGGTCAGAATCACAGCAGGATTGCGATATTTGTCGGCGAGCTCGAAGGCGAGCATGGTGAGCTCGGCCATCTCCTGCACCGATGCGGGAGCCAGCACGATATTGCGGTAGTTGCCATGGCCTCCGCCTTTCACCATGGCGAAATAGTCGCTTTGTTCCGGCGCGATGTTACCCAATCCCGGTCCGCCGCGCATCACATCCACAATCACGCACGGCAGTTCCGCGCCGGCCAGATACGACATACCTTCCTGCATCAGGCTGAGGCCGGGCCCGGACGATCCAGTCATGGCGCGCATCCCGGCCGCCGCTGCCCCGTACACCATGTTGATGGCGGCGACTTCGCTCTCCGCCTGCACAAAGGTTCCGCCGACTTGCGGGAAGTAGAGCGCGGCCGCTTCGGCGATTTCACTGGCGGGAGTAATCGGATACCCGTAGTACCCTCGGCACCCGGCGAGGATTGCGCCCTTTACCACCGCTACGTTTCCTTTACAGAGCTGCCGCATGTTCGCCCTCCTGCGCCGCTACCGGTGCCACCGCCTTGGCTTTCGCCTTCACCCGGTAAACGGTAATTGCGCCCGGCTCCGGGCAACAATAAAAGCAGATTCCACAGCCCGTGCAGTCCTGCCCGGTATAGTGCGCCGGATGCGCCCCGTAAGTGTTCAACTCCGGCCCGAGTTCCAGGCACTTCGGCGGACACGACTCCACGCACAGCCCGCATCCCTTGCATTCTTCGACATCGACCGTGACTTTACCGCGCGCTTGGACTGCCATGCTTCACCTCGTTGATGCTGTCCACACCCCGCCAGTTTCGATTACAAGCTCACTCCGCCCCAACGGCTGTGACCTTACGCACCAGCCATTGTGAGGCGTGTCACACCCAGGGCGCGTCGCAGACTCCAGCCCCTAAAGGGGCATCTGATTTCAGAGAACTTACGGTGTCGCTAAAGCGATACCCTGATACGAAACCTGATAAAAAACCCGATACGAAAACAGTGACACGAACCCCTTACCACGCGCCAGGGCTGGTCAGATACTCATGGATCGACTTCGCTGCGCGCCGTCCTGCGCCCATGGCCAGAATCACCGTAGCACTGCCGGTAACGATGTCACCGCCGGCGAAAACGCCTTTTCGCGATGTGCGCTGCGTCATCGGATCCGCTTCGATGTAGTTCCGCTTGTTCGTGTTCAACCCCGGAGTCGTACTCTGGACAATCGGATTAGCACTCGTTCCGATGGCGATCACGGCCACGGCCAGAGGAATTTCGTATTCGGAGCCCTCGATCGGAACCGGACGCCGTCTTCCGGAAGCATCCGGCTCGCCCAGAGCCATCTTCTGGCAGCGGGCACCGGCCAGCCATCCCTTGCCGTCGTCGAGGAACTCGATGGGGGCGGCCAGCACCTGGAATTCGATGCCTTCCTGTTGCGCGTGTTTCACTTCTTCCTTGCGCGCCGGCATCTCGGCCTCGCTGCGGCGATAAAGAATGAACGCTTTCCCCGCGCCCAGCCGCAACGCCGACCGGATTGCATCGAGCGCCGTGTTTCCGCCGCCGATCACGGCCACGTTCTTGCCGCGGAAATCCAGCATGGGCTCGTCGTACCTGGGGAACTCGTAGGCATGCATCAGGTTGATGCGCGTCAGGAATTCGTTCGCCGAATAGACGCCATTCAGATGTTCGCCAGGAATGCCCATGAACTGTGGGAGTCCAGCGCCGGTGCCGATAAACACCGCGTCATAGCCTTCCTCCTGCATCAGTTCGTCGATGGTGACCGTGCGTCCCACCACAACGTCGGTCTCAAACACGACGCCCATGGCGCGCATGTAGTCGACTTGCTGGCGGATGATCGCTTTCGGCAGTCGGAATTCTGGAATGCCGTACACGAGCACGCCGCCGATCTCGTGCAGCGCCTCGAAGACGTGGACCTGGTGTCCCTTCTGGACGAGATCGCCCGCCGCCGTCAGGCCGGAGGGGCCGCTGCCGACGATCGCAACTTTCTTTCCCGTAGGCGTCGCCTTGGCCACATTGCGAATATCCAGATGGCGCTGCTCATAGTCGGCGACGAAGCGCTCCAGATATCCAATGCCAAGCGGCTGAACCTTCTTGCCCATCAAACAGCCGCCTTCGCAGTGGTCTTCCTGCGGGCAGACTCGCCCTGTGATGGCGGGCAGCACGTTGTCTTCGCGGATCTTGGCCGCCGCGCCGAGGTAGTCGCCAGCCACGATTAACTCCACGAACTCTTTCACCTTGACGCCCACCGGGCAGTCGCTGACGCATTGTGGCTTGGCACACTCCAGGCAGCGCTGCGCTTCGCGCCGCGCCAGTTCCTCGGAATAGCCCAGGTTTACTTCGGTGAAATTCGTGGCGCGCAGCAGCGGAGCCTGCTCCAGCATGTGCTGCCGCGGCACCTTCATGCGCTCTTTCAATGGCAGCGGATTCAATGAGGGGTGCTTGGTGGGCGGCTTAGTGGGTTCTGTCACCGGTCGCCTCCTTGCAGCGCGCATGTGCCCGTCTGTCTGGCACGAACGGTTTCGAGTTGCTTTTCGGGCTCGTGCTGGAAGTCTTCCATCGATTTCTGCTCCGCCGTCCGATACATCGAATTGCGCTGCACCAGCACGGAGAAGTCCACGCGATGCGCGTCGAACTCGGGGCCATCCACGCAGGCGAACTCGCTCTTGCCGTCGACCAGCACGCGACAACCGCCGCACATGCCGGTGCCGTCGATCATGATCGGGTTCAGGCTGACGATGGTGCGGATGCGCTCTTTCCGCGTCATCTCCGCCACCGCTCTCATCATGGGGATGGGGCCGATCGCCAGCACCAGGTCGATGCGCGTGCCGTTCTCGATCAACTGCCGCAGCTTGTCGGTGACGAAACCCTTGTCGGCGTAGCTTCCGTCGTCGGTGGTGAGCATCAGCGCATCGCTCACTTCGCGCAATTCCTTCTCCAGAATGACCAGCTCTTTATTGCGCGCGCCGACGATGGAGATCACGCGATTGCCGGCACGTTTCAGCGCCGCCGCCGTCGGATATGCCATGGCCGTGCCCACGCCGCCACCCATCACCACCACCGTGCCGAAATCTTTGATTTCAGAGGGCTTTCCCAGCGGCCCCACCACATCCAGAATGCTGTCGCCCGCATTCAGGGAATTGAGCAGGTTGGTGGTTTTGCCGGCCGACTGCACCACAATGCCAATCGTGCCGCGCTCGGGGTCGGAATGCTCGATGGTGATTGGAATCCGCTCGCCCTGCTCGTACAGCCGCAGGATTACGAATTGCCCTGGTTTTTGTTTGTGTGCAATGCGTGGCGCTTCGATGACGAACCGCTTGATGCCGGGCGCCAGGAACTCAGCGTGCAGAATTTTGAACATGTGTCACGTGGCTTACAACCCATTGTCCGGAATCCCAAGGCAAGTGGATGTGACCGGTGTCACTCGTGAGGGCGAGCAACATCACGCTTCCGAAGTGACGCAGCCTATTGCGGATACCAGTCGAGCAGCCGTACTTCGATCCCGGTTCCCTCCAGCC
>Ga0182014_10003120_pt1 | contig 20253 bp, 16 predicted proteins | sample 612S2DmetaG_FD_120489 | JGI IMG/M metagenome (GOLD analysis project Ga0182014, IMG submission 120489) | Permafrost microbial communities from Stordalen Mire, Sweden - 612S2D metaG | ecosystem: Environmental > Terrestrial > Soil > Wetlands > Permafrost | place: Sweden: Stordalen | collected... | reverse complement strand
CTTTGCCGCCCGTCAAACAGAGCAGTGCTATACTTTAGCCCTGAGACTGCCGATTCAGGCCAGTTCCTGAGTGCCTGCCGCGTCGCCGTCTGGAGGTTTCTCTCGCCTATGACTCACCGCGCCCGCCGCGCACTCCTCGCCGTAGCTCTCTTTTTCTCCATCTGCGCCGTTGCGGGCAGCTTCCTGCAGGGCAAGGTGGGGGCGCAGTCTTCCTCCGACGAGAGCCAGCTCCGCGACAACCTCAAGGACTTTACCGGTGTCTATTCCATCGTGGAACAGAACTACGCCGAACCGATCGACGGCGACAAGGTCGACGCCGCGATCTACGACGGAGCCATCCCCGGCATGCTGCGCGTGCTGGATCCGCACTCCAACTTTTACGATCCCAAGGCCTACGCCAAGATGCGCGAGGAGCAGCACGGCCGTTACTACGGCGTGGGCATGACCATCCAGCAGCCTTGCAGCACCTGCAAGGTCTATTGCGTCTTTCCCATGGAGGGCGCGCCTGCCTTCAAGGCGGGGATTCATCCAGGCGACGTCATTGACGCGGTGGACGGCAAGAGCACCGACAAACAGGCCTCGGACGTGGTGGCCAAGGAGCTGAAAGGTCCCAAGGGCACGCATGTGCAGGTGAGCATGATCCGCGAGGGCCAGCCCAAGCCGCTGGTCTTCGACTTGGTGCGCGACGAGATTCCCAACCCCTCCGTCGACCTTCAGTACGAGATTCGGCCCGGCGTGGGTTACATTCACCTGAAGCAGTTCCAGGAGACGACGGCGCAGGAGGTCATCGAGGCCGTTGACGGCTTTGGCAACCTCAAGGGTCTGGTGCTGGACCTGCGCGGCAATCCCGGCGGCCTGCTGAGCCAGGCGGTTGAGGTCTGCGACCACTTGCTCAACAAGGGCCAGATCATCGTCTCGCAGAAGGGCCGCGCTTACCCGGATGTGGTCTATACGGCCACACACGGCAACAGCGGGCATGCCTTCCCTATCGTTGTCCTGGTCAACCGCACCACGGCCTCGGCGGCTGAGATTGTGAGCGGCGCGCTACAGGACCATGACCGCGCGCTGATCGTAGGCGAGACCACCTTTGGCAAGGGACTTGTACAGACGGTTTACAACCTTAGCGAGAATACCGGCCTGGCGCTTACCACGTATCACTACTACACGCCCTCGGGCCGGCTCATTCAGCGCAACTACGCTGGCGTTTCGCTCTATGACTATTACTACAACCACGCCGGCGCAATGCCCACCGACTCCACAAATCGCGAGGTCAAGCTGACCGACGCGGGGCGAACGGTATACGGCGGCGGCGGTATTGCGCCGGACGAGAAGATCGAAACCCCCAAGAGCAATCGCTTCGAAGATGAGTTGATCATTAAGGATGCTTTCTTTCTCTTTGCTCCCGTGTATGTATCCAAACACACCGTGGATGCGAACTTCGATGTGAACGACGCGGTGCTGGGCGAATTCAAGCAATACCTCACCAGCCAGAACATTCCCTTCACCGACGCCGACTTCAGCGGAGCGATGGACTGGCTGAAGATGAACATCAAGGACAAGATCGTCACCATCCAGTTTGGAGAGTCGCGCGGCCTGCGCACTCGCGCCGACTGGGATCCGATGATCCAGAAGGCGCTCTCCTTTCTGCCAGAGGCGCAGGCTCTTGAAGACAACGCCCACAAAGTACTGACGCAGAAGGCGGAGGCGCGGAACGAACCGAAGTAAGCTCGGGTTTTAGTGAGACGTAAAAAGGCCGTCCTCACGGGGACGGCCTTTTTACGTCAGCTTCGGAAGAGTTGCAATTCGGTTCCTCTTGAGGCGGTAATTAACTCCAGGTGCGGATGCCGATCACTCCCCAGTAGGCAAGATAAGCCGCCGCGATCAGCAGAGCGAAGGTCACCGCGATCGAATACCAGCGGACGGTCCTGCGAATCTCAAGCCTCCGCGCCTGCCACAAGGCGACAGCGCTGGCCAAAGAAGCCAATGCGAAGATCGATGTGGTTACGGTGAGGCCGAAGGACCAAACGGTCAGGTTGCCCATGCGCTGGATTGCGTCATTGCCGGCGACGATGGTACAAGCCACAAATGCCAGCAGGCTCAGCACCGCAATAAGCGGCCATATGCGCAAGGCGCGCTCAGCCGGGCGGCGGCGTCTCTTGAAGCAGCCGCCGATCATCCAGAACGGCGCATACAAAAGGATCGACACAACTGCCAGCAGGAACCAGGCAACCAGAGCGATTTCAGAGAATGCAAGCCAGGTGGGGATGCGCTTCAGCGTTCCACCGATGAAGACAAAGCGTCCCTCGCCATTCGGCTTGAGCAGTATGGCCGTGGCGACCGCTTCGGGAGCTCCCTTCTTTGGAAGGTAGCGGAACTGCTCGCCGCCGACAGGCACGAAGGGCTGATCGATCTGGCTGAGGCTTGAGATCAACAGGTTGCCATTCGCGAAACGCACGCGCTGTAGCGCGACCAGATGCTCAATAAAGTACATGAACTGATTGCGCGGCGAGGCAGATTCGTACCAGCCGGCATACTGTTGCGCATCGGCGGGTAGCGGCGCTGCCGCGGGCACCACGGGTTTGGCAAGGCCACGCGTAACGTACGCTCGAATCGCGTCGCCAATCTTGCCGAAGGCCGCGCCATTGCCGGTGTTGATGCTATAGGAGTAGCCCACGCCAAATTCGGGCAGATAGGCCATGTCCGTCAGCCCGCCGTCCACGCCGCCATCGTGCCCATGGTAGACAAAGCCGTCGTAGAAGCTGGTGTAATTACTCAAACCGTATCCGGTCTTCAAGCCTTCCTGCGCCGGCCATGCGCTTGTCGGCGTCTCCATGCGATCGATCGCGGCGGCCGGCATGACCTCGGTCCCGGCCACAGCGCCGCGATTCAGATAGAACTCCACATAAGCCGCCATGTCTTTGGCGGAGGCATTGATGGCGCCGGCGGGGCGAAGCAGGATGTTCCAGTAGGGATAGGGCGTCTTGCCATCGGGGTGATAGAGGGTCGTCAATTGCGGCGAAGGCTGCTCGAAGTAGGTGGCTGTCTTCATGCCGATGGGCTGGAAGAAGTTCTGAGTCACGTAATCTTCAAATCGCTGCCCGGTGATCTTTTCCACGATGTAAGCAGCGACGGGAGGGCCGGAGTTGCAATAGGCCATGCGCGTGCCCGGCCGCCAGCGGGAGATGCGCGAGTGGTGGTCGTAGTCCAGTCCTTCGCGCAGGGTCATGCCTTTGGCGTTCTTGGCATACTCGCGCATGTGCATATCGTCCCAGCCGGTAGTGTGTTCCAGCAGGTCGACCACGCGCACCGGGTCGGTTGCCTCCCAGCGATTCTCGAACCATATCTCGGGCGCGAGTTTGCGCACCGGATCCTGAAGCGACAGCTTGCCTTCATTCACCAGCTTGAGGATGGAGAGCGAGGCGAAGGCCTTGGAGGTCGAGCCGATGCGGAAGAGGGTCTCGTCCGTAGCGGCTTGATTTGCAGCCACGTTGGATTTGCCCAGCCCCGCGACCCATTCGGGGCCATCGCGGTGCACAATCGCAATAGACATGCCGGGCGTATGCGTGTCCTGAAGGATCTTCTCCAACTGCTGGCGCAGCTCCGCGATCGACTGCGCCGGCTTGGGCGGGTTATCCGCTTTGTTCTGAGCGGCGCAGGATGCCGCGAACAAGCAAAACAAGATTGCGCGAGCGATGGATTTCATTCCAGGACCACCTCATGATTCAAAAAATTGCTTTCAAGCGGCGCGCAAACCGCGCCAAACTCTCTTTGCCAGGAAGCCCAACCATCATAGTCAACGACAGCGACAGCCGCAAGGAAAGCCAAAATTGTTTGCAGAACAATCGCATTTTAAATCGAAGGCGATCGCATTGGGTATACTCCGTCGCGGATAATCTTCGTTCAGGAGGGACGACATGAGGTTAGCCCAGGGCAGTAGCCCTGGATAGGCCTTTCGCTTGTAACCGCCGTCACAGCGCGGTCTCGCCGCGATCCATAGGCTCTTTATCGGAGTATAGGAGGAGTATTCAATGCCGGTAATCGCCGCTGAAAACGCCATTACAATTCAGAATCTTCTGGCCGCCTTCGAGGGCGAGTCGAATGCGCACGCCAAGTACACAGCCTTTGCGGTCAAGGCCGATGCCGATGGGTTGCACGGCGCCGCCAGCCTCTTTCGCGCCGCCGGGCGCGCCGAGCAGATTCACGCCGCCAATCACGCGCAAGTGATCAAGCAGTTGGGCGGCGAAGCGAAGTGCGAGATTCACGCGGTCGAGGTGAAGAGCACGCTCGAAAACCTGAAGGCCGCGCTGAGCGGCGAGCAGTATGAGGTTGACGTCATGTACCCCGGCTTCCTGAAAGAGGCCGAGGAGCGCAAGAATGGCGCGGCCATCCGCACCTTTACCGGAGCGATGGAGGCCGAGAAGACCCACGCGCGGCTCTACGGCGAGGCCGTTGCGCTGCTGGTTGGAGGCAAGCGGGACTCATGGATCGGCGAGGCGCGCGACTTCTACGTCTGCCCGGTTTGCGGCTACACCTCGGAAACGGAAGAGGAACACGAGCGCTGCCCGGTCTGCAAATGCCCATGGGAGCGCTTCGAGATCGTCCGGTAAAACCGAAGATTCAATACGAAAAACCCAATCAGGTTCGCCGCTTGGCAGGTCCTCATCTGTAGCGGCGGATGAGGTCTGCTCTTCCGCTGTTTTAGATAGCACGCGGAGATTGCAGAAATGTACTTGGCGAATGCAGGCCGGACGGTGGAGAATGCTTTAGTGCTGTGGTCATGAGAATTCGCAATTCAAAAAGAAAACCTGGGTGCCCCAGGTCCCTCGCATTTGGGGACGTGGGAAAGTACGAAATCATCATGACGCGGTACTAGTCCGGCAAATCAAAGAGTGGTTGCGCCACGCCCGTCGGATCCCCTCCCCGCCACTTCGAGCGCAACCGCAAGGAAGCTGTTATGCATTCGGTCTGGATGGGCGAGTTTATGGGCACGCTGGTTCTGGTGCTGTTGGGCAACGGGGTTAGCGCCGGGGTAACGCTGCGCAAGTCCTATGCGGCGGACTCGGGCTGGATCGTCGTCACCACCGGATGGGCGCTGGCGGTGCTTTGCGGCGTGCTGGTGGCGCAGGCCTTCGGCAGTTCCGGCGCTAACCTGAATCCGGCCATCACGCTGGCCGTCGCGATATACAGCGGGAGTTATTCGCATCTGCTGAGCATGTGGTCGGCGCAGTTACTTGGCGCCATGGCCGGCGCCGCGCTGATGGCCCTGCACTATGCGCCGCACTGGAAGCTTACTCCGGGACCTGCGGCTAAACTGGGCGTCTTCTGCACCAACGCCGCGGTGCGCAGTCCGTTGCTTAACATCGTCAGCGAGGCTTTGGGAACGGCAGTGCTGGTGGTTGTGGCCGGGGCGATCTTCTCGCACGGAGTTTCGGCAAACGGGCCGGCGGCGGGAATGGGGCCGTGGCTCGTGGGTAGTCTGGTGTGGGGCATCGGCCTTTCACTGGGTGGAACCACTGGCTACGCTATCAACCCCGCGCGCGATCTGGGTCCGCGCATCGTTCATTGGCTCCTGCCGATTCCCGGCAAAGGCGGATCGAACTGGCGCTATGCGCCGATTCCGATCATCGGCGACCTTGCAGGTGCGGTGCTGGCGGGGCTGCTGCTGCGTTATGCGCATATTTGATTCACGTCAAGCCGCAAATCGCCGCTTCATGATAAGTTTCTTTTTTGAAACAGCGCTCGATGAGAGCTGAGACCGAATGAGAACTGTCGATCGCATCCTGGCGTGGATTCTTGTCCTTGGCAGTGTACTTCATGGCGTGGGCTCGAGCCTTGGCTACAAGCATGAACCTCTTACATTGCTGTGGGCGCTTTCAGCCTCGCTCTTCAATCTGGAGACTGCGGCCATCAACCTGTTGCGAGCGCGACGGCCCTCGGATCGGCCCCTTGCGTGGATAGCCTTTGCGGGGAGTCTTGCTCTGGCGGCATCGGCGTTTACGTTCGGCGCACTGATCGGCAATGTATTCGACTTGCGCGCGCTGGTGAATGGATTTGTGGCACTGGCGCTAGCGGGCTTCAGTTTGAAGATGGCGCTGGGAGTTGCGAAAGAAAGGGCCTGACTGAAATCGATCGGTGGTCCCTTACTCAAGGCACGAAGCCACCACTGCAAGAGCGGCGATGGCTGCCGTCTCAGCGCGCAGAATGCGCGGACCAAGTGAAGCGGCCTGCCAGCCATTGGCGTCGAAGAGCGCTTCTTCCTCAGGCGCCCATCCGCCCTCTGGACCGATGGCGATCTCCAATCTGGGCATCTCGTCGGAGGCCGCGGAAATGGCCTCATTCAAAGCGTGGCTCAAAGTGGTGGTGCGCTCCTGCTCGGCCAGCACGATACGCGAAGTCTGCGAAGATGCACGCACGCGCACGGCCAGGGGGACTGGATCGTAGATCAGCGGAATGTCTGAACGGCGCGACTGCTGAGCCGCTTCGTGCACGATGCGGCGCCATCGCTCCACGCGCTTCTCAGCGGCCAGAGCCAGATGCTTCTCACTCCGGCGCGCGACAACTGGGGCCACCGCGGCAACGCCAAGTTCAGTGGCCTTTTCGAGAGCCCACTCCATGCGATCGAATTTATAGATGGATAAAACCAGCGTGACCGGCAGCGCGGGATCGGCTTGCAACTCGGCGATCAGATTGAAGCGAACCTCGGCGGGAGTGACGGCGGCAACCTCGGCGTGAAAGACGTGGCCGCCCGCCACCACATCCACATCCATCCCCGGTTGTGCGCGCAGCACCCGCGCCATGTGTTCGGCCTGCGCGCCGACAATGGTTGCAGTCACCTCATCCCAATGTTCGGCAATCCAGCGGCGGCGTGTCACAGGTCTCTCCGCAAGGCTCCTTGCGCCTACAAGTCTACTCCATTTCCAGAAACACCGAGGGGGATGCTTCAAAAGCATCCCCCTCGTGTGTTGCCTTGTGTTGGTTGAGCGATCCGCTACTTCTTTTTTGCGGCCTTCTTCGCAGGGGCTTTCTTTGCGGCGGCCTTCTTCGCGGGTGCTTTCTTGGTTGCCATTTGCCTATTCTCCCTCTTTGCTGATGTTCAGCGATTCTGCAACAAATCTATTGCAGTTGAAGAATGTATAGATTCACTCTTCATCGGTGTCAAGAGAAAAACGCAGCGATGGTGGAAAAAGGGTCCACAATTTCTCAACACGGAATCGCGCATCGATTCGAACACACCGATTCAAAGGGAGCGAGAAGAGGATGAAACCGTTGCATGAGGGACCGTTCATCACTTGTGGCAGGCCACATCGGCGCGCTCTTTAACAAACTGCGCCAGCGTTCCGGCCGCACGCCGCTCGATCAAATCGTCAAGATAAGATTGCCGGTCTTTGGGTTTGGCCTTCAGCAGGACCTCATATATTTGCAGTACACCTTCGACACCGGCCTGATACTGCGCCAACTGATCGTCCTGCTTATGGGGATTCCGGAGCACGAAGGCGGTCTGCGCAAAAATCATCGCCGTGAACAATGTCAGGCCGTCCTTCTTATCGCCCTTGGGGAGCTTGTCGAGGATCGCGCATAGATCGACATGCACGTCAGGGATTTCCATCATCCACTGCACAACCCACTTTTGTTCCTGTTTAAGAGCTGGATCGAGCGGATCGGCCTGGAATCGCTGGATGATATCGAGCGCCTGCTTCCGTTCTTCGGTAGTTGAAGGTCCGCGATCGGCGGCGGTTGAGGCGGCGGGCGCAAGCAGAAGCACGCAGCCGGCGAGAGCAGCAGAGATCGAGCGCAAGAACATGACCGTAATCCTCGCAGGCAAAGTTACAACATTCAATTGAATGTGAGCAAGAATGCACACCTCGCAAACTCATTCGATTGGAATCTGTCGAAGTTGGTTTCCCTGTTCCCCAGTCCCTAGTCCCTTGTCCCTGTTCCCCAGTCCCTAGTCCCTTGTCCCTGTTCCCTAGTCCCTGGTCCATGGTCGTTAGTACCCTGTTCCCCATTCCCCGCCGTCTGCTACACTCGCTGCAATCTCAATCATGCTCTTCAAGGTTCTCAGCGCGGCAGTCTACGGCATCGACGCCAACCTCATCGAGGTCGAGGTGGACTATAGCGGAACGGTCTCAGACCAGGATCACTTTCACACCGTGGGCCTGCCGGACGCCGCGGTGCGCGAGAGCCGCGACCGCGTACGCGCGGCCATCAAGAACTCCGGTTATCTGATTCCGCCCACGTTCATCACCATCAACCTGGCTCCCGCCGACATCAAGAAGGAAGGCGCGGGCTTCGATCTGCCCATCGCCCTCGGTATCCTGGGCGCCTACGGCGCGCTGCAATCCAACGATCTGAGCCGTTTTCTGCTGGTGGGCGAGCTGGGACTGGACGGCAGCGTGCGGCCCGCGCCGGGAATGTTGCCGGTAGCTATTCTTGCGCGTGAAACGGGAATTCCCAATCTGATTCTTCCCGCGGCCAACGCCGCCGAGGCCGCAGTGGTGGAGGGCGTGAACGTCTATCCGGTCTCGTCGCTGCTGGATGTGCTGGAACTGCTCAACAGCCAGGTCGTCGGCGTCATCCAGCGGGAGCCTTACCGCGTGGCCACCGAGGCGCTATTGAACGAACTGCAGCACTTTCCCGTGGACTTCAAAGATGTGCGCGGACAGCAGACGGCCAAGCGCGCCCTCGAAGTGGCCGCTGCCGGCAGCCATAACATTCTCATGATCGGGCCACCTGGCTCGGGGAAGACCATGCTGGCCAAGCGGCTGCCTTCGATCCTGGCTCCGCTCACCTTTGAAGAGGCGCTTGAGACCACAAAGATTCACTCTGTGGCCGGAGTGCTGGATGCGGCCGCGGGACTGGTGACGCACCGGCCCTTCCGTTCACCCCACCACACCATATCTGATGCGGGTCTGATCGGCGGCGGCATCGTTCCCCGCCCCGGCGAGGTGTCGCTGGCGCACAACGGGCTTCTCTTTCTGGACGAGCTGCCGGAGTTTCCGCGCAATGTGCTCGAAGTGATGCGCCAGCCGCTCGAGGATCACACCGTGACCATCGCGCGCGCCGCAATGACGCTCAGCTTTCCGGCGCGTTTCATGCTGGCCGCGGCCATGAATCCCTGCCCCTGCGGCTTCTTCAACGACAAGTCGCGCGAGTGCATGTGCACTCCGCCCATGATCCAGCGCTACGTGGCCAAGATTTCCGGCCCGTTGCTCGACCGCATCGACATACACATTGAGGTTCCGGCGGTGCAATACAAGGAACTGCGCGGATCGGCGGCGGCCGAGGGCTCGGCGGAGATTCGCGCCCGCGTGATGGCGGCGCGTGAGAGGCAGCGGGAGCGCTTCAAGCGGGCCGGCGAAAAAATTTACGCCAACGCGCAGATGACCACGCGCCAGATTCGCGCCCATTGCGAGCTGGGCGTCGATGCCGAGCGGTTGCTGGAGCGGGCCATGCAGCAACAGGGCCTGACCGCCCGCGCCCACGACCGCATTTTGAAGGTAGCGCGAACGATTGCCGACCTCGAAGGCGCCGAGCATCTCAGCGTGGCCCACCTGGCCGAAGCGATCCAATATCGCACGCTCGACCGCAGTTACTGGGCGTAGGGATCAGGGGTCAGAGATCAGTTTGCATGCCTCGACGTGCTCTCTGAATGGTCAGAACCAATCCTCGATCAACCAATCTTCTGAGCAGAACCTACGAGGGCGGAATTGGAAGCAACCTGGTTGCGCGAGGATTCCCGATGACCGCCGATCCCAGACTGCTGATCCCTGATCTCTGACCCCTGATCCCTGTTCCCTGCCCCCAAAAAACTATTGACCTGGAATCCAACTCGTTATACATTCATGAGAGCCATCCACATAGGGCAGAGAGCGCTATGCGATCATATGCGCGTTTCTGCCGTTTCCCGCATCTAACTGATTTGTGGTTCATTGGTTGATGCTCCGGTGCGTTTTTTGAAGTTTGCCGATAATGGGAACGCTGACGTGTGGATTCCCAAGGTGGCGAATTGTATTCCGGTACGGAACGAAATCTGTTCCCTGGCGTACTATTCTGTGTGAAAATGTTGAACTTGGCGCACATTTCAAACGTCTAAGTCTTGGGAATGGAGATTTTTTGGGAGCTGCCGATCGCTTTGGCTTCCATGCCGCAACAGGTGCGCCAAGCAAAACTGGCCGGGCGGCAGCTCAAGAAGGAGAGATTTGCAATGCGTTCCGATTTAGTATTTGGGGCACTTTCTCACGTGTCCAATCGCTACCAGCTCTGTCAACTGGCTAGCAAGGCAACTCGCAAGCTGCACAAGCCGAACACACGGCTGCAGGATACGACCAATGAAGTCCTGGGCCGTTTTCACACCACCAATCCTGAGTCCGCGATGCGTGTAGCGGCATCCGCGGCCCAGCCGGCGGAGCACCGTCGCGCCGCCTGAGAGCCTTCGCACGATGTATAGTTGAGTCAGACAGCAGTTTCAACGCGGCTTCCAGTCGAATGAGGCTGCTCTTGGCTGGCCCATCGATATTACCCATGAAATCGGGAGATGCTTCAGACGCGGCCCGCGCCGGCAGCATTTGGTACTCCCGTCCGGCCTTTCCCTGGAGTACCTCCTCATCTCAAATCCCTTCACAACCATCCCCCCTTATTGCAGGTGAACATGACCATCGCAGAACTCAAAGAGAAGAACATTACCGAACTGAGCCGCATCGCGCGCACCCTTGAGATCCAAGGAGCCAGCGGCCTTCGCAAACAGGACCTGATCTTCAAGATTCTTCAGGCACAAAGTGAAAAAGAAGGCCACATCTTTGCCGAGGGTGTGCTGGAGATTCTGCCCGACGGATACGGCTTCCTGCGCTCGCCCGACTACAACTATCTGCCCGGCCCGGACGACATTTACGTCTCGCCGTCGCAGATTCGCAAGTTCGACCTGAAGACCGGCGACTCGATCAGCGGCAATGTGCGGCCGCCGCACGAGGGCGAGAAGTACTTTGCCCTGGTCAAGATCGAGGCCATCAACTTCGAGTCTCCCGAGGAGACGCGCAACAAGATTCTCTTCGACAACTTGACCCCCCTCTATCCGCAGGAGCGGATCAAGATGGAGACGGTCCGCGAAGGCATCAGCGGCCGGGTGATGGACCTGCTGACGCCGGTGGGCAAGGGCCAGCGCGGCCTGATCGTTGCCCCGCCGCGCACCGGCAAGACCATGCTTTTGCAATCCATCGCCAACTCCATCTCCACCAACCACCCCGAGGTGGTGCTGATCGTCCTGCTGATCGACGAGCGTCCCGAGGAAGTGACGGATATGCAGCGCTCGGTGAAGGGCGAAGTCATCAGCTCGACCTTCGACGAGCCGGCGGCCCGCCACGTGCAAGTGGCCGAGATGGTCATCGAGAAGGCCAAGCGGCTGGTGGAGCACAAGCGCGACGTGGTGATTCTGCTGGATTCGATCACGCGCTTGGCGCGCGCCTACAACACCATCGTGCCCCCGTCGGGCAAGGTGCTCTCAGGCGGTGTGGACTCGAATGCCCTGCAGCGGCCCAAACGCTTCTTCGGCGCGGCGCGCAAGATCGAGGAAGGCGGCTCGCTGACCATCATCTCCACCGCGCTGGTCGATACCGGCTCGCGCATGGATGAGGTCATCTTCGAAGAGTTCAAGGGCACCGGCAACATGGAGATCATCCTCGACCGCAAGCTGGTCGATAAGCGCGTCTTCCCGGCCATCGACATCCAGCGCTCCGGCACGCGCAAGGAAGAGCTGCTCATCCCCAAGGAGGATTTGCAGCGCATCTTCGTTCTCCGCCGGGTGCTGAACCCGCTGTCGCCGGTGGAAGCGATGGAACTGCTGATCGCCCGCCTGGAGCGGGTGCGCAACAACGCCGAGTTCCTGGGGACCATGAACCAGCTTTAGGGCCACCGCGCCGATTCAGACGGGCCTTTCGTGTCGGAAAGGCCTATCCGGCCCGCTGAATTCGCGCTCAGAAAACCAGATTTGGTCTCTTGCCTTAGTCCCTAGTCCCTAATCCCTAGCCCCTGCCTTTCAGTGATAGCCTCAAGGATTATGACCAAGCCGACTCAGGTGGATTTTCTGGTGATGGGCGCAGGTGTTGCCGGCCTGCGCGCAGCCATCGAACTTGCCCGTCACGGCGAGGTTCTGGTGGTCACCAAAGAGTCTCTCGGCGAGTCGAACACCCACTACGCGCAGGGCGGAATCGCTGTCGCCATGGAAGGCGATGAGGACGTTGCGCTCCATTTGGAAGACACTGTAAATGCCGGCGATGGGATCGTCTATCGCCCCGCCGCCCAGGCCTTGGTTGCCGAGGGGCCGGTGCGCGTGGCGGAGCTGATCGAGTGGGGCGCCAGCTTTGACGAGGAGGCAGGCGAGCTGCTGCGCACCCGCGAAGGCGCTCATTCGCTTCCCCGCATCCTGCACTCGAACGGCGATGCCACGGGCGCTGAGATCAGCCGCTCCCTGGTCGCCTTTGCCCGCGTTCACAAGCGCATCCGTTTTGCCGAGTGGACGATGGTCACCGGCCTGGTCACTGCCGGTGGCCGCATTGCGGGCGCCGATCTGGCCAGCGCCGATTCGCTTGCCCACGACCGCAAGCCCCATCGCATCAAAGCCCGCGCCATCCTGATCGCCGCGGGAGGCGCCGGCCAGGTCTACTCCGACACGACCAACCCCACGGTTGCCACCGGCGACGGCATCGCCTTGGCCGCGCGGGCCGGCGCTGAGCTGGCCGACATGGAGTTCTACCAGTTCCATCCCACCGCCTTGTCGCTCCCCGGCGTCCCGCGCTTTTTGCTGTCAGAGGCCCTCCGCGGCGAGGGCGCATACCTGCGCAACGACCGCGGCGAGCGCTTCATGGAGCGCTATCACCGGCTGCTGGAGCTGGCGCCCCGCGATGTGGTGGCCCGCGCCATAGCCCGCGAGGGGATGGGTGAGGAACCGGGCCTGACCCATCCGGTCTATCTCGACCTGCGCCACATCCAGGGCATCGACCTTCGCCACCGCTTTCCCGGCATCAGCGCCTTCCTAGCCCAGCACTCGCTCGACCTGGCCCGCGACCTCATCCCCGTGCGCCCCGCGGCGCATTACCTGATGGGCGGCATTAAGACCGATATGAGCGGCCGCACCAATCTGGCTGCGCTCTACGCCGCCGGAGAGGCCGCCTGCACCGGCGTGCACGGCGCCAACCGCCTGGCCTCGAACTCGCTGCTTGAAGGTCTGGTCTTCGGGGCGCGCGCAGCCGAGGCTATGCTGGCCGACGATCTGCCGTTCGCTGACGCTGATCCTCTTGCAGAGACCTCCATTCCTTTATCGAGCGGTGAGGAGCAGTTCGTGGAAGAACTCATCGCCAACCTGCAAGCGTCCATGTGGTCCTACGCCGGCCTGCTTCGTCAGGACTCCGGGTTGCGCGAGGGCCTGGCTGCACAGTCTGCTTGTACGGCCAGCCTGGCCGATCTCGCGGAGCAGGGCAAGACGAGCCGCCGCCTTGCCGAAGCGCAGGCTATGAACCGCGTGGCCCAAGCCATTCTGGCCTCGGCCCTGGCCCGCACAGAGAGCCGCGGCGCGCACTTCCGCAACGACTATCCTCATCGCGACGACGAGCGCTTCCTCAAGCACTCCGTTCTGAAGGCCGATGGACGGGTCGAGTTCGAGGAGTGGTAAAGCAAGGATCACGGATCAGGGGTTAGTAGCCCGTGGTGAAAGTGTGGTTTTGAAAGGGCACGGCTTCAGCCGTGCCGCAAATGCTTGAAAAGAAACGAAGGGTTTCAGCCACTGAGAGATGTTTTTCGCCAATGTAGGCTTTTGCCACATGCTGTTAGGGGTCAACCGAGGCTTGGTGCCTCCTTTCACCAAGCACGCACAGGGTCGCGCTGACCAGCAAAGGGCTCTTACACGCCTCCATCCAGCCCAATCCCATATTTTCGTTACCGATCCCTGATCCCTGACCCCTGTTCCCTGACCCCTGTTCCCTGATCTTTGGCCCCTGCACTCCACGAAACCAACGCGCACACCACCAGAATCGCGCCCATCACCGCCAGCGATATGGTGATGGGAACTTCGATCCAGCGGGCGGCGATCATCTTCAGAGCCACAAAGGCCAGCATCGCCGCCAGGCCGTAGTGCAGGTAGCGGAAGCGATCCAACAGAGACGAGAGCGCAAAGTAGAGCGAGCGCAGCCCCAGGACAGCCGCGATGTTCGATGTGTAAACCACGAAGGGATTGTGGGAGATGGCCAGCACGGCGGGAATCGAATCCATGGCAAAGAGCACATCGGTCAATTCGACGGCCAGAATCACCGGCAGCAGAGACCCTGTTGCCGGCCGCAGCCTGCGTATCCACTTTGGCGAACGGCCACGCGACAGCCGCCAAGCCGCATACAGCAGAATCAGGCCCAGAACCCAGGTGATCCAGCGGAACCGCGTGAGAAGCGCGATACCCGCGGCAATGAACAGCCCCCGCAGCACCACAGCCCCGCCCACGCCCCACAGCAAGGCGTCGTGCTGCCTCTGCTGGCTGAGGTGGAAACCCTGAAAGATCGCCAGGAAGACGAAGAGATTGTCCACGCTGAGCGAAACCTCGATGGCGTAGCCGCCTACAAATTCAAGCGCTGGCTGACGGCCCTGGACGACTGCGATCCACGCAGCAAGTCCAGCCGCGCCCAGCACCAGCGCCGCTGTAGCCAGCCAGGCAGCGCCCAGTGAGCGCCTCGTCTCGCGCTGGCGGCCTGGCGACCCCAACGGCGAAGCAGGCATCAGCGAATCAATCGGGGCAGAGGGTCCGTTTGGAGTCCCGCGCAGCAGGGAATCGGCAACCAGCCACACCGCCACCACCGCGTGAAACCCCAACCACCATACCCACGAAACGCCCGCGATCATAGGTGGATGCTACAGCAAAGCAGGCCGTTAGGAGTAGAGAAGCGGAAGACAGGAGCGGAAATCAAAGTGCGCCAGCGCCGCCCTTTCCTAGTCCCTAGTCGCTAGTTTCTATTCCCTAGTCCCCGTTCCCTCGCTTACCATGAATTCGTTGTGGCCTGCTTCCTCTTCAAGACCGAACCCGATGTCTATTCCTTCGACGACTTCCTGCGAGACAAGGAGACCGTCTGGGACAATGTGACCAACCCCACAGCCGTGAAGTTCCTGCACGAGATGAAAGCGGGGACGAAATGGATCTTCTACCACACGGGCGACGAGCGCCTTGCCGTGGGCACAGGTGTGGTGGTGAGCGTGGACGGGACCGATCCCAAGGTTCCGATTGTGCGCGTGAAGGCAGGGAAGCGCCTCAAGCGGCCGAAGACTCTGGCTGCCGTCAAGGCAGAGCCGCTGTTTGCCGAGTCGCCGCTGGTGAAGATCGGGCGGCTCTCTGTTGTGCCGCTGACCGAAGAGCAGTGGAATTGGTTCATGGAATGAGGAAAGCAAAAAGATAGGCGAGCGGAACCGAGGGAAACCGGTACTGCTTGAGCGAAGCACGGCTTCCCCTTACACCGCATAGGTCATCGCGCGCCGGGCATAGAAGCTCAGCGCCGCGTCGCCCTGTTCCAGCAGCCGAGTGCATTCGAGTTCGCCGTATCGCTCCTCCAGGCGCACTTTGCCGCCGCCTTTGCCGCGATGCTCGGCTACGACCAGCCCGCCTGCGCTGAGCAGCGCGTCAGCAGCCCCGCCCAGCAGCGCAAGCGTTGCCGCGTATTCCGCGACTGCATCGTAAGGCGGATCGAGAAAGACCAGATCGAAGGTCTGCACGGGAACAGTCTTCTGCCCCACATTTGATCCCGGCTTCGGCCCTGCCGCTTGCCCTGCCACAAATCTCCGCAGCCAGGCTCCCACACTGCCGGGGTGAATCCGGAATCCCTCGATGACGCCCAGCCGGGCCAGGTTTGCGCCGAGCACGCCGAGCGCCGTAGAAGCACGCTCCACAAAGGTCACGCTCGCAGCTCCGCGGCTCAGCGCCTCGATCCCCACCGCTCCCGAGCCGGCGTATAGATCCAGAAAGGCCGCACCCTCGATGCGCGGGGCTAGCACATTGAAGAGCGTCTCGCGCAGCCGGTCGCTGGTGGGCCGTGTATCGAGACCGGCCGGGGCCTCAAGCGTGCGGGAACGAAACTGTCCGGCGATAACGCGCATCCGAAACCAGAATAGCGGAAGCGCAACCCGGCCGCGACCTACTACAATCGTGGTATGCGAGGCTGGTCGATCCCCCTGGGCCGCTGGTTGGGCGTTGAAGTACGCGTCCACCTCTTCTTTCCATTGCTGGCGGTGGTCTGCCTAGGGCTGAGCGCCACAGACGGCGGCGCCTTTTCGGCCATTCGTGGTCTTGGGCTCTTTATGGCTCTTGTGGCCGCGGTGCTGGTGCGCGAGGCGGCGCGCCTGCTGGTTGCCGCCTGGCTGAACCTCCGCCTGCGCGCCATTCTGCTTCTGCCCATCGGCGGGTTCTTCGCCTATGCCAATCCGGAGAGCCAGGAGAATGCCAACCAAGGCGGCGGACAGTTTGCCATGGCGCTGGCCGGGCCGCTGGCCAATGGCGTAACCGCGCTGATGCTGGCCGCTACCTTTCTGGGCACAAGCGGCAATATGCGCGTGCTTGCCCAGCCCTTCATCTCCTCCGCATACCTGCTGCGCAGCATGGTCTGGATGCAGGCCGGCCTGGGCCTTGTGCATCTGCTGCCCGCCTATCCGCTGGACTGTGGACGCCTCATGCGGGCCGGTTTCGCGCACAAGTTCGGGCTGGCGCCAACGGGCCGCGCCGCTGCCAGCCTGAGCCAGGTGATGGCGCTTACCGCGATGGTGAGCGGAATGCTGCTGCACAGTCCCTGGCTCATCATCGCGGGCTTCTTCATCATGGTCGGCGCTCAGGTTGAAGATCAGGGGGTCTTCTTCCAGTCGGTGGTGGATACGGTGCGGATGCGCGAGGTGATGCTCACCGATTTCGCCACCCTCTCCTCATCCGACACGCTGGCCGACGCGCTCGTCCGCTGCGTCCACTCGCTCCAGGAAGATTTCCCCGTCGTCCGGGGGCCGGAGCTGGTGGGAATCGTCAGCCGCCAGCGCATCCTTGAAGCTCTGCGCAACGACGGCAACGGCTACGTACAGGCCGTCATGTCGCGCGCCTTCCAGGTGGCCCGCCCCGACGACACATTGGGAACCACGATTCGCCGCCTCACAGCCGGCCGCGGCCTGGCGCTGATTCCCGTCACCGACAGCGGCCGTGTGGTGGGCATTGTGAGCGTGCAGAACCTGATGAGCTCCATGTCTTTGCTGGCCGAGCAGCGCCGCATCGAAAGGGAAGAAGCTCACGAGAATGACAGCTAATATTTAGACCGTGTGATTTTGAAATTTCATTCATCACCTAGGGTTTCCCAGGTCTCGCTTTTGAGACCTGGGAAACTACAGAACTACATGGTCGCGGAACTAGGATGCAGCTGGTTATTCTTGTGCCAATATGGGTGCCCCACCCTCGCGGCGTCTTTGTTTTTGCCGGCAGGGTGGGAGGAACAAGACCAACCGATCGATTACTTAGGATGCAGGCCGAAAGCGGAGAGTGAGAATGCCGATGGACAGCGAACCGGAAACTGCGCTCGCTGCCGGTCTCTACCTGGTGGCCACTCCTATCGGCAACCTGGGCGACATCACCCTGCGCGCCCTCGACATTCTTAAGCGCGCCGACCGCATCGCCTGCGAAGATACCCGCCAGACGCAGAAGCTGCTCAACCACTTTCAGATTGCAACCCCCACTGTAAGCTGCCACGAGCACAACGAGCGCCAGCGCGCATCCGAACTCCTTGACGCGCTCAAGGCGGGCGGGCGCATCGCCCTCGTCTCCGACGCGGGAATGCCCGGCATCAGCGACCCCGGCGCCTGGCTCGCCGCCGAAGCCATTGCCGCCGGCGTTCCCGTCGTTCCCATTCCCGGCGCCAATGCGGCGCTTAGCGCCCTGGTAGCCTCCGGGCTGCCCACCGGCGAGTTTCTCTTCCTTGGCTTTCTGCCGGAGAAGGCAGGCGCACGCCGCAGCCGCCTTGAAGACCTGGCCGCCGAGGCCGCAGAGCTCCAGACGCCGCGAACCCTCATCTTCTACGAGGCTCCGCACCGGATTCTCGATACACTGGCCGATCTGGAGGCCGTCTGGGGGCCTAAACTGCGCGTAGTAGTTGCCCGCGAGCTGACCAAGATTCACGAGGAGTTTCTGCGATCGACGGTCGCAGAGGCGCGCCGCGAACTGGCCGCCCGCGATCGCATCCGAGGCGAGATTGTTCTGCTGGTGGAGGCTCCTCCCCAAGCCGGCGCACAGGCCGGCGCGCCATCCGCAAACCCCGCGGCAGAGAAGATCTCCGTTCGCGTTGCGCGCCTGCTGGCTGAGTCCAGTCCCGAAGCTCCGATCGACGAGAAAGAAGCTCTCAAGCGCCTTGCGCGGGAGCTGGGCCGTTCCAAAAGCGAGCTTTATCGCGAACTTCAGCGGGAGCGCGCGCGGCTGCGTTGATGTGGTGTCTTAAAAGTTCGCATCAAAACCATGCTGTCATCCTGAGCAGCTTGGCTCGCCGTGGCGGGTAACGTCCAAGAATGAATTAGCCGGCAGCCTCACGGATGCTCCGTGCCGCATCCATTTCGCGTTTATTGCAAAATGGGTGGGAAACCACAGACGTTTTGGGGTTCGTGTTTTCCCACCCTTGCGGCAGAAAAACGTCTCAAGGATGGGGCACGGAAGATGGTTGGAGACATCAAAATCGCTTGTTCATCGGGAGCAGCCCGAATTGCCGTTGCAAGTTGCGCCAGAGATGAACAGTGTTCGAGGAGCGTTATGCTGGACTCGCTTGCGATTTGTGGAAGTAGGCCGGCTGCGCATTGGTGCTTTGTAGCCACATCTCTCTACGTCCTGCTCCTACGGCGCTTAAAAAGAAAGCCGCTCACTGCTCCCGAATAACAGTTTTGAAAGTGTCTCATCCTCGGATTCGGTCCATTCTGCATTCTCGATGGTTTGGAAGATGGAAATGGTCCATGAGCCAACAGACTCTATCCCACGTTCTGGTCGGTTGGTAACCCACTCGGTAAATTCATCACTGGCGGGCACCTGAAATCTTGATCGACATTGTTCGTGGGTGCTAGAATTCCCGCCCATGAGCGAATCTACCAACTTTGCCAATCAATTGCTCGCAAGCAAGGAATTCTTCGAGCGTTCGACCAGGGTTCTCGACGAGGCCGACTCCGGCTTCCGTCCAAAAGAAGACATGATGACCGCGGCGCAGCAGGTGGCGCACGCGGCGCAGACGATCGACTGGTTCATCGAAGGCGCCTCGCGGCCTGAGGGCTTCGATTTGGATTTCGAGAAGCACGCCAAGGCTACTGCGCAGGTGGTGTCACTCGCCTCCGCCCGCCAGATGCTCGAAGCGGCCTTCGCAAACGCGATCGAATTCGTCCGTTCGCGCGGCGCGGAGGGACTTGCGCAGCCCCTGCCGCCCGGCCCGATCATGGGCGGCCAGCCCATCGGCGGGATCATATGGTCCATCGTCGAGCACACCGCGCATCACCGCGGCGCACTGACCATCTACTCGCGACTACTCGGGAAGCTTCCACCGATGCCTTACGGCGGTTGAGTCGATTCGTGTTGCGCGGCACCCCAGGTTTCTTTTCCCAGACCTGGGGCGCCCGGCATGTTTGGCGACCGTCGGAAAGGAAACTTCGGCCCAGTTGCAGATCCTCATCCCTGAGCGCCTATGCCGGCCAATCGGGTTGTTGTACCTCGGCGTTCCAGCCGCAGCGTGCAAGAAGTGAATCGAGTAGAAATCGGCCTAGTGAGCAAAATTGAACAGAAATAGTTTCCGGTCAAGAGATAAACAAGGTCTAATTGCGATCAGCGGCGAAACGCTGGTTATGTGTGTATGTCGGAGGGAACAAGCTTCCTGTGGCTCTCTCCGGGGCCCTGCGTTGGTGTATTCATGGTGCGTTTAAGGAGACTAACCCATGCGCTTACAACGGCTTTGCTTCCTGATTCTACCTCTTCTGACACTCCCGGCCTATGCCGACTCCATCCTTGGAAGCGCGAGCAGTTTTGCGGTCCTGGGCGCTTCTACGGTCACCAATACAGGCCCAACAACCATCGCAGGAGACCTGGGAGTCTATCCAGGAACTTCGATTACTGGTTTAGAGGTAATACTGTTCACTTAACTAGATTTGTGGCATTCTGTATGAGACAAGGACAGGAGGCCACAGGTGGCGCGTACGGTTGCGGAACTCCCTCCGGGTGCCCGGATCACGGACTATATCAGCCTT
>Ga0182014_10003119_pt1 | contig 20254 bp, 16 predicted proteins | sample 612S2DmetaG_FD_120489 | JGI IMG/M metagenome (GOLD analysis project Ga0182014, IMG submission 120489) | Permafrost microbial communities from Stordalen Mire, Sweden - 612S2D metaG | ecosystem: Environmental > Terrestrial > Soil > Wetlands > Permafrost | place: Sweden: Stordalen | collected... | reverse complement strand
TTCGGAGCGATGGCCGACGAAGGCCATCATCACGAAGATCTGACCACGGATCAATTGGGCACGGTGCATTTTCCGGTATCCTGCGCGTCGACGGTGCAAAAGCCGTTTGAGCGTGGCGTGGCGCTGCTGCACTCGTTCTGGTATGAGGAAGCGGAGAAAGAATTCCAACAAATAGCGGAAGACGATCCGCAATGTGCGATGTCGCATTGGGGAATCGCGATGAGCATCTGGCATCAGCTGTGGAACCAACCGGACGCAGCTACGGTCAAGCGCGGCCAAACAGAGGTCAAGAAAGCGGAATCGCTGCACTCCAAGACGGACCGCGAGCGCGACTATATCGCCGCCATGCAGACCTTCTACCGGGGCAAGAAGCGCGACTATCACGATCGAGCCAACGCCTATTCCAAGGCCATGGAAAGCGCCTACCAGCGCTATCCCGATGACCGCGAGGCGGCGGCGTTCTATGCATTATCGCTGCTTGCTTCCGAGCCGGACAATGACACAACTTTCACCAATCGAAAGCAGGCTGCTGCGATTTTGGAAAAGTTGTTCGCGGTAGAGCCCGACCATCCTGGTGTGGCGCATTACTTGATCCACAGCTACGACAAGCCGCAGTTGGCCGAACTGGGATTGCCCGCGGCACGACGCTACGCGAAGATCGCCCCAGCCGCTCCTCACGCGCTGCACATGCCCTCGCACATCTTTGCCCGCCTTGGCCTGTGGCAGGACGATATCGATTCCAACCTAGCGTCCATTGCCGCCACACGCAAGAGCGCAGCCATGCATATGGGTGGTGAAGGTCATCAGTTTCATGCCATGGATTTTCTGGAGTACGCCTATTTGCAGTCCGGGCATGAAGGGGATGCGCAACGAGTGATCGATGAAGTCAAGGCCATGCCGGCGAAAAAGGACAATATGTATGGGATGGACTTTGACCCGCGCACGAATGCGCTGGTAACTTTTTCCGCGAGGTATGCGCTCGAGATGCATCACTGGAACGATGCCGCTTCTCTGGCGCCAGTTCCTGGAGCGGAAACCGGAGATCGTTCGGTCACGTACTGGGCTCGGGCAATTGGCGCAGCCCGCACTGGCAATGTGGCCGACGCACGCAAAGACGTGGCTGAGATTGAAGCCATCCACGCCACTCTGCTGAAGCAAAAGAAGAAAGACTTTGCCGAAGCGGTCGAGCAGGATCGTCAGGAAGCCGCTGCGTGGCTCTCTCACGCTGAAGGTAACAACGACGAGGCTATCAAGTCATTGCGGACCATCGCGGAAAAGGAAGAGGCCGAAGGCGACGAGCCGCTGGCTATTCCGGCGCGCGAAATGTTGGCTGATATGTTGCTGGATATGAGCCGTCCCGAACAAGCTCTGGCTGAGTATGAAGCCGACCTGAAGTTCAATCCGAATCGCTTCAATGGCCTGTACGGCGCGGCGCGAGCCGCGGAGATGGCGGGGAAGACCGAGAAGGCAAACTCGTATTACGCTCACCTCGTCCACGCGTGCGATGGATCGAATTCGGATCGTCCGGAACTCAGCCGGGCAAAGGCGCTGCTGGCGCAGAAATAATTTGCAGTTGCAAATTTCCTATTGCTTTTCTGTCCTCTGCAAACGGAAAAGCAGGGTTCCCCATCCTAACTTAGTGCGTATCTGAACCGGAGCGTGCTTAGCGTCATCGGTAAACCACGTCCACACTGTACCTTTGTTCTGCAAAGCACCGGAAACGGCCTCTGCTTTGACGCGCACGGTTTGGAACGTGCCAGCGGGTACTTTGACTTGTTCCCGGCCTTCCACGCGTGCCCTGACCTCCGTGGTCTTTCCCCCGTCGTTCAAGGGAAATGTATTTGTATTGCCGGGTTGCAGGGGCAGCGACACCAGGTAATAGAATCCGCTGACGACATCGGTAACGCAAGCGGGAAGGTCGTTTTCCACGTGTTTCTGTTCGCCTGTCTTCAGATTCTTTTCATCGAGCACACTCTTGCTTCGAGAGTAATCGAAACGTAGTTCGGTCTGGCGGGAGTGAGAGCCTTCCTCCGTATTCTTCAAAACCCGTAGCGAGCAAAATGTGCGTGGATCGAAGAATGCTTCGAAGCGATCGTGCACTTTGTACAACGCATTGAATACCCCGGCAGAGTCTGCAAGCGCGGTCACGTGCTGCTGGCCACCACTGTCGACTCCGAGAGTCACTCTGGCTGTCCCGGCGTTGAAGAGATGCCACTCGACCTCATACACAAAAGTCTGTCCATCCGGAAAACCATAATTTGGCGGCGGAGGGACGACCCGCGCCGAGGGCGCCGCGCTGATCGTGGGCATCGAGGGCTGTTCGGAGGGCACCGAGGGATGGGTCTGGCCTTGCGACAAAGAAACCGAAAGTATCGCGAACAGACACCACGCCGGATTGACCTTCAAGAAAATGAGCATATTCTTGGATGAAACTTTTTCGGCAATTGATGAGATACGGAGCGCCACCCAGAAGATGTCTCGCGTTCCATTTATCTGATCCAAAGCCGCTTGGCCGCCAATGCTGCCATTATCGCCACAGCACCCAGTGTCGCATTGTACTCGCGATGCTTCCAGTACAAGTCCCAGGAAAATGTTCCGCGGCCTCCGCCACGGGAACTCAACCGGGGCAACAGCCGAGGCACGTGACGTGCGTATTCCGCGAATTCTGGGAAACGTTCTCGCAGGAATGCCTCTTCTCCACGAATTACAGGCAAGTAGATCGCGAGAAAAATCAAAATCAGTCCCGCCCCGATCCACCAGTTTCTAGCACTGATGGCGAAGCCCACGGCCAGAATCATCGAACCCAGATAAAGCGGATTGCGTGTGTAAGCATAGGGTCCGTTGGTTGCGAGCTGCTCGTTTTTCTGCACATGCCCGGATGCCAGCGCACGAATTGCGAGTCCCGGAACAATGAGCGCAGAACCGATCAGCATGGACATTGTTGTTGGTGTCGCGAGCCACAAATAAAGTGCGGCAAAAGCAAAGCCCAAAGGTACGCGAATGCGGCGCGCGATTTTTGCCCAGGTAACCCTAGCCACGGTCACTCCTCAGGAGTTTCCGCGCAGCTGCAACCACTTCATCAGAGCCGATTTCGAGCATGCCGGGATCGGGCTGCGCACGGCGGGAGTGCGTAGTCGGACTGGTGGGACTGCGCAGAACGATGCTGCGAGTCCCAAACGGCCCATTGCGCGCCGGATTCGTGGGGCCAAAGATTGCGACTACGGGTATCGTAAGGGCAGCCGCCAGGTGCATGGGACCCGTATCGCCGCCGATGAAGAGGCGCGCTCGGCGCGTGAGCGCAATCAATTCCGTGAGTGAGCAAGCAATGCCCTGCGCCGCGCCCTCGCTGGCCGACTCGACTGCTCGTACCAGGGACTCTTCGCCGGGGCCGAAATTGATCAGCGATTTCAGACCATCCTCCGCCAGTCGCCTGGCCACGTATCCGTAGCGCTCCGCCGGCCACTGCTTGGCTCCCCAACCTGCGCCTGGGTTGAGCAATACGAAATTGCCGATGTCTTGCAGCCGCTCTTCACATTTTTGTTCGGCAACTGGGTCATGTGGAAATTCTACCTCCGGTATTTCCAGTGGATGGTGCGCAACCGCTTCGGCCAGCGAAAGATTTTGCTCGACAATATGGCCGCCGCGGGCAATCACCTGACGCGTGTAAAACATGCTGGCAACATTTTCACGAGGCTGCGCCGCTCCATATACGACGGGCGCTCCCGACCAACGCGCAAGCAGCGCCGAGCGGACAGCGCCTTGGAAGTCCACTGCCACTTCGTATCGTTGCGCGCGCAATTGGCTGAGCCCTGCCCCAATTTGTTCCCAAGTCTGGGCGGAGAGCAAGGAGTTGCGCCACAACTTCGTATTCACGGTGTGGACCGTATCGACCAGCGGCCTCCGCGGTGAACGTGGCCCGGAGCGGGGCTCGGGCAAAGTGCAGAGCAACTCTGCCCAGCGCTCCTCAACCACCCAGCCCAGGCTCGCCTCGGGAAACACTCGACGTAATGCCGTGACTGCAGGGAGCGTGTGGATAATGTCGCCCATCGAGCCCAGCCGTACGATCAGCAATCTCTGGGGAGTGGATGAAGCAGCCTTTTCCGAGGGAACTGGTGCCAGCGATTGCATGCTCAGGAATGCCGTCCGATCCGCGAACGGATGATCTCAGTGGCTGAGTGATCTTTTGGATCCCCCACGATTTCGACGCGTCCTCCATACTCCAGCACAACGTCGCGCTCAGGGACAGTCTCGGCCGTGTAATCAGTGCCTTTGGCGTGGACGTTGGGGCGAACTTCGCGGATCAAGGCGCGCACGTCGCGCTCAGGAAAAATGACCACGGCGTCGACATCGGCGAGTGCGGAAAGAATTTCGGCGCGTTCTTCGGCGGGCATGAGCGGACGGCCCTCTCCTTTGAGTGCGCGGACAGATTCGTCGGAATTGAGGGCAACGATCAAGCGTCCACCCAACTGCTTGGCAGCATGCAGGTAGCGCACGTGGCCGACGTGCAGCAAGTCGAAACAGCCATTGGCGAGCGTTATGGGTTCGCCCGCCTGGCGCCATGCGGCAACACGCTGCTTCAGTGCCTCGCGGTTTAGAAGTTTTTGCGTCGACATTCAGTGGGCTCTCGTCGCCGGCGGAGTTTGCCCGAGCGCGTCGAGCAGTTCCTGCGCCGATGCGGTCGCGGTTCCCCGTTTCATCACCACGATTCCGCCTGCATAATTTGCCAGGTAGGCAGCCTCTTCGGTGCTGGCTCCCGCGGCGAAAGCGGCTGCGAAGGTGGCGATCACCGTGTCTCCTGCTCCAGTCACATCCGCGACCTGATCCGAGCCAAAGATCGGGATGTCCACGGGTTTGTGTCTGCCCGAGAATGCCGCCATGCCATCGCGCCCGCGCGTAATCACAAGCGATTGCAGTTTCATGCGCGACATCACTTGCGCGCCCGCGGCGCATAAGCGCGACCAATCGTTGCCGATCCGCACGCCCAATGCTTCTTCGACTTCCGGTTCGTTGGGCGTGGCCGCGGCCACGCCGGAATATTGCAACATGCGGTACCGTGAATCGAGGATGACGGGAATTCCATCCAGACCTCCCCGTTCGCGGATCGCATTGAGGATCAAAGGACTCGCGGCCCCATAGCCATAATCGGAAATAAGCAGCGCATCCGACGCGCGAGCGTACTTCCGCGCAGCCAGCACGAGTTCGCGTTTCAAATGCTGGTTGGGTTCCGCTTCCGGTTCGCGATCGACGCGGACCACCTGCTGCCGCGCAGTGTGCGTCATGCCCGCCAGAATGCGGGTTTTGGTCACGGTCGTATAGCTCTTGTCCTTCAGGACGCCAGTCACGGGAATATGTTTATGGCGAAAAGCCTTGAGCAGCACGCGTCCGGCTTCATCGTCTCCCAGCACGCCGACAGGCAGGACGTTTACGCCCAAGTCGGCAAGATTGTTGATCGCATTCGCCCCGCCTCCGGGCACGATGGTTCGCTCGCGATGCTGCAAGATGAGCACCGGCGCTTCCCGAGACACGCGCGAGATTTCCCCAAAAATAAATTCGTCGGCCACGAGGTCTCCAATGACGGTGATCGTGACTTTGGGAAAAGACCCGACGATCTTCCTTAGCCGCTCTGTCTCTCCAGGGTGTTTCGTCATTTCACAATCTTTGCGCCGCTACCAGGCACCGATTTTCTCACGCCACGCGTCTTCGTTCCGCAATGATCCGTAGCATGGTATCGACTGCGTTAGCCGCGTCCACCAATTCCATTTTGACAGGAATTACGGCCAGAGGCTGCAATGCCTGAAGGTATCCGCCCAGGTTGATGGCATCTTTTTCCGTAGTGACGAAGCCTTCTCCCTCGCTCTGCTGCCGCAGTTTCAGCAGGTCTTGAATATCCCGCTCAGTATAGGCGTGATGGTCGCGGTACAAGGCTTGGGCCACAGGCTCAATACCCGCCGTACGCAGTTGCAGCAGGAAATTCTGCGGGCGCGCAATTCCGCAGAAAACGATTGGGCGAGCGGGAACGGTCGTCAACGAGATCCCCCGGCGCACCCGCCATATCAGTTTGCCATCCAAAGGAAACGATTCGGGTGAAGCGCCGCTGGTCAACACAACCGCGTCGGCGCGGGATAACGATTTAAGCGGTTCGCGCAGACGTCCCGCGGGAAGCAGACTGTCGCGGGCGTCTTCGGGCGTGACCAGCACGATATCGAAATCACGGGCCAGAGCGCGATGCTGGAAGCCGTCGTCCAGCAGGTGAAGCTGCGGCCCGAAGTGTTTTTCTGCAAACAGGCCAGCTTCATAGCGGTCCTCGCCCACGATTACCGGCACATTCAGGCGCCGAGCCAAGAGCAGCGGTTCGTCGCCAAAATCTCGAGACGAGCCTCCCGAATCGACGCGGGCTACGCCGCGTTTCTCGCGACCGTAACCGCGGGAGAGTATATCGAACTTCACGCCGCGTGCTGTCAGCAGTTCTCCAAGGAGCAAGACGAATGGAGTCTTGCCCGAGCCCCCGACGGACAAGTTGCCGACGCTGACCACGGGTCCCTGTAAACTTCGGGCGCGCACTGTGCCGCTGTCATAGAGCGCGTTGCGAGCCCGCACGCCGACTCCGAAGATGGAGGAGAAAATGTTCATTCACGACCGCTCACGCAACAAGTTTGCGGAATGCGGGGCCGCAGGCGCCAACAGTTTTTCCAAAGCTTGCATCGTCCTCTGCGTTGCTCCCATCTGTGCGCGCAGAGTTTCGGCCGCCCGGCGACCCAACTCCGTACGTTCGGTGTGGTTGGCAATGAGTTCCATAAGCACGAGCGGAAGCTCGGCTGGACCGACCACGCGGACCGCATTGTGACTCTGAAATAAACTGACGATATCGCGGAAATTCTCGGTATGGTTGCCCACGACAATGGGAACTCCGTGCAGAGCGGGCTCGATGATGTTATGTCCGCCGCGAGGCACAAGGCTACCGCCAACGAATGCCACGTCGGCCAGCGCGTAGAGAGAGGCAAGTTCGCCAATCGTATCAATCAGCAGAACCCCACCGACAATCGGGTCGCCGCTCCACAGGGAACGGCGCCAGAATCGGATGCCTAGTTTTCCGAGCAGTTCAGCCACGCCGTTGAACCGCTCCGGGTGACGCGGAGCCAGAATCATAACGGCGCGAGGATGGCTGGCCAGAACGTTCACGAAGGCCTGCAGCAGAATCGGCTCTTCGTCATCGACCGTGCTTCCACAAACGATCACCGGACCTGCGTTGGCCTGTTGGAACGCCGCGCGCAGGCTGGCGATGATCGAGGGTGCAACCGGAGCGGGCACATCAAACTTCAGGTTGCCGGTTACGTGGACTCGTTCAGCGGGCGCGCCAATTTCCGCGAGTCGCTGAGCGTCTCCCGCAGTCTGGGTCAAGAAAAGATCAACTCGCTGCAATACTCCGGTCAGCAATCGCCGGAAGCGCCGATATCCGGGCCAGGAGCGGTCGGAGATGCGGGCGTTCACCACGGCAATCCGAGCACCGCTGCCATGGGCAAGCCGCAGGAAATTTGGCCAGAACTCAGTTTCCGCGATCACAATCAGCTCGGGCCGCAGCAATCGCAGATAGGGCCGGATGGCAAACGCGAAGTCGAGCGGGAAGTAAAAAACGTTCTCCATGCCAAAACGAGTTCGCGCCAGCGTCTGGCCTGTATCCGTCGTAGTCGAGATCACCACTCGATGTTCTGGGAATCGATTTTTCAACTCCGCCACCAAACCATGAACCGCGAGGACCTCACCGACAGATACCGCATGAACCCAGATCGCTGGCCGGGCAGGCTCAGCCATCAGCCGCCGCGGAATCCTCCCCAAGCGTTCGCCAAAGCCAGTTCCGTACTTGCCATGCCGCAACCCTTGCAGCACCCAATAGGGTAGGCTCACCAGCAGCCCCGCCGCCAGCAGCGCACTGTAGATCAAGTACATGGGGAATGGAACATTTTACCTGCATACCGTCCGCTCCAGGCACCACCGTTTCCGGAGCTTGCATCCTATAATCGATAATCATGCTCCGCACGTTCACACGTTCTCTGCTTCCGCGATACATAGCAGTTTCTTTTCTATTGCTGGCCTCAATCAATTGCCTGGCAGGAAAACACTTTGTCATGCCCGCCGCGCAACCAGCGAAGACCTATCCCGCGCACGATGAGCATCCCGGTGAAGCGGTCACGCTGGCTCTTGATCCTTACGATATGGCCGACAAGGCAAGCATCTTTTCGGTTCACTACAGTGACGTGGGCCTTATGCCAATGTTCGTGGTAATTACCAATGATGGCGACCAGCCAGTCTCGCTGGCGGGAATGAAGGCGGAACTGGTAACCGTCGATCGGACTAAAATTCCGCCCGCGACCGAAGACGATATTTTCCGGCGAATCGCCCGGCCTCCGGGGAACATCTCTCCGAATCCGCTGCCCTGGCCCAAGAAGGCGAAAGGCAGCGTGAGCAAGGACGCGATGGACGAGGTTCAAAACTCCCAGTTTGCCGCCAAAGCAGTCGAACCTCACAACACCCAATCGGGATTCATGTTCTTTGACATCTCGGGGATTACTGCGCCGCTGGCCGGTGCACACTTTTATTTGACGGGCGTGCGCAATGCCAAGGGTAACGAACTGATGTATTTCGAAGTCGCACTGGAAAAATACCTGAGTGCGCCAGCCAAGCCGAATGCCAAGTAACAACACCAAGCCGAACTAAAACCGGCGGCGCCGCGCCGGCACACTCGCGCCACTACCCCTTTATAATCGCTGGAATGGCCACGCCGGACACCTCCGTACCAACCCGCACAAAGTACGAGCCAGTCATCGGACTGGAGGTGCACGTCCAGCTTCTAACGCTGACCAAGATTTTCTGCTCGTGCTCGACGCGCTTTGGCGATCCGCCAAATACCAATGTTTGTCCGGTTTGCCTCGGCCTTCCGGGGGTTCTGCCGGTGCTGAATCGCAAGGCGGTGGATTTCGCGGTGCTGGCGGCGATGGCGCTCAATTGCCGCATTAACCAGACTTCCATTTTTGCGCGCAAGAACTACTTCTATCCCGATCTGCCCAAGGGATATCAGATTTCGCAATACGACAAGCCGCTGGCGGAGTTCGGGGAGATCGAAATCCCGACTGCGGCGGGGAATAAGAAAATCGGCATCACCCGCGTGCACCTCGAAGAAGACGCGGGCAAGAGCCTGCATGAAGGCTTCACCGATTCGGCTGAGACCACGGCGGTCGACCTGAACCGCACCGGAGTTCCGCTGATCGAAATCGTCAGCGAACCAGACATCGCTTCGCCGGCGGAAGCCTACGAATACCTCACTCGCTTGAAGGAGATCATCCTGTACACCGGGGTCAGCGATTGCAATATGGAAGAGGGTTCATTGCGTTGCGATGCCAACGTCAGCGTGCGGCCCCGCGGCCAGAAACAATTCGGCACCAAGACTGAAATCAAGAACGTGAATTCGTTTCGATTTATTCGCGAGGCCCTGCAGTACGAAATCAACCGCCATATCGGAATCGTTGAATCTGGCGGCAAAATCAAGCAGGAAACCCGGCTTTACAATTCAAGTGAAGGCAAAACTTATGGCATGCGCTCGAAGGAACAGGCGCACGACTACCGATATTTCCCGGAGCCCGACCTTCTGCCGCTCGTGGTAGACGGGAAGTGGCAGGCGGAAATTCGGAACACTCTGCCCGAACTGCCCGAAGCACGTCGCCAGCGCATGGTTGCCGACTACAGCATCACTGACTACGACGCGCAGGTGCTGACGGCCACGAAGTCATGTGCCGATCAGTTCGAGGCGGCGGCCAAAGCTGCGAAGAATCCCAAGCGCGTGGCGAATTTAGTGCAGGGCGAACTCGTGGGACGCCTGAAAGCCAAGGGCCTGGAAATTGAGCAATCGCCCATTTCGATGAAAGGCATCGCGCTGTCGGCGGATCTGGTGGAGAGCGGCGCCATCTCGGGCAAAATGCTCAAGAACTTGTTCGACCTCTGCTTCGAGCAGGGGAAGGACTTCGGCGAAGTTTACGAAAACGAAAAGCCGCAGCAGATTACGGATTCTTTCGCGATCGAAAAGATCATCGCCGAAATCATCGCCACAAACCCCAGGCAAGTGGAGCAGTATCGTGCGGGCAAGAAGACAGTGATGGGCTTTTTCGTCGGCCAGGTGATGAAAGTCTCCAAGGGACAGGCGAATCCGCAGATGGTGAATGAGTTACTTGCAAAGAAGCTGGAGGGCTGACCAGCCCGAGAACCTGTCGCAGACCTAAGAATCCACCACAATCAGTTATGCGACAAGAACTGTGTTCTAATCTGCGCCGAGAATTCTCAGGGCTTCGCGGCCGCTCAGCATGACGTGCTGCACACTCTTGACCGCCTTCATGTACTGCGCGCGCTCGAAGGCGGAGGGATCTGGGCAGCGGATCTGACTCATGCTGCCCTTCATTTGCCGAACCGATTCGTATTCGTGTTTCTCCATCCATTCCCGCAAACCAGCTTCGATGTGCCGAAGATGGTTGATGCCGTTGCGCAAAAGCGTGGAACAGAGCATGGTGACGTCGGCGCCGACCATTAGCAGTTTAACGACGTCTTCCGCGCCGTGCACGCCACTCGTAGCTGCCAGGTTGGCGCCGATGCGCCCATAAAGGATGCCGATCCAGGTCAACGGAAGCCGTAACGCTTGCGGAGTGCTCAGCAACACATTGGGTTGGATTTCCAATTCGTCGAGGTTGATGTCTGGTTGATAGAAGCGATTGAAGAGCACGAGGCCATTCGCGCCTGCCTGGTCGAGCCTCTTGGCCATATTCGCCATGTTGCTGAAGAATGGGCTGAGCTTTACCGCGACCGGAATTTTTACGACCGACTTCACGGCCTTGAGAATCTCGATGTATTGTTGTTCGACGTCGATGGAGGCGAGCTCGGGGTCAGTGGGAATCCAGTAGATGTTACATTCCAGCGCGTTCGCCCCCGCTTGCTCGATCTGCCTGGCGTAGTTCGTCCAGCCGCCGACGGTCGTGCCGTTGAGGCTGGCGATGATCGGCACCGATACTGCTTTCTTGGCCTGCTGGATATGCTTCAGATATCCCTCGGGTCCCAAGCGGAATTCGGCGGGCTGAGGGAAGAACGAAGTTGCCTCCGCAAAACTGTCGGTGCCTTCAGCCAGATGGTGTTCCAGTTCGAAGCTCTCTTGCCGCAACTGCTCCTCGAACAGCGAGTACAACACAACGGCGGATGCGCCCGCGTCTTCGAGCTGGCGAATGCCGTCGAGCTCCTGGGATAACGGCGAGGCTGAAGCTACCAAGGGAGTGCGCAGTTGCAAACCCAGGTAAGTGGTGCTGAGGTCGATCATGATTTCTCCTCGCGTGAGACGTTGCCAGCGACGTCTCTGACGCTGTCTTACGTTTTCTGTGGAGACACAACTTGCTGCGTCTCGGTCTGCTGCGGCGCCTTGACCGGTTCTTTGCCGTTTTTCCGCTGCGCCAGATATTCATACAGGTGAAAGCGGGTCTCGGCGTCCTGCTGCGCCTCTTGCCAGAGAAGCTTGGCGTGGTCCGGATCACTCTTGGTGAGCATCTTGAAGCGCGTTTCCATCTGCATGTAATCTGCGACTTTGCGCGTGGGCGTCCGTGAATCAAGGGTCAGTGGATTTTCGCCCTGCGCCGTCCGTTCCGGGTTGTAGCGATAGAGCAGCCACTGTCCACAATCGACGGCTGCCTTCTGATCCGACATCCCGGTCGTCATATCGATGCCGTGAGCAATGCATTGCGAATACGCAATGATGAGGCTGGGTCCGTTGTATGCCTCGGCCTCGAGGAATGCCTTCAGCGTGTGCTCATCTTTTGCGCCCATGGCCACGCTGGCTACATAAATGTTTCCGTAGCTCATGGCGATGAGTCCCAGATCTTTCTTGGGGCCGGGCTTGCCGCCGGCGGCAAATTTCGCCACCGCGCCGCGCGGCGTCGACTTGGACGCTTGGCCTCCAGTGTTGGAGTAGACCTCGGTGTCGAGCACCAGCACGTTAACGTTTCGCCCGCTCGCCAATACATGATCGAGCCCGCCGTAGCCGATGTCATAGGCCCAACCGTCTCCGCCAACAATCCAAATACTTTTCTTGACCAGCAGGTCGGCGACGGCAAGCAGTTGCCTGGCGTCCAGAGAATCTACGCCGTGCAGTTTTTCCTTGAGCAGGTCCACGCGCTGGCGCTGTTCATAGATGTCTGCTTCGTCTTTCTGCGGCGAAGTGAGAATCGCAGTCGCCAGTTCTTCCCCGATGGTTCCGGCGACCCGCCGAACCAGCTCTTGCGCAAACTCGGTCTGCTTGTCGATGGAAAGCCGGAAGCCCAGGCCGAACTCCGCGTTGTCTTCGAAAAGAGAGTTTGACCAGGCGGGCCCGCGGCCTGCGGAATTTTTCGTCCAGGGCGTCGTAGGCAGATTGCCGCCGTAAATCGACGAGCACCCGGTGGCATTGGCAATGATTGCCCGGTCACCAAACAATTGCGACATCAGCTTGAGATATGGAGTCTCCCCGCAACCCGCGCAGGCGCCGGAGAACTCGAACAGTGGTTCCTGGATCTGCTGTTGGCGAATGTTAGTGATCTTAATGTTGCGGCGGTCCAACTCCGGGATCTTGAGAAAAAAGTCCCAGTTTTCGCGCTCGGGCACCCGCAGCGGAGGTTGCGGCACCATGTTGATCGCCTTGAGCCTGGTTTCGGCCTTGTTCTTCACCGGACAAACCTCGACGCAAATACCGCAACCGGTGCAGTCTTCCGGTGCCACCTGAATTGTGTACTTCAGGCCTTGCCACTCTTTGTCGCGGCTCTCCGTGGATTTGAAAGTCGCCGGAGCGCCTTGCAATTCCTTCGAGTCATAAACCTTGATGCGGATGACCGAATGCGGACAAACCATGGCGCACTTTCCGCACTGGATGCAAATCTTCGTATCCCAGGTGGGAATTTCAAGCGCCAGGTTGCGCTTTTCCCACTTCGCCGTGCCCGTGGGGAACGTACCGTCGACGGGGAATGCGCTGACCGGCAATTCATCGCCGCGTCCCGCGTAGATCACGCCCAGCACGTCGCGTTCGAACTCCGGCGCTGAGGGAGAGAACGGCGGTGGCATCTCAATCGTGCTGCTGAGTTCGGCAGGGACTTTCACTTCGAACAAGTGCGCCAGAGTTTCGTCCACCGCTTTCATGTTCTGCTGCACGATCTCGTCGCCCTTCCGGCCGTAGGTGTCCCGAATCGATTTGCGAATCGCCTCAATCGCTTGATCTTTTGGCAAAACGGCGGAGATCGCGAAGAAGCAAACCTGCAAAATCGTGTTCATGCGGCTGCCCATGCCAGTATCGCGCGCTACCTGGTAGGCGTCGATCACGTAAAACTTCGCGCGCTTGGAAATGATCTGCTCTTGAACCGTACGCGGAAGATGGTCCCAAACCTCATCCTTACTGAACGGGCTGTTGAGCAGGAATGTGCCGCCAGGAACCAGCGCGCTCAGCATGTCGTAGCGCTCGAGGAATATCCACTGGTGGCAAGCCACGAAATTAGCTTTTGAAACCAGGTAACTGGAGTGAATGGGCTGCGGCCCGAAGCGGAGGTGCGAAACCGTCACCGCGCCTGACTTCTTCGAATCGTACACGAAGTAGCCTTGCGCGTAGTTGTCCGTGTTTTCGCCAATGATTTTGATTGAATTCTTGTTGGCGCCTACCGTGCCGTCCGCGCCCAACCCGTAAAACATGGCCCGCACAACGTTCTCCGGCTCGGTGGAAAACTGGGGATTGCACGACAAACTGGTGTGGCTGACGTCGTCCTGAATGCCGATGGTGAAGTGATCTTTGGACTGGTCCGCTTTCAGATTGTCGTATACCGCCTTGACCATTGCTGGCGTAAATTCCTTCGAGGACAGCCCGTAGCGTCCGCCCACGACGGCAGGCGCAGTCTTTCGGGGGCTGTATCCGGCTTTTACTCCCTCGTGAAGCGCGTTCACGACATCGAGATAGAGCGGTTCGCCAATCGCTCCAGATTCCTTGGTGCGATCAAGCACGGCGATCTTCCGCACGCTGGCCGGCAAGGCTTCGAGAAACCCCTGCACCGGAAACGGGCGGTACAAGTGAACTTTCAGCAGCCCTAGCTTTTCTCCTTGCGCGTTCAGAGCCTCGACGGTTTCATGAGCAACCTCGGCGCCCGAGCCCATCATCACAATCACGCGATCGGCATCTGGCGCGCCCACGTAGTCAACCAGGTGATAGGAGCGGCCCACCAGGTTAGCGAGCTTGTTCATTACCGATTGCACGATTTCCGGACAAGCCGCGTAATAAGAGTTTGCCCGCTCGCGCATCTGGAAAAACACATCGGGATTTTGCGCCGTGCCACGCAAAACGGGATGATCGGGTGAGAGCGCGCGCTGGCGATGCTCGAAGATGCGATCCATATTAATGAGCGCCCGCATATCGTCTTCACTGAGCATTTCAATCTTGTTGACCTCATGCGAAGTGCGGAAGCCGTCGAAAAAATGCAAGAACGGGATCCGCGACTCCAGCGCCGCCGCGTGCGCGATGAGTGCCATGTCCATGGCTTCCTGCACGGAGTTGGAGCACAGCATGGCGAAGCCCGTGGCCCGGCAAGACATGACATCCGAATGATCGCCGAAAATCGACAATGCGTGGGTAGCCAGGGTTCGCGCCGAAACATGGAACGCCGTCGGCGTAAGTTCTCCCGCAATCTTATTCATGTTCGGAATCATCAGCAGGAGGCCCTGAGAAGCCGTGAATGTAGTGGACAGCGAACCGGTCTGCAGGGCGCCATGCACCGCCCCGGCGGCTCCGCCTTCGCTTTGCATCTCAATTACATGGGGCACCGTCCCCCATATGTTCTGGATTCCCTGAGACGACCACTCATCTGCCCATTCACCCATGTTCGAAGAAGGAGTAATCGGATAAATGGCAATCACTTCGTTGACCCGGTAAGCGACGTAGGCAACTGCCTCGTTTCCATCCATGGTCTTAAACTTGCGCTTCATATTATGCCTGTCCTTGCATACAAATTAGGTGCCTGTCTGCTTTGATTACATAAGCATGGACGATACGGGACATAAACGCAGCAAGATAGGTCACATGAGCATGTGATGTTCATCACATAAGGCTCTATGTGAGCGGGATCACAATGGCATGTGCCTTGCAGCACAGCTAAGCGTTCCTTCCGGACGGACACTGACGGTAGATGAAACCGGCTCAACGGGCTATCGCTTGTGCAAGATGTGATCCCCGTGAGTCTGACCCGAGGGCGTGATACAACGGTGTTACAGGAGGCTAGTTTATGCTCTCACCATATGGAATGGAGATCGTAGAAAGCTGTCTTACCTGCAAGCTGCGAGCGGATCGTATCTTCTGCAATCTGCCTGCGAGCGCGCTAAAGACTTTTGAAGACATCAAGTATGCGACCGCGTATCCGCAGGGGGCGGTGCTGTTCGTCGAAGGACAGTTGCCACGCGGCATCTTTGTGCTCTGCAAAGGTAGCGTGAAGCTCTCGATTAACTCCCCGAACGGCAGAACCATGATTGTGAAACTTGCCGAACCCGGGGAGGTGCTGGGGTTAAGCGCCACGATCTCCGGCAAACCTTACGAAGTGACGGCCGAGACGATTGATCCTTGCCAGGTCAACTTCGTCAAGCGCGATGAGTTTCTTCGGTTCCTGAAGGATGATGTAGAGGCCTGCTTCAAAGTGGCCGAGCAGCTAAGCGAAAAGTATCACAATGCTTGCGAGGAAGTGCGCTCGCTGGGACTGTCCCATTCCGCCGCCGAGAAACTGGCTAAGCTGCTCCTGGAATGGAGCTGCAAGAACGGGGAATCCTCCAAAACCGAGCCGCGGCTAAAGCTTCGACTCACCCACGAGGAAATCGCGCAGATGATCGGAACCTCGCGGGAAACGGTGACGCGCCTCTTTGCTGATATGAAGAAGCATCAGATCGTGCAATCGAAGGGTTCAACCCTGGTGATCCGGAACACGGCAGCCCTGCGCGAGATCGCCAACCACAACTAGCCCGCTTGATCGCCGGGCTTAGCAGCGGGAGGAACCGCCCGCAGCGCAGCAACAAACACCGGGAAAACCTCGATTCCGCATACCCTGCATTCAAGGCAATATTCTTATCTCCCGCGAAACCATCTTCGGTGAGACCTGCTACCATTTCTACGTGGCCAGAAGGGAGCAACCATGCGCTGGTACCACTATGTGGCGTACTTCTTCGGGGGCGCATTCCTCGCGAATGCCCTGCCCCATCTCGGAAATGGGATCTCGGGGCATGCCTTTCAGAGCCCCTTCGCATCCCCGCCCGGTGAAGGTTTGTCCTCTTCGATGGTCAATGTCCTCTGGGGCTTTTTCAACCTCGCCTTCGGCTACTTGCTGGTCTGTCGAGTCGGCGGCTTCGATCTGCGCAAGACTCCGCACATCCTCGTCCTCGGAGCGGGCATGCTGATCATGTCGTTAATTTCTGCCCACGTATTCGGACGGTTCCACGGAGGGCTCTAGATCCGCCTTTTCAGTAAGCTGTTCCGACGATGCCATTAATCAGCGACTTAAGCCAGATCCGCAAGTCAACTATCGCCGCGTGACGGACATCACAATTTCTGGTGATGACAGTCACCGCCGTGCCCTCCCGGTTATTCTATCGTTACGCCTAGGGTGAGTGACAAAAACTCAGGTTCAAGCTAGAGGGAGGCCGCATATGGCTTCGGAAAACGGTAACGGGCTTCATACCAATCAGCTTCATATCAATCAAGGAAATCCAAACAAGCCGCGATTGATTTTCTGGGAGTTGACCAAAGGGTGCAATCTCCGCTGCATCCATTGCCGGGCCAGCGCTACCGAACTGAGTGCTCCCTCCGACCTGTCCACCCAGGCGGCCTGCGATATCATCGATCAAATCGCCGCAGTGTCGACTCCTATCCTGGTGCTGAGCGGAGGTGAGCCACTCTTTCGTTCGGACATTTTCCAGTTGGCGCGTTATGGCACCGACAAGGGTCTGCGCGTGGCGCTGGCCACGAATGGCACGCTGGTCACCAAGCACGTCGCCCGCATGATCGTCGACAGCGGCGTGCGCCGCGTTGCCATCAGCCTGGACGGGGCGGACGCGCTTACCCACGATACTTTCCGAGGCATTCCCGGCGCATTCGATGCCGCTATTGCCGGTTTCCGTAACCTGAAAAATCTTGGCATGTCGGTGCAGATCAACACCACCATCGCCCGCCACAACGCCCATCAGCTTCCGCAGGTGCTCGAACTCGCGAAGTCGCTGGGAGCGGACGCGCTGCACACTTTCCTGTTGGTGCCAGTAGGCTGCGGCGTCGATATCGCCGCCGAACAGATGGTTCCACCGGAAGAGTACGAGAAGATGCTGAACTGGTTCTACGATCGCTCGCTCGAAGGTGGCATCGAAATGAAGGCGACCTGCGCGCCGCATTACTTCCGCGTGGTTCGTCAACGGCGCGTTGCCGAACGCCGTTCCGAGGCCGCCGCTCAAGCTGCACACCCCTTTCATGAAGCCGCGCCGGATTCGCACCCTGCCGGAGGAAGCATCGCAAGAAACATCGGCCCCACCGAGATGGCCATGCCCGGCTCAACCGGCATCGAACTGAAGCCGCAGGGAATCGGACACGCAGTCGGACATCCGGGAACTCATCCTTCCGACATGAATGCCATGACTAAGGGATGCCTGGCCGGAACCGCCGTATGTTTCATTTCTCACGAAGGCGAAGTCTATCCCTGCGGATACTTACCGGCCCTGGCTGGCGATCTCAGAAAGCAGCCGTTCGCCGACATCTGGGAGAACTCGGTGGTGTTCAATCAACTGCGCGACGCCAACAATCTGAAGGGAAAGTGCGGATGTTGCGAGTTCCGGAATATTTGCATGGGATGCCGCGCGCGTGCCTATGCCGCCACCGGCAACTATCTCGATGAGGAACCGTTCTGCGTCTACCAACCGCGTGCGGCCAGTTTGAAGGATGTGACGAGTTTGAAAGAGAAGAGCACCGCACCCGTGGAGGTCGTACCCTAAACACCACGCTCAACCCAGAGGTAGCCCAAAACGGGACACGAACCGGACTGCGTTTAACCCGAGCAGTTCCGATCGTTCTTTCATACCTCTAAGGGAATTCTCTAGGGGCGAAAAGACGCGGTCCAGCGTCATATCCCGCAATCAGGCTTCCTAAATCCTCCCTCCACGCCTGACAGGAACCAGCTAACTCTATGAAAACAAATGTGGAACGCTGCCCATGCGCGGAACCGCTCTTTGGAACCGAGCATGCCTTCGTAGGGAGTGATCGGCAGGAGATGACGTCGTGGAACCCGCTCTAATGGTTGTGGGTCTGAACTATCGCACGGCCCCGGTGGCAGTGCGGGAACGTTTCTGGATCAGCGAGAGCCGGTGCTGCGAAGCTCTGGTGCATTTATCCAGTGCCGAAGGCATCGACGAAGTCATTGTGATGGCCACCTGTAACCGCACGGAGTTCTGGTTGTGGGCCGGCGATGTCACGCTGGCCGCCAACTCGGTAATGCGGCTGCTTGGTGCCGAATATGGACTCAAGCTCTGCGAGTGGAAGCATTTCTACCGCCTGTTGGATGAAACCGCCCTCCTCCATATCTTCCGGGTCGCATCCAGCCTCGATTCCATGGTAGTCGGCGAGCCCCAGGTCGTCTCCCAGGTCAGCGATGCCTGGCAGCAGGCGCAGAAGCTGGGAGCTACTGGCCGATTCCTCGATGCTGTGTTGCAGAAGGCGCTCACCGTCTCCAAGCGCGTGCGCAGTGAGACGGCGATTGGCAACGCGGCGGTTTCGATTCCTTATGCCGCCGTCGAACTCGCCCGCCAGATCTTCGGCACACTCGAAAACAAAAAGGTGCTCCTGCTGGGCGCGGGCAAGATGAGCGAACTCTCGGCCCGCGGGTTGCTCAACCACGGGGCCAGTTCGGTCCGCGTCATCAACCGCACATTCCAGCACGCGGCTGAGCTGGCCGCAAAACTTGGCGGACTTGCCATCCCATTTGACGAGCGCTGGCCACACATGGCGGAGGCCGACATCATTATCAGTTCGACTTCCTCTCCACACACAATTCTCAGCCGCGAAGAAGCCGAGCTCACGCTTCGCGGGCGCAATCATGATAAGCATAAGAACCAACCTCTGGTGATCGTCGATATCGCCATGCCCCGCGACATTGACTCCGCTGTGCGCGACCTCAAGGGCGTTTTCCTCTATGACCTTGACGATCTGGAGAATGTGGTCGACCACAATGCCGGCGAGCGCGAGGCCGCCGCCGCCGAGGCCCAAAAGATTCTGCAGGCCGAGGCGCAAGGCTTCCGTTGCGCCCTGATGGCGGAGCGCGTGGTGCCGACCATCGTGGCTCTTCGCCTGCGCCTGGACGAAATTTGCCGGCAAGAACTGGATTCCTTTTGCCAGGAGAACGGACCGTTCTCCAAGGACCAGGATGAAATGTTAAACGCAGTGATGTTCCGGATGACCCACCGAATCGCCGGCTGCCTGGCCCGTGAACTCAAGGAACTTCCAGAACAAACCGAGCAGGAACAGATGGCCACCGCCTTGCAGCGCCTATTCCATCTGCAAACCGAATCCGGACTCGTCGGCACCAGACACTGAAAGGAACCGCGGGTACCCGGCAAGCTCCTCAAAAACCGAGAACCGAGAACTCGCAACTGACCACTGACTTTTCTAAAGCCCGTCGGCGGGCGGCTGGCCCACCTTTACGTTCTTGAGGCTGTTACGAAACTCAGTTGGATTGGTGTTGGGTGGCTGGCCCAGCCGATGTATTTCGTCCAGTCTACGACGAATTGGATGCCCCACCCGTGGCAGTTTCACGGGTGGGCCGCGATGCCGATGGGATCAGGAGATCTTGCGGATGTGAAGCTCCGCTTTTTGGGTCTCGTTGACGAGAACCGGTCCGCGTTCGCCACAGGCGTAGTGCCGGAAGCTGCTCCATAACCACTCCTCGGGCTTCAGAACTAAACCCCGGCGAACGGGATTGTGGTGCATGTAGCGCAGCTTTTCCACGCGCTTCTTCTCGGTAAAAACGACGAAGTCGTAGAAGCGACGTTGCCAAATGTGTCCCCCGGCAACGGGTGTGCCCCAAAGCGTGTCTGTCTGGGCTACGGTTTTAGCGCGAAGTTCGCGCAGCAGCCGATGGGCGAAGGTTTGTTTCAAGGCGGGGCGGCTGGCCCAACCTAAACGTCGGAATAGCTCTTCAGGGTGCCCCGTTCA
>Ga0182014_10003118_pt1 | contig 20258 bp, 13 predicted proteins | sample 612S2DmetaG_FD_120489 | JGI IMG/M metagenome (GOLD analysis project Ga0182014, IMG submission 120489) | Permafrost microbial communities from Stordalen Mire, Sweden - 612S2D metaG | ecosystem: Environmental > Terrestrial > Soil > Wetlands > Permafrost | place: Sweden: Stordalen | collected... | reverse complement strand
GCCTGTGCCGTCTCGGCCTGTGCCGTCTCGGCCTGTGCCGTCTCGGCCTGTGCCGTCTCGGCCTGTGCCGTCTCGGCCTGTGCCGTCTCGGCCTGTGCCGTCTCGGCCTGTGCCGTCTCGGCCCCTGCCGTCTCGGCCTCTGCCACAGCGGCGGCTGCGGGAGCCTCGCCGGACGTGGCCGCCGCGGCTGCGCTGTCGTCAGCGGAACCGGCGGCCGGCGTCTCGGCGCTGGCCTTGGACTTGGACCGGCCGGACTCGGGCTTGACGTGCGCCTTGGCGCTGTCGGCCTTCGCCGTGTCGGCCTTCGCGGTGTCAGCCTTCGCGCCGGCCTTCGCGGTGTCGGCCTTGGCGGTGTCAGACCTGGCCGTGTCGGACTTCCTGGCCCGGCTGCCACCCCTGGGCGCGGCCGTCGCGGTGTCGTCCTTGGCCGCGGCCTGCAGGGCCGCCGCGAAGGTCTCCTTCTTGTCCGACGCCGGCGCCTTGGTGCGCAGGGTGCCTTCCGCGCCCGGCTCACCCTTGAACTTCTGCCAGTCACCCGTGATCTTGAGGATGACCATAACCGGCTCGGTGGGCTGTGCGCCCACGGACAGCCAGTGCTGCGCCCGCTCCGAATTGACTTCGATGAAGGACGGCTCTTCCTTCGGGTGGTACTTGCCGATCTCCTCGATGGCACGCCCGTCGCGCTTGGTCCGGGCGTCGGCGACGACGATCCGGTAGGTCGGCACCCGGGTCCTGCCCAGGCGCTTGAGCTTGATCTTTACAGCCACGGCTGCGGTCTTCTCCCAGCAAATAAAGGTACGGGCGGCGGCCCAGCGGCCAGGTGGGGACTGGCGGGACCACTCAGATGGACCGGCGTGCGGGGGTAGAGGGCCCCGCGCCACCAGGTAATCAGGATGCCATTCTGCCAGACGGCGGCCGATGCTTAGTCATCATGGCCGACACCGGCCCTGCCGCCGGGGCCGCCCATCTCGGTCATCGGCGGCTCTACGGGCGGACCTGCCAGCCAATAGGCACAGAGAGTCATTCTCGTGAAACAACAGTTACGTAACGCGCATTGACGGACAGCGCGCACCGAATCTAGGTTATGCCTACCCTCCGTTCATATTAAGCACGAGTGTTCGCACAGCGAACATCGTCACCTTCCGTTATCGCCTTACGACGTCGCCTTTTTCCCGCATGTCAGTGTTCCACGGCCTCGATGGAGAGCCATGACTGGACATTCAGCGCTACCGGACGCGGGCACGTACGCGGGCGGATGCGCGGGCAAGGACACGGGCAAGCACGCGGACAGGCCCGCCAGCGGGACATGCGGCCCTCTCAGCTTCGCCGCGGGACCGGCGCCCGGTGCCGGAATTGCCCGGCCGGCCGGCGTGCCACGGGGAACGGACCGGGGTAAGTACTCGTTTACCTGCAAAATTGTTGACAATCTGTTGAACAATACTGCGAACATACAACGGGATCTCGTGTCAGCGAATTCATGACCGGGCCCGCTCGCCCATGTCGCCACTCGTCCGCACCACGCGTAGGGGGAAGGCCATGACCAGCCCGCCAGACAGACCATCACCGGACACCACCGCACCCGGCCGCGCCGCCGCCGGGTCTCCGCCCGACGCGGCCGGGATCGGGCGGCGCAACGTGCTCAAGGCGTTCGGCGCGGGAGCGTTCGCGGTCGGCGCCGGCGGCCTGCTCGAGGCCTGCAGCACCGGCATCAAGGGCTCATCGGGGTCGGGCGGCACCAAGGCCATCACGATCGGCTGGATCCACCCGCTGACCGGTTCCCTGGCCGGGTTCGGCGCGGCGGACGACTGGGTGACCACCAAGATCAAGCAGACCGCCCAGTACAAGAACGGGTTCAAGATCGGCGGGAAGACCTACCCGGTCACCATCAAGTCCTACGACACCCAGTCCAGCCCGACCCGGGCCGGCGATCTGGCCCGGACGGCCATCCTGAGCGACGGGGTGGACCTGCTGTTCGCGTCGTCCACGCCGGAGACCGTCAACGCCGTATCCAGTCAGGCCGAATCGCTCGGCACGCCGCTGATCTGCTCGAACATCCCGTGGGAGTCCTGGTACATCAACCTCGGGGGCAACCCGCAGAAGCCGACGCTCAAGCCGAAGTTCGTGGTGATGTACTTCCTGGGCGCCGAGCACCTGGTCCAGGCCTTCATCCCGATGTGGAACCGGATCCACGCCCAGCTCCACACCAACAAGGTGGTCGCCGCCGCGTTCCCCAACGATTCGGACGGCAACGCGTTCCGCGCGGTGTTCCCGCCGATCGCGAAGGGCGCGGGCTACACCTTCGACATGTCCTCGCCCTACCCCGACGGGACCACGAACTACTCCTCGATGATCTCCGCGTTCAAGTCCGACAGCGCCGACTTCTTCACCAACGTGCCGCTGCCGCCGGACTTCGCCACCATGTGGAAGCAGGCCGTCCAGCAGGGCTTCAAGCCGAAGCTGGCCACCGTGGCCAAGGTGCTGCTGTTCCCGACCGACGCCTACGCACTCGGCTCGCTGGTCGAGAACGTCGCCACGGACGCCTGGTGGGCGCCGACCCTGCCCTGGACCTCGTCGTTCACCGGGGAGACCTGCCAGCAGATGGCCAACGAGTACGAGGCCGCCGGCCACGGGCAGTGGAACTCCAACATCAGCAACTACAGCCTCTTCGAGGCCGCGCACGCGGCGTTCATGCTGGTGAACAACCCGCACGACAAGACCGAAGTCGCCGACGCCATCCACAAGGTGAACATCCCCGCGCTGGCCGGCCCGCTGAACTTCGCCTCCGGCGGCCCCGCGCCCGGCGTGGCGATCACGCCGCCGGTCGGCATCCAGTGGCAGAAGGGCACCACATACTCGCTCGAGGCCAAGGTCGTCGACAACACGCTGCAGCCGCACGCGAAGCTCACTGGCGACCTGCTGCCGACCAACGCATGACCGGATGACCAGTCCACTGCTGGAACTCGACGGCGTGACGAAACGGTTCGGCCGGGTCGTCATCGCGGAGGATCTCTCACTCGCCGTGGGAACCGGCGACACGGTGGGGATCGTGGGGCCGAACGGCGCGGGCAAGACCAGCCTGTTCGGCCTCATCTCCGGCGACCTCGCCCCCGGCGGCGGAGAGGTCCGCTTCGCCGGGCGCACGGTCACCAAGCTGGACGCGGCCGCGCGGTGCAGGCTGGGCATCGGCCGCACCTACCAGGTGCCGCGGCCGTTCGGGGACATGACCGTGTTCGAGAACCTGCTCGTCGCCGCGCAGCAGGGCGGCGGGCTGCGGCGGCGGGCCAGCTACACGGCCGCGGCCGCGGCACTGGAACGGGCCGGCATATCCGGCCAGGCGAACGTGCCCGCCGAGCGACTCGGCCTGCTCCAGCGCAAGCGGCTGGAACTCGCCCGCGCCCTGGCCACGCAGCCCACGCTGCTCCTGCTCGACGAGGTGGCAGGCGGCCTGACCGACCCGGAGGTCGCCCAGCTGGTCGAGATCGTCCGTGGCGTCAACGCCGAGGGCACCGCGGTGATCTGGATCGAGCACGTCGTGCGGGCGCTGACCCCCGTGGTGAGCCGGCTGATCTGCCTGACCAGCGGCAAGTTCGTCGGCGACGGCGACCCGGCGACGGTGCTGGCCGACCCCGCGGTCCGCGAGGTCTTCCTCGGCAGTGAGGTCACCGCGGCGCTGGCCGGCGGGGCGCCGGAGGCTCCCGCGGCCGGGCCGCCGGATGGGGCGGCGGGCGGGGAACGGAGCGAGCCGTGACCGTACCGGGAGACACCGAGCGCGCGGAAAACGGGACGCCGCTGCTGGAGGTCCGCGACCTGACTGTGCACCACGGGCAGCTCCGGGCCCTGGAGGGAATCTCGCTACGGGTGTTCCCCGGCGAGGTCTACGCGATCATCGGCGCGAACGGCGCGGGCAAGTCGACGCTGCTGCGCACGATCGCGGGCCTGCACCGCCCGACCACGGGCACGGTCCTGTTCGACGGCAGGGACGTCACCAGACTGCGGCCCGAGCGCCGGGCCACGCAGGGGATCGTCATGGTGCCGGAGGGCCGGCGGCTCTTCGGATCACTGTCGGTGGAGGAGAACCTGAAGGTCGGCGCGACGTACGCGCGGCCGGGCCCGTGGACCATCGAGCGCGTGTACGAGCTGTTCGGCTGGATGCGGGAGCGCAGCAACCAGAAAACCGCGCAGCTATCCGGCGGCGAGCAGCAATCGGTGGCCATCGGCCGGGCGCTGGTGGCGAACCCCCGCGTGCTGCTGCTGGATGAGCTGTCACTGGGTCTGGCGCCGGTGGTCGTCCAGCGCATCTACGGCATGCTGTCGCAGATTCTGGCCACCGGCCTGACGGTGCTGCTCGTCGAGCAGGATGTCAGCCAGGCGCTGCGGGTCGCCTCCCGGGTGCAGTGCCTGCTCGAAGGCCGGACCACGCTGGAGGGCGAGCCCGGCGATCTGACCCCCGAGCGGGTCGAGGCGGCCTACTTCGGCCTGGGGGAAACGGCCGCGGGCGGCGGAGACGCCGGCGGGGGAAACGGCGGCCAGCCCGTGCCCTCCGCCGGTCACCGCTCCCCGGTCCCCGGTGGCGGCCAGGCCATGGGCCAGTCTTCCGGCGGAGGGAGTGAGCAGTTATGGCCTGGGTAAACGCCATCATCCAGGGGGTGCTGACCGGCGGCCTCTACGCCCTGTTCGCCTGCGGGCTGTCGCTCATGTTCGGGGTGATGAAGGTCGTCAACCTGGCGCACGGCGACCTCGCCGTGGTCGCGGGCTATGTCGCGATCGGCGTCATCACCGTCACCCGCATCCCCGTGCTGTGGTCCTTTCTCATCGTGGTCCCGGTGATGGCGCTGCTCGGCTACGTGCTGCAGCGCACCATCATCCAGAGCGCGCTCGACCGCAGCGTGCTCACCACGCTGATCGTCACCTTCGGCCTGTCCGTGGTGATCGAGAACGGCCTCCTTCAGTTCTTCACCGCCAACAGCCGCGCGATCGGCACCGACCTGGCCCTGGTGCGGGACTCGTTCAAGGTCGGCTCGCAGATCCAGATCGGCTACCTGCTCGTGGTCATCTTCGCCGTGGCCGTGGTCGTGCTGCTCGGGCTGCAGTATTTCCTTTCCGCGTCCAAGTACGGCCGGCTGATCCGCGCCGTCGCGGACGACCGGGAGGCGGCGCAGCTCGCCGGGGCCGACTACCGGCACGTTTTCGGCATCGCGGCGGCGCTCGCGTTCGGCACCGTGGCGCTGGCCGGGATCTCCTACGGCATGTACTCCCAGCTGCAGCCGACCACGGGCACCGACACGATCCTGCTGTTCGCGTTCGCCGCGGTGGTGATCGGCGGGCTCGGCTCGCTGTGGGGCACGCTGCTCGGCGGTGTGGTGCTGGGCGTGGCCCAGCAGATCGGCGCCCAGATCAACATCTCCGACGAGGTCCTGGCCGGGTACATCGTGTTTCTCGCCGTACTGGTGCTGCGCCCGCAGGGCCTGACTTCCCGGAGGACGCAGTCGTGAGCCTGATCACGGAAACCACTGCCCGCCCGGCCGGGAAACTCCGCGTCACCCGGTCGCGCCGAAACGTGGCCTGGACCGGGGCGGGCGCGCTGATCGTCGTCGTCGTGCTCGCGCTGCTGCCCTACATCGTGTACTCGGGCACCACCAGCATCATCGTCCAGGCCTTCATCGTGCTGACGCTGGCGAGTATGTGGAACCTGCTGGCGGGTTACGCCGGCCTGGTGTCGGTGGGACAGCAGGTGTTCGTAGGGCTCGGCGCGTACTTCGTGCTGATCCTCGCCATCCACGGCACCTCGCCGTTCGCCGCGCTGCCCGTCGCCGTGATCGCCTGCGCCGTCGCGGCGCTGCCCCTGTGGTGGCTGGTCTCACGGCTGCGCAGCGGGTACTTCGCGATCGCCACCTGGGTGCTCGCCGCGACCGTCATGCTCATCATCGAGAGGTTCTCCTCCATCGGCGGCGGGACCGGCATGCCGCTGCCCGGGCTGTCCGGGCTCAGCTCGGTCCTGCTCACGGCGTATACCTACTGGGCCGGACTCGCCGTCACCGTGGTGGCGCTGGCCACCATGTACCTGCTGCTGCGCGGCAGGCTCGGACTGGTGCTCACCGCCATCCGCGACGATGAGGTGGCCGCGCGCAGCTCAGGGGCGCGGGTCGGCCTGGCCAGGCTGCTGGTATTCGTGGTGGCGGGGGCCGGCTGCGGCGCCGCGGGCGCGGTGCTGGCCATCAGCCAGCTCCAGGTGCAGCCGGGCGCCGTGTTCAGCGTGCAGTGGACCGCGGAGATGGCGTTCGCGACCATCATCGGCGGGCTGGGCACGATTGAGGGACCGATCATCGGCACCGCCGTGTACATGGTGCTGCAGCAGACGCTCGCCTCTTACAACGCGTGGTACCTGATCATTCTGGGGCTCGTCGCCATCATCATCGCGCTGTGGTCGCGCCGGGGCCTATGGGGCCTGGTCGACGAGCACCTCCATTTCCGGCTGTTCCCGGTCGGCTACTGGCTCTGGCCCGAAGACGTCTCCCGCCCCTCCCGCCTCCTGTCCCGCCTCCGCCGCTCAGGCGCTTAATAAACTGAAGCGTGCTGCTGAGCGAGATGGCTGACGCGTCCGAGGCCGTGGCGGGGACATCTTCCCGGCTGGCCAAGATCGAGGTCCTCGCCAAGGCCCTGCACGACGCAGGCCCTGCCGAAGTGACGATCGCGGTCGCCTACCTGTCGGGGGAACTCCCCCAGCGCCAGATCGGCGTGGGCTGGGCCACGCTCCGGGAGGCGGCGCCCCCGGCGGACCATCCGTCGCTCACGCTCACCGACGTCGACGCGGCGCTCACCGCCATCGGCTCGGTGTCCGGCAAGGGTTCGGTGGCCACCCGGAAGCAGTTCGTGGACGCGCTGCTGGGCCGGGCGACCGCGCACGAGCAAGCCTTCCTGTTCCGGCTGCTGTCCGGGGAACTGCGCCAGGGCGCCCTGGAGGGGGTCATGGCCGAGGCGATCGCGCGCGCCGCACAGGTCCCGGGCGCGGAGGTGCGCCGGGCGCTGATGCTGTCCGGCTCCATGGCCACGGTCGCGCAGACCGCCCTGGCGGAGGGCAGCGCCGGGCTGTCCGGCTTCGGCCTTCAGGTCGGGCGGCCGATCGGCCCGATGCTCGCCTCCAGCGCCCCGAATATCGAGGACGCGCTGGCGCGGATCAGCCCGGCCCCGATGGAGTGCCCAATGGAGTGCGCCGTGGAGTGGAAGATGGACGGCATCCGGATCCAGGCGCACATCCGGGACGGGAGCGCCCGGCTGTTCACGCGCACGCTGGATGACATCACTGACCGTCTCCCCGAGGTGACTGGCGTCCTGGCCGGGCTGCCCGTGCGCGACGCGGTCCTGGACGGCGAGGTGATCGCGCTCCGGGAAGACGGCCGCCCGCACCCGTTCCAGGTCACCGCGTCCCGGACCGCACGCCGCACCGGGGAAACGGACGCGGGCCTGGCGGCCTTCATGTTCGACATCGTGCATCTGGACGGCGAGGACCTCATCGACCGGCCCGGGGCGGAACGGTTCGACGCGCTGGCCCGGGTCGTGCCCGAGCGGCTGCGGATGCCGCGGCTCGTGACCAGTTCGGTCGAGGAAGCCACGGAGTTCTTCAACGACTCGATCGCGCACGGCCACGAGGGGGTCGTGGTCAAGTCGCTGGACACCCCGTACACCGCGGGCCGCCGCGGCGCGGGCTGGATCAAGGTGAAGCCCCGGCACACCCTCGACCTCGTCATCCTGGCGGCCGAATGGGGGCACGGACGGCGCCGCGGCAAGCTGTCGAACCTGCACCTGGGCGCGCGCGATCCGGACACGGGCGGTTTCGTCATGCTCGGGAAGACGTTCAAGGGCCTGACCGACGAAATGCTGGCCTGGCAGACCGAGCGCCTGATCGCGCTGGAGGACCGGCGGGACAACTACACCGTCTACGTCCGGCCGGAACTCGTCGCGGAGATCGCCTTCGACGGCGTGCAGCGCAGTCCCCGGTACCCGGGCGGCCTGGCGCTGCGGTTTGCCCGCGTGCTGCGCTACCGGCTGGACAAATCAGCCGCCGAGGCCGACACCATCGAGACCGTGCGCGCCACCCAGCCTGAGTAGCCCTGCGAGCGGCCGGGCCCCCTGGGACGCCTAAAGCGGTCAACCCCCTGGTTTGTGACGACTTTTCCGCAGGATCTGCGGAAAAGTCGTCACAAATCCGGCGGGGCGCGCTTCCCGGCGGGAGGGAGGCGGGAGGGGATACGCGGGCGTTAGACGCTGGGGCAGATGAGGCTCGCTGGAAGGGGACGCTGGACGGGCCTGGGGCGAAGCTACTTCTTCTTGCGGCGCTTGTTGCCCGGGGCGCGGAAGGCGGCGGGGACGTTGCTGTCGGGGGTGCCGAGGCCCGGGAGGCCGCCCAGGCCACCGGGCAGGCCGCCCTTCTGCAGAGCGGCCAGCGTCTCGGCCATGTCCTGGTTACTGAACCCCTCCGGCAGGCCACCGCCCACACCGCCGGCGCGACCGTTGCCCGGGACCTCGTCTCCGGCGGGCGCGCCGTTGCCGACTGCCCGGGCGGCCGCGCGGCGCGGGTCGCCACCGGGGTGCTTCTTCTTCGGCTTCTTGCCCTTGACCGCCTTGTTCGCGGCGCGGCGCATGCCCGGCGGCATGCCCGGGATGTTGCCCAGCCCGCCGCCCATGAGCTGCCGCATCTGCTTCTGGCCCTCTTGGAAGTTCTGGATGAGGGCGCCGACCTGACCCGGGGTGACGCCGGAACCGCCCGCGATCCGCGCGCGCCGGGAGCCGTTGACGATCTTGGGATTGCGCCGCTCCTCGGGCGTCATCGACTGGACGATCGCGGTGGCCCGGTCCAGGTCCTTGTCGTTGACCTGGCTGAGCAGCTCCTTGTTCTTCCCGGCTCCGGGCAGCATGCCGAGCAGGTTGCCGATCGGCCCCAGCTTGCGGACCATCTGGATCTGCTCGACGAAGTCCTCGAGAGTGAAGCCCTCGCCGGAGACGAGCCGGTCGGCGAGGGCCGCCGTCTGGTCCTCGTCGAAGGCCTTCTCCGCCTGCTCGATCAGGGTGAGCATGTCGCCCATGTCGAGGATGCGGGACGCCATCCGGTCGGGGTGGAAGACGTCGAAGTCCTCGAGCTTCTCCCCCGCGGACGCGAACATGATGGGGCGCCCGGTGAGCTGCGTGATCGACAGGGCCGCACCGCCACGTGCGTCACCGTCGAGCTTGGTGAGCACTACCCCGTCGTAACCGACGCCGTCCAGGAACGCCTGCGCCGTGGCCACGGCATCCTGGCCGATCATCGCGTCGACGACGAACAGGATCTCGTCCGGCTGGACCGCGTCCCTGATCCCCACGGCCTGCCGCATCATCTCCTCGTCGATGCCCAGGCGGCCCGCGGTGTCGATGATGACCATGTTCTGCTGCCGGCGCTGCGCCTCCTCCAAGGACTGGCGGGCGACCGCAACCGGGTCGCCGACCCCGTTGCCCGGCTCCGGGGCGTAGACCGGCACGCCCGCGCGCTCCCCCACGATCTGGAGCTGCTGGACGGCGTTGGGACGCTGCAGGTCGGCGGCGACGAGCATCGGCGTATTGCCCTGCTCGCGCAGCCACAGGGCCAGCTTGCCGGCCAGCGTCGTCTTACCGGAACCCTGCAGGCCGGCCAGCATGATGACGGTGGGCGGAACCTTGGCGAACCGCAGCCGCCGGGTCTCGCCCCCCAGGACATCGATCAGCTCGTCATGGACGATCTTGATGACCTGCTGCGCCGGGTTCAGCGCGCCGGAGACCTCCTCGCCGCCCGCCCGCTCCTTGACCCGGGCGATGAACGCTCTGACGACGGGGAGCGCGACGTCGGCCTCCAGCAGCGCGATGCGTATCTCGCGCGCGGTCGCGTCGATGTCGGCGGCCGACAGCCGTCCCTTGCCCCGCAGGGAGGAAAAGACCTGTGTGAGCCGTTCGGAGAGGGTATCGAACACGTTTCTATGCCATCCTCGCGCGTACGCTACTGAGACATCCAGGCTATCTGGTTCGCTCCCCAGGCTGTGCTGGCCCGGGGAGCGACCCCCCGGAACCCCCCGCTGCGCTCCGCGCCCCGCTACGGTACTTCGCCGGCACACCGGCCACTCACCCGGACCTTCGGCCCGGGGTCGCTGGGCCGGTAACGATCGCCTCGCCGTAGGGCCGCTGCGGTTCCCGCCGACAGCACCGGCCACTCGCCGGGGCCGTTGGCCCCGGCTCGCTGGGCCGGTTAAGACCCTTCGCGCGCTACAACGATGTCACCTTTAGGTTAGGGCGGAGAGGACGGCTTCTATGGTGGCTTGGCGGAGGACCTTGTCGGACAGGGGCTTGCCTGATTCGTCGGCGACGTAGAAGACGTCGACGGCCTCGGCGCCGAGGGTCTCCACCCGGGCTGAGCGCAGGTCGAGGCCGCAGCCGCCCAGGGCACGGCCCACCCGCCAGAGCAGGCCGGGCTCATCATGGGCCCGGACCTCGACGACGGTCGCGGTCAGCGAGGCATCGTCCACCAGCGTCACCTTGGGCGGGGCGACCATCGCGCCGCGCGGGCGGGTGCCACGCGTCCGGCGCTCCAGGCGCTCCTCGACGTCAAGGCGGCCCTCCAGCATCCGGCGGAGGTCGCTGGCGACCAGCGCGGCGTCCGGCGGGTCACCGTACTGGGGCACGACGTTGAAAACCGCGACCGCGGTGGGCCCGATCGACATGGCGTTGGCGCCGCGGACCATCAGGCGGTGCGAGGCGAGCACGCCGGCCGCCCGCCACAGCAGGCCCGGCCGGTCCGGAGCGACGACCGTCACCTCGTCGCCCTTGATGACGGCGGCCGGACCCCCTTCACCGGCCAGCTCGAGCTGATCCTTGCGCAGCGGCCGGGCACACGGCGGCGGATCGCCGGCCAGCACCGCCGCCACTCTCTTGACCAGGTCGGAGACCAGCCCGGCCTTCCAGTCATTCCAGGCGGCGGGCCCGGTGGCCATTCCGTCCGCGGCCGCCAGCGCGTGCAGCAGTTCCAGCAGCGGACGACCGCCCAGGGTCCGGGCGACCTGTTCGACGGTCACCGGATCATCCAGGTCACGCCGGGTCGCGACCATGGGAAGCAGCAGATGATGGCGAGCCGCCTGCGCGACCAGTTCGGCGTCCTCGTCCGGAAAGCCGACGCGGTGGGCCACGTCACGCGCGACGACCTCGCCGCTGACGCTGTGGTCCCCCGGCCATCCCTTGCCGAGGTCGTGCAGCAGCGAGGCGACCAGGAGCAGGTCGGGGCGGGCGACATCGCGGGTCAGGGCGGCCGCGTAGGCCGCGGTCTCCACGAGGTGACGATCGACGGTAAAGGTGTGCAGCGGGTTCCGCTGCGGCCGGTTCCGCACCCGTTCCCAATCCGGGATCAGCGCGGTCACCAGGCCCTCCTGGTCGAGGGCCTCCCAGACGCCGATCGCGGCGTGACCGGCCCCGAGGAGGGCGATCAGTGCGTCACGGGCGTCCGCGGGCCAGGGCACCGGCAGCGGCGGGCAATCCGCCAGGCGGGCCAGCGCACGGGGAGCCAGCGGCCGTCCCGCCTGCGCGGCGGCCGCCGCCGCGCGCAAGACCAGGACCGGATCGGAGGCGGGATCGGCGGCGCGGGCCAGCACCACCTCGCCGTCCTGCTCGACGACACCGTCGGCGAGCGGGCGGCGCTCCAGCTTGCGCCGCCGTAGCCGCCTTCCCGCGGCCCGTTCGGCCTGCCGGAAGGCGTGATCGACCGCGTAGGCCACGGTGCGGCCGGCGCCCGCGAGCTCGCGCAGCAGCGCGTCCCCGTCGAGCAGGCCGGCGGCGCGCGCCACCTCGTCGTGTTCCTCGAGGACCAGCCGGTCGGAGGCACGCCCGGTGATCTCGTGCAGGATGTGCCGGGCGTCAAGGATCGACTCGTACGCGGCCCGGACGCGAGGGCCTGGAGCGGACGCGACCCAGGCGGCCGCGATGGCCTGGATCGCGTGCACGTCCCGCAGACCGCCCCGGGCCTCCTTGAGGTCGGGCTCGAGCAGGAAGGCCAGCTCGCCGAAGATCCGGACCCGTTCGTTATGGAGGTCGCGCAGCTCGGCGAGCCTGGTCTTGGCCGCAGCCCGCCAGTCCTCCAGGGCCCCCTCACGCAACTGGGTCGTCAGGGCGGGGTCGCCCGCGACGTGACGGGCGCTGAGCAGTCCGAGGGCGACCTTGATATCGGCTCGCGCGACCCGGCGGGCCTGGGGAACGGTCCGCACGGCGTGATCCAGCCGCGCCCCCGAATCCCAGACCGGGTACCAGATCCGGTCCGCGATCGAGGCGATGCCCTCACGCCCGGCGTGCAGCAGGAGAACGTCGAGGTCGCTGCCGGGCAGCAGTTCGCGCCGACCGTACCCGCCCACCGCGACCAAGGCCACACCGGGCTCGGCCCCGAGCATGCCAGCGAGCCACCGATCCGTTTCGGTAGTCCTGCGAGCACGGTCCGCAGCGAACGACGTCATCAAAGCCACAAGGTTTCCCCGGACGGCAGCAGCGATCTAGATCGCGTCGGGACCGCGTTCTCCCGTACGGACTCTGACGACCGTGTCGACGGGCACCGACCACACCTTTCCGTCGCCGATCCGACCGGTCTGCGCGGCCTTCAGGATGACGCCGATGAGATCGTCGGCGTCCTCATCGTCACATAGGACCTCGACCCGGACCTTCGGGACGAGGTCAATCTGATATTCAGCACCTCGGTAGACTTCGGTATGTCCGCGCTGCCTGCCGTAACCGCTCGACTCGACCACCGTCATGCCGTGCACTCCGAACGCCTGAAGTGCGGCTTTGACATCGTCCAGTTTGAACGGCTTGATGACCGCGGTGACGAGCTTCATACGACCCATCCTTTCGCTCTCCTGCGAGGAACTTTCCTCCGTAGGAGTTTCCGGAGACGTGCCGGAATGTGTCGGCAGCGTGAAACCGGAGGGGTTTATGTTACGTGCACGTTTCCTAGCATCTGACCCGCTTCCGCGCGAGCCGACGCGTCAGGTCATACCCAGGAACGGAAACGGCGGAACGGAAACGGCTTAACGGGAACAGCAAGGGGAACGCACGGCGCGGGGGCGGGAACTGATCGGAGACCGTACGGGCGGTCCCTCAGAACGGGAAACGGTCGTATTCAACCGGAATGTGGCGCCGCCCGGTGGTATCCCGATAACGCGCCGGATTACCGGGGTAGTCACCCACGGGCCCCGGGTACTCCGCGGCGGCTCCCGGGTACTCCGCGGCCCTTGAGTCCCCCGGGTGCTCCGCCGACGACCCTGGGTACTCCGCCGGCCCCCGGTACTCCGCAGGTCCTGAATAGTCGGCGTTCCCCTGGTAGCCGGCGGGCTCCGGGTAGCCGGCGGGCTCCGGGTACGAAGCCCGGTCCGGCCCGGCCGCATGGTCCCGGTAAGGAAGCGGGGCCGGGTAGCTGGCCGGGTCCCGGTGGGAGGCCGGGGCCGCGGAGGTGAGCTGGCCCGCGTCCGCGGCGGGCCGTCCCAGAGCGGCCCGGGTCGCGGCACGATGGGCCTGCTCCAGCAGGACACTGGCGCGGGCACTGGCCTCGGCCAGGATCTTCTCCCGGCGCCGCTGGGCCTCGTGGGCTACTTCACGGCTGTAGGCCCGGGCGTCGGCGACGCACCGTTCGGCGGTCTGCTGGGCCTTGGCCAGGATGCGGACGGCCTGCTGATCGGGCTCCCGCGGGCCTGGCGGGGCGGCCCCGGGGGGCGGAAGCGCGCGGGGTGAGGCCGCGACGGGCGCGCGGGGTGAGGCCGCGACGGGCGCGCTGAGCGGCATAGCCGGGGCGGTACCGGCCCGGTTGCGGGCGGGCGCAGGGCCGCGCAGCCGGCGAACCTCGGCGTAGAGCCTGGACCGTTCCTCCAGCAACCGGGCCAGCTCATCCTCGACCCGCTCGCAGAAGTCCTGCACGTCGTCCTCGTCGAGTCCGCGGTGGCCCAGGTGCGCCACGCGGAACGACATCGAGTGCACGGCTGCGGGGGTCAGCCGGGCCGGGTTCGGCGTGGGTAACGTCATCGGGGCCCCCACCGGTGCGCGGCGGCCCGCGCACCGGGCGGGGTCGTACTCAGGTACTGGGCATCCATCGCGATTTGCTCCGGGGGATGACATCGGCTAGGGCCCGTCGACGGCATCGTAACGGAGTGAGCTGCCGTTAAGGCAGATAATGGCCGGAAATTCGCGGATCACGCCAAACGGTGATTATCAATTTGTGAAACGCATTGTGCTATCGGCATGCATGCATGTGGCGCCATCGGACGGGCGTCCGTTTATTGGCCTTTATCGGCATGGTTATGGGATACGGGCCATTACGGTTGATTTGCACCGCTATAACGGTCACGTTTCGCGGCTTATGCCGGATATGTGACCGGGTAACGCCCCCATCCGGGCCCGGGCCGGAAACCGCCGGCTATGCGGTCAGGATCGCGTCCACGAACGTGGCCGGGTCGAAAGGCGCCAGATCATCCGGGCCTTCGCCCAGCCCGACGAGCTTGACGGGAACACCCAGCTCACGCTGGACGGCGATCACGATCCCGCCCTTGGCGGTGCCGTCGAGCTTCGTGAGGACGATGCCCGTGATGTCAACGACCTCAGCGAACACGCGTGCCTGCCGTAGCCCATTCTGCCCGGTGATGGCGTCCAGGACGAGCAGCACCTCGCCGACCGGCGCCCGCTTTTCGATCACGCGCTTGACCTTGCCCAGCTCATCCATCAGGCCGGTCTTGGTGTGCAGGCGGCCGGCCGTGTCCACGAGCACGACGTCCACCCCGAGGTCGGCGCCCTCGCGCACCGCTTCGAACGCCACGCTGGCGGGGTCGGCCCCGTCACGGTCGGCCCGGACCGTCCGGGCGCCGACCCGTTCGCCCCAGGTCTGCAGCTGGTCAGCGGCGGCCGCGCGGAACGTGTCGGCGGCGCCGAGCAGCACGGTCTTGCCGTCGCCCACCAGGACCCGGGCCAGCTTCCCGACGGTGGTGGTCTTACCCGTGCCGTTCACGCCGACCATCAGCACGACCCCGGGAAGGCCCTCATGGCGCTCCGTGTGCAAGGAGCGGTCCATGTCCTCGCCGATCTGGGTGATCAGCTCGGTCCGCAGCAGGGCGCGCACCTCGTCGACGCCCCGGGCACCGAGCACCTTCACCTTGGTCCGCAGGTCATCGACCATCTGCCGGGCCGGGACCACGCCGACGTCGGCGGTGATGAGAACCTCCTCGATCTCATCCCAGGTGTCGTCGTCGAGCCGGTCCCGGGACAGCAGCCCGAGCAGCACGGAGCCGACCGACGACTGCGAACGCGACAGCCGCTCCCGGAGCCGGACGAGGCGTCCCGCCGAGGGCGGCGGCTTCTCGATCTCCGGGGCGGCCGGCGGCGCCGGTGTCCGCTGCTCCGGCGCCCGCGGCGGCGCCGTCGGGGTGATGACCGCCTGCGCGGCCTCCGCCGCGTCCCGCCCCGGCGTCCGCAGCTCGGGCTCCCCCGGTGCCTCGGGCGGCGAAACGATGACCTCGGGAGGCTCTCCGCGACGACGGCGCCGGGGCCGGACGAGGAGCAGCCAGCCCATTTCGGTGACGACGGCGACGAAGAAGACCGCCAGGACAATGATGAGAATTAGAGTTTCCATGACTGTTCTCAGTCTCTCAGTCCGCTGTGTCCCTCAGTTGCGGGGCCCCGGCAGTCTAGATGCTATGCGGGCTCGCGCTCGCCGAGGCGCTGGCTCACCACCGCCGAGACACCATCGCCCCGCATGCTGACCCCGTACAGGGCGTCGGCGACCTCCATCGTTCTCCTCTGGTGGGTCACGACGATCAGCTGGGAGCTTTCCCTCAGCTCGCTGAAGATAACCAGCAGGCGCTGCAGGTTGGTGTCATCAAGCGCGGCTTCGACCTCGTCCAGCACGTAGAACGGGGAGGGCCGGGCCTTGAAGATCGCGCACAGGAAGGCGATGGCGGTCAGCGACCGCTCACCGCCGGATAGCAGGGACAGCCGCTTGACCTTCTTGCCGGGAGGCCGCGCCTCCACCTCGATACCGGTGGCCAGCATGTCGTCGGGCTCGGTGAGCACGAGCCGCCCCTGGCCACCGGGGAACAGCCGGCTGAAGATCTGCTCGAACTCCCGGGCCGTGTCGGCGTAGGCGGCGGTGAAGACCTCCTGCACCCGGTCGTCGACCTCCTTGACCACGGTGAGCAGGTCACGGCGGGTCTTCTTCAGGTCCTCGAGCTGGGTGGCCAGGAAGGCGTGCCGTTCCTGCAGCGCGGCGTACTCCTCCAGCGCGAGCGGGTTGACCTTGCCGAGCCTGACCAGATCACGCTGGGCGGCCTCGGCGCGGCGCTCCTGGGCGGCCCGGTCGTAGCTGGTCGGCAGCTGGCCCTCGTCCGCGTCCGGCGGGGGCGGGATAGGCACCGCGGGACCGTAATCGGCGATCAGTTCCGGGGCCTGGACGCCGAACTCCTCGACCGCGTGCGCCTCCATCTGCTCCAGGCGCAATCGGTGCTCGGCCCGGGCGATCTCCGCGCCGTGCGCGGTGCTGACCACGGTATCCAGCTCCGCGGCGACGTCGCGGACCCGGGCCCGCACGCTCTTGAGCTCCTCGGCTCCGTCCGCCGTCGCCGTCTCGGCCGCGGAGCGCCGGGCCAGGGCCTCCGTCACGGATCGCTCCGCGCTGGCCACGGCCAGCTGGGCACCGTGGGCCACCGCGCGCGCCACGGCCGCCTCCGCGCCGCGCTGCCGCAGCCGGGCCTGGGCGCGCTCACGCGCCTGGCGCTCGGCCGCGGCGGCCGCGGTCAGCGTGCCGGCCCGGCCCGCGATGGCGCGGAGCCGTTCTTCCACGGTGCGGACCTCGAGGCGCGCCTCCATCTCGGCGTTGCGCGCCATGGTGCACCGCTGCGCCAGCGTCTCCTTGACCGCGGCCGGGGCGCGGGCGGCCCCGTCTCCGGCTCCGGCTGGGCCCGCGGCGTCGCCGGGGGTATCCCCGGCCAGCGCGGCGGCCCGTTCGGCGGCCTCCGCCGCTTCGGCCTCCGTCAGGCTGCTGGTCAGCTCGGCCAGCCGGCCGAGGTCCTTCTCACCGGCCTGACGGGCGGAATCGATGGCCTTTTCCAGCCGCCGGACCTCATCGCTCGCGGCCCGGGCCGCGCCGGCGAGGCGGCCGAGGCGGCCGGAAATCTCGGAGGCGGCCGAATCAGCCTGGCGCATCCGGGCCCGGATCTCGTCCACTCCGCGGCGTGCGGCTTCCTCGGCGCGGACGGCGATCGCGAGCTCCTGAGCGGCCTGCTCGCACTGCTCCTGGGCCTCTTCCAGGCCGGTGGCGGCGTCGTCGGCGGCCGCGCGCACCTCCAGCAGGCTCTGCTGCCCGGCCGAGCCGCCGACCGCCCAGTGCGGGCCCAGCAGGTCCCCGTCCCGGGTGACGACGCGCAGCGCCGGGTTGGCGCGCAGCAAGTCGGCCGCCTGCTCCAGGGTCGTGGCCACCACCACCCCGTTCAGCAGCTGGGTGACGGCCGGGCGGAGCTCGTCGGAGGCCCGGACGAGGTCCAGCGCGTACCGGGCGCCCGGGGGCAGCCCGGGGCCCGTAGCGCGCAGCGTGCGGCCGGTGAGGGAATGGCCCGCCTCCGGATAGCCGGCGATCACCAGCCCGGCGGTGCCGGCCCCGGATTCGCGCAGCACGGTCAGGACCGCGATGGCCGCGTTGAGGTCGGTGACCGCCACCGCGTTGGCGGTGGCCCCGAGCGCCGCCGCGATCGCGGTCTGGGCGCCATCCTCGACCGTCAGGGCCTCGGCGAACGGCCCGATGACCCCGCTGAAGCGGCCGCCGGTCGCCAGCAGGTCGGCCGACGCGTCGGCCCCGCGCCGGAATGCCTCCGCCAGCGCCTCGACCCGGGCCCGGAGGGCAGTGAAATGCCTGGTCGCCTGGCTCTCGGCGGCCCGCAGCCCGGTGACCCGGCCGGACGCCGCGGTCAGGGCGGCGGCCGCTTCTTCGTGGGCGGCGGAAAGCTCGGCGCGGCCCTCATCGTGCCCGGCGACCAGCTCCTCGATCTGGCTGTGCTCCTGCTGGGCGCGTTCGGCCCGGGCGCGGGCCTCGGCGGCGGAGGCGGCCAGCCGCTCGATCTCCTCCGCGGCCGCGCCCTGGCGGCTGCTGACCGCACCGACCTGGGCCCGCAGCTTGGCCAGACGATCGGCCCGGGTCGTAGCGGCCCGGACGTCCTCGGCGATCCGGCGCTCCACCGCGGCGAGCTGGGCCTCGGCGCCGGAGCGCTCGGCGACCGCCGCGCCGAGCCGGTCACGGCCGACCGCCAGCCGGGCCTGGAGGCTCTCCTCTTCCTCGCGGAACTCGGCCGCCTGCCGGTCCAGCTCGTCGGGATCCCGGCCGGGCCGCTCCGCCTCCGGCTCGGCCGACAGATGCCGATGCCGCTCCTCGGCCAGGCCGTGCGCCGAGCGGAGCCGTTCGGCCAGCGAGGACAGGCCGAACCAGGTTTCCTGGGCGCGGGCCAGGACCGCGGCGTGCTGCTGGGCGGCCGCGTCGAGTTCGGCTTCGCGGTGGCGGGCGGCGGCCAGGCCCGTCTCCAGCACGGTCCGGCGGGCCAGGACGGCCGTCTCGTCGGCCTCGTCGGCCTCCAGCTTCGCGGCCAGCGTCACGTAGTCGTCGGCCAGCAGCCGCAGTCGCGAGTCGCGCAGGTCAGCCTGGATCGAGGCGGCCCGGCGGGCCACCTCGGCCTGACGGCCGAGCGGCTTCAGGCGCCGGCCCAGCTCCGCGGTGAGGTCCACCAGGCGGGTGAGGTTGGCCTGCATCGCCTCGAGCTTGCGCAGCGCCTTTTCCTTGCGCCGCCGGTGCTTCAGGACACCGGCGGCCTCCTCGATGAGCGCGCGCCTGGCCTCCGGTCCGGCGTGCAGCACGGTGTCGAGCTGGCCCTGCCCGACGATGACGTGCATCTCCCGGCCGAGACCGGAGTCGGACAATAGTTCCTGGACGTCCAGCAGGCGGCAGCGGTCGCCGTTGATGGCGTACTCGCTCTGCCCCGACCGGAACATCAGCCGGCTGATCGTGACCTCGGCGTATTCGATGGGCAGCGCGCCATCGCTGTTGTCGATGGTCAGCGTCACCTCGGCCCGGCCCAGCGGGGCACGCGAGGTCGTGCCGGCGAAGACGACGTCCTCCATCTTGCCGCCACGCAGCGACTTGGCGCCCTGCTCGCCCATGACCCAGCACAGCGCGTCGACGATGTTCGACTTGCCCGAGCCGTTCGGGCCGACCACGCAGGTGATCCCCGTCTCGAGGCGCAGCGAGGTGGCGGACGCGAAGGACTTGAAGCCGCGCAGCGTCAGGCTCTTGAGGTACATCGGCCAGCCCTCCCTCCGCCTGGCGCGACCTTACCGCGCACCACCGTCAAGTCTGGCTAGTCACCGCCGTTCAGGTGCGGCTTCGCCGCAAACTGGCCCGGGCGCGCCCGGGCGATGGGAGGGAAAACACAGCCCCGGGGCTCGGAGCGACTCCCGGACGGCTCGGGCGTTCGCCAAAAGACGGCACGGGCGTTCGCCAAAAAGAGCGCCGCTCGAAGAGCCGGTGAGCGTCGCCTGGGAGCCGGGCACGGACGATCTTCACGTCGCGTTCCGGAAGCGGGTACCAGACAGCCAGGCGGCGCCACCAAACCGCGCCGCCGCCTGCCTGCCTGCCTGCCTGCCGTAATGCAATCCCGCACATCATGCGGGCGCAAGAGAATAGGGACGCCCTATGCAGGCGTCCCTATTTCGTCCTGCTCGATGTTTCTGCTGTTTGCCTTGTTGTGCCAGTGCTCATCATGTGAGCGCTGGCTCGCGGCCCGCTACCAGGAGCTCATCATCGCTGGCTCCCGCTGCGAGTGCATCATTCTCCTCCTGAAGCCGCATGAGCTCAGCTTCCAGGTCTCGCACTCGCTGCTGAAGTCGGCGCATCTCTGAGATCATCCGAGGATCGGGACCGCCAACGTGGCCAAGAAGAGCCTTCGCCATGGTATGGGGTCCTCCACGCTGAGTGACCAGAGTGGGCACACACTAAAGTCACGCTTAGCTGCGCACATTAACATTATCTAGGTTCTCACTAAGCGCTTTGCAGGTCAAGTTGGGCGCCCACTTAGCGACTGTTATTTAGGTTACATGCGGAAATGGACTCCCGGAAGGGCCGGCACAGCGTAACGAGCCAGTGCCGCGCGTGCCTGTGGCCGCCATCCAACTGGGCCATCGACGGTGCCATCAACGGATGTGATCAACGG
>Ga0182014_10003116_pt1 | contig 20267 bp, 20 predicted proteins | sample 612S2DmetaG_FD_120489 | JGI IMG/M metagenome (GOLD analysis project Ga0182014, IMG submission 120489) | Permafrost microbial communities from Stordalen Mire, Sweden - 612S2D metaG | ecosystem: Environmental > Terrestrial > Soil > Wetlands > Permafrost | place: Sweden: Stordalen | collected... | reverse complement strand
GAGACCGGCGCCCTGCCCGCGGGAGTCAGTTTAACTGACAACGGCAACGGTACGGCCACGATCTCGGGCACGCCCGCCGCGGGTACGACAGGCTCCTGGCCACTCGAAATCAGTGCTACGAGCACGGTGGGCGCCACGAGCCAGTCGTTCGATCTTTCCGTCTACCAGGTCCCGGCCTTCACTAGCGCCTCGTCTACGACGGGGACGGTCGGAACGGCCCTTTCGTTCACGGTCGGTACCACCGGGTTCCCGGCCCCTTATATCAGCTCTTCCAGCTCGATGCCCGCCGGTCTGACGCTGACTGACAACGCCGACGGCACCGCGACCATCTCGGGCATCCCAACATCAGCCGGGGCCTCCACCTTGGACCTCACGGCCACGAATGCTGTCGGGACCACCCCGCAGAGCCTGGTCGTCACCATCTCCTCGGCCCCAGTAGCTCCCGCGCCTATTTTCCCGGTCTCAACGTCCAGTACCACTGTCACCACAACGCCACCGACCACTACGGCGCCTCCGACTACCACGCCGGCCGCGGCGGGGCGGCATGCTCCCACCTTCAAGAGCGTGTCATCGGCAACAGCTAGCGTCGGCCATCGGTTCTCGTTCACGGTAATGGCAGCCGGCGAACCGGTCCCGACCTTGGTCCACTCGGCACTGCCCAAGGGCCTTGTTTGGTCGGGCGCCACAGGTGGTCATGCGACCATCTCCGGCGTACCTCAAATGAAGGCGGCAGGGACAGCCCAAGTGTTGCTCCGAGCCTCTAGCGCTGCCGGGAGCGCCACTCAAGTCCTCGTCATCCGGGTGCTCAGCCGGCCCAGGCTGAGCAGCGGCCGCCTGCCGGCAGGCGCAGTCGGTCGTCCTTACCGGTTCGCTCTCAAGGCCTTCGGCTATCCCAAGCCGACGGTGAAGGAGTCGGGGGACCTGCCGGCCGGCCTCAGTTTCAAAAAGACTGGGAGCGGTGAGCTCGACGTGTCCGGCATCCCTGCGCCCGGCTCGGGCGGTGCCCACCACATCCGTATCGTTGCGTCCAACTCGATGGGCAAGGTGACCATGAACTACACCCTGATGGTCAAAGGGCCAGGCGCTTAAGCGTGGCCCGAGGGCGGTATGTCGCCGCTGCCTTGTTGGCAGCGGCGACCATGGCAGCCGTGTCCCTGGGAGTGGTCCGTCCGCACCTACCGACGGCCACCGCGGCTGCCACCTGGTGGCACCCGGGACCGCTTACTTCGTGGCAGTACGCGATCGGGGAGCCATTACCGATCGCGGTGCCCACGAACATCGGCAACGTCGAAGCGTACGACATCGATGAAGGCAATGTGGCCGGGACGAGCACCAGTCAAGTAGCGGCCTCGGTCGGCGCCATCCATGCCGGTGGCGCCAAGGCCATCTGCTACGTCGAAACAGGAGGCTGGGAAAGCTACCGGTCCGACGCCTCCGAGTACTCCTCAGCCATCCTCGGCAGCACGGTGCCCGGCTACACGGACGAACGGTACCTGGACATCCGGCAGTGGTCCGATGACCCCGGGCCGACGGGGTTGACCCTCGGGCAAATCCTGACTGCCCGCTTCCAGTTGTGTAAAGACGAGGGCTTCGACGGTGTGGAAACGGACCTCGACGACACGTATGCCGACAGCACCGGCTTCCCCTTGACGATGGCCAACGAGCTCACTTTCATGACCGAGATGGCCGGCGTCATCCACGGTCTCGGTATGGCTTGGTTTTTGAAGAACGACATCAATGGCGACAGTCTTATCGCCGACATTGAACCTCTCGCCGACGGCACCGTGAACGAGCAGTGCTGGCAGTACGAGGAGTGCTCGGCCCTCGAGCCTTTCGTGCAAGCGGGCAAGCCGGTCCTCAACGTCGAGTACGCCAACGAGGCCGAGACCACGACGTGCCCGGAGGCGCTGGCGTTCCCGATGGCCACGATGCACACCGACGTGGACCTTGACGGCACCATTGCCTGGGCGTGCTGGCAGTACGGTTCTCCCACCGGCACAACGGCGAAGACGACGACCACACAGGCAGGGACGACGAGTGCTCCGTCCACGAGCCTGACCTCGGCGTCAGGTGGCCCCGCGCCTGCTCCCACGGCCCCTCCGGCTCCCACGACCTCTTTGAGCCTCCCGCCAACGACCACCCAGCCGCCCGTGGGTATGCCGGCGGTGGCGCCCCATTTCATCAGCCCGTCAAGAGCCAGGGCGACGGTCGGGCGCTTCTTCTCGTTCAGGGTGAGGGTGTCGGGCAACCCGTGGCCCACTCTGCACCACTCGCGGCTGCCCAAAGGACTGAGATGGGCCCGTCATGGGCGGGGGACGGCAATCATCTCAGGTACCCCGCAAGCCGAGGCCGCCGGGCTCGCCAGGGTGTCTCTCAGCGCCCTCAGCCCCAGCGGGCGCGCCCGCCAGGTGCTCGTTGTCCGGGTGCAGCGCCGCCCCGGTTTCCTTAGCGGCGTCCTGCCGGCGGCGACCGTGGGCCGGCGTTACCACTTCGTTTTGCGCTCTTTCGGGTACCCGGTCCCGTCGGTCGTCGAGCTGGGGAGGCTACCCGCCGGCTTCATTTTCACCAGAGACGGTCATGGGGTTGCGACTGTGTCGGGCCGGCCGGCACCGGGCACGCAGGGAGCCCATCGGGTAACCGTCCGGGTGTTCAATTCCCTCGGCTCAGTGACGGACAATTATGTCCTTCGGGTCGTCAGCAGCGGGGCTAGAGCCCGCACATCCCCCAAACCTTAAGGACCGGCGCAGGGACGACCCCCGGGCAACTGCCGGCGTTGGCTTCTCCCAGGAGCGTCCAGACCGGTCCCGACTTCCAGGAGAAGGCATAGACGCTGTTCTGGAACTCGGCCAGCTTCTCCTGCCCTGCCGCCGTCGAAGATTCCTCTAGCAACGTGGCTGAAGGCTTGAACTCGACCAGCGCCCAATAGGTGGCCGACGCCGGCTGGTCTGCGTAGTAGACCTCGCCGGGCTGTGTCCCGGCGACATCCTTCGAGCCCAGGTCGACGCCGCCCGGGTTGGTGGCGAGCCACGAGCGGGTGAGGGAGTTTTCCACGCCCGCCGTAACCAGGAGGTTCTGCGCCTTTTCTCCCGCGGCCGCAGTGGTCGTGCGAGGCCGCGCCGTCGTGGTTGGGCGTGGCACTGTTGACGACCTCGAGGGCGGGACCGAGGAGGTGGGGCGAGCTGTCGTGTTTGTTGTGTGAGAGGCGGTGGCGGGGACAAGCGTGTTCGACGAAGAACGCGACTTGGCCAGGTTCGTGCGGTCGGCGCTGGTCACAGCCAGGACCACCGCGGCGACGATGACGGCGACGGCAGTGATCATGACCAGTTCCGGCCAGGGCCCATTGGCCCGACGGTGCCGCTGCCTGCGGCCGCGACCGCCGTCACCCGTCCACGACGGCTCCGGTCGGGGGCCCTCGTAGTCGGTGTAGGCACCAGGCGCCTCGCCGGGCCTCATGTAGGCGGTGGGGTAGGAGCTCTCGTAACCGTAGGGGCTCGGGCGGGAGCGGTCCGCCTCCCAAGTGCTGTAGGTGGTGGGCGGCACGTCCTGCTCCCAGGTCCCCCCGCCCTGCCCGCCGCCGTCCTCGACCCAGGTGGCGCCCTGTTGGTCGTCCTCCCACGCCATGGGACCGTCCCACGCCGCCGTGCCGTCGCCGTCTCGGTCGTCCTCGGGGTCGAACTGCCAGTGGCCGGTCTCCGGCCCCGGATCTGCCTCGGCGAAGTCGTCGGGACCGGACCAGCCGCCCGGCTCGGGCGCCGTCCGCTCATCGGGCTGTGACCAGCCGTCCCGGTGGCCAGACGGGCCAGGCCCGTCGCCCTGGCCGCGGGCTCCTCGCCCCGAAGAACGTTCGGGATCGCGGTCGCGCCGGCCTCTAGACGCCATTGGTCATCCTCTCAGTCTGAACAAGTGTGATCAGCGACCTCGCTACCGGCTGCACACAAATTACCTCTCCTCCGTCCGGTCCTGCAGGTTTGCCGCTGCGGGCGGGCCGTCAACACCGCTGGCCGGAGCGCCGGGGGCGACCGGCTGTGCGCCTGTCAGCCACTCCGACGTGAGGCGGTAGGCGGCCTCGATGAGCTCGGGGCTCCGGCCGAAGCTGAAGGGCGATACGCCCGCCACCAGCGGCGCGGGCAGGACGTACAGCTGGCAGCGACCGCTCCACGCCGTCACCGAGTCGAGGTCGTGGCGGGCCAGCGATATGGCGGCCGACCTCAAAAGGACATTGAGGGGAGATCGGGGCCGGGGCATGTGACCGGCCGGGACGCTCGGAAGGACGAAGATGCGGTCGGCCCCCGCTCCCACCGCCGGGCCGACCGGCGTGTCGGAGACGACGCTGCCGTCGATGAGCCAGCGGCCCCCTATGAGCACAGGAGGGAACACTGCGGGCATGGCCGACGACGCCAGCAGTGCCGGGACCGCCGGCCCCCTGTCCAGCAGCACTTCTTCCCCCGTCTCCAGGTCCGTCGTTACAACCGTCAGGGGGAGCACACCGTCCTCGAGCCGGCGTAGGGGCACCGTGGACCTCAGCCACTTCGCCAGCGGCCGGGAGCTGACCAGGTGGTCCCCCCAACCGGCAAGCCCGCCGATGGCTACCGACGCGTTTAGCGGGAACACGTCCCGCCTCCTCACCGCCGTCCAGAGGCTGGCCAGCACTTCCAGCCCTTCCAGCGTGGGCTCGGCCGCCAACCACGCGGCGTTCAGCGCCCCGGCCGATGTGCCGAAGAGATGGTCGGGGTGGTGGCCCGCTTGCATCAGAGCTTTCGCCATCCCCACCTGGGCGGCACCGAAACTGGCCCCGCCTCGTAGTACCCAGGCTGTCGTCATATGGCCCGGGAGGTCATGGGGCCGGGGAACGCCTGGTGGCCGCGCCCGGGGAGGGCGCTACGGGGGTAGACACCGTGGTCGACGATGCTGCCGCCCGCGCCACTGTGATGACAGCGGCGGCAGTGGTAGTGGCGGGCGGGACCGTCGTCGTAGCGGCCGGCGATGTCGTCGTAGCGGCCGGCGATGTCGTCGTAGCGGCCGGCGATGTCGTCGTAGCTGCCGGCGAGGTAGTTGTAGCTGCTGGCGGTGTAGTCGTCGCCGCCGGCGGTGTCGTGGTCACCGTTGTGGGCGCCAAGGTGGTTGGGGGCCTGGTGGTGGTGGGCTTGCTGGTCGTGGTGGTGGGCTTGCTGGTCGTGGTGGTGGGCTTGCTGGTCGTGGTGGTGGGAGCGAGGGTTGTGGTGGGAGCGAGGGTTGTGGTGGGAGCGAGGGTTGTGGTGGCCGGCGCAGTTGTCGGCACAGCCGTTGTGGTCACTGGCACCGCCGCCGTCGTTGCCGGCGCCCCTGTGGTCGGGGCAACTGATGCCGTCGTGGTCGTGGTGGACGGACGAGCGGCTGTGGCCGGCGGCGCGGTGGTGGCGGGGGCAGTGAAACCGGGGCCCGGTAGCTCGATGAGCAGAGCTTTAGAGACGCTGCCGGCTTCGTCGGCCGGCTCCAGAGCTTGCACGGTGACCGCCGTGGGTGTGCTCGGGACCAACCGCAACCCGGCCAGGCTGACGGCCTGGGCCTGGCCTTTCGAAAGGTTGACCGAGGCGCTCAACTGCTGGCCGGCGAGCCCTTGTCCCGGGCCTACGGAGGCCACTACCCGGATCCCTCTTTCGGCGTCCTGGCCCACGTCCTGCACCACTACGGTGACCGACACCGAAGACGCGGGGGAGAGCACCTGGACCTTGCCCGCCATGCTCAAAGCCGGGGGGTTGGTGGAAATGGCATCAATCGCCAGTTTGTGCAGGGGCGAACGGGAAACGGCGGCGACCAGCCGCTCGGCGAACCCGCCTAGGGCGCTCACCTGGTAAAGGCCGGCACCGTCGTCCCACTGCGAGGCAGGCATGGAGACCCCGAGTTTCGGCATGTCCCGGGCAAACAGCTGGTAGGCGGTGTCGCCGACCTGGAACTGGGAAACGGCGGCGTTCATCTGCCCTACCGCGTCCGTCGCTCGCCCACCTCTGAGGAGGTCCTGAACGGCCGCGGCCATCTCGGCGGCCCCGTTGTCGCGGGACACGAGACAGGCGTCAAGGAGCCCGGCGGCAGCGGCGAGAGGCGCCGGCGGGGAGAGGGAGGTCACCCCCTTGTACGTTGAAGCCGCGGATGCCGCTACTCGCGACAACTGACCGGCGGCAGCTGCGGACCCATCGGTCAAGCGATCGGAGCTGATCTGGGCGATCTCCCGCCCCTGCACGGTGGACTCGGCGATGTAGGGCAGGACGGTGTCGACCCAAGCCTGGCTGTTCATCGTGGTCTCGGGGCCGGACGACCGGGCGTGCATCGAGGCGTCGACCAGCAGCACCAACATCGTCAGCACGAACGGGATGATCAGCCAGCGTTGAGAACCACCGCGGCGTCTCAACGGACGGGGCGGCATCGCCATAACCCCTCAACGATACAAATACCGGGAGAAAGGGAGGGAATGGGGCTCCCCGGGCGCCTTGCCAGGACTTCAGGCCGTCTGGCCAGGGCTACAGGCCGGCGGTGAGCAGGTCGACAACAGAGCCCGTGGTGGCCAGGTCGGCCAGGACGGCATCGGCCCCCAGGTCGCCGAGTTCGTCCAGCGTGAAGCGACCGCTCGCCACCAGCAGGCAATGGGCGCCTCCGGCCCGGGCGCACTCATAGTCGCGCGGTGTGTCGCCGATCACCCACGTTTCGTCGGGAGCCAGACGAGCACCTCGAAGAGCGGCCAGGCGCTCGCGCGCTATCGGCACCAGTTGTTGGCGGTCCTCGTGGTCGCTGCCGTACGCCCCTGTCTCTAGGTCCAACCACTTGTCAAGCCCGAACGCGGCCAGCTTGACGACGGCATTGGGAGCGATGTTGCCCGTCAGGACCGAGAGGTGAAGGCGTCCGTCCGCGGCCAGGGCCTGCAAGAGCTCAGGGGCCCCGGCGCACGGGCTCCCGTCGCGGGCGACCTCCTCAGAGGCCGCCGCCAGCTCGGTCTCGAGGTGTTCGAGCACTGCGGGGAGGTGAGCGGGGTCTTCATGGTCCAGCAGCGCCAGGTACTCCCGCACGATCTGGGGGTCCGTCTTGCCGCTCATCGAGACCCTCCGGCTCGGGGCCTCGCCGAGCACTGCTGCGATGGCCCGGTCGAAGACCGCACCGCCGACCTCCCCCGCCCTGACCAGGGTCCCATCAATGTCGAAGAGCAGCAACCGCTGTACGGGCACAGCGAAGCCTACTGGTTCCTTGCCGCTCCCCGCCCTGGCGGTGAAAGACTGCGACCATGCCTACGACCCCATCTCGCGTCAGCGCCACGCCCGAGTGGAAGGCTCTGACGGACCATTTCGCCACTTTGCGCAACGTGCACTTGCGTGACCTGTTCGCGGCCGAGCCCGACCGGGCGGGATCGATGACGGTCGAGGCGGCCGACCTCGTCCTCGACTACTCGAAGAACAGGCTCACAACCGAAACGCTTCGGCTACTGGTGGCGGTGGCGGAAAGGGCGGGCCTCCGGGAGCGGACCGAAGCGATGTTCGCCGGCCAGCACATAAACGTCACCGAGGACCGAGCCGTGCTCCACGTGGCCTTGCGGGCGCCCCGTGACGTCGAGATGCAGGTGGACGGCCACGATGTGGTGCCCGACGTGCACAGCGTGCTCGACAAGATGGCCGACTTTGCCGACGCCGTCCGCAACGGGAAGTGGCGCGGGTTCACGGGCCGGAGGATCAAGAACGTCGTCAACATCGGGATCGGCGGCTCTGACCTCGGCCCAGCGATGGCTTACGAGGGTCTGCTGCCCTTCTCTGACCGCGCCTTGCGCCTGCGTTTCGTGTCCAACGTGGACGGGGCGGACATATGGGAGGCAACCGCCGACCTTGACGCGGCCGAGACGCTCTTCGTAGTGAGTTCCAAAACGTTTACCACCCTGGAGACGATCGGTAATGCGAGGACGGCCAGAGAATGGCTTCTGTCGTCCCTGGGAAACGCCGCCGCTGTCCGCAACCACTTCGTGGCTGTGTCGACCAACGCCAAAGAGGTGGCTGCGTTCGGCATCGATACCGACAACATGTTCGAGTTTTGGGACTGGGTCGGGGGACGTTACTCGTACGACTCGGCCATCGGCCTTTCACTGATGATCTCGATCGGGCCAGAGCATTTCCGGGAGATGCTGGCCGGTTTCAGGTCCATTGACGAGCATTTTCGCCAGGCTCCTTACGAACACAACCTTCCTGCTCTGTTGGGCCTTATCGGGATCTGGTACAACGACTTTTTCGGCGCCGAAACTCACGCCGTGCTGCCCTACAGCCATTACCTTTCCAAGTTCTCCGCCTACCTTCAACAGCTCGACATGGAAAGCAATGGCAAGTCCGTGACCCTGGACGGGCAACCCGTCGACATGGCAACGGGCCCTATCGTCTGGGGGACCCCGGGCACCAACGGCCAGCATGCTTATTACCAGCTGCTCCACCAGGGGACCCGCCTCGTACCTGCGGACTTCATTGGTTTCCTGCGCCCTTCTCGGCGCGTCGGGGGCCATCAAGATCTTCTAATGGCCAACTTCTTCGCCCAGACCGAGGCGTTGGCGTTCGGCAAGACGGCCGAGGAGGCCCGAGCTGAGGGCATGCCCGAACGGTTGGTCCCCCATCGCAGCTTCCCGGGCAACCGCCCGACCAACACGGTCCTGGCGCCCGAGCTGAGCCCCCGGGTGCTGGGGGAGCTTGTCGCTTCCTACGAGCACAAGGTGTTCACGCAGGGAGTCATCTGGGGCATCAACAGCTTCGACCAATGGGGCGTCGAACTGGGCAAGTCACTGGCCTTGCGTATCGTCCCCGAGCTCACCTCCGAGGCCGAGCCCTCGCTGGGCCATGACAGCTCCACTAATGGGCTTATCCGCCGCTACCGTGCGGCGCGACGACCGTGACTAAAAACTAAGCCGTCGTTGCTGTCGCGAGCTCCTAAAGCTGGCCCATGTAGCGGTAAAAGGCGCTGCGCACGAGGATGTCGAGATCCTGAGGCGAGCACAGCGTTTCCCCTCCACCCCAGATTTTGAGCTCGAGTGGTACGAGCGCCTTGCGCTGGAGGGACTGCAGGTCGTCGTCGGTGGGAGCGGAATTGAGCATGTCGACGATCAGGTCGAACACGACGGTGCCCCATCCCGAAAGAGGCCGGCGAGATTGGTTGAAGTCGCGCACACGTTGAAGAGAGCCGCGGTCGCTGTGGGCGAGCAAGTTGAGGTAACCCCACGCTGGCGCCGCCTCTCCCCGTTCCTGCAGGGCTATCAGCACATCTCCCTGGACCAACGCTTCGGCGAGCTGTACCACCGAGATGTCTGACTTCTGCTGTGGGTGGCTTGGGTTCACTCCTCCTGCTCCTATCCATTGCCGTGCGCTGCAGATGCGGTCCTGCACCTGCCTGCCCATCCGTACTGACCGGCCACCGCGTGGTGGGCACGGCTCGACAACTAAGGGCTTCGCCAACAATTGCACGCGCGGAGACCGTACCGCACGTGATCTCGTGATCCCGCGCCACCTCGGTGCTGAACGAATCTGATGCCGCGCGCAGAGCGTTATGAGGTCGTCCTTCAGCGCAAATGCGTGGATTGGTATGGACGCGCTGCCCCCGTCGGGGGCATCTCCAGCGCAGAAGCCCGGCTCAGCTCGCCGGAGCCACGGGGACCGTTGTCCTCTCCAGAGCTCCGAGGGCCTCCAGCACCCGGGCTGAACAGCTTGTCATCTGCACGACGGGGCAACGCTCGATGATGGCTGCGACGAGGTTGGAGAAGGCCTTTCCGGCCTCGCTGTCCTGGTCCAGGGCGGCCGGCTCACCGCTGTCGCCGCCTCGGGCAACGGCGGGCTCGAGGGGGATGCTGGCCAATAACGGCGCGTTTATCTCGCCCGCGAGGCGCAGTCCACCCCCGTGGCCGAAGAGCTCGTAGGTCTCGCCATGAGAGCAACGGAAGGCGCTCATGTTCTCGACCACCCCGACGATCCGCAAATAGCTTTTGCGGGCCATGGTGGCGGCGCGAGCGGCAACCTTTTGCGCCGTCTGCCCCGGGGTCGTCACGACGAGCACCTCGGCGCTGGGCAACATCCGGGCTAGGCCCATCTGGATGTCCCCGGTACCCGGGGGCATGTCGACAATGAGGTAGTCGACGTCGCCCCACGCCACCTCCTCCAGAAAATGCTGAAGAGCGCGGTTGAGCATAAGGCCCCGCCACATGACAGCGTCGTCCTCGCCGGCAAGAAAGCCCATGGACACGATGCGCAGCTCGCCCGCACCGATCGGGCGGACCAGGGGCTGGATCAGCTTGCGCTCAGGGTCGTCGGGGTCCCTTGTCGCCTCGAGCTGACCGCTGACGCCGAGCATCCGGGGGACGGAAAAGCCGGCGATGTCGGCGTCGAGGACGCCAACCGTGTAACCGCGGGCCGCCAACCCCGCGGCCAGGTTGACTGATACCGACGATTTGCCCACGCCGCCCTTGCCCGACGATACGGCCAGCACTCGGGCCCGGGCGGGGACGGTTGTCTTGGGCGCCCGTTGGCTCGCCTTCCAGCGCGCCTTGGCCATGAGGGCGGCTTTTTGTTCCGGTCCCATCGAGCTGGTCACGACGTCGACGGCGCTGACGCCGGCCAGGGCGCCGGCTCTGGCCATGACTTCGGCCTTGATCTGGCCCCGCAGCGGGCAGGACGGGGTGGTGAGCGCCACCCGGACCACGACCTCGCCGCCGGGGCCGATCTTGACATCGTCGACCATGCCCAGGTCGACGATGTTGTCGCCCAGCTCAGGGTCGACCACGCCCCTCAGGGCGTCCCGCACGGCGGCTTCGTTGAGCGGCGTCGCGTCCATGCCGCCATCGTACGGTCGATCCTGCCAGGGACCGTCGCCTCCCCGCCCTTCCGGAGGGCGGGCTCTCAGCGTCGGAGCCCTCGGGCGGGCGTCGAGAACGGGCCCTTAGCCTGTACCATGTCCCAAATCCACAATTCGTGCAGGAGGCCCCGTGAGCACAACTTCGACGTCCAGTCCCACTGAGACCTTCGTCCTGACAGACGTGGCCGCAGCCAAGCTGAGCGAACTGCTCGAACAGGAGGGCAACGCGGAGCTGTTCCTACGTGTCGCCGTTCGCCCCGGCGGTTGCTCGGGCTTCTCCTACGAGATGTTCTTCGACTCGGAGCTGGCCGACGACGACGTGCAGTCCAGCACCGATGGGGTTAAGGTCGTCATCGACCCGGCCAGCGCTTCCTTGCTCGTTGGCGCCTCCCTCGACTACAAGGACGGTTTGCAGGGGGCCGGCTTCTCGATCAACAACCCAAACGCTACCCGTACCTGCGGTTGCGGCCAATCCTTCAGCTGAGCACCGCCGGGGACAAGAGGGCTATGGCCGGCGGCGTCGCCATCGCGCTGCGACCGCCACGGGCAGCCGGATGAGCCCGCTGCCTTACACGCCCGTGGTACGGGCAGGGCCGTGGTTGATCGTTTCGGGCCAGGTCGGCCTGCGCGGCGGGGCCCTCGTCCCCGGCGGTGTGAGAGCCGAGGCGGAGCAGGCCCTCACCAACTTGGCCGCATTGCTGGCCGGTAACGGTGCGGCCATGGGCGACGTCGTCAAGACGACCGTCTTCATGACAGATATAGCGGACTTTGCCGATATGAACGAGGTCTACGCCAGTGCCTTCGGCAACCATTTCCCAGCCCGCTCGGCCGTGGCCGTGGCTGCTCTGCCGATGGGGGCGTGTTTCGAGGTGGAGGCCTGGGCCTACCGTCCGGAGCCGCTGGCGGGCTAGAGCCGGGTAGGCACGAGGCTACGGACGCTGCACCGGAGGGCTGCGGGCCTCAGAGAGCCCAGCGGCTCTGGCCGAAACGGTAGCCGACCGAGCGTACTGTCGAGATGACGTTCGCGTGCTCCTCGCCGAGCTTGGCCCGGAGCCGCCGTATGTGCACGTCGACGGTGCGGGCACCGCCGTAGTACTCGTAGCCCCACACCCGGGAGAGCAACGTTTCCCGCGTGAAGACCTTGCCCGGGTGTGTGGCCAGGAACTTCAGCAGCTCGTACTCCATGAAGGTCAGCGAGAGGGGGCGACCGGCCACTGAGGCCTGGTAGGTCTCCAGGTTGAGCAGGAGCGGTCCGTACTCCACCAGCTCGGGACGTAGGCCCCGGCCCGTGCGCCAGAACAGGTGCGACAGGCGGGCTTCGAGCTCGCGAGGGTCGCACGGCGTGGCGCAGAAGTCATCGAAAAGGTCTTCGCGCAACTCGAGCGCACCGAGCTGTTGGACCGACAGGACCAGGAGCAGCGGAGAAAAGGGTATGTCCCGTTTGCGCAGCGCCCGGCAGAGGGCGAAGGCGGCGTCGGGCTGCTCATCGGCACAGATCACTCCACCGGACCAGCCATCGTCGGGTTCAGTCTCCTCTACCTCGGCCAGCGAGCTGACGGCCTTCCAGCTGTAACTGGCGAGGCCCAACGCTTGGCTGACCGCCGACGACGGGGGGTCGGGGAATACCAGTAGCGGTTCCACGCTCTATCGGCCTTTGCCTTCGGGGATAAGCCACCTCGCGACGGGGACCGGTCGCATCACAGCGCTGTGAGGTAGCGTCGCAGCTCGAACGGGGTCACCTCTGCTTTGTAGGCTGCCCACTCCGCCCGCTTGTTGCGCAGGAACCACTCGAACACGTGCTCGCCCAGTGCTTCGGCGACGAGCTCCGAACGTTCCATGGCGTCGAGAGCCTCGGCCAGGGACGCGGGCAGGGGCCGGATCCCCTCGGCCAAGCGCTCCTGGGCCGACATGTGGTAGATGTTGGCCGAGGCCTCTTTGGGCAGCTCATAGCGACCCCGGATGCCGGCCAGGCCGGCCGCCAGTATCACGGCCCACGCGAGATAGGGGTTGGCGCCCGGGTCGGGCGAACGGTACTCGATGCGGGTCGCGTCCCGCTTGCCCTTCTTGATGGGAGGCACGCGCACAAGGGCGGACCGGTTGTTTTGGGCCCAGGAAATGTAGACCGGCGCCTCGATCAGGGGCTGGTCTGGCTGAGAGACGATGAGCCGTTTGTAGGAATTGACCCACTGGTTGGTAATGGCGGTTATCTCGCTGGCGTGGTGGATGACCCCGGCGATGAACTGCCGGGCCACCTGCGAGAGGTGGTACTCGTCGGAGTCGTCGTAGAAGGCGTTGGTGTCGCCATCGAAAAGCGACATGTGGGTGTGCATCCCCGACCCCTGCACGCCGCCGAGCGGCTTGGGCATGAAGGTCGCCAGGAACCCCTTGCGGGCCGCCATCTCCTTTACGACCACCCTGACCAGCATGACCGTGTCCGCCATCGTCATGGCGTCGGTGTAGCGCAGGTCGATCTCGTGCTGACTGGGGGCGTCCTCGTGTTGGCTGTACTCGACCGGGATGCCCATTTCCTCGAGCATGAGAACTGTCTCGCGGCGCAGTGCCGTGGCCTGGTTGTTGCCCATCAGCTCGAAGTAGGACCCCTTGTCCAGGGGTACCGGTAGGCCGCCGTCGTTGGCGGTCGGCTGCGCAAAATAGAAATACTCGAGCTCGGGAGCAACAAAGAAGGAAAAGCCCTGGTCGCGGGCTTGGTCGAGGACCCGCCGAAGGACCTGGCGGGAGTCGCCCTCGAAGGGAGCGCCGTCCAGGTTGAAGATGTCGCACACGACCCGGGCCACCGGTGCCTCACCTGAGAGGTAAGGCAGCAGCTGGAACGTCTTGGGGTCCGGTACGGCCAGGACGTCGCTCTCCTGGACCCTCGAGAACCCGTCGATGGCCGAGCCGTCGAAGGTCATGCCTTCTTCCAGGGCGTTCTCCAGTTCGGCCGGGGTTATGTTGAAGGCCTTGGGTATACCGAGCACGTCGGTGAACCACAGTTGCACGAAGCGGATGCCGCGTTCCTCCACTGTCCTCAGTACGTAGTCCTTTTGGGAATCCACAGTCCCTCCTTGGCCTGGGCACCGCTCGTGCGCCGGGGCCCTTCCCTATGACACGATAGATCGGGAGCGGGATGCCTGCCGGTCTCACCGGTGGACCGCCTGCGACGTTCACACAGAGTTCACACAGGAGCAACGAACTGGCTACATGGGCCTGCGACCGTGGGCTGCCGCGGTGGCCTCAACCTGCCGTTGCCACCAAGACGTCAATAGAAAGGGGAAACCTACCTTGGCCTTCACGAGGCGTACGCCCGAGGAGGTCCTGTCGCAGGTCAAGCAGGAGGGTGTCGAGATCATCGACTTCCGTTTCTGCGACTTGCCTGGGCTTATGCAACACTTTTCCGTACCGGCTCACGTACTGGACGACGGTGTCTTCGAGGACGGGCTCGGGTTCGACGGTTCGTCGATCCGAGGGTTCCAGGAGATCCAGGAGTCGGACATGCTCTTGCTGCCGGACCCGGACACGGCCGTCATCGACCCCTTCCGCCAGCACAAGACCCTCAACCTCAACTGCTTCGTCCGCGACCCCGTCACGGGCGAGTCCTATTCTCGCGACCCGCGCTACGTAGCCAAAAAGGCTGAGGACTACCTCATCTCGACGGGCCTGGCCGACACTGCCTATTTCGGGCCCGAAGCTGAGTTCTTTATTTTCGACGACATCCGCTTCGACCAAAACTCGCACGAGGGTTACTACCACATCGATTCGATCGAAGGCGTTTGGAACTCCGGCCGCGACGAGGGCCCGAACCTGGGTTTCAAGCCCCGCTACAAGGAGGGGTATTTCCCCGTCCCGCCGATGGACCATTTCCAGGACCTGCGCTCGGAGATGATCCTGACCATGGAGAAAATGGGCATCGAGATCGAGGTCCAGCACCACGAGGTGGGCACGGCCGGGCAGGCGGAGATCGACATGCGCTTCGACACTCTCCTGACGATGGCGGACAAGCTCATGCTTTATAAGTACTGCGTGAAAAGTGTGGCCCGGGCCAACGGCTATACGGCCACCTTTATGCCCAAGCCTTTGTTCGGTGACAACGGGTCCGGCATGCACGTCCACAGCTCGCTGTGGAGCGGGGGCGAGCCACTTTTCTATTCCGAGGTCGGGTACGCCGGCCTTTCGGACATGGCTCGCTGGTACATCGGCGGCCTGCTCAAGCACGCGCCGGCCATCCTGGCGTTCGCAGCCCCTACGACCAATAGCTACAAGCGCCTCGTCCCGGGCTATGAGGCGCCGGTCAACCTGGTCTACTCGCAGCGCAACCGCTCGGCCGCCTGCCGCATCCCCCTGTACTCCAAGAGCCCCAAGGCAAAGAGGGTGGAGTTCCGGTGCCCGGACCCCGCGGCCAATCCGTACCTGGCCTTCTCTGCCATCTTGATGGCCGGTCTCGACGGCGTCCTCAACAAGACTGAGCCGCCCGACCCGGTGGACAAGGACCTTTACGACCTGCCTCCCGAAGAACTGGCTCTCGTCCCGCAGGTCCCGGGATCGTTGGAGGAGTCTCTGGCCGCCTTGGAAGCCGACCACGAGTTCCTTCAGGCCGGTGGGGTCTTCACCGACGACCTCATCGAGACCTGGGTCGAGTACAAGCGAGCCCACGAGATCGATCCGGTCCGACTTCGCCCGCACCCCTGGGAGTTTCACCTCTACTACGACATATAGGCTCTGACCTGCTATAACGTCGTCTAAAGGGCTATAAATGGTCTAGGAACTGGCACCCCGCTCGGCACGAAAGGCTCTGTGCCCGAGCGGGTTGCCGCGTTTTGCCCAGCCGGGATTTTGCCCACCCCGACGTAGCGCCTTGGCCGGTTAGGATCGCGGTCCGGTGAGGTGCCGTCCGTGCTCGTTGTGATCGCCGACTACCAGGTGCAGCCTGGACGCGGCGACGAGGTGGCCAGGGTGCTCGCTCGCCACGCGGCGGCCAGCAGCGCCGAGCCGGGTTGCCTGGCCTTCGACGTGGAGCGGTCGATCGAGGACCGTGACCACTTCGTGCTCCACGAGGTGTACGCCGACGAACAAGCGTTCCAGTCGCACCGGGGAACTTCTCACTTCAAGCACAACATCGCACAGATCGTCCCCCTGCTGGCGGAGCGGACCTTCGGGCGTTACGAGCGGGTGGAGCCGAGCGAGCCGTCAGATGGGCTCGGTTGAACGGGTAGGGGCAGCGATCGATCTGAGGGAGACCGATCGAGTCCCGGTCGACCTGCACAGTTTTCAACGGGCCGCCTATGCGACGGGCTTGCCGATGTCCCAGGTGTTCCGAGACGGGGCTCTGCTGGCTGAAGCCATGATCGCCGACTGGCGCGAGTTCGGCCATGACATGGTCCTTTTGGAAAACGGCACCGGCTGCAATGCCGAGGCCTGCGGCGTGGAAGTGCACTACCGCGACGACACCGCACCGGTGGCGGGAGAGCCTGTCCTGCGGTCCCTGTCGGAGGTGGGCGAGCTGCAGGTGCCGGATCCTTACGTCACCTTCCCGATGTCGGAGATCCTGAAGGCGACGCGCATCCTGGCCCGGGAGCTGGGCGACAAAGCGTGGATCTGCGCCCGCGCCGACCAGGGACCGATGGACCTGGCGGCGCAACTCCGGGGCATGAACGAGTTCATGATGGACCTGGCCACCGGCGAGGATGAGCAGCTCATCCACGCCCTCCTCGATTACGCCCGGCGCGTGGCCACGCGCTACGCCTACGCCCTTATCGAATGTGGTGGCCGTTCCACGTCCATAGGCGAGCCCATGGCCGGCCCAGCCATGATCTCACCGCGTCATTACCGGAGGTACCCATGGGCGCACGAGCGTCGCATGGTCAAAGAGCTGAGGGACCAAGGGATAATCCTGCACCTGCACATTTGCGGGGACACAGACCGGATCACCGACGATTTCATCGCCACCGGGGCCCCGGTACTGGAGATCGACCACAAAACGGACGCGACCCGGGCGAAGGCCGCCACCCTCGGCCGGACGTGCCTGCTCGGCAATATCGACACCAACCTCCTCGTGTTCGGCACGCCCGGGGAGATCGACATCGCCTGTGAGGCACTGATCAGTACCTGCAAGCAAGGCGGCGGGTTCATCCTCGGGCCGGGGTGCGCCCTTGCCCCGACCACCCCCGCTGACAACATCCATGCCCTCGTCGAGTCGGCGAGGAGGTACGGCTCGTACCGGTGAGGAGCGCGGCCGGATAGCCTCTCGGTCATGAGACTGAGCGCTAGGAACCAACTTGACGGGACCGTCGTACGGGTCGAGCACGGTGCCGTCATGTCGACCGTGGTCATCCGTCTCACCGGGGGTCAAGAGGTGGTGTCGGCCATCACCAAAGATTCGGCCCAAGCCCTTGACCTCGAGAGCGGCGACGCGGTCAAGGCCATCATCAAGTCCACGGAAGTAATAATCGGCAAGGATTGATTAGGAGCCGGACCAGAGGTAACGTCTCGCTGACCGAGCGGCGCAAGATGTGAGGTGTCATGTTCAAGACGGTTCTCGTGGGTGCAGACAGTTCCGTGACAGCGTCGCGTGCCGTGAGCACGGCTGTCGAGCTCGTAAAGGTTTTGGGGGGCACATTGCACGTCATCACCGCCTACAAGCCCCCGGACCCGCCCCGCATGGACAAACTGCCCGATGAGTTCTTCGACCGGGTGACCGACCCCGCCGACCTCTTGCTCGAGAAGTTGCGTGCCAGCATCTCTGGCGAGGGAGTGGAGGCTAAGTACTATCCCGCCACCGGTGACCCCGCCGACGCTATCGTCCGCGTCGCCGACCAGATCGGCGCCGATCTCATCGTGGTGGGCAACAAGGGGATGAAAGGCGTGCGGCGTGTTCTCGGCAGCGTGCCCAACTCGGTCGCCCACCAGGCCAACTGCTCGGTGCTCATCGTCGATACCGTAAGCGACAGCTGACCGGTCTCCGGGCGCCATGTTCAAGACCGTTCTCGTTGCCGCCGACGGTTCCGAAACGGCTGCCCGTGCTGTAAGTACGGCGGCGGAGTTCGTCAAGGCATTGGGCGGCGAGCTCCATGTTGTGAACGTCTACAAGCCAGACCCTGTCCGGGCCGACAAGCTGCCCGGCGAGTTTTCCAACACGACGGCCGAGCCGGCCGACGTCCTTCTTTCGGACCTGCGCCTGGCGGTCCAAAACGCGGGGGTCAAGGCTGAGTACCACGCCGCCAAGGGCGATCCCGCCGAGGCGATCGTCCGCGTGGCCGACCGGATCGGCGCCGATCTCATCGTGGTGGGCAACAAGGGCATGAAAGGCGTGCGCCGTGTCCTCGGCAGCGTCCCCAACTCGGTCGCCCATCAGGCCAACTGCTCGGTGCTGATCGTGGACACAGTCCCCCGGAGCGAGTAATAAGCAAGCTCAGCCGCCGGCTGGTGTTGTCCCCCCGGCGGTGATTTCGGCTGCTGCCGCTTGCATGGCGATGGCCAGCATGGCGCAACCGGCGTCGGGGTGCCCGATGGCGCGCTGCGGCACCCAGCTGGCCCGGCCCACCTTGGGTTCCATGCCCACGGTCCTGTCGGCGGCGGCGGAAGCCGCGGCGGCGGCGAAATGCAGAGCGTCCGTCAAGGTGTGCCCAGCGGCGAGGGACTCCCGCAAGCTGGTGCATACGGCGTCGAGCCCGTCAACGAGCGTCCTGTCCCCGGGCGCCGCCTTGCCCCGGGCCTGGATACCCAGTGTCGCCGCCGCAAATGCTCGCTCCAGGGCCTCGACGCCGGTGCCGCCTGCATCGGTGCCGCCTGCATCGGTGCCGCCTGCTTCGGTGCCGGCTGTGCCGGTCACGGCTGTGCCGGTCACGGCTGTGCCGGTCACGGCCTTTGCCGCCCGGAGGAAGCCGGTGGCCACGAGGGTGCCGCTCGTCGACGGTGCCTTGCGGGCGATGGCTGCGCCGCAGGCCGAAAGCAGTGGGCCACCCCCCATATCCTGGTTCGCGGCCAGCACGTCCTTCAGGGCGCGAGAGGCCTCCGACATGGTGATACCTAGATCCCCGTCGCCGGCAAAGCCGTCCAGCCGGTTGAGCTCGTCGGCGGAGGCCTCAAGGGCCGAAGCGGCCGCGGTGAGGGCACGGACCAGCCCGCTAGGCGCCACGACGGTCACCTTCTGACCACGAAGGGCGATTCGCACGGAGCGTCGAGGAGCCGGAGCAGGTCGTCGTCCAGGCGCAGTACCGAGACGGAGGCCCCGGCCATTTCCAGCGACGTGGCATACTCGCCCACCCAGGTGCGCCGCACCGACAGCCCGGCGCCGGCGAGGGCGGCGTGAACGGAACGGTACAGGACGTAAAGCTCCTCTCGAGGAGTGGCGCCGAGCCCGTTCACGAGCACGGCGACCTCATCGCCGGTCTTGTAGGGCAGGTCGCCCACGATCTGGTAGACGAGCTGTCGGGCGATCTCGTCGGCTGGCTCCAGCGGCCCACGGCGCACCCCAGGTTCGCCGTGGATCCCCATCCCGATCTCCATCTCGCCGACGGGCAGGCTGAAAGTCGGGCGGCCGGCCGCCGGCACCACGCACGGCGATAGGGCCACCCCCATCGACCTCAGTCCGGCCGCCGCCCGTTCGGTGACGGTGGTGACTTCTTTGAGAGATCCGCCTTCCTCGGCCCGGGCACCTGCCACCTTATAAAGGAAGGCAATGCCGGCCACCCCTCGCCGGCGCGCCGCCGAAGCGGCAGGAGCGGAGGCCACGTCGTCAGTGCCCAGGACGGTGGAGACCTCGGTACCCTCGGCGAGAGCGAGCTCGGCGGCCAGGTCGAAGTTCATGACGTCGCCGGAGTAGTTGCCGTAGAGGTAGAGCACCCCGGCCCCTCCGTCCACCGCTTTTGTCGCCTCCAGGATTTGCTCGGAGCTGGGCGAGGCGAAAACGTCGCCGACGGCGACGCCATCGGCCAGCCCGAAACCGACGTACCCCATGAAGAGAGGGAGGTGCCCCGAACCACCTCCGGTGACAATGCCGACCTTGCCGGTCCGGGGCGCGTCGGCCCGCACGATCACGCGTTCGGCCGCTGCCCGCAGCTCTCCGGGGTGAGCGAGCAGCACGCCCTCCAGCATTTCGTCCACAAACGCCCTGGGCTCGTTGATGATCTTTTGCATGATCATTTTCTACTCCAGCCGTTCGCTCCCGGCACGATCGGAGGCGCCCGAGTTCGCGGTCCAAGGGCTGGTGGTATTGTGCGAAAAGGCGTTGAGGGCCTGATCACAAGGAGGGGGCCTCCACACCGGCGACCGCTGCGCAAGCGTGCGTAGGGGAAAGTCGTGCAAAGGAGAGATTTGTGGCAACGGTAAGCCTTGACAAAGTGAGCAAGACCTATCCCAACGGCGCTCCCGCGGTCCAGGACCTCGACCTAGAGGTGGCCGAGGGAGAGCTGATGGTCATGGTCGGCCCGTCGGGCTCG
>Ga0182014_10003115_pt1 | contig 20269 bp, 18 predicted proteins | sample 612S2DmetaG_FD_120489 | JGI IMG/M metagenome (GOLD analysis project Ga0182014, IMG submission 120489) | Permafrost microbial communities from Stordalen Mire, Sweden - 612S2D metaG | ecosystem: Environmental > Terrestrial > Soil > Wetlands > Permafrost | place: Sweden: Stordalen | collected... | reverse complement strand
CGCCGCGCGAGTAGCCGGTCGGCTTCGGCTGCTTGGCCGCGGTCACCATGGCTTGCGCCTTGGCGACGCGATCCGGGATGATGTCGCAGACCGCCTTGACGGCGGCGCCTTCCAGGTCCAGCAGGATTCCCAGCAGCCCGGTTCCGCGGGCACCGATGCCTACCAGCCCGATGCGGACCTTGTCGATGGGTCGAGCCTTCACGTCGGAGGCATCCGCAGCAAGGCATTCCCGGCCCATGGCCCAGGCCGCGCCGGCCGCCGCTCCCGTCTTCAGAAAACGCCTGCGATCCCAGAGTTGCATCATGGTCTTCCTTTCTGGCAAGATAAAGCGTAACCGTTCACGCTCTGGCAGAGGGTTGGTTCATTTTTCGCAAGGATACGTGTTCGGCTAACATACGGTCGGCCGAAGTCATGGAGATCTCCCTTTTCCTCGATCTATAGCTTAACAAGCGGTAGTGTGGCGGCCACTTTGGAGTCCTGGAATTCACTTTCCGGCACGAATTCCAGATAGTCATACCAGATGGCGTCGTCGCGGGTCAGATTCCCTGACACGCAGTAGAAATAGCCGTTTATGCCTGGATTCACTATCCGCAACTTGAATAATTCAGTCCAACGATACTTGCCGTCGTCATGGGAAGAGAATTTACCAGAGAAACATTGGCCGCCTCCGACACCAAAGGTGTAGCAGCCAACGGAAAACAAAGTTCCCGGCTTTTGCGGACTGCTCTTAAACTCCGGCCTTGCCCGCATTCGCACGATATAGGTCTTCCCGGAATCCAGGAGATCAAGGAAGCTACCATATCCCCATTGGACGCCCCAATCGGCGGAGCCGCCGCCGATTTGCCGAGTGGCATGACCAAGCGCGGCGGTGGCGTCGGGAAGGTATTGCGCGATCGGACAAGCGGCTTTCTTCACCGTAATGGAGTTGTTCGAATACTGCGGCAATCCATTGCCTTCGGTTCCGTATTTCAATTTTTCACGCCATTGCTCGATGCCTGTTTCAGCCGTGATGCCGGCAAATCGCTTGACTTTCAATTGTGCGATCAATGTCTCCGCTTCCTTCAATCTCTTCGCATAGCTTGCAACGGCCGCTCGACGCGGATGTTTGGCAAGGGATAGGCTAAGCAATGTTAGACGTTCACGTTCAACTCGGCTGCCATAGTCGGCCTGGCCTCCGCAACAAGTCTCCGCCTTGTCCAGCAACTTGTACATTTGCTCAATGGAGTCATTGTCAAATCGAAGACTATCGCCCGGTTTGCGATAATGATAATAGTCGCTCCATACCCGCCGCTGGCAAGCGACATATTCCGCCATTTCAGACGCAGCCGGGCCATAATACGAAGCGATGAACTCCTTGATCAAGGCATCTTGCTTCCATTGGGGATTCCAAAGTTTCTTGGCGTAAAGCCAACTCTTCAATTCGCCCAGCGAATCGTGTCCATCAAAATCGGCTTCCAGAAACACTCCCGACACTCCATGGTCGAGCAGGAACTGCCAGCCACCTTCCAGCATGTCGAAATTCGGATATGGCACGGCTGCACCCTCATAGCAGTCAACATAGTCCCAAAGGTAGATGTTGGATGCTATCCGGTGCCAGCCGGCCAACTCTTCGGCAATCTCCTTGATGTCTCCGATTGGCAGCATCGGAAAATTCCCGCGTTGCCGGATCGGCGCGTAGAAAATCACTGTGTTGGGGCCGGGCTTCACGGTTTTGGGCGGCCTCTGGCTGCCAACATAGGCGAGGGTGGTAATCTTGATATCCGGGTGCTTAACCGCTAGCTTGTTGGCCACTTCGTTGGCCAAGTAGAGCTGGGCTCCAGAAAGGCCATCGACCTTGATGATCTTCTGACAGGATGGACACTCGCAATTGTCATAGACATTGTCATTCGCAGAGACGCTGTAAATCCTGGTGCCGGGCTTCTTCGCAATCTCGGCATCAAGCGTTTCTGCGATGACCTTGACGACATCGGGATTTGTATAGCATAGCTGTCCATCGGTCAGGCTGGAACGGTGCCGGTGTCCTTCACGGAGCGGAAAGTACTCCGGATGCTTCGCAAAGTATTTGTCCGCCGGCACCAGTTGATCGTACGTGTGGATGAAGTAGGCCGGGTTCGCGAGACCACCACCGGCCTCGATTGGAATGGTGCCCCAATACGATACCGTCTGCAAACGGTTGAAACCCGCCCACGGGGCGGGAAAGGCATCCGAGTAGAGTGGATCGCGTATTTCAAAGGGAGGCGAGTAGCTGCGCGGAACCACGGACAGCTTATCCCTCGAAATCGTCGGAACGACAGGCTTGGCGTTTGCGGCATACCAACGGCACCCAAGGTCTTCCTCCAGCAGGGCGATTGCCCCATAGACCGGACCGCGTTTTCCACCGAGGACATACAAGTTTCCGCCAGCAACGGCAAGCTTGTATGCCTGCTCGCGCGGGTCGGGACTTATCTTGGCCGCCAAAGCCTTGGCGGTATCGCCGACACTGATGACTTTTCCTTTGACGGGCTGCGGCTCCTGCACGACGGGAAGCCTTACTTTGAAAATCCTCTCCAGATAGTCCGCCAGCATCTTCGCGCTATACCGCTCCTGCCCGGTGGCTCTTTTCGGAATGAGAATGGAAAAATCTTTCAGCCCGTCAATGATAACCGCATCGCCGACGGGGCGCAAAGCTGATGTCGAACAAACTGTGTCGTCGGCCTGCAACGGACGCGGACATGAAAGCCCGATGAGGATCGACAACGAAAGGCATACCGTTTTGAATTGTCGCATGACTGCTACCATGGTCCAACTATTTTGTCTCGGTACGTAGCCATTCACTACGCTTGGAAACGTAACCGTTCACACCCCGGTAAAGTGCCCGCGAACGGTTGCCGCGACTGCGTCGCGGCGGGTCTCTCAAAGCGAAAACAGGAGTGCCTTTTGCTTACGACGGTTCCATTGCCCACGGGCTGCGCCCGGGAGGCAACGCTCGCAGCTTGTTCGCCTCATCGTTGCCGATGAAGACTTCCTTGTCGGGATCCCACTTGAGCTTGCGGCCCAACTGGAGGGCAATTTGACCCAAGTGTCCCAGCGAAGCCGTGCGATGTCCGACCTCGGCATCCTCCAGGGTTGGCCCGCGAGTCTTCACCGCATTGAGGAAGTCGCGTTTCTCGTGCATCAAGGGGAAGTTTAGTTCGCCGGCCCCGATCTTCGAGTCCAAGAGCGACTTGGGCTCGGCCTCCAGCGGCACGCCGCCAAAATTGGCCTGGACCCATCCCCCTTCGCCCTCGAATCGCGTGTGCGGAGCACACGAATCGGTCTTGCAGATCAATTTCACGCCGTCGGCGTAGGTGCAGGTGAACTCGAACTCGTAGCAGGCGTCCCACAGGCTGCCCGGCGGGGGATATTTCCCATGCCCTTCGACGGCCACGGGACCCGTGCGGTCGGTGTTGTGGCCCCATTGGGCGATGTCGTTCAGATGCGTTGTCCAGTTGAGGATCATGCTGTCGGAGTACGCGCGGATGTTCATCCAGCCCGGCCGCTCATAGCCGTGGATCTGATGCACCCGCTGCTCGGTGTACGGCTGAACGGCCGCGGGCCCCTGCCAAAGATCGTAATTGAGTTCCGCGGGCACGGGCATGGCGACAAACGGTGGCGATTGTGATGCGCCAATAGGCACGCTGGTCCGAATGGTGTGCAATTTTCCGATCCGGCCGTTTCGGACCAGCTCGACCGCCCGGTGAAATTGCGGCAGCGAGCGGAACTCGCTGTCGGTGCGAAATACCCGCTTGTGTTGGGTGACCAGGTTGCTCAACAAGCGGCCTTCGGCCAGACTCCGCGTCAGCGGCTTCTCGCAGGAAACGTCTTTGCCCGCCTTAATGGCCATGACCGACATCGGCACGTGCCAGTGGTCGGGCGTGCCAATGAAGACGGTGTCGACGTCCTTGCGGGCGAGCACGTCGCGAAAATCGACGTACCGCGGACACTTGGGAATCTTGGGACAGCGATTTTTTTTCTCGCCATAGTACGTGGCCGTCCGCTCCTCGGTGACCGCCAGCCGCCAACGATCGGCGTCGCAGAGGGCCACGACTTCACAATCGGCCTGGCTGGCAAAAAACGGCAGATTGTAGCACAACCCCTGGCGTCCGATGCCAATGAAGCCGACGGTGATTCGATTGCTCGGGGCCACGTTGCCGTCGGCGCCGAGGGAGCGGGCGGGAATGATCGTGGGCGCGGCGCAGGCCGCCGCTAGGGCAGCCGAGGTGCGCAGAAACTGACGACGGTCGATGGGGTGATTGCTCATGGCATGTGTCCTCGGTAGGAACCCGCCTCTCCCATTTGGGCGTCGCTTGAATACGCTCCGAGCGACGACTTTTCCCCCATGTTAACCAGGCGCCGCGTGGAATTCCAGTTGGCCCGCTGATTTCTACCATAAGCTATGCTTGTAGCGAAGGAAGTAACACCACTATTTCCGGCACTTTTTGGCGAGGCGAAGTGATGTCGGTTCAAGCTGTCAAAATACTGCTCGTCTATCCCCCGTCGCGAACGCAAAGTCATCGCGGTTGCCCGATGGGAATGCTGATGCTCGCGGCCGTTTTGGAGAAGGCGGGCTATCAAGTGCACCTGCTCGATGCCAACGCCGCCAACCATCGGCTGACGACCGAGGAAATCGTCCAGATCGCCACGGCCATGCGTCCCGATGTCATCGGCATGACGCTGGTGACGCCCTTGGTGAGGGAAGCCTACCGGCTGGCCTCTGCCTTGCGGCCGTGCGGCGCCAAGCTGCTCGCCGGCGGACCGCATGCCACCTTGTTGCCGGACGAACCACTCCAGAACGGCTTTGACGCCGTGGTGGTAGGCGAGGGCGAGCTGACCATCGTTGAAGCCATCGAGGCCGCGCTCGGTCGAAGACCGATGGCGTCGGTGCCGGGTCTTGTTTATCGTGGGCAGGATGGTTGCATCCAGCGGAACGCGCCGCGCCCGCCGGTGGCCGATTTGGACTCGCTCCCCGCTCCGGCCCGACACCTGGTAAAGCCGGCGGACTTTGGCCCACCCGACAATGCCGACCTTCACGCCCACATTTTCACCTCCCGGGGCTGTCCGGGCCGATGCGCGTACTGCGCCGGCGCCCTGTTCGGCAAGCAGTTCCGCTTTCGCTCGGCCGACAGCGTGGTTGACGAGATGATCGCCATCTACCGGGACTACGGCACGCGCCATTTCTACTTTGTCGACGATGCCATGACGATGGACCGCCCGCGGACCGAACGCATCTGTCGCAGGCTCATCGACGAACAGCTTGGCTTCACCTGGAACATGATGACGCGGATCGACGCGGTCGACGAGGAGTTGCTGGCGCTGGTGGCCCGGGCCGGTTGCGTGCAGATCGACTATGGCATCGAAAGCGGCAACCCCGACACGCTCAAAAGAATCCACAAGCCGCACACGGCCGAGATGGTCCGGCGCGTCGTCCCGCTGACGCGCCGCTACAACATTCGGCCGGTGGGCTTCTTCATCCTCGGCTTTCCTTGGGAAGATCCGCACGCGACCGACGCCACACTGCAACTGATGCGAGACCTCTCGCCGTACATCGTCTTCCATCCGGCCATCGCCGCGATTCTCATTCCCTTCCCCGGCACGGAGATTTACGACCGTTACAAGGACGAATACGGCTTCGCCCGCTGGTGGACCAGCGATGACCGCACCTACGACGCGCCGCAGATGGACACGCATCCGTTCTACCAAACTTTCATGTACCGGATGGGCGTCGTATTGGACGCCGACTTTTTCCATTACACCCGCGACAGAAAGGCGAAAATCTACGAGGTGTTCCGCTTCATGTACGCCAGCAATTGGCGTCATCGCAACTATTTTCTGCGTACGGCCGCGCTGCTGACCCTCGATCTGTCCCGAAAGCTCGATGCCGTCTCGCCCCGGCTGGAGCACGCGCTATTCAAGATACCGCTGAAACTCTGGCAGACGATCGGCCGGCTGCGGGCTACGGAACCGCGCGAGTCCCGGCCCACGTTACAGCCTGCAGTTGAAACCGCGCGAACGGCAAACCGCCCACCCGTCTGCGGCATGAGTGGATGCGGCGGCATCCCTCTCTCAGCACCAGAGATTTACGTCGCTGACACGGAGGTCCACAACTAGCTCAAGGTGAAGTCGGGCAGGTTGACGATCTGGCCGCCAGACAATGCCGACTCGTGCGCGCAGATGCCTACGCAAGTCCAATTGGCCGACTGGACGGCGTTGGGCCAGGGGTCGCGATCTTGGAGGAGCGCGCTGAGGAACTCGTTCACCAGGTGCGGGTGCGAACCGCCGTGCCCCGCGCCCTGAATGAACGAAAGATGCCCGGCGTCCTGGATCGACCTTGTGAACCGACGGATCGGCTCGGGCAGTAGGTGCGCGTAATCGGGCATCGTGACCGTCGCGGGAATCTCCGCCTCCGGCCGCTTGGCGGTGTGCAGGACGTGCGGCTGACCTTGAACCAGCGTCCATTCGAAGCTCTTCTTGCTGCCGTAGACGTCGAAGCTCTCGCGGTACTGGCGGGCCGTGTCGTAGAGAAACCGCCAAATGTGCGCCGCCACGTCGGAGTCCTTGATCTTGATGTGGCAGGACTCGACGGCAAAACGGTTGCCCGATTTCCGCGCAATGTCCTCCCGCACGCTGCCCGAGCCGAAACACGAGACGTACTCGGCGCGGCTGTTCATCAGCCCCAGGCACGGGCTGACGACGTGGGTGGCATAGTGCATGGGGATCATCCGTTGCCAGTAGTCGGGCCAGCCGTCCATGTCCTGCGGGTGCGAGGCGGCGAGATACTGGATCTTTCCCAGTTCACCCTGCTCATAGAGCTCCTTGAGGAACAGGAACTCCCGCGAGTAGACGACCGTTTCGGCCATCATGTATTTCAGGCCGGTCTGCCGGACCAACTCGACGATCTGGCGGCACTCTTCGACGGTCGTGGCCATCGGCACGGTGCACAGCACGTGCTTGCCCGCCCGAAGCGCCGCGATCGACATCGGGGCATGGTCGGGGATGGGTGAGTTGATGTGCACGAAGTCGACGTTGGCATCCGCCAGCACGTCGTCGTAGCGAGTATAGCGTTTTTCCACGCCGAACGTCTGGCCGACGTTGCCCAGCCGCTCGGCGTTTCGCTGGCAGATGGCGTACATATTCGCGTGGGGATGGTTCTGGTAGATCGGGATGAACTCCGCCCCAAAGCCCAGGCCGATGATGGCCACATTGACGCGCTTCTGGTTCATGGTCTTTTCCTTCTGTCAAGCTGTGCCGTTCCACCTGCTCACTCGTGGCGTGGAACCGGCCGGCGGGCCCACAGCAGGGCGACGTTGAGGGCAACGAGCGTGGATCTTATCGTTCGGGTCACGGGCGGCAATCCTCTTCGGCGCTTACTCGACAACCGCTTGGTTCCCGGCAGAGTTGTCCCCTCATTGTAGTGACGCCGGCGGCGGCGTCAATAATTGTTCTGCGTCAGGGTGCAGTAACGGATTGCGGCAGTTGAGCCGTTTAGCGGCCGACGGAACGTCGGCCCGACGAACGCCGCCGTACCGGCGGCGGCTAAACGGATCGAACTTCCCTATCGTGTCCCCAAAAGACTACTGCGCCGCCTCCGCCGGGGCCGCCGTGGCCTGGCGGAAAGGCCCCTGTCCGACTACTGAACTTTGTCGGAAAAGCCCGTAGGAGGTGAGGCGTCATTCTGAGCGCAGCGAAGAATCTCCGCAAAACCCCAAGAGATCCTTCGCTGCGCTCAGGATGACCGTGGTGCTGTTCCGATAAACCGTAGCGGTATTGACGTCTCGCGCCCGTTGGAGTATATTTCGTTATATGGCAATATATAATATGGTGCTGAAATGCGCGAGCTAATGGCGGCCGTCAAGGCGCTGGCGGACGAAAATCGAGTGCGGATTCTGGCCGCCCTCGGCCCGAAAGAACTCTGCGTCTGCCAGATCGTGGAATTGCTCGGGCTGGCTCCCTCCACGGTCTCGAAGCACATGGCGATCCTCAAGCAGGCCCGGTTCGTGGACAGCCGCAAGGAGGGGCGGTGGATGTTCTACCGCCGTGCCGAAGAGAATGCGTCTATCGAGGCCAAAGAGATGACCATGCTGGTGTCCCGGCTCCTTGCCCATGATCGCCAGGAGCGCGAGGATGCCAAACGGTTGAAGCAAATCCTCAAGATGGACCGCGACGAGTTGTGCAGAAAGCAGAACCGATGTTGAAAATCCTCTTTCTCTGTACCGGCAACTCCTGCCGCAGCCAAATGGCGGAGGGCTGGGCACGGCACCTGAAAGGCGACCAGGTCGAGGCCTACTCGGCGGGGATCGAGGCCTACGGATTGAACCCCGATGCCGTGCGCGTTATGGCCGAGGCAGGGGTAGACATTTCGGGCCAGCGGTCGAAGCGAGTTGCCGAGATCCGGGGGACCAACTTCGATTACGTCGTGACCGTCTGTGGCCATGCCCAGGAGAATTGTCCCGTATTTCCCGGCCAGGCGACGATCATCCATGTAGGTTTCGATGATCCGCCTCGCCTGGCGGCCGATGCCAAGACGGAGGCGGAACGTCTGGCTTCCTATCGCCGGGTGCGGGACGAAATCCGGGCGTTTGTCGAGACATTGCCCGCCTCCCTCAGCCAATATCCACAACAATAGGAGTCTCCGGTGAACAAAGCCACCGTTTCCAGCGGCCGATTGTCGTTCCTGGACCGCTATCTCACCGTCTGGATTTTCCTGGCGATGGCGGTCGGCGTCGGGTTGGGACACTTCCTGCCTGGCATCGGGTCCTTTATCGACCGCTTCCAGGCGGGCACGACGAACATCCCCATTGCCATCGGCTTGATCCTGATGATGTACCCGCCGCTGGCCAAGGTGAAGTACGAGGAATTGGGCGACGTTTTCCGCGATTGGAAGGTGCTGGGGTTGTCGCTGGTCCAGAACTGGGTGATTGGTCCGATCCTGATGTTCCTGTTGGCCATCGGGTTCATGGGATTCTTGTTCCCGGCGTTCCTGCCCGATGACCCCAAATTCATGCAGTACATGACCGGGCTGATTCTCATCGGCCTGGCCCGCTGCATTGCCATGGTCATCGTGTGGAACGACCTGGCCAAGGGGGACACGGAGTATGCCGCAGGGCTGGTCGCATTCAACAGCCTCTTCCAGGTGTTCTTCTACAGCGTCTATGCCTGGGTGTTCATCACCTGGCTGCCTCCGCTTCTGGGCTTGGAGGGCAAGGTGGTTCAGGTCAGCATGGGGCAGATCGCCCAGAGCGTGTTCATCTACCTGGGCATTCCCTTCTTGGCTGGTCTGATTACTCGCGCGGTGCTGCTGAATCTCAAGGGGCGCTCATGGTACGAGAAGTCATTCATTCCCAAGATCAGTCCGATCACGCTGGTGGCCCTACTATTCACGATTCTTGTGATGTTCAGCCTCAAGGGTGACCAGATCGTGCGGATTCCGTTCGACGTATTGATGATCGCCGTGCCGTTGTTGATCTACTTCATCGTCATGTTCCTGGTCAGTTTCTTCATGGGGCGGATGATTGGGGCGGACTATGCGAAGACGGCAACGCTATCGTTCACCGCCGCCAGCAACAATTTCGAGTTGGCCATCGCCGTGGCCGTGGCGGTGTTCACGATTCATAGCGGGGTGGCGCTAGCGGCGGTGATCGGCCCCCTGGTCGAAGTGCCGGTGATGATCGGATTGGTCAACGTGTCGCTCTACTTCAAGCGGCGGTACTTTGCGGAAACAGCCGCAGCGCCAACGCCGTGACACTCGCGGGGCGAAAATAGTGAACCTAGGCAAGCACATCAACGCCACCAAAATCGACTTCCAACGGTTCCGATCGTCATGCCGGCCTTCTCTTGACATTGCTTCCTCAAAGGACTATATTCTCGTAAGCGAATGTAGCAATGCACGTCCAGCCTATCCCGGTCAAAACGATTTTTCGAGCGCTCTCCGACCAGACACGGCTGCGGATTCTGAATCTGCTCCGTGGCGGCGAGTTGTGCGTTTGCCATTTGGTTGCCGTGTTGGGCGTGCCGCAGCCTACCGCTTCGCGGCACTTGTCGTATCTTCGCAAGGTGGGGCTGGTGGTCGTTAGAAAAGACGGACTTTGGAGCCACTATCGGCTATCGCCCACTCGGGGAAAGTCGCATAAAATGTTATTGGCCTGCCTTGTTCAGTGTTTTCAGGAAGACGCCATTTTTTCGGAAGACGGCGCCAAACTGCGTTCCAGGATCAAATCGGGGTATTCCGAGTAGTTTTTTTGTCGCCATGCATTCGCTTACGCGGATGGATAGGACAATCGACGGTTTCATAATCATTGCTACAGGAGAGAATAAACGTGGCGGAAAACATCACGCAGGTAGTTCAGTCAAAATACGCGTCGGTGGCAAAAAGCGGCTTATCGACCAGCCATTCCGGCGTTAGGGCCGTGGCCGAGGCGTTTGGCTACACGCCGGAACAGTTGGCTTCGATTCCGGCCGAGGCCAACATGGGTCTTTCGTGCGGCAATCCAACGGCATTCGCCAGTTTGAAACCGGGCGAAACCGTCGTGGACCTTGGGTGTGGTGGCGGGTTGGACGTGTTTTTGGCCGCATCCAAGGTCGGCCCAACGGGCAAGGCCATCGGCGTTGACATGACGCCCGAAATGCTGGAGTTGGCCCGCAGCAACGCCTCCAAAGGCAACGGCGGTCGACCGATCACCAATGTCGAGTTTCATCAGGCGACCATCGACAAGTTGCCGTTGCCCGACGCCTCGGTCGATTGCGTGATAAGCAACTGCGTCATCAATTTGGCCCCGGACAAGCCAGCCGTGTTCCAAGAGATCGTTCGGGTATTGAAGCCCGGCGGACGTTTGGCCGCTAGCGACATTGCCCTCAAGAAGCCGCTGCCGCCGGAGCTTGGTTGCGACCTAATGGCCTATGTCGGCTGCATCGCCGGGGCCATTCCCATCGAACAATATCGCCATCAACTTATGGCAGCCGGGTTTGCTCAAGTGGACATCATTGACACGGGAAGCGACCTGAATGCCTATGCCAAGGTCGAGAATCAATCGGGCTGCTGCTCTCCAGCGATGGGATCGGCATTGCCTGTGATCCCGACAAGTTGCTGTTCGTCTAGTTCGTCTGACGACGCGAACTTGCATCGACGCTTGGCCGAATTGTTGCGGCGTTACAACGTGAACGACTATGCCGCTAGTGTGCGGGTATATGCCTTGAAACCGATCTGACCTCAACATACGTCCGACAACACCATGAAAACGTTCTCCCGACGACAAGTGCTGCATTCCGTTGGCCTGACGGCTGGCACAAGCCTTTTGGCCGGCTGCGGACAGGCATTTGATGGTTCACTAGCGCAGAAAGCGGCGGCTTCCGATGAACCGCCAAAGAACAATTCACCGGCATCGAACGGGAAATTACGGAACCAATGGCGGTATGTCCAACTGGACCCTGCCCCTGTTGCCGCCGAAGCCTATCGCCTGATGCCCGAGGGCGGCTGCATGTACGGCCTGTTCGCGGCGGTTGTTGCGACAATGTCCAAAACGCAGGGAGAACCCTTCGCGTCGTTTCCCGTCCACATGATGAAGTACGGCGCGGGCGGCGTCGGCCATTGGGGATCGCTCTGCGGGGCAATCAACGGTGGTGCGGCGATTATCGGGCTGTTCGAGTGCGACAAAGAGCGGCGGGAGAAACTCATCGCTCAACTCTTTTCCTGCTACGAAGCGGCGGAGTTGCCTGGCTACCGGCCTCACAAGGGTGGCGACTCCCCGGCCATCCCCAAAAGCGTAGCCGGCTCGGTGCTCTGCCATGTCTCGGCCGGCAAGTGGTGCAAGAGGTCCGGCTCGGAGGTCGGCAGCCCGGAAATGAAGGAACGCTGTCGGCGATTGACGGCCGAGGTCGCGATCAAGACCGTGGAACTGCTCAACGCGAACCTACAATCGCCTTGCGAGTTCGCTGGTCCCAGCGCAGAAGTCAAATCTTGCCTCTCGTGCCATGGGAAGGAACTCCATGATGCGATGGGCCAGATGGGGTGCACCAGTTGCCATCCACAGCTCTCGAAAAAGCATCCCACCGTTCCGAGCAGTGTTCCAAGGCATTTGGAACCGTGAGTTACGCCGGGCAGCGTACATCATTGGCCTGGGCTGAGCCGCACGCCCCCCCCGACCGGCAAGAAAGACAGCAGACAGCTCAAGTCACTACATACGCGAACCCGAATATATCTTATACATACGCCTTGTCGCATATATTGCCTAACCGAGGATGCTTTTTCGGCGGTTTCCTCCCCACTCTTTTTTTGGAAAGAAAAAATCACACCGCAGAAGTGGGCCCGATGACCAGCCCATGCAAAAAAAGAAATCCGCGCGTGGCTAAACATTGCCTATATGCGCGGACACGCATACATGCTATATTCGCTTCTCCGCATTCTTGGCGGAAACCAACCTCTCGTTACAGGAGAACCGGACATGTCGACAAGGGTAAACATGACGCGCTTGGCAGTGGAACTGTCTCTGGCTGCAATGCTGGGATTCGGAATGATTGCTGACGCGAAGGCGGATTCGCCTGCGGAAGGGTCTGCGCCCAGCGTCAGCCGCGCGGCCACGGCCTTGCAAGCGGCCGCTAAGGACAACAAATATCTGTTCATCTTCTTCTTCGCGGGACAAGATGCGCATACCGGCGACATGAATGGCGTCTTTCAGGCAGCCATGGCGAAGATGACCGACCGGGCCAAGGGGATTGCGATCCACGTGGCGGACCCCGCCGAGAAGCCGATTGTGGACAAGTTCGGGGTGCGCGGGGCTCCCATGCCGTTGGTGTTGGCAATCGCGCCGACCGGGGCCGCCACCCGCGCGTTTCCCAAACAGTTCGCAGAGGCCCAGTTCCAAGACGCGTTCGTCAGCCCCTGTACGGCCAAGTGCATGAGGGTCATCCAGGACCAACACATGATCCTGATCTGCGTGCAGAATGGCAAGACGCAATTCAACCAGGAGGCGATGCAGGGCGTCAAAACGTTCAAGGCCGAATCGCGGTACGGCAAAGCCACCGAGGTTGTGATGTTGGATCCCGCCGACAAGGCGGAACAGCATTTCCTCACGGATCTTCAGGTCGATGCGCGGAGCGACACGGCGGTCACGGTGCTGGTGACGCCGCCCGGCGCCCCGGTGGCCCGCTTTGCCGGGGCGGTGACCGAGGCGCAGATCACCGCCAAGGTCAAAGAGGCGGAATCGGGCTGCGGCGCCGGTTGCAGTTGCCATAAGCACTAGGAGGCCGGAACCATGCGATTGCAAACGCTCGTGTTGCGCGAAATCTTCGAGCGCAAGAGTCAACTACTCACCAGCTTCGTGGCGATCCTGCTGGGAATCACGGTGATCGTCTCGATCAAGAACATCTCCTATTACTCCGAGATGGCCGTGGCGAGGGAGATGGACTCCTTGGGGGCCAACGTCCTGGTGCTGCCCAAGTCGTCCACCTTGCAGGATTACTACGCGGCCGACATGCACGGCGAAACGATTCCCGAGGAATACGTCACGCAACTGGCCATGTCGGATCTGCAAGGGCTCGACAACATCTCGCCGAAGCTGTCGGTTCCGGTAGAACTGAGCGGCAAGAGCTTCACGCTGACCGGCATTTTGCCGAAGAGCGAGTTTCAGGCCAAGGCGGCCTGGGGCGGGGCCGGCATATTCTCACGGCCCATCGGCTGTGGGGCGGCCTCGGTCGGCATGATGGGCTCGGATGACAAGAAAACGCTGGCCCGGAAGCGGGTCATTCAAACGCTGGCCGACAATGAAGTGCTCGTTGGGGCCGATGTCGCCGCAAAGCTCAACCTGAAGGACGACGACAAGCTCGACCTACTCGGCAAGAAGTTCACCATCACCGCCGTATTGCCCCAGACCGGCACGGTGGATGATTCCCGCATCTTCGCCCACCTGCACGTCGTTCAGGACTTGGCGAAAAAAGGGCCGGTCATCAATGCCATTGAAGTCATCGGCTGCTGCCAAGAGATTTCCAAGGGCCTGGTGGCGAAGGTCAACCACCTGCTGCCTGACGCCAAGGTGGTCACCATCACCCAGATTGCCGATGCGCAGATCAAGATCAACCACATGATGTCGAACCTGTCGCTCATGTTCCTGGTCATTATCATCTTCGTGGGCGGGGCGAGCATCGCCAACTACATGTATGCGAACGTCTTCGAGCGGCGGCGGGAGATCGGCACGCTGATGGCACTGGGGGCCGACTCGGGCCTGGTGCTGCGGATCTTCCTGCTCAAGGCCCTGATCCTGGGCGTAGCGGGCGGGATCGGCGGCTACGTGCTGGGCACCATCATAGCCGTGACCCTCGGCCCGAAGTTGGCGGGCGTCATCGTCCTGCCTATGCCGTTGTTGGCGCTGCTGGCGGTTGGCATTTCCGTGGTGCTGGCGCTGGTGGCCAGTTTCTTCCCCGCTCGGCGCGCCGCCCGGCTCGATCCTTGCGCCACCTTCCAGGAGGTTTAACCCATGTTAAGAATGGAAAACGTCAGCAAGACGTACCGTCACCGCGGGCATTTGGTGAAGGCCCTCGACGGCGCAACACTGCATATCCCCGGAGGCGATTTCGTCTCGGTCGTCGGACCCAGCGGAAGCGGCAAGAGCACGCTGTTGTTGATGCTGGGCGGGATGCTTTCGCCCTCCGCAGGTCGCGTCCTGCTCGAAGCCAGCTCGGTTTACGACTTGAGCGCCGGCGAGCGGGCAAAGATGCGGCGGGAGAAGGTCGGGTTCGTCTTTCAGACCTTCAATCTGGTGCCGTACCTGTCGGCGCTGGAGAACGTCCAGGTTCCGCTTTTCCTAGCCAAGGTGGACGAGAAAGCCCAGAAGGACCGCGCCACGGCCCTTTTGGAACGCGTGGGATTGGCCGATCGGCTCGATCACAAGCCCGGCGAGTTGAGTGTCGGCCAGCAACAACGGGTGGCCCTGGCCCGCATGCTGGCCAATGATCCGGCGGTCATTCTGGCGGACGAGCCGACGGGCAATCTCGACCCGGAAACTAGCCAGCAGATCATCGGCTTCCTGGAGGAGTTCAACGCGGAGGGGAAAACCATCGTCATGGTGACGCACGACCCCCGCGCGGCCAAGCGTGCCAAGCGAACCCTGCGGCTGCAAAACGGGGCGATTACCGCCCAGGGCGCCGGTGAGGACGGCTGCTGGCAGCCCGATAGTGCCGTGGCGTAAGTTTAGCGGCCGTCGGCACGACGGCCCGTATACCGCTGCAAGCCGCCGTACCGACGGCTGCTAAACGTGGGGAGTACATTTCTGAGGATTTAGAGAGCGGGCGGGCTTGCCCGCCGTGCCGTTCGACATCCCGAAACGGCGGGCAAGCCCGCCCGCTACACAAGCCTTTGGCCTGACCGCCACGATGCGTTACGGTACCCGTCGTCCACGCAACCACTCTGCCCTTGACGGCAACCTTCGTGCTGATTTAGAGTAACGACATCATGAATCCCAAGTCCTACGGCTCCCGCCGCGATGCTACGCTTTCTTGTATGGCAAAGACCGTGCCGAGCGAGGCGCAGGACACGGTGGACTTGATGTTCCGGGCGTTTTCCGACCGGACACGACTGCGTATTCTTCACGTCCTGCGCGGTGGAGAACTCTGCGTGGGCGACATCGTGGAGAGCCTTCGGGCTCCTCAGCCGCGTATTTCCCGTCATTTGGCCTATCTGCGAAAGGCCCATCTGGTCCTGGTCCGCAAATCGGGCCTCTGGAGCCACTACTCGTTGGCCCCCGCCAAGACGCCCTTTCACCGCAAGTTGCTGGAGTGTTTGGGAAAGTGCTTTACCGAGGTGCCCGAACTCCAGGCCGACGAGGCGCGCGCCGCCAAAATCAGAGATTCCGGCGGCTGCTGTCCGTCAATGTAACGATCCGTCTGCCGGCGATCGGTCTTTGCCGAATAGATTGCGGTGAGGCGCTAATAACGCTTCGCGGAGACTATCCGGCGCTGCTTGAAGTGGCAAGCGACAACTGCTGCGCATGCACGATTTGGAGACGATGTCCCGATTGTTGGCTTTGCGGCGGCACTGCAAAGACTTATCCGCATTCCTGGGGGGCGGCAAATCGCTTGCGTTCCTCGCACGGGCGAGCAATAATCACGCTCATGCTGTCAGATCGCTATTCTGCTCATCGACGGCTGCGCAATATCCGGCTAGGAGCAAGAAGGATCGGACATGAACCGCAAGGCTTCAATCGCCGCTTTGACGACTTTGGTGGTCCTGGCGTTGGGTAGCACGGCGTGGGCCCAACTGTGGATCGAGCCGCGCTGCAAGAGATTGCCGTTCAATCGAATCATGCCGGTGGTGGAACTGTCCCATGACAGGCTATTGAAGGTTGAAGGGACGGTCTTCAGAACCAGCAACGATGACGGCAAGACGTGGTCGCCGCGGCGAACAATCTATGACGGGCCGGGGCCCGGCATTCCCAGCGAGGAGGAGGCGAGCACCCAGGTGCTTAGGACGCGGAGCGGCGCGCTGGTCATGGTTTACATGGACATGTCCACCTGCAAGTGGAAATGGGATGCCGTCAGGAACGAGGCCGCTAAGGATTCGAGGTTGGATGTTTGGGCCATCCGCAGCCTCGACGAGGGTAAGACCTGGATCGACCGCCAAAAAATCCTGGACGGCTATTGCGGGGCGTTGATCGGCATGATCCAAACGACCAGCGGCCAGATCGTGGTCCCCATGCAGACCATGCTCGACCGCAAGCGGCACGTCACCGTGACCGGCGTTTCGGCCGACGACGGCAGGACCTGGCAACAGGGCAACATTATCGACCTCGGCGGCCGCGGCGATCACGATGGCGGGTTCGAGGCCACGGTGGCGCAGCTCTCCAACGGCCGACTGCTGCTGCTCATCCGCACCAATCTCGACCGTTTCTGGGAGGCGTTTTCCGATGATCAGGGCCGGTACTGGCGCGAAATCGGGCCGAGCCGGATCGACGCCTCCAGTTCCCCCGGCCACCTCGTCCGCCTGGCGAGCGGCCGCTTGGCGCTGGCTTGGAACCGCTTGTGCGCCGAGGGCAAAGGTGTTGTGCGGCGCGCTGCGGTCGGGCTGGCAGAGACGCCCGCCAGTTGGCAACGCGAGGAGCTTTCGCTGGCTTTTTCCGGGGATGACGCCAAGACCTGGAGCAAACCGGTGGTGATCGCACGCCAGCCTGGAGGAAGCTTGGCCTACCCGCACATCTTCGAGCGGCGGCCCGGTGAACTGTGGATAGCCACGCATCAGACGGCGATCTGCCTGAGCCTGAAAGAGGCGGATTTCGTGCAGAAATAGGAACGTGAAGCACTGGGTCACCGGTCGGATTCGAGGGGCGGACATGGCCGCGCGTGTGCCACTGGCTCTGCCGGTGCCGAATTGCCGGCAAGCCCAGGCACGGGGCAGAGCCAGTGGCACTCAAGAACCACTCCCCGATACGATCTCGCAACAATGACGCACCACGCTAGAGTCTTGGCACTTTGTCTTCTTGCGGTTCCCATGACGGGGTAGTGGTACAGTTTGGCAGGCCTGTCAGGGAAAACCAGCAGATTCCGACAGAAACACACCGGCTGGTTCATCGCACATACGCCCATTATACTGGCCTTCACTAGGTAGGCGGCTGATCCCCGCCGATCGGCCCCGGGTGGCTGGCGTTCTGACCTTCGCCGGCCGCCCCGGGGCTGGCCTAGTGAAAGGTCAGGCATCATGCCATCTGGCTCATCGTCAGGCCGGTCACGGCCTGCAATCAGGACAATTGGCGATCTTTTCGAGGCCGCGCGCGCTAGCCCGCGACGACGGCCGACCTTCACGTTGGACAACGAAACTGCGTTCGAGGCTTACGATCGGCTACTTGCCAATTGCATGAGGTTGTATGGCACAGGCTTTGGCACCACTGAAGCCATTCATCGGGCAATGGGTGAGGTCGCCACCTTTCACAATATGATGCTCTGGAAGGTCAACCGATTACCCCTACCGGAGTTTACGAAGCTATTCCTCGAAGCGGTCGGCTTGAAGAAGGGTAAATCAACTGCACGACGACGCGGGGCACCCGTCAAGGAAACGACGACACAGCGTGCGGAGTTTGCGAAGCCGTTGGTGGAAAAGGGGCTGACGTGGCCAGAGATATTCGAGCGTTACGCCACAACGAAAGCGGGAAAAGCGGACAAAGACGCTTCTGCGGACATTATGCGGAAAGCATACGACCGCCAATACCCCGCCATTCCGAAGCGCCGCAAAGCGCCATAATTCACGTCGAATTGCGGCGCTTCTTGTCAACGCAATCGCATCTCATTACGTAGATGATGCTTATGTGTTTTTGCCAATTCTTGTAGGAGCCGAAAATCTTGGCGCGTAGGATGATCGCAGCTTAACCAGGGCGTTCATCCTAGACCCGCAAGCGTTCGGGTCGCATAGAAAGGAGGCAAGCGGTGCGTTGGCTACCACCCGCGTTAATACGCTGACCGCAGCACCGTGAGGTGCATTGTACCCTGGTGGCACGGAAGCCGCTAGGGCTTTTTCTTTGCCAACTCACGCTTGGCGGCGGCAAGGAGAATGGGCCGCGCCCACGTCGCCATGTCTTGACCGGCAGCCGCAGCCCCGGTGTTGACCAACTCTCGCTGGGCTTCCGTGACCGGGACCATGAGGTTCCGATCCATCCGCAATTCAGGCTTTTTTAGTGGTCGTGCCATGCTGTAATTGTATCGTAAATATCAATACATGCAAGCCGAAAGGCAAATCCTCGAAAAAGTCGAGTTGCAACCCTTGATTGCATATAGACTTACGACATACAAAAAGGCATTGACTGTATTGATATTTATGATACAATAATAGGTGTTGGGAGTAATGAGCCCAACGAAAAACCCCTGGAAAGGACGGCAATCCCAACCAGGGGCGAATCACAACCGGCTTTCGCCAGAATGCGACTGACAACTCCATTCTAGCGAGGGCCCCAGCAAAAGGGAATCCTCGCTATGTGTAACATCCTCCCCCGCGAAAAGCAGATCGAAGTCCTTCACCACCTAGTTGAGGGCAATACGCTCCGTAGCACCTCTCGGTTGACCGGGATTCACCGGACCACCATTATGAATCTGATGGTCAAGTTTGGCGCGGCCTGTAAGCGGTACATGGACGCCCAGCTTCGCGGCCTGACCCTCCGCCACGTCGAAGTCGATGAAATCTGGACGTTCGTGGGAAAAAAGCAAGGCCGGCTGACCCCGGAAGAAAAGGCCGAGTGCTACGACATGGGCGACGTCTACCTTTGGACCGCCCTGGATCAAGACACAAAACTCGTCCCCAGCTTCGTCGTGGGCAAGCGATCGGCCGACAACGCCCGCAAGTTGATGGTGGACCTGTCGCACCGCCTGACGATGCCTAAGCCGCACCAGAGCGATCCGCACGGGTTCAAGGCCGGCGGCTACGTCTACATCACCCAACTCAGTACGGACGGCTTTGCGGCCTACCCAGAAGCCGTTGACCTGGCTTTCGGCCCCTATGCCAAGTACGGCCAGATCATCAAGGATTATCGCAACGCGACCCAGCCCGGCCGCTACGCCCCGCCGGAAATGATCGGCACCGAGCGGAAGGGGATATTCGGGATACGGGAGGATGAGGAACGGACGATATGCACCTCGCACGTTGAGCGGCACAATTTGACCATCAGAACCCTGATGAAGCGGTTCACCCGGCTATCGCTCGGCTTCTCGAAAAAGCTAGAAAACCTGGAAGCGGCCTGCGCCATGTTCCTGGCCTACTACAACTTCGTTTGGCGGACCCATGACGTGCTCGGCGAGCGAACCCGGTTGCCAGCGGCAATGGCTGCGGGCGTGGTTGATCGGCTGATGAGCTTTGAGGACCTGTTCGATGCCGTCATGGCGGACGGCTATGCGATGGCGGCTTGAGTGAAACGGGGGATCGGTCTAGAATGAAAGCCGTCGGTTAGGAGCCGGCGGCTTTCTGTTTTCCGTGCCGTAAGGGCGGCACTGGTGCAAACGTCACCCATCAGTATACGCCCTCCGGCCGGCTTTTTCAAGTGGAGAGCGTGCGATGGTCAACTGTGCGAAGTGCGGGTATCTTGGCGTTCGTCACCCTGACACATACGAATTGGTTGGGCCTGGTGAGAGCCAACGAGAAACAGGAATTCCGGCGAACACTGGTAACCGCCCAATGGAACTAAGCTTGTTTTCTAACATGTTTGGCTGTTTGACGATACTTGCCTTTCCGGTAACGGTCGGCGGGACGCGGGTAATGGCGACCGGGACGGAGCGGAACTAGATGTTGAGCTAT
>Ga0182014_10003112_pt1 | contig 20280 bp, 16 predicted proteins | sample 612S2DmetaG_FD_120489 | JGI IMG/M metagenome (GOLD analysis project Ga0182014, IMG submission 120489) | Permafrost microbial communities from Stordalen Mire, Sweden - 612S2D metaG | ecosystem: Environmental > Terrestrial > Soil > Wetlands > Permafrost | place: Sweden: Stordalen | collected... | reverse complement strand
CGGCTACCAGGAGATAGAAGGAGTCGCCATGCCGGGACGGTCCATCACCGGCGGAGTCTCCCTCTGGATTGGACGTTGACTTCGCCCGATGACTCGGCGGGTTATTCCGCGGAGGCGGACCATAGCATCCAGTGGTGAAAGTCTAGTTCTTAAAGGGCATGGCAGGTGCCTCGCTTACGACAGCGCAACATTCAAATTGTCGATCGCCTCATCGATCTCCTGCGTGCTCTTGAAGCCCACGGTGACGCAATCGACCCCGGCGGTCTTGAAGGCGAAGCGCATGGCAACCTGGCGGTCTTCATGGCGCGTGAAAGTACCGTTGCCTACAAGTTTCATGCTGATCACGCCCATGCCATCCTTTTTCACCTGTTTCACATGCTCGACGACTTCGTCCACGTTGGACGGATTGTTATCGTTCTCCCAGCTGGGTCCGTCCATGCTCGCACCTTTGTGATTCACGCGGATCATCGCCACTTCGAGCCACTTGTTGCCCGGCATCTGGCGCAGCGCGGGCAGGCCGTGCACCGATGCGCCTCGTGTGCGGATGGCCTTTTTCGATTGCGCTTCGAGAATGCCATCTTGCCAGCGGGAGGTATTGGCAACCCAGTCCGGTGTGTGCTGCCAGTGCAGCAGCATGATGTCGAAGTACTCGGTCTGCGAGACGCGAAGCATCTCTTCAAAGCGCTTCCGCGGATCGACGCCCTCGTCCGTCGTCACTTTATTCATCAGCTGATAGTTCTCGCGCGGAATGCCTTTCAGCGCCTGGCCGAGCATGGCGGGAGTGGCATAGGATTCAGAGGTTTCAAAGAAGCGGATGCCGCGGTCGTAAGCGTAATGGATCAGGCGCGTGAACTCCTGCTGGCCGAGCGCGGCCTGAATGTAGCCGTTGTTGCTGCCCGTACCGAAGGCCAGGCGTGTCACCTGCATGCCCGACTTGCCAAGAGTGACGATATCGGTGGCTTTGCCTGAGGCAGCGTGTACTGGAAGCGTACCTACGCTGCCTGCAGCGCCAACGGCAAGCGAAGCTTTAAGGAATTCGCGGCGGGAGAGTGGGCTCATGATGACCTCCTTGGGTGGGAACGCCATGGGGATGGCGTTCGTTTCCCAAGATGGTATCACCGGTAGGGCTACAGCGGCTTGCCCGGTTCCTTGTAAATTCGCTTTACAAATCAGACGCACCTATGGCGCAATCGCCGCCAATCCTCCCGACTGAAGGCGAGCTTTGAAGGCTCGAAAGTCAGCGCCTGATCCGCTCGTCGGCGAATTCGTCTCGATGTCTGCAACCTGATGATTCCGCGCAATCTTTACGGGGTAGCGTAAGAAATACACGCCGCGAGACGCGGACACTCGGCAACCATTCCACTTAAACTACCTGTTTTCAACGGCTTGAATTGGTTGAGTGTTTGGTACTGGAGATGCATCTTGGTAGTGCGTTCGAAGTAACGGGGTAACCGGCGAATTGCGGCTGGGTGGCCAACCTGGCAAAAGAGGAGCAGAAAAATGAATATCAATCGATTTGGAGTTTACGGACTGGCGGCGGGTCTGGCGGTGGCGGGCGCGACGGGTTGCGCATCCAAGAATTATGTGCGCAACCAGACTGCACCACTGGTGGAACACAGCGACCAACTGGAAGCCAAAACGGCGGAGAACAACCGCCAGATTCACGATGTGAATGACCGCGCGCAGTCAGGTATTCAGCAGGCGCAGGGCGCGGCCGACTCGGCTAGCCAGAAGGCGCATGACGCAGGCCAGCTTGCGGGCGATGCCCAGACGGCCGCCGGCAATGCCGTTCATCGCGCCGATTCGCTGGAGAGCGTAGTAAAAGGGCTGGACAACTACAAGCCGGTGGCCAACGTTACGGTGACCTTCGGTTTCGACAAGTCCATGCTCACAAAGGACGACCGCGAACAGTTGGACAGCTTTGCCGTGCAGCTAGGTTCGGCCAAGAGCTACATTCTGGAAGTTACCGGCGGAACCGATTCGATCGGTTCTGCACAGTACAACTATGAGTTGAGCCAGCGCCGGGCAGACGCGGTGGTGCAGTACCTGGCCTCGAAGTATGGGATCGCCGCTCACCGCTTCTACCTGATCGGAATTGGGAAGGACAAGGAAGTCGCGCCGAACACAACTGCAGAGGGGCGGAAGCAGAACCGGCGGGTCGAGGTGCAGCTGCTCTCGAATATGAGCGATCAAGGGAGCTCGCAGACCGCGTCGAACCAGGGCGCGCCAATGTAGGATTTCGCGAAGAGCTTAATCTTCGCGTTACCGATCTTGTCCGTCGCAGTCGTGCCGGAAGCTCGACCATTGCCGATGGTTCAGCTCCCGGCACGGCCGCGTTGAGCCACCTTTCGTATCTTTCCACTTACATAGCAGGTCGCCGGGCGCTGACCAGTGCGCGAATGAACTCCGGCGTGGAGCCGCAGCAGCCGCCTAGAAACGCAGCTCCTGCCTGGCGCATTGCCAGGAGGTGCGATGCGAAAGACTCCGCTGTGGCGACATAGTGAATGGACGATCCCTCCACGGCTGGCAAGCCTGCATTTGGCTTGATCCAGATGGGTAGACCGGTAGCTGCGTGCAGTCGTTCGCAGATGGGTACGGCGCGCTCGATTCCAACACCGCAGTTTGCGCCCACAGCGTCCGCCCCGGCCTCCGCCATCGCAGCGGCCACGGCCTCGGGCGTCGAGCCCATCATGGTGCGGTCCTTGTTCCTGCCGGAGTCGAATGCGAAGGAGACAATGACCGGTAATTCTGTGTGCCGGGCCGCTTCCACCGCTATACGCGCTTCCTCGATGTCGCTCATCGTCTCCACCAGCAGCGCGTCAGCGCCGGCCGAGGCCAGCGATTGAGACTGTGCAACAAAAGCCGCCAGAACCTGCTCCCTGCTGATCTCCCCCGTTACCAGCAATTTGCCCGTCGGACCGATCGAGGCAAAGACCAATGCCTGCCCGGCGACCCGCCTTGAAAGCTCAACACCGGCGCGATTGATCGCGTCCAGTTCGGCCGCATTGACGCCTTTCATCGCGATTGCGTTGGCTCGAAACGTGTTGGTGAGGATCACTTGGCTGCCTGCTTCCACGTAAGCCCGAGCCACGTCTGCTACCTGCTCGGGATGGGTCAGGTTCCAGGTATCCGGTATGGTGCCCGCAGGCAGGCCTCGCGCCTGTAGCTCTGTTCCCCAGGCGCCGTCTGTAATAAGCAGGCCACCGGCCAGCCACTCGCTCATTCGGTTCATAGGCTCACTCGTATATGCGCCCACGGCCGTTCGGCTTCGCCGCGATTGCAGGCAAGGCTCTCATTCAACTCATGCAGTTCATGCGGGTTTGGCATGGCAACAAGGATACACGATACGGATTCACTGTCGCGCGAATTGCACCTCAATTGGCGCAAAACGAAGAGGCATCGATTCGGCAGCGATCGATGCTAATCTATGTCCTGCGTCACGTTGAGGCATGTGGTGGCGTGATATTCTCCGGATTGCGAACAAAAGAGGTCTGCTGTGCATGACTTATCGACCTTGCGCAAGGCGGTAATCGAGGGAGACGTCTCAGCCGCCGTCTCGGCGGCTCGCAGTGCTCTGGATGAAGGTGTAGCTCCTTCAGAGTTGATCGGCCAGGGCGTCAGCCCGGCGATGGCCGAAGTGGGCAAGCTCTTCGAAGATGGTGAGTACTTTGTGCCCGAGCTCTTGATGGCGGCGCGCGCTACCAAGGGAATCTTTCAGATACTTCGTCCTATCCTAGCGCAGACCGGCGCAAAGCCCATGGCTCACGTGGTGCTTGGCACGGTTCAAGGCGATCTGCACGACATTGGCAAGAATCTTGTTGGCGCAATGCTCGAGGGGGGCGGGTTCGAAGTTACCGATCTCGGCGTCGATGTTCCTCCGGAAGAGTTTATTGCCGCTGTGAAGAGGAGGCCGGTGCAGATCGTGGGCCTCTCCGCGCTGCTGACCACAACAATGCCCGCTATGAAGACCACCATTGAGACCTTCCGCGCCGCTGGAGTCCGGGAGCAATTCAAGGTCATGGTCGGCGGTGCGCCGGTCACTAGGAGTTATGCCGAATCGATCGGCGCAGATGGGTACAGCGAAACCGCCGCGGCGTCTGTCGATTTGGCGCGCCGTTTAATTGCATTCTAGGTCTCTGACCACATAAAGTTGTACTAACTCTGGGTGCCCCAGGTCCCGATTTTGGGACCTGGGATAGCTTGAACTCAAGGTACGAAATCATTTGGTCACAGACCTGGAAGCAAAAGTTACCGCGAGATAAAACACGCCATGAATGACCAGCAATGGAACACGCTCGTTTCAGTAGTTCGCGGAGAGACGCTTCGTCCTCTGCCGACGGCCTTCATCATCGATAGCCCGTGGCTCCCGAATTGGGCCGGACATACGATTCTGAATTACTTCACCGATGAACGCATCTTTCTGGACGACAACCTCAAGGCCATCCGCACCTTCCCTGAAACGATCTTTCTACCGGGTTTCTGGTCAGAATACGGAATGTGCACGGAGCCTTCCGCCTTCGGCTCTGTCTCCATGTGGGGCGAAGATGAGTTCCCGTTTGCTAAAAAGGTGTTGCATTCGCCCTACGATGTCGAGCATCTGGAGAAGCCCAATCCGCGCAAGCATGGATTGCTGCCCTTTGTAATCAAGCGGCTCCAGCACCTGCAGCCGGAGATCGAGAAAGCCGGACACAAGATCCGCTTCGCGGTGGCTCGCGGCCCGCTCAATATCGCCTCGTTCCTGATGGGCACGCCGGAGTTCCTCGAAGCAATCAAGACCGATCCCGAATTGATGCATCGCCTGCTCGATATTGTCACGAATTTCCTGGTGGACTGGATCGCGTATCAACGCGAGGTGTTTCCATCGATTGACGGCATCTTTCTGCTCGACGATATCGTTGGATTCGTGAGCCGCCGCGACTGTGAGAAGTTCGCTGTGCCCTATCTCCAGCGGGCGTTTGCGGCGGACGTGAGCGTGAAGTTCTTTCACAACGATGCGCCCTGTAAAGCGAGCGCGCCTTTGCTTGAGTCGACGGGAATCAATCTGCTCAACTTCGGCATTCAACATACACTGTCGGAAATGAAGAGCTGGACGAACAACAGAATTACACTCATGGGAAATATTCCTCCGCGCGACGTGCTAACCAATGGAACGCCGGCGGATGTGGCGCGCTCGGTTACTGAAATGCTGCATGCTTTCGATGACCGGTCGCGTCTGATAGTTTCGTGCGGAGGAGGAATGCCCCCTCAAGCGCCAACGGAGAATATCAAGGCGCTGATCTCGACAGTGGAAGAGGTAACTCGGTAGGCCGCGAAATGCAAGCGGCGCAAGGCCAGGAGACTCGGTGGCAGAAGAACTCAAATCGGAGTCCGCGCGGCAAGCTGACCAGACGCTCTCAGCATCGCTTGCGACTGAAGTCTGCATGAACCTCCAGATCGCTCCGATTGCGCAGGATGAAATCAATCGGCATCTTGGCTATCCGCGCGAAGCGGCCCCGGCGCCGCGCATAGCGGAAGATTTTGCCCGGATCGTCTCAGAGGTCATGCCAAATCTTCATCCGCGCGGAGTCTATGCTCTATACGCGGTGACAAGCAGCACACCGCATTCGCTGAAGCTGAATGAAATAACGATCTCCGGCAATATCTGGGAATACCTCGATCAAGCCGGACGCGTAGCAGTGTTTGTTGTGACCGTGGGCGAGGAGATCTCTCAACTTGCCGAATCTGCCATCAAGAACGACGATGCGTTTTCGGCGTTGGTGATGGATGCTATCGGCTCCTGTGCGGTTGACGCTGCGGCCGATGCGTTGATGTTGCACGTACGGCGCGAACTCAAGGATGGAGAAGAGTTGACATTGCGTTACAGTCCCGGCTACTGCGGCATGCAAATCGGCCAGCAGAGCAAGCTGTTTCAGCTTGTGCAGGCTTCCTCTGTGGGAGTCACTCTCATGACCTCCATGCTCATGCATCCGCTGAAATCCATCTCAGGACTTATCGGCTTGGCGCCAAAGGAAGCCGTCAGCCGCTATCGTTCGCCTTGCGACCTTTGCGCGCGCATGGGATGTCACATGCGGCGATGAAAGACTGTGCCGGAAACCAGGGACATTCCATATGCTTCTGTGGCTATCGCGCTTTGAGCGGAATCGACGCAGGGTCATTCCTCCAACTTACGACTCTGTTGTTCTGGAAATACACCACCGAGCCGCCATATTCGAACTTGTTCTCGGTAAAGGCCGTCGGAGTGCCCTGAACCACGATCACCGCGTCCTTCGATGAGCCATACGAAAAGAAATCCAGCTCTGGGTCGACGGAGCCTTGCGGCCACATTTTCACTCGAATCGGCGATGCAAAAGGATCGACTCGCCAGCCGACGACGGCGTCGTCCTTGAGATACAGCTCCGACTTTCCGTAGACGAGCTTGTCCTCCGAGGCTGCCGTCGGCGGTCCTTGCTGGGCCAGCACCTCGTCGCGGGTGGAACCAACCGTAACAAAAGGCAAAGACTTCGGACGGGGCGCTGCCGCGGCTTGCTGTGTCCCTGCGTGTGCTTCGGCGTGTGTCTTGGCCGGCAGGCGGTTATCCGCGTTTCGCGGAGCGGGCTGCGCGGTCTCCGACGAAGCCGCCGGTGCGCTTACACTGGGTGAATCGCTCACGCTTGCCACTTGCTCGTTGCCGGGGCTGTAGACGCTGAGAAACGTCCTGACCGATTTGCCCGTCATCAGCAAGTAGGCAATACAGGCAATAACCGCTATCACGAAGAGCAATATGAACTTTCTCCAAAATGCAAAGCGCGGTTTATTTCTTTGCCAAAAGCTCGGTGGGGGCGGAGGAGTTCTCTCCGGAAGGACGACAAGCGTTGTATAACCTTGGGAAGGTTTTCTTGGGGAGGTCGCGGAGTCAGGCACCGTCTCTGAGGAAGTCGCGCGAGAGGTGATATAGACTGGCCGTTGCCGCCCAAATAGCTCCGTGGAAGTCGCAATGAGGGATTCAAATGCGGTGTTGATATCCTTCAGCTTGTTCCCTGCTTCTTCCTTCAATTTTGGATCGTCCTGGATACGATCCGGTTGCCAAACCTTGACGAGAATGCGATAGGCATTTCTGATCTCAGTCTCTGTCGCATCCTTTCCAAGCCCGAAAACTTGCAGGGCGTCGCAACGGGGACACTGCGAGTACTGATCACCAAACAAATTCCCGCATGAACAGATATTCATTTCGACCTTTCAGCCCTCGGTATCCACAGGCTTGGAGACGGCACGATTATAACTGAGACTCTCCGCCGGCGCAGTATGGGGTTCTGCGCATGAAGACAGGAATCCGTAGAATAGGCTTGTACTTCGATTTACGGGGCTGGATGGCTTTCACCGAACAATACGACGTGGTTGTGGTTGGCGCCGGGCATGCCGGATGCGAGGCGGCGATGGCGGCAGCGCGCATGGGCCTGAGGACGGCGCTCATCACCATGAACCTCGACCTGATCGCGCAGATGAGCTGCAATCCGGCCGTTGGCGGCGTGGCCAAGGGCCACCTGGTGCGCGAGGTGGACGCGTTGGGCGGAATCATGGGCGAGGTGGCCGATGCCGTGGGCATTCAGTTCCGCCTGCTCAACTCTTCGCGCGGCCCCGCCGTCTGGAGCCCGCGGGCACAGTGCGACAAGCAGCTTTACCGGGTGAAGATGCGCGAGGTGCTCGAGTCGCAGCCGGGCCTTCACATCCGCCAGGCCGAGGTAGTGAGCCTGGTGATGGACGACAGGGATCAGGGGTCAGAGATCAGGGGTCAGGGGTCAGAGATCAGGGGTCAGGGATCAGGGGTCAGAGATCAAATAGCTGAGGAAGAGGATGGAAATCTGGGTGCCCCCGGTCCCGATTCTGGGACCGGGGATCGTGTGCCCCAACCTGTTCGTCCCCGCCGCCGCGTCTTGGGTCTCAAGCTCCGCGACGGCCGCCAACTGCTGGCCGGGGCCACGATCATCACCACCGGCACGTTTCTGAACGGCCTCATCCACTGCGGCGAGGAGCACTATCCGGCCGGGCGCAGCGGTGAGCCGGCCTCGGTCCTCCTCGGCGAGGCCCTCCGGGCTTTAGGACTTCGCACTTGCCGTTTGAAGACGGGAACGCCGCCGCGCCTCGACGGCCGCACCATCCGCTGGGAGGCCTTTGAGGAGCAGCCAGGCGACGTCGATCCCACGCCCTTCAGCTTCCGGACCAAGCGAATCCTCCAGCCGCAGGTGAGCTGCCACATCGCCTTCACCGCGCCGGAGACTTTGCGCATCATCCGCGAGAATGTGCACCGATCGGCGATGTACTCCGGGCAGATCAAAGGCGTCGGCCCACGCTATTGCCCCTCCATCGAAGACAAGATCGTCAAGTTCCCCGACAAGACCCAACACCAGTTCTTCCTCGAACCCGAGGGCTTGAACACGCACGAGGTCTACGTCAACGGCATGTCCACTTCACTGCCCATGGAGGTGCAGTGGCAGATCGTGCGTTCCATTCCCGGCCTCGATCAGGCGGAGATGCTGCGCCCCGGCTACGCCATCGAATATGACAGCGTGGACGCCACCGAGCTCGACCGCACCCTGCGCGTCAAGAGCATGGAAGGCCTCTACCTGGCCGGCCAGATCAACGGAACCAGCGGCTACGAGGAGGCGGCCTGCCAAGGAATCATGGCCGGCATAAACGCCGCGCTGTGGCTCAAGGGCGAGCCGCCCTTCACGCTGGACCGTAGCGAAGGCTACACCGGAATTCTCATCGACGATCTGATCTCGAAGGGCATCAACGAGCCTTACCGCATGTTCACCTCGCGCGCCGAGTTTCGCCTGCATCTGCGCATCGACAACGCCGACCGCCGGCTGACCCCGTATGGCCGCCGCCTGGGCCTGATCGGCGACGAGGCCTGGGCCGAATACGAGCAGAAGCAGGCGCGCAGGTCGGCGCTGGAGCGCTTGCTGACCACCGGCAAGGTGAATGCGGATCGGCTGGCCGCCGCTGGCCTTGGCGAACTGACGGCCACCGCTGGGCTGACCTGGGCGCAATTGCTCAAGCGGCCGGATGTGACCGTCGAGGCGGTGCTGGGGACGATGCGCGAGGCTCTTGTCGGCGACCCCCTGCTCAGCGAACTCGCCGCCATCCTCGACATTGCCGGCCAGCCGGATCTGGACAAAAGAGCACGGAGAGCCGTCCTTCGCAACGAGGCCCGGGCAGTAGAGACCGAGATCAAATTTGCCGGCTACCTTGAACAGCAAAGGAAGTCGATCGAAAAGCTGAAGGCCGCCGAGGCCGTCGCCATTCCGGATTGGATGGACTACCGCGCCATCAGCGGCCTCTCGCGCGAGATGCGCGAAGTCCTCGAGCGGGTCCGCCCGGTCACCATCGGCCAGGCCAGCCGCATTCCCGGGGTCACGCCCGCCGCGCTCAGCCTGGTCCACGTCTCGATCCGGCTACAGGGAGCCAGACGGCAGGCAAGCTGATCTGCCGCCTCTCACTCCCTCCTGCAAAGCCCCAAAATCGCCTCGCCAAACCGCTCCACCTTGGCTGGCCCCATTCCGTCCACCTCCAGCAACTGCTTGGGATTCCGCGGCCGCGCCTGCGCCAGCGCCGTTAGCGCCCGATCATGCAGCACCACATACGCCGGAACCCCCAGCCGCTTGGCCTCCGCCGCGCGCCACTCCCTGATCCGCGCCGCCAGCGCTTCACCCTCTGCGGTAAGCCGCAGCGGTGCAGGAGCCGCTGTCTTCACTGCCTGAGTCGTCCGCGCCAAACCGCCCCCCGCCTGCGTTTTCGCCGCAGCCCCGGCAGCAGCTTTCGCCTTCTTTCTCCGCACAGGCGGCTCAGCCCGCCCGCCAAACTCTTCCACCACTCCGTCGCTGACTAGCAGTTCGACCTGAGTCCCCGCCCGCAGCTCGCGCCCCGCTCCCGTCAGCATTACCTTGCGAAAGCGCCTTACTTCGCCATCTTTCTCGTACTCCGCCTCTTCCATCGCGATCAAGCCCGCCTTGGCCATCGCTCCCAGCAGCTCGTCGAACTCCTTCCGGCTCAGCCTGCCTACCAGTTCGAGGCTCCGTTGCAGGGAACCGGCTCCCCTGTAGCTCACTGGCCGCAGATCGTCCACAATCGCCTGCGCAATCGTTCGCTCCAAGGGCGTAGCCCAGCGGAATTGCCGCAGCACCGCTCCCGCGGGATCGCACACGTCGCACACTTCGCACGCCCGGCTCGCATCCTCCTCGTCGCCAAAGTGCCTCACCAGCGCCGCCATCCGGCACTCGTTCTTCGCCGTGTACCGCAGCACCTTATCGATCTGCTCGGCACGAAACTGAGCCTGTGCCCTATACGTCTTCTTCCACCCCGTGCCCCCCACGGTCACGTTGCCGCCAAAGTCCATCCGAGCGCCGCCGTGGATCTCCAGCTTCTCCAGCGCCTTGTCGAATTCCTCCTCGCCCAGTTGCGACTCAGCCCGCAGCTCATCCACCGCCTGCGGCTCCTCTTTGAGCGCCTTGAAGACCTGCTGCAATTCCTCCACCGGTGGATAATCCCGGTTCAAGAAGAAGTCGTGCGTCCTCTGGTCCGCGTAGCTGTGCATCAGGTAAGTGCGGCTCGGCAGACCATCCCGCCCGGCGCGGCCAATCTCCTGGTAGTAGCCCTCCAGCGTCCCTGGCAGCCCCGCGTGGATAACCGTGCGAATATCCGCCTTGTCGATCCCCATTCCAAAGGCGATGGTCGCCACCACCACCTCCAGCTCGCCCGCCTGAAAGGCAGTCTGGACGCGCTCCCGCGTCTCTGGATCGAGGCCGGCGTGATACGCCGCCGCGCGGATCGTCCCGGCCGAACCTTCTCGCCGCGAACCAGCACGGTTCGAAGGGCTAACCGACAACGCCTCCGCCAGCCCCTCGGCATTTTTCCGTGAGGTCGCATAAACAATCGCCGGCCGCCGCGCCGGCTCGGCCAGCAGCCGCGCAATCGCTTCCGCCCGCTCCGGCACTGCAAGCTCCACCACCTCGATGGCCAGGTTATCCCGCCTGAAGCCGTGAATGAACTTGACCGGCTTCACCATCCCCAGCTGCGCCAGAATATCGGCCTGCACGGTGGGCGTCGCCGTCGCCGTCAGAGCAATCACCGGCGCAGCATTCTCACCGCTGCGCAGCCCGGGCAGGTGCTGCCCCAGCATCCGGTAATCCGGCCTGAAGTCGTGGCCCCACTGCGAGATGCAATGCGCCTCGTCGACGGCTATCAGCGCCAGCCTCCGCTTGGCGAGCATCTCCGGAAACCCCGGCACCCGCAGCCGCTCCGGCGCAATGAACAGGAACTGCAAGCTGCCGTTCAGATAATCCACGCAAGCTTGCCGCGCCACGCTGCGCTCCAGCCCGGAGTGAATCCGCGCCACCCGCAATCCCAGCGCACCCAGCTTCGCTGCCTGGTCCTCCATCAGCGCAATCAGCGGGCTTATCACCAGCGCCGTTCCGCCGCGCGCAATGGCCGGCAACTGGTAGCAGAGCGACTTCCCAGCCCCGGTCGGCATCACCAGCAGCAGATCCTTGCCTGCCACCGCCGCCTTGCATACCGCCTCCTGGCCCGCCCTGAACCGGGCAAACCCAAAGACCGACCGCAGCAACTCAGTCAGCACATCCGAATTGGAAGATGTCGTCAATCGCTGAGCGCTCTGATGCCCGGAAGGAACTTGAGAAAATATCCGTTGCTTTCTCCAACTCTACAGGAGCGCCCGGCGCAGCCCTCGACAAGCGATTTCCGGAACCTTTCCTCGATCGAGGGCGTATAAGTGGGCAAGAGGGCGATTGCCATGATGGGTAGCATTATGCGGAGTGCGACAGCTTTGGTGGCCGGCCTGGCGCTGGCGGCCGGGCTTGCGGGATGCAGGGTCAACGTGGAAAAAGGCGCCAATGGCGAGGACAAGAACGTCCGGGTGGACACGCCCTTTGGCGGAGTTCACGTCAATACCGGCGAGACTTCGGCCGCGGACCTGGGACTCCCCGTCTATCCCGGCGCGCAGCAGGTGGCCGACGAGGACAAGCACAAGTCGGCTGACGTCCAACTGGGCTTTGGCGAATGGACCCTGCGAGTGCGGGCGGTCTCCTATGCCACGGACGATTCGAAGGAACAGGTGACCGCCTTCTACAAGAAGGCGATGGGCCGCTACGGCGACGTGATCGTCTGCCAAGGGAACACGCCGGTCGGATCCCCGTCCACGACCTCGGAAGGCCTGACCTGCCAGGACGACAAAAACTCCAAGGTCAAGGTTGACAATGGCGACTACGGCGCAAGCAGAAACGGGCTCTCGCTGAAGGCAGGATCCAAGCGGCACCAGCACATTGTGGGCTTTGAGGAGCCCAAGGATGGCAAGACCCGCTTTGCCCTGGTGGCGCTCGACTTGCCCGCCCAAGTAGAAAAGAAATCCGGCAAAAGCGACTGAGCGCATCTCCGTCACGAAAAAGGCCCGGCTAACTCGCCGGGCCCTTCCAATTCAAACCGCTCATCCGCGGTCAGATTACGCCAGCAGCAGCTTGACCTTCTCTTCAATCTCGTTCTGGGGCCTGTAGCCCACCACCTGATCCACCACCTGGCCGTTCTTGAAGAACAAGAGCGCGGGAATACCGCGAATACCGTAGCGCGACGGAGTTGCGCCGTTCTCGTCCACATTCACCTTGGCCACCTTCAACTTGCCGGCAAAAGCCGACGCCAGGCCATCCACAATTGGAGCAATGGCCTTGCACGGGCCGCACCAAACGGCCCAGAAATCCACCAGAACCGGCTGCTCGCTCTTGAGCACCTCCTGGTCGAACGTTGCATCGCTGACTTCAAAGACCCCTAATCCAGTCATGATCCTCCTTGCGGCACTTGCGCATCTTCGAGTATACCGCCGTGCCTTTATGGGATGCGTCAGGCGGAGGCAAAGTCGCAAAGCTGAATTATTGCTATGAAAAGGCACGGCTTCAAAGCCTGCCGTGAGCATGCCGAAGGGTGCCGTAAGTGCCGCAAAATCAATGCGAGCTTCAACCTCTGAGAAGATGCCGGTTGCGCGACAGAAACGTTTAAAGAGTCCTTTTAGGAAATGGGGCAAAAGGGAGGGCTCTTGAGAGTCTGTAGAAATTAGAAGCGCCCGGACCCAGAGAGGATCACGGGCGCTAGAGCAGCCCTCCCCCAGAACTGCCCACCCTGCGAATCTAGGTCTTTTCCAACCAAATGGCAAGGAATCTTAGGTAATTGAAAAACCGATAACCAACAGGGGATAAATGAGATAACCAAACCGCCATGCGCCCTTCCACCTATGGGTAATTGGCAGAAAAGATAATCGAGGCACTGCGGATTTTACTTCCTGGTTAATGATTTTGTCGATAAGTGCGCAGCCTGTTCAACACTCTCAGACGAGGCTGGCTTCAAGCGGCTGGCTTGCCCCATTCGGCAGGAAGCGGCAAACGAGCAGCTCGGGCTCAGGCTGTCCTTCCAAAGCTCCGAGGATAGCCGCCGAGGCATGCGGTAGCCTCTCGTCTCCGCCGACGATAACCAGCACCGAAGGCCCGGCGCCGCTCAATGCCGCGCCCAGAATCCCGTCTTCCCCGGCCAAGGGCAGCAGCCGAGGCAGCAGCGGGCAGAATGGAATGCGATAAGGCTGGTGAATGCGGTCACGCATGGCGATGCGCAGCAGGTCGGCCCGGCCTTGCGCAAAGGCCAGCCCCAGCATGGCCACCGACTGAATATTCGCCACCGCGTCGGCGCGCGGATAGCACTCCGGCAGCATGGCGCGTGCCTTGCTGGTAGCCAGCGGCTCGGCCGGCAGCACGACGATGGCCCGCCACTCTGCCGGCGGCTCCACTCGCGCCACATGCACCCTGCGGCCCTCAAACGCGGCGGTAACAAACCCGCCCAGCCAGCAGGCAGCGGCGTTGTCCGGGTGCTCCTCCAGCACGCAAGCCTCTTCCAGAATGCGATCGCTGCTCCAGCCAAACTGTCCAAAATGCACAGCCATGGCGATGGCCGCCAGCCTTCCGGCCGCCGACGAGCCGCAGCCCATCCCCAGCGGAATCTCGTTTGCCATGCGAATCGCCAGAGGCACAATCGGCCGCCCATGCCTCAACAGCAATCCCTTGTAAATCTCCAGGACCAGGTTGTCTTCCAGCCGCCCGCAGCGCTCGCTGTTCCGGCCCGTCGCGGCAATCGAAAACTCCGCCGCCGGCTCGGCCTCGATCTCAAGATAGAAATCCAGAGCCACGGCCACGGCGTCGAAGCCCGAGCCAAGATTGGCCGAAGTGGCGGGAAGCCGCATCCGGAAGGTTTGCACCCTTGGCTCCAAAGCGTCGCTCATCCTACTCGTTCCTTCAGCATTGGGTGCCCCACCCTCGCCGCGTTTTTGTTTTTGCGGCTAGGGTGGGATACCTCAAAGCACGGATTGCAGAAACAGTAAAAACTCTCTCTGGCGTCCCTCATCCTACTCGTTCCTTCAGCGTCGCCAGTACGGCGGCCGGAGTAGCGTCCACAACCCTCGCGTTGCGCCGCAAAGCTTCGATCTCCGCCTCCACTCCAACCGTTTCTTCGGTCTTGAGCAGCGTTCCGCGGTGGAAGTCGATGGTGTAATCGGCATCCTTCAGCGTGTGGCCGGTCAGCACCAGAACCACCGTCTCTCCTGGATTCACCGCTCCCCGCGCGCGCAGCTTCTTCAGCCCGGCCAGCGTCACGGCTGAGGCCGGTTCACATCCCAGCCCTTCCGCGCCCAGCTCAGCCTTGGCCATGGCGATCTCCGCCTCGGTCACGTCCAGGCACCAGCCGCCGGTCTCCTGAATCGCCTTCGCCGCCTTGCGCCACGAGGCCGGATTGCCGATGCGGATCGCGGTGGCACGCGTGTGCGCCTCCACCGGCTCCAGCGCCGTGCCGTCATTCTCCGCCAGGCTGCGTACCAGCGGATTGGCCCCCACGGCCTGAATCACCGAGATTCGTGGCATCCGCGCCACCAGCCCCAGTTCGTGCAGCTCGCGGAAGCCCTTGCCCAGCGCCGAACTGTTGCCCAGGTTTCCGCCGGGAACGATCAGATGGTCGGGCACAGTCCAGTCGAAGGCCTCGGCAATCTCGAAGGCCGGTGTCTTCTGCCCCTCCAGCCGGTAAGGATTGACGGAGTTCAGCAGATAGATCGGCGCCTCATTCACAATCTCCGTCAGCAGCCTCAGGCAGCCGTCGAAGTCCGCCTTCAACTGGCAGGTCACCGCGCCGTAGTCCATAGCCTGCGACAGCTTGCCCCAGGCAATCTTGCCGTCGGGAATCAACACCAGGCTGCGCAGTCCGGCGCGCGCGGCGTAGGCGGCCATCGAGGCCGACGTATTCCCCGTCGACGCACACGCCACCCACTCGAAGCCCCGCTCCTTGGCCACGCTCATCGCCGCCGTCATCCCCGTGTCTTTGAACGATCCCGTCGGATTCATTCCCTGGTGCTTGGCAAAGAGCTGGTCGATACCCAGCGCCTTGGCCGCCCGCGTCAGGTGGTAGAGCGGCGTGTTGCCCTCGTAGAGCGTCAGGGCGCTGCCAAAGCTGTCCAGAATCGGCAGCAGCTCGCGGAATCGCCACACGCCGCTGCGGTCCAGCGTCTCGCTCGACGAGCGCCGCTCCCGCCACAGCCACTTCAGCGCGCCGGGGTTGGGACGGTCGTGGCCCCGCCGTTCCCGCCAGCCGGGGTATTCCACTTCAAACAAGTCGCCGCACAGGGCGCAACGGAAGTCCGGCCGCGCCTCCGCGCCCGTGATCTGCGCCCCGCATCCGAAACAACGCAACTGATGCAAATTGTCGTTCATGCCTGTGGATAGGTTACCAGCAGGCGGCGGGTTTTCCGCGTGGGGCGTCGAGCCACGACGGCGAGATGTACACCAAAGCCTCGCGAATTGGAAGCGATAGTCAGACGCGTGAGCTGCCAAGGGGAGTTGGACAGGCAGCGGGAGCAGAGGCCTTCACGGGCTGCGGAAAAACTCGGCGTTTCGAGCCACTTGCAAAAATTCATAGGAATTGCAAAAAGCGTCAGAAAACGACTTTAGCCGTGCCGGAAAATCAGCAATAAGATGTTGGGCTTTAGCCCCGGCGTCTTTTTTGTTTTTCAGCTATTTACAATTTCGCGGCGGCTAAAGTCGGAATCAACATGGGGCCGTTGGCGGCACGACTGAACTATGCCCTGACGCATATCGCTGCCTGAAAGTAATTTTGCAAGTGGCTCAAGAGAAAGGGCAGCCCCAACCGCGGACTGCCCTTGAAGTAAAGCCCAAATCCGCCGCTTCGGACTACGGCAGCGAGTAGCGCAGAGCGGTGAAGAACATGTTCTCGATGCCCTTGGCTCCGATGCCCGGAATTCCCGCGCCCGACCAGGCATCGCGGACCGCGTAGCCGTACTGAATCCCCTGGCGCAGACGCCCGCGGTCGCCCTTGTAGATGTCGTACCAGTAGCCCGCCGCCAGTTCCTGCACATCGCGGGTCTGCGCGCCGCACGATCCGCCAGGGTAGAAGCCGACGGAACCGCCGTTATAGCCGGGGTTAGCGGTAACCGTACATGCGGAGTTGTTCAGCAGCCGCGAACCGTAGCCGACGGCCGCGGCGGAGGGCGCAGCCCAGTGGCCGCCCCACACCCCGGCGGCATTCTCCGCGGCAGTTGGCGCGGCCAGAGTCAGGCCGCCGGATGAGGCTGTGCGGCTGGCGTAGTCGCCGCCGTAATAACTCCACAGAAGCAGGCGAGGAGTGGGTGTAACCTCGGCGCTGAGCATGCCGCTGAGGTTGTGGATTGGGACAATCTCTCCCGATGAGTTAGCGGTGACGTCTGGAAGGCAGGAGCCGTAGCGGCCCACACCTGGGCCGTAGATGCCCTTGGCGCCCAGGCTCAGCTTGTCGGGCAGCACCGGAATGCGCATGCTTGCGCCCAGGCCACCGGTAACGATGCGGTCGGTGTAAGAACCGGCTGTGGTGAGCACCGGCGCCACCGGGTTGCAGGCTGGGTTTGACTTGGGGCAATTGATGTCATATAGCCCACCGTAGAGGTTGCCGTTGGTGGTCTCTCCCGGATAGACCGTCTCGTGGCCGTTTCGAATCACGCCGAAGATCTCATAGTGGCCGAAGCCGGGATCGAAGGCTGCCTTTGCCAGCACATCGGGAGCCTCGTTGAAGGAGATGTTGGCAAGGTTAGCGCAAGAGTTCACCGTCTTGTAGACCGGAACCGCAACGGTGTTCCCATTTGAATCCAACTCATTGGTGTAGTTCACGATTGTGGTCGAGGGCGAGCAGGAACTGATGGCGTTGTTGAAGGCGCCGGAGGCCAGCCCGGCGCTGCCCAGAACCGCATAGGGCGTGTTACCCGCCAGCGAGGCGGCATAGGAGAGCTGAGGATTCTCAACCGAGATGCCCACCGCTGCCTTGTCGAAACTCTTCACTGCCCGGAAGGCGTATTGTCGCGTCCAAACGAAGCCCGGCATGTAGTTCGGGTCGGCGGTCTGAGGGACAGCAACGTCCGCGGCTGCGCTGGTGATGCCCTTCTTGCCTTCGGTCGCCAGGGACCACAGCTGGCCGACGGTAAAGGACAGTTTCGAGTTGGTCTCTGCCTGCGCGTAGAGCAGCCGTTGTCGCAGCAGGTAGCTGTTGGACTGAGTATTGCTTGTGCTGGCGCCCACACCAATGAAGTCGCCCTCGTAGTAGCCGCGCACTGTTCCCCAGCGCAGCTTCCCCTCCGTCATCAAGGTGAGGCGCGAAGAACTGGCCGAGCCATAGAACTCGCTCAGCGAGTAGGCGTCAGCGTGTTCGTACGGAAGTGCGCCAAAGGATGTGGCAATGTCGCCGCCGGTGGCGTGCGTACGGAATACGGTATCGCCCTCGAGGAACCCGCCAGGCGTCAGGGCGATGCCCTTGTAGTGCAGCACACTGGGGTTGTCGATCGCCTTGCGCACCTTGGCCGTCTCATCGGTGAGCGCAGCAGCCTGAGCTGCCTGGCTGGTTTTCAAACCGATAACCGCAGATTCGAGCGTGGTGACCGCGTCTGAGTTTTCGCCGACCGACCGCTGCTGGGCCGAGGCCGCAGCCTCAGCACGCGCAGCCGCGGCCTGAGCATCGGCGGCGGCCTGTGCGGCCTGCTTCAACTGCACGTCCTTCTCGGCCATGCCTGTTTTGAGGCTATCAATCTGGCTCGCCTGGTCCTGCAACTGCTGGCGCAGCGCCTGAATCTCCGCTTCCACGGCTGAGACTGCCGGTGTTTTGGCCTTCTTTTGGGCCGCAGGCGTCTGCTTCGGAGTTCTTGTTTCGGTTGTCTGGCAATAGGAATCAAGAAGGCACAGGGCCAGCATAGCCGCGCCCACGGCAAGGAGCCTAAATCTCATCGGGTCTCTCTTTCTATCCCGGGATTGCACTGGGTTGTGGTTTCTATTATCCACGCAAACTCGGGCGAACCATGCTTACTATCGACGATTTTGCGGAAAACTTTGCGCCCCAGCCTCAGCGGTCGCGCCCTTCCCTCAGCATCGAATCCTTTCGGTAGCCGGTAGCCGGCCTGAGCCGAACGCAGGCGGAACAATTCTCAAGCGCGCACCAGCCGATTTGCGCAACCCGCCTTCGTGTGCAATCATTGCTCCGTCCCCAAATTCAATTCGGGTTGGTTGCGCATGAGCATTCGTCTGTCCAATGGTTCCGAGATTCCCATCGAAATGCACAAGATCCGCGTAGTCCAAGCGGTCCACCTGGCCCCGGCCCGCAAGCGGCTCGTGGCCATGGAAGAGGCGGGCTACAATACCTTCCTCCTTCGCACCCGCGACATTTTTCTTGACATGCTGACCGACAGCGGCACCAATGCCATGAGCGACGTGCAGCAGTCGTCCATGCTGCTGGCCGACGACGCTTATGCCGGTTCGGAGAGCTTTTACAAGCTGGCGGACTCGGTCAAGGAGATTCTGGGCTACGAGTATTTGCTTCCGGCTCACCAGGGCCGCGCCGCCGAGCACCTGCTGGCCAAGGCTTTTATCAAGCCCGGCACGTTTATCCCGATGAACTACCACTTCACCACCACCAAGGCGCACTTCAACCTGATGGGGGCAACCGTCCTGGAGCTTTTCGGTCCGGAGGCTCTGAATACGCAGAGCACCTATCCGTTCAAGGGCAATATGGACCTCGGGCGTCTGAAGGCCGCGATCGACGAGCACGGCGCCGCCAAGATTCCCTTCGTGCGCATGGAAGCGACCACCAACCTGATCGGCGGTCAGCCGTTCTCGCTTGCCAATCTGCGCGCGGTGAAGGAGATGATCTCGCCCCTTCGCATTCCGCTTGTCGTCGATGCCAGCCTGATCTCAGAGAACGCCTACTTTATCCGCCAGCGCGAGGCCGGATACGAGAACTCGTCGATCCGGGAGATCATCCTGGAGATCATGGGATTGGCGGATCTCTGTTACCTTTCAGGGCGCAAGAGCTGTATGGTCCGCGGCGGCCTGATTGCCACCAACCGCAAGGATCTTGACGCAGCCATTCGCCCCTGGCTGCCCGTCTACGAAGGCTTCTACACCTACGGCGGAATGTCATCGAAGGAGATCGAAGCGATGGCCGTGGGCATGCGCGAGATGACGGAACTCGATGTTGCGGGCTCGTCGGCCGACTTCATCAAGTACTTTGCCGGCCGGCTCATCGAAAACGGAGTTCCCGTGGTTACGCCTCCGGGCGGGTTGGCGGTCCATCTTGACGCGATGCGCTTTGTCTCGCATCTGGCGCAAACCGAATACCCCGCGGGAGCACTGGGCGCGGCGACGTTTATCACGTCCGGCATCCGGGGCATGGAGCGCGGAACCATCTCCATGGACCGCGACGAAGAGGGCAACGATGTGCCCTCCGATATCGAGCTTTTGCGCCTCGCCGTTCCGCGGCGCGTCTTCACGATGTCGCACTTCGAGTACGCAACCGACCGGCTGAAGTGGCTCCATGAACACCGCGACCTGATCGGCGGCCTTGAATTCTTTGAGGAGCCGCCCATCCTTCGCTTCTTCGGCGGCCGCTTGAAGCCCAAGAACAACTGGGGCGCAAAGCTGGCGGCGGCCTTCGAGAAGGACTTCGGGCCCAACTGCTGATCCCTTTGCTGAGTCTCTGACCGGATAATTTCGTGCATAGAATCTGTGCTCTCCCAGGTCTCAGAATCGAGACCTGGGAGCACCCAATGTGGCTCGATCATAGGCGGGTTCTATAAAAGGGGATGTCAAGAAAAAACACTTCTCCTGACCTGCCGGGGGAAGATATTTTTCTGACATCCAGCCCCTGTTGGCAGCCGCAATACACTTTTCGAGGGCATGGTTT
>Ga0182014_10003111_pt1 | contig 20289 bp, 9 predicted proteins | sample 612S2DmetaG_FD_120489 | JGI IMG/M metagenome (GOLD analysis project Ga0182014, IMG submission 120489) | Permafrost microbial communities from Stordalen Mire, Sweden - 612S2D metaG | ecosystem: Environmental > Terrestrial > Soil > Wetlands > Permafrost | place: Sweden: Stordalen | collected... | reverse complement strand
ACTGGAAAAAGTTGCCGGACTTGTAAATGGAATTGCAGGCGACAGGCAGTGTGATCTTCTTGATGTTGGCTGCGGGCCCGCGACTCTGAGGCGAATGCTTCGAACAAACGTACAGTATCACGGAATTGACATAGCTATTCACACGCCAGCACCGAATCTTGTACAGACCGATTTTGTGGAAGGACCGGTCGCCTTTGACGATAAGCGGTTTGACATAATTGTAGCGCAAGGCGTTTTTGAGTATGTCGGTAAGGTTCAGCCGCAAAAGTTCTCCGAAATACGAACCTTGTTGAAAAGCGGTGGCACGTTCATTACATCGTACGTCAACTTTAATCATCGAGAGGCGAGTATTTGGCCTGCGTATAATAATATGCAATCGTTCAACGAGTTTCGAGCGGGGTTGGCGTCTGTTTTCGATATAGAGCGTTCTTTCCCTACCTCTCACAATTGGCATCATCATGAGCCACGGCGGCAATATATGAAGAGAATTCAGATGCATATGAACGTGACGATTCCCGTTATCAGTCGCCTGTTTGCGGTGGAATATTTGTTCATCTGTTCTTTGCGAGGTTCAAGAACGCGCTGAAGGCCGCGCAGCCGCTCGCGTCAGAGTGGTTTGAAGGAAGCCCTCTGCGTGTCGTTTCATCGAGTGACCGTTTATGACGTTTGGGAAAACGAAGCTGCCAGGGGTGTTCGAGATTCATATCGAGCCTAAACCGGATGAGCGGGGGTTTTTTGCGCGCTGTTGGTGTCAGCGGGAGTTTGAACACAATGGCCTGAATCCGAAGCTCGTGCAATGCAGTGTGTCATTTAACGTCCGGAAGGGAACGCTGCGAGGCATGCATTATCAAGCCGCGCCGAGTGAGGAGGCCAAAGTCGTTCGCTGCACCAGAGGGGCGTTGTACGACGTGGTCGTCGATCTGCGCCGGAGCTCGCCAACATTCGGAGAGTGGGTCGCGGTGGTTGTGACGGCTGCGAGTCGGAACATGGTCTACGTGCCTGAAGGGTGCGGGCACGGCTTTCTGACCCTGGAAGACGAAACCGAGGTGTTCTATCAAATGTCGGAATTCTACAGCACAGAATCGGGCAGGGGGGTGCGGTGGGATGATCCGGCATTTCAGATAATCTGGCCCGCTGAAGTAAAAGTGATTTCCGAACGCGACCGGACGTACCCGAACTTCGAATAAACGCAATGTGCCTGCTGAAGGAACTCGAACAGAGAGACCCGGCGGATACCGGGCGCGATCTGCACTGTTTCGCGGGAGAACTTTACCCCATCTGCCGAAGCATCACCGGCGATGGCATCCGGCGGACATTGGCTTTGATCGCAAACCGGATTCCGCTGCAGACGGTTGAGGTGCCGACGGGCACGCCGGTCTTCGACTGGACCGTCCCTAAAGAGTGGAACATTCGAGATGCTTATATCAAGGCGCCGGACGGGAAGCGGGTTGTGGACCTTCGGCAATGTAACCTGCATGTTTTGAATTACAGCGTCCCCGTGCACACCACCATGCGCCTCAGCGATCTGAGACCGCACCTGTTCACTATTCCCGAGCATCCCGAGTGGATCCCTTACCGAACCTCCTATTATCAGGAAACCTGGGGGTTCTGCTTGTCACATAACCAAATGCTGACACTCGAGGACGGCGACTACGAAGTGTGTATTGATTCGACTCTGGTAGATGGGCATCTGACATATGGAGAGTGTTATTTGCCGGGGCGCTCTACCGACGAAGTTCTAATCTCGTGTCATGCGTGCCATCCATCCCTAGCGAACGACAACCTATCCGGTTTGACCGTGGCAACCTCTCTGGCGCAGTTGCTATCCGCGCATGATCATCATTATTCGTATCGGTTCCTGTTTATTCCTGGGACGATCGGGGCGATCACGTGGCTCGCGCGAAACCATGAGGGGGTTGGACGCGTCCGCCACGGGCTGGTTCTGACGTGTATTGGAGACGCCGGCGGGTTCCATTATAAGAAGAGCCGCCGCGGAGATGCCGAGATTGACCGGGCGGCAGCGCACGTTCTCCGCCACCACAGTGAATTTCCCGAGATTCTGGAGTTTTCCCCGTATGGCTACGACGAACGGCAGTATTGCTCGCCCGGTTTCAATCTCCCTGTCGGCTGCCTGATGCGGAGTGTGTGGGGCACATTTCCGGAGTACCATACTTCCGCCGACGACCTTGCCTTTATTCAACCGCTCCAACTGGCCGGATCGCTTCGCGTGTGCGCCGCTATTTTGGACGTATTGGAAAACAATCGGCGATATCGCAACCAGAGTCCTTACTGTGAACCGCAGCTGGGACGACGAAACCTCTACCGGCCCATGGGCGGCGAGGCGCCCGGACTGGAGATCTCCGCGCGCCTCTGGGCGCTGAATCTCTCCGATGGAGAGCATTCTCTACTGGATATTGCTGAGCGGTCCGGTATCCCGTTCTCGGCTGTCAGCGATGCGGCGAAGTTGTTGTGCGAAAATGGCCTGCTGGCTGTCGTCCCCGATGATGTTGCTGGATGCACTCCGTTGATGCCCCGTATTGTCGTGCCGTGATGATGCAACGGGTCACTGCAACGATGGTCTATCGTGATCGAAGGATGCGCCGTTGCGCGAACTTCCCAAGTTTTGGGATTTGCGAATCTCTGCAAATCGTCGTGGTCGGAGATAACTGCTGTATTATCAGTGGTCTAACGCCGCTAAAATCGATTGGATTCCGGCGTGCTAAATGGGGAGTACCGGCATGAGACTACTATTGACTGGCCATAGAGGCTATATCGGCGCCGTTGCGGGACCCATATTGCGTTCCGCCGGCCATGAGGTTATCGGCCTGGACACAGATCTGTTTTCCGGCTGCGAGTTCGGTGAAGGGGCTCAGGACATTCCAGAGGTTCGCAAAGACATCCGCGATCTGACGAAAGCGGATCTCGAGGGCTTTGACGCGGTGGTGCATCTGGCTGCGTTGTCGAATGACCCGTTAGGCAACCTCAATGGCGACCTCACTTACGACATCAACCACAGAGCCTCAGTCCGGCTGGCCGTATTGGCTAAAGAGGCAGGTGCGCGCCGCTTCGTCTTCTCCTCGTCCTGCAGCACTTATGGTGCAGCGGGGGACGCGATCCACGATGAGACCGCTCCGCTCAACCCAGTGACAGCGTATGCCGATTCCAAAGTTCTGGTGGAGCGTGACGTGGCACGGCTGGCGGGGGAGCATTTTAGCCCAACCTACTTGAGAAATGCGACCGCTTACGGCGCTTCTCCGCGACTGCGGCTGGATGTTGTCTTGAACGACTTGGTGGCCTGGGCATATACTACTGGCAAAGTATATATCAAGAGCGACGGGACGCCATGGCGGCCGATTGTGCATATTCGCGACATTACCGCCGCGATCCTGAGCGTGCTCGAGGCTTCGGAGGAGGCCATTCACAACGAGACCTTCAATGTCGGCCAGACCGAGGAGAACTATCGTATCCGGGAATTGGCTGCCATTGTCGCTGAAACCGTGCCGGGCTGCCGCGTCGAGTATGCTGCCGACGGTGGTCCCGACAAGCGTTGCTATCGCATCAATTGTGACAAAATCGGACGCGTTCTGCCGAATTTCCATGCACAGTGGAACGCCCGCAAAGGAGCGCAGGAGTTATATGAGGCTTATCGGGCGGAGGGGCTGACCTTTGCCGACCTTGAGTGTGGCCGTTACACCCGGATCAGCCACATACAGAAGATGATGAAGGCAGAGCGGTTGGACGCTTCGCTGCGGTGGAAACCGCAACCTGTCGAGGCCGCAGTGGGTATCTAATCCGGCACGAACACCGGGAGAGCATATGGCCACAATCAAGCTTTCTGCCGACACCCGGCAGCCTGAAACCACGACCAGGCGGTGCCGCTTCTGCGGCGCGGGACTACAGCGAACTTTTGTCGATCTGGGGATGTCCCCCCTTTGCGAGACCTATCCGTCGCCCGCCGACCTCAACCGCGGGGAGATCTACTATCCCCTCCACGTCTACGTCTGCGAGCAGTGCTTCCTGGTACAACTGGAGCAATATGAGAGCTCGGAGAACATCTTCAGCAACTACGCGTATTTCTCCTCCTACTCCGATTCCTGGCTGAAGCACGCTGAGAATTACTGCAACCAGATGATGGGGCGATTCGGCCTGAGCGGGGAGAGCTTCGTGGTCGAGGTGGCCAGTAACGACGGTTACCTGTTGCAGTATTTCGTGGAGCGGAACGTGCCGGTGTTGGGCATTGAGCCAGCGGCGAACGTGGCCAAGGTGGCAGTCGAAAAGGGTGTTTCCACGCTGGTGCGGTTCTTCGGCGCGCAACTGGCCGAAGAGTTGGCGGCAGAAGGCCGTTGCGCCGACCTGGTTCTCGGCAATAACGTGCTGGCACAGGTCCCGGACCTGAACGATTTTGTGGAAGGGCTCAAGATCTTGCTGAAGTCCGATGGGATACTGACGCTGGAGTTCCCCCACCTACTGCGGCTGATCGAACGCAATGAGTTTGACACGATTTACCACGAGCACTTCTCATATTTTTCGATGATCTCCACCGTACGCATCCTCGAGGCTCACGGACTGAAGGCGTTCGACGTGGAAGAGTTGACGACGCACGGCGGCTCACTCCGTGTCTACGCCTGCCGGTCGGAAAACCAGACACACTCCATTAAGCCGAGCGTTCGGGGACTGATCGCGGAGGAACAAAGGCTTGGGCTGGCTTCGGCGGAAGGTTACGATAGCTTTGCCCGCCAGGTGAAACGGACCAAATTGGCGTTCGTGGATTTTCTGCTCACTGCCGCCCAACAGGGCAAATCGGTTGCAGGGTACGGGGCGCCGGGCAAGAGCGCGACGCTACTACATTACTGCGGTATCGGAAAAGATCTCATCGAATACACGGTGGACCGAAGCCAGTACAAGCAGGGACGATTCCTGCCGGGTACCCATATTCCGATTTATCATCCGAGCCGGATTCGCGAGACCAAGCCGGACTATGTCGTCATCCTGCCCTGGAACCTGAAAGACGAGATTATGGAGCAACTGCAGTTCATCCGGGAGTGGGGCGGCCGGTTCGTAGTACCGATTCCGAAAGTGGCCATCTATTGAAACAAAAAAGGTGGAGGTGAGTTTATGAAAGTGGTTCTCTTCTGCGGGGGGGCCGGCATGCGGCTCAGGGGATACGCCGATGACGTTCCCAAACCGATGGTGCAGGTCGGGACGCGGCCGATTCTCTGGCACTTGATGAAATACTACTCCCACTATGGGCACAAGGACTTTATCCTCTGCCTCGGTTACAAGGGTAACTGCATCAAGGATTACTTCCTGCACTACGATGAATCCGCGTCCAACGATTTTGTTTGGTCGCAAGCCGGAAAGAAGATTCACTTCTTGAACCGCGATATCGACGACTGGACCATCACCTTCGTCGAGACCGGCAGCAGTGCCACGATCGGTGAGCGGCTTAAAGCAGTAGAGTCGCATTTGCAGGGCGAAGAGATGTTTCTAGCAAACTATGGAGACGGGCTGAGCGACCTCCCGCTTCCGGCCATGCTCGAGGCGTTTCGGCAAAGCCACGCCGTTGCTTCTCTGCTGTTGGTGCAGCCTACGGCGAGTTTTGACATTGTCAACGTCGGATCCGCGGGAATAGTCACCAACATTTCCGCGCTGAACCGCACTGACATTTGGATTAACGGCGGCTTCTTCGCTTTGCGCAACGAGATCTTCCAGTATATTCACCCGGGCGACGAACTGGTGCGAGAACCATTTCAGCGGCTGATTGAGAAGCAGGCCTTGTTGGCGTATAAGTACACCGGCTTCTGGCAATGCATGGACACCTTTAAGGACAAGCAACACCTCGAGGAACTGAACCAGGGTTTGGCACCATGGAAAGTATGGCCGAAGGCATCTGTGCCCGCCTCGGACGAGACAACGACGATATCGGCTCGTGCATGATCCACCTGAACCTGAGCAGAGGGGCGGCTGAAGCACTGCAGATACTGTGCTTGGGCTCCCATTCCGACGATATAGAAATTGGCTGCGGCGGCACGATCCTCCGCTTGGCTGAACAGTATCCGGCCCGTGTATTTCACTGGGTGGTGTTCAGCGCGATTGGAGTCCGGGAGACGGAGGCGAAGCGCGCGGCTGAGATGTTCGCCGGGCCAACGGGTCTGAGAGGCCCACTACTGAAGACTTTCCCGGACGGATTCATGCCGTTTGTGGGTGCCGAGGTGAAAGAGGTCTTCGAGGGGCTGAAGCGGTCGGTCTCCCCGGATCTCATCTTCACTCACAACCGCAAGGACGCCCACCAAGACCACCGCCTGATAGCGGAATTGACCTGGAACACATTTCGAGACCATCTGATTCTGGAATACGAAATTCCGAAATATGATGGTGACCTGGGACAGCCCGGCTTGTTCGTGCCGCTCCAGCCCGAGGTATGTCAGAGGAAGGCTCGATACATCATAGATGCTTTCCAGTCTCAACACTCCAAACGTTGGTTTCGAGAGGACACGTTTCTCTCTCTCATGCGGCTGCGGGGGATGGAATGCAACGCTCCCAGCGGTTACGCCGAGGCTTTCTTCTGCCGCAAGATGGTGCTGTGAATTGAAGGACAACGCGCCAAAGACGGTAAGGCTGCCTGCCACTTCCGGCATTCTGAGAACACAATGCAGGACTTGAAGAGTAAGACGATTCGTGGTGGTGTCGCAAGGCTCTGCGCCCAAGGAGCAAGTTTTCTCCTGCGCGTGGGCTCTCTCATGGTATTGGCGCGGCTTCTGGGGCCGAAAGACTTCGGATTAGTGGGTATGGTCACAGCTTTTACCGGAGTCTTGACTTTGTTCCGAGATTTCGGGCTTTCGTCGGCGGCTATTCAGCGTGCGACCGTTACGGACGCGCAGATTTCGACATTGTTCTGGATCAACCTGGTGTTCGGCGCACTACTCGCGCTTCTGACACTAGCAATGGCACCCGTTATTGCCGCCTTTTACCACGAGCCCCGGCTCCTCGCGGTGACGGCTGTTCTGGCGGCGGGATTCATCTTCAACGCGACGGGAATACAGCATTCGGTACTTCTCCAACGTCAGATGCGTTTTACCGCACTGGCGGTGATAGGCGTCATCTCCTTGATTGTGGGTACCGCCATTGCCATTGGTGGGGCCATAGCTGGTTACGGGTATTGGGCCCTCGTAGTGATGACGGTCAGTCTTCCCCTCACTAACACTATTGGTTTGTGGATGACCACGGGTTGGGTTCCTGGGATGCCACACCGGCGGGTTGGAATTCGTTCGATGATGCGTTTCGGCGCTGCGATCACTTTGAATGGCCTCGTGGTGTATGTTGCGAGTAACCTTGAGAAAGTTCTGCTGGGCCGCTTCTGGGGCGTCAATGCGATCGGAATCTATGGAAGAGCCTATCAGCTCATCAACATCCCGACAGACAACCTGAACTCGGCAGCCGCCGAGGTGGGGTTTTCCGCGCTGTCCCGGCTCCAGGACGACCCCCCTCGCCTCAAACGCTACTTCCTGAAGGGCTACTCCCTCCTCTTGGCACTCACTCTTCCTGTCACGGTTGCATGCGCTCTTTTCGCTGATGACGTGATTGCCGTTCTACTGGGGCCAAAGTGGAAAGAGGCGGCTCCGATTTTTCGTTTCCTCGCTCCGACGATCCTCGTGTTCGCGATTGCCAATCCATTAGCATGGTTGTTGTCTTCGATCGGGTTGGTTGGACGCCTTTTGAAGATGGCTTTGGTCATCGCACCCATCATGATCGCGGGTTACCTCGTGGGATTGCCTTATGGACCGAAAGGCGTCGCGTTTGCTTACTCCGCGGTGATGACATTGTGGCTCATTCCGCTTGTCATCTGGGCTCTCTACGGTACGGTCATCTCTCCGCGAGATATTGTGTTGGTGGTGGGCCGCCCCCTGGCTTCGAGCATCGTAGCTGGAGGCGTCGCCTTTGGGCTGCGCTTAGTCTACGGCCAACTGTTGTCTCCATTGCCCCGAATGGTTCTAGAGAGTACTATACTTCTCGTTACGTTCCTCGTGATGCTCTTGTTCGTCACAGGACAGAAAACATTCTACTTGAGTCTCCTTCGCGAATTGACGAGGCCCGCACCGGCGAAAGATAACAGCTTGGTTTCGACTTAGCAGGTGACCAATGTTGAAGGGAGACTTTCCAGAACCCGGAAAAGAACGGATGGGCCAAGTGTTTGAGGGTGACGAAATGCCGTGCGGCCAAGCGGATCGCGAACACGTCGATAGCAGCATTCGCGCCGGGCGTGTGGCCGTAGTGACCGGAGCTGGCGGGGGAGTTGGGCGCGCCATAGCGCTTGCATTGGCGCGTGAAGGGGTGGAGCTGTGTCTCGTGGGAAGGGATCCGATCAAGCTGGCAGAGACCGGAGCGGCCGCCCGGGCGTTTTCACCGGTGACCGAATTCCAACTGGACCTGACTGTTGAAGAGGCACTCCAGCCGCTTGTGCAATACCTGGAAGGAGGAGTTGGTAGGCTTGACGTTCTAATTCACTGTGCCGGCGTTGTTCAGCACGACCCAATGGAACGCGCTCGCATTGCAGACCTAGACCTCCAATATGCCACCAACGTCCGGGCGCCGTACATCGTGACACAGCGCCTGCTCCCTCTGTTGATGGCCACCCGTGGGCAGATTGTTTTCATCAACTCAAGCGCAGGGCTGACGGCGAGAAGGCCTGAAGTCGGGCAATACGCTGCCACAAAACACGCATTAAGAGCGATAGCCGACAGCCTGCGTGAAGAATTGAATCCGAAAGGAATTCGGGTACTTTCGGTGTACCTCGGACGCACCGCAACACCCATGCAGGAGGCCGTCTGCCGGAAAGAAGGAAAGGCCTATCATCCGGAAGCGCTCCTGCAACCCGAGGACGTCGCTTCAGTGGTTGTTCAAGCGCTGACGCTCCCGTTCACAGCCGAGGTAACGGACATCAGCATGAGACCGGCGCGCAAGCCATGTTGACATTATCAGTCGCGATATCAATCGCAATAGTCAACCCTTGGTGTCAGACTTCCTCCCAGCGGCATAAGAATCTGCCCGCGGGAAGTATTAAGAGATGAACTTAAGACGATAGGGTTTGGGGGGGGACTGTGAAAACGCTCTTGTTCCGTGACGGCCTTCGATATGGTCAGTCGGCGCGCCGTGTACTATTAGCGACGGTGTCGGTCGTCGGCTGGCTGCATCCAGCCGCTTTGATGGCTGCGCCAACTATCACCTATGTCCAGGGTAACTATACCGCGCCGCAGACGCCTCAGACGTCAGCGAAGGTCACCTTCACCGCCGCGCAGCTTGCTGGCGACCTCAACGTCGTAGTAGTGGGGTGGAACGACAGCACGGCTACGGTCAGTACAGTTGCGGACTCAAGTGGTAACGCGTATACACGCACCGTGGGTCCCACCGTTCAAAGCGGAGTCGCCTCGCAGTCCATTTACTATGCCAAAAACATCGCGGCGGCGACCGCTGGAGCGAACGTCGTTACCGTTACTTTCTCCGTTGCAGCGGCATACCCCGACATCCGTATCCTGGAGTACAGCGGCGCGGATCCCAATAACCCGGTAGACGTAACAGCTGCAAGCAGCGGGAGTAGCGCTGCCAGCAGCAGTGGTTCGGCGACAACGACAAATGCAACTGACCTGATCTTCGGAGCCAACCTGGTTCAGACCACTACCAGCGGCCCGGGCAGCGGCTTCAGCAGTCGTATGCTGACGTCACCGGACGGCGACATCGCTGAAGACCAGATGGTGACCGCAGCGGGCAGCTATAGCGCCACCGCGCCGGTCAGCCCATCCGGGCAGTGGATTATGCAGATGGCGGCCTTCCGCACTCCGTCAGGAGTCACAACTCCGCCGACGGTGAGCAGTGTATCGCCGAACAGCGGGTCGACAGCGGGCGGGACGGCGGTCACGATCACGGGCACAAATTTTGCCGCGGGAGCGACGGTGACGTTTGGCGGGACGGCGGCAACCAATGTCGTGGTGGTGAACGGTACCTCCATCACGGCCACAACTCCAGCGAGAAGTGCCGGTGCGGCGACAGTCACCGTAACCGTCAGCGGGCAGAGTGGAAGTCTACCCAGTGGATTCACTTATATAGTTATCCCCACGGTAAGCAGTGTATCGCCGAACAGCGGGTCGACGGCGGGTGGGACGGCGGTCACGATCACAGGCGCAAACTTCGCCGCAGGAGCGACGGTGACGTTTGGCGCTACAGCGGCGACCAATGTGGTAGTGGTGAACAACACATCGATTACTGCAACTTCGCCTGCGAACGCAGCGGGGACAGTGACGGTGGCGGTGACGGTGAACGGGCAAAGTGGAAGCTTAACGAGCGGCTTCAGCTACATTCTTCCGCCGACGGTTAGCAGTGTATCGCCGAATAGTGGGTCAACGGCAGGCGGGACAGCAGTCACGATCACAGGCACGAACTTCGCCGGTGGGGCGGCGGTGACATTTGGCGGGGCTGCGGCAACCAATGTGGTGATGGTGAACAGCACGACCATCACGGCCGCAACTCCAGCGGGAAGCGCCGGTGCGGCGACAGTCACCGTAACGGTCAGCGGGCAGAGCGGAAGTCTAACCAGTGGATTCACTTATGTAGTTATCCCCGCGGTAAGCAGCGTATCGCCGAATGATGGGTCCACGGCGGGCGGGACGGCGGTCACGATCACGGGCACGAACTTCGGCGCGGGAGCGACGGTAACATTTGGCGGGACGGCGGCGACCAATGTGGTGGTCGTGAACAGTACATCGATTACCGCGACATCGCCTGCGCACCCAACGGGGGCAGTGACAGTGACAGTCACTGTGAGCGGGCAAAGTGGAAGCGTAACCAATGGCTTCAGCTACATTCTTCCGCCGACGGTAAGTAGTGTATCGCCGAACAGCGGGTCGACGACGGGCGGGACGGCGGTCACGATCACGGGCACCAATTTTGCCGCGGGAGCGACCCTGACGTTTGGCGGGACGGCAGCCACCAATGTAGTGGTGGTGAGCAGTACGACCATCACAGCCACAACTCCATCGGGAAGTGCCGGTGTAGTGACGGTGGCCGTAACGGTCAGCGGGCAGACTGGAACTCTAACCAGTGGATTCACTTATGTAGTTATCCCGACGGTGAGCAGTGTATCGCCGAACAGCGGGTCGACGGCGGGCGGGACGGCGGTCACGATCACAGGTGGAAGCTTCGCTCCGGGAGCGGCTGTAACCTTCGGAGGTGTGGCGGCAACGAACGTGGTGGTGATAAGCGGGACGCAGATCACGGTCACGACGCCGGCGGGAAGCGCTGGAGCGGTGACGGTGACGGTCACGCTGAACGGGCAGAGCGGAAACTTGGCCAACGGGTTTAGCTACACGCTTCCGCCGACGGTGAGCGGTGTATCGCCGAATAGCGGATCGACGGCGGGCGGGACAGCAGTCACGATCACAGGCACGAACTTCGTCGCGGGAGGGACGCTGACATTTGGCGGGACGGCGGCAACCAATGTGGTGGTGGTGAACAGTACCACCATCACGGCCACAACTCCAGCGGGAAGTGTCGGTGCAGCGACGGTGACTGTAACGGTCAGCGGGCAGAGCGGAACTCTGACCAGTGGATTCACTTATGTAGTTGCCTCCACGGTGAGCTTTGTTCAGGGCAATTATGCCGCACCACAATCCCCCCAGACCAGCGTCAATGTCACGTTCACGGCCGCACAGGCAGCCGGCCACCTCAACGTCGTGGTAGTGGGATGGAACGACAGCGCCGCCACGGTCAGCACTCTCACTGACAAGAGCGGCAACGTCTACACACGCGCGGTGGGTCCCACCGTTCAAAGCGGAGTCGCTTCACAGTCCATTTATTATGCCAAAAACATCGCAGCGGCAGCCGCTGGCGCGAACGCCGTTACCGTTACATTTTCCATTGCCGCAGTATACCCCGACATTCGCATCCTGGAGTACAGCGGCGCGGATCCCAATAACCCAGTAGACGTAACGGCTGCTAGTAGCGGCAGTAGCGTGACCAGCAGCAGCGGCGCTGTCACCACAACCAACGTGACCGATCTGTTGTTCGGCGCCAACCTGGTTCAGACCACAACCAGCGGCCCGGGCAGCGGGTTCACCAGTCGCCTGCTGACGTCGCCGAATGGTGATATCGCGGAAGACCAGATGGTGACGGCAACGGGTAGCTACAGCGCCACGGCCTCGCTCAGTCCATCCGGGCAGTGGATTATGCAGATGGTGGCCTTCCGCACTCCGTCGGGAGTCACAACTTCGCCTACGGTGACCAGCGTATCGCCGAACGGCGGCCCGACGGCGGGTGGCACGGCGGTCACGATCACCGGAACGAACTTTGCCGCAGGCGCGACGGTGACGTTCGGCGGAGCGGCGGCAACGAACGTCGTAGTGGGAAGCGCGACGCAGATCACGGCCGCGACGCCGCCGGGAACCGCTGGAGCGGTGTCGGTGACGGTGACGCTGAACGGGAAAAGCGGAAGTTTGGCCAATGGGTTTAGCTACAACCTTCCGCCTACCGTAAGCAGTGTGTCGCCTAACAACGGGTCGACGGCGGGCGGCACGGCAGTCACGGTCACAGGCACAAACTTCGCGATGGGCGCGACGGTGACGTTCGGCGGAGCGGCGGCAACGAACGTCGTGGTCGTCAGCGGCACGCAGATCACGGCCACTAGCCCGTTGGGCAGTGTTGGAGCGGTAACGGTTACGGTAACGAACCCTGGGGTGCAGAGCGGGAGTTTGGCTAACGGGTATACTTATGTGGTGCCGGCTCCGACTGCGCCTTCCGGCCTGACAGTCGCGGAAGGAGGCCCGGGTCCCACTTACGTTAACGGCCAAGGTTACTACAATTCGACGTCCTTAACCACCCACACAACCACGTCATTTAACAGCACTGGCGGCGATCTGATTTTATTGTTAGCGTCCTCCCATCAAGGTGTTGCTTTTACTCCGAGCGACAGCTTTGGTAACACGTGGATTGCCATAGCTGGGCCGACGAGTACGGCCGTCGGTTACGATCTACGCTCGCAAGTATGGTATGCGCCAAATCCTATTGTTGGTCCTGGTCAGACGATCACCATGAACCTTTCATTAGCGCAACCCCTGGTGATGTCGATTGTGGTCGTTAAGGGCTCGAATACCTCTTCACCGATTGATGCCATATCCCTCGTTGGCAGCGACAACGGAACCTCGACGATCAACGTCACCAGCCCAAGCATAATCACCTCGATCGCAAATGATCTACTCGTTGGTTTCGTAAAGACCAATGGCACTGAAACGTTCACGGCTGGCTCAGGTTTCACATTGCAATCGGCATCAACCGTGTTAAATCTAACCGCTGAGACAGAGGTGGCGGCAACACCCGCTACTTATGATGCTACGTTTACACTGAGCGCAGGCGTTACTTGGCAGTCTGTCGTTGGAGCGGTAACCAATAATCCGAACCAAACGATGTTGTCGTGGACAGCGTCCACAGAGACCGGCGGAACCATCAGCAAATACCTCGTTGAGCGCTGCCAGGGCGCCGGATGCGCCAACTTCGCCCAGATCGGCACAGCGACACCCACTGTGCTCAACGACACTGGCCTGACGAGTTCCACTAGCTACAGTTATCGGGTCCGGGCTGAGGACACAGCCAACACGCTAGGGCCCTACTCAAGTGTTGTAACGATCACGACACCCGCTCCGATTCCCGCGCTTCCGGGGAATTTCACCGCAACGGTGGCATCCGGTACGCAGATCAATCTGTCGTGGGCGGCATCTACGGAAACAGGCGGAGCGGTCAGCAATTACCTGGTGGAGCGCTGCCAGGGCGTGGGCTGCGGCAACTTCACGCAAATCACGTCGTCCGCCACGACCACGTACAACGACACGGGGCTGGCGGCCGGCACGAGCTACAGCTACCGGGTGCAAGCCAGAGATACGGCTGGGAACCCGAGCCCATTCTCCAACGTGGCCAGCGCCACTACACAAGGGCCGCCGACGGCGCCCGGGAATCTGACGGCGACGGCTGCCAGCGCGAGTCAGATTAACCTGAGCTGGACGGCATCCACGAGCAGTATTGGGCTAGCGAACTATATTGTGCAACGCTGCCAAGGCGCAGGTTGCACCAACTTTGCGCAGGTAGCCTCGTTCGCGGCGACCACGGTCGTTTACAATGACGCGGGCCTGACGGTCGGCACGAGCTACAGCTACCGGGTGCAGGCCAGCGACACGGCTGGGAACCTCAGTCCATTCTCCAACGTGGCGAGCGCCTCCACACTCTCGTCGGGCACAACCATCACCTACGTGCAGGGGGCCTACACCACGCCGCAGTCGGCCCAGACCAGCGTCAGTGTCACGTTCACTGCCGCACAGACCGCTGGGGGTCTCAACGTCGTGGTGGTGGGATGGAACAATAGCACATCCACGGTCAGCACCGTCATCGACAAGAGCGGCAACACCTACACTCTCGCTGTGGGCCCGACCGTCCAAAGCGGAACGGCCTCGCAGTCGATCTACTACGCCAAGAACATTGCGGCTGCCGCTGCCGGTGCAAATTCCGTCACCGTGACTTTCTCGGCTGCCGCGGCATACCCTGACATCCGGATCCTGGAGTACAGCGGTGCGGATCCCAACAACCCGGTGGACGTAACTGCCGCCAGCAGCGGCAGCAGCGCTACCAGTAGCAGCGGTTCCGTGACCACGACTAACGCGCCCGATCTGCTGTTCGGCGCCAACCTGGTTCAGACCATCACCACGGGCCCGGGCAGCGGGTTCACCGAGCGCCTGCTGACATCGCAGGATGGCGATATCGCCGAGGACCAGATGGTCACCGCTACCGGCAGCTATAGCGCGGCCGCGCCGCTCAGTTCCGGGCAGTGGATCATGCAAATGGTGGCTTTCCGCACCTCTCCGGGAAGCGGCCCAGCGCCCTCGGTCAACGTCAGCAGCACAAATCTTAACTTCGGCAACGTTCAGACTGGAGCGACTAGCAGCCCGCAGCCGGTGACCGTAACAAACGTTGGGACCGCGCAACTCACGATCAGCGCGATCGCCGTTTCTGGAGGCAATGTCGGCGATTTTGCGCAGACCAACACGTGTGGTGCGACTCTGGCGCCAAACGCCACGTGCGCGATTAATGTGACGTTCACACCCACCAACACCGGCACTCGTAGCTCCAGCGTGCTGATCACTGACAATGCGCCCGGTAGTCCGCAATCCGTTAACCTGTCCGGCACGGGAACTGGATTCACGGTCACTCCGGGCGTCTCCGTGCTGACCTTCGCGGGAACGCAACAGTTTACCGCTAGCAGTGGAAGCGTCACTTGGTCGGTAGATGGCGTTGCAGGCGGCTCGGCATCGTCTGGAACAATTACCACGGGCGGCCTCTACACGCCGCCCGCCAGCACCGGTACTCACACCGTGACAGCGACCACGAGCCTGTCGCAGTCGGCGAGTGCGACCGTATACATCACGAACTACCCAGGTACGTTCACCTATCACAACGACAACCTCAGAACGGGTCAAAACCTCAACGAAACGGTATTGACACTGAGCAATGTGAACCAAAGCCAATTCGGAAAACTCCTCTCCTATTCAATAGATGGCATGGCCTTCGCGTCGCCCCTCTATGTCGCCAACGTTAGCATTCCCGGGCGGGGCTACCACAACGTCGTCTATGTCGCCACCGCAAACGATAGCGTTTACGCCTTCGACGCCGACGGACTCAGCACCACGTCCCTCTGGCACGTCAGTTTCCTTAAGTCCGGTGTCACCACGGTTCCGTGTGCCGATACGGGTGAATGCGGCGACATTCTTACCCAAATTGGGATCACGAGTACGCCTGTTATCGATCAAACTAGCGGAACATTATACGTAGTTGCCGCAACCAAAGAGGGCGCTAGCACCTGGGTGCAGCGCCTGCATGCGCTCGACATCACCACCGGCGCCGAGAAGTTTGGCGGCCCGGTCGTGCTTCAGGCAAGCGTGCCAGGGACAGGTAGCGGATCCTCAGGCGGCAACGTGGCTTTCGATCCATTGCGCGAAAACCAGCGACCCGGACTTCTCCTCAGTGGTGGTGTGGTCTACCTCGCATTCGGTTCTCACGGTGATAACAGCCCGTGGCACGGGTGGGTGTTAGGCTACAATGCCACGACGCTTCAGCAAACGATGTACTATAACGTCACCCCCAATGGTAACGGCGGCGGCATCTGGCAGGGCGGTGGCGGACTGGCAACCGATGCGACTGGAGATATCTACTACGTTACTAGCAATGGTGACTTTGACGCCAATACGGGTGGCGTGGACTACGGCGACTCGGTTCAAAAGCTCAGTTCCAGTGGAGTTGTGATGGACTACTTCACGCCGCACGACCAGCAGAACATGGACGTTAATAACCTCGATCTCGGAGCTGGCGGACCGGTACTGCTGGTCGATCAGACTACCGGTTCGTTCCCGCACCTGCTCATCACCGCCGGCAAGAACGGAACCATCTATGTGGTCAATCGAGACAACCTGGGCAAATACAACGCCAACAATGACAATCAGATTGTTCAATCCTTGCCCGGCGTGCTACCGAACGGCAGCGCGGAATCCGGAAATTTCAGCACGCCGGTCTACTTCAACGGCTATGTCTACTTTGGCGCCGTCAACGACACCCTCAAGGCTTTCCAATTGACGAACGGACAACTATCCACGGCGCCGACCTCGCAATCCGCGACGATCTACGGGATTCGCGGCGCCTCCTTTGCGATTTCCGCCAATTCGGCCTCGAACGGGATAATCTGGGCTCTGCAGAACAACGGCGCGAGCGCAGACAACGATGTGGGTAATCCGGGCGTGCTTTTCGCGTATAATGCAAGCGACCTTTCGACGGAGCTTTATAACAGCAGTCAGGCGGGGAGTCGGGACACTCTGGACAACGCCGTGAAGTTCTCCATTCCGCTCGTCGCAAACGGGAAGGTATTCGTCGCGGGCCAGACGCAGCTCACGGTGTTCGGGCTGCTGCCGTAGTGCGGACAGTATGGTGAACCTGGAGCAACCTACAATTTGGGGACCTGAAATCGAGCACTTCTTCCTTCTAAGCGATGCAGAAGAGCAAGGCCAATACCACGCCGAGTGGTTTAGCCCATTAACCGGCGCAGTCTTCCCGTCGTAACAGTCGCGGTTGGCCCTTCCTGGAATTCACCAAGGGCCCCGGATGGCTGCGATTTGGCGTCGCTACGGCGCACTTAGCGTGGCGGCCCGCTTGTCGGCAAGCGCAGTGAAACAACTAAAATTTGTGCATTCATATGTGTAGTTCCAAAACCCAATCTGCATTTCCGTCGTGGTTGTTGCCGGGAGTGCTGAAATATTGAGTGCCAGAATTCGGAAACGGTGACCCCGGGACCGCGGTGTAGGTGCCGTTCGAGGGATCGTACCACTGCGCAGTTACCGGACCCGAGAACTTGGCGAGGTCCACCGTCAACGTCGACCCGTTCGGACAGTAAGTCAACGCCAGGCTTCCACTGGTGATCCAACTCGTGGTGCAGTAGGTGGCCGTGGTGAAATTCTCATTGGAACCGTCATAGGTTCCGTACCCTGAAGTGACGATCTCATGCGTCGAGTCCGGGACGAGTTCCCACCACGCGACGCTGCCAAAGAGTTGGTTAATATATTGAATTTCCATGCCGCCGGGGCTGTCCAGATAGGATTGCCAACCCGCGGTAAACGTCACCGTATAATGGTTTCCATAAAGCTGTCCCGCCCCACCACTGAGCATTGTCCAGTACGCTTGCTCTCTCAGCACATAGGGGCCGGCTGAACCTGGAAGTGCGCCGGTGTTGTTCTCGTATTCGTAATTCGATTCGACGAGGTAAGTCGGAATTGTCGGAGAGCTGTTATAGGACTGGAGAACCATATCGTAGGTTTCATAATAGGTATAAGCGGAATCCAGGGTCAGGACGGAGCCTAGGGCGGAGTCCTGGCTGGAATAGCTACTATTGTAGTTTAGCTCGATAGTCTGCAAATGGTTAGAGTCGACGCTGGCGATGCCGGCCATCACTTGCTTGACCAGATTATTGTCCGTGCTGCTGCTCGACCACGACTGAAAGTCGTTGCCGTGTAACCAGACGATGTTGGCGAAAGTCTTGTACCGGTTCCCGATGTAGACCCCGTAATTGTAGGCTTTGGCGCTCCCATTATTCTCGAGCGTCACCAGCCAGCCGCCGGTCTCAATGGGGTCCAGAAAGACCACCAGGTTGTAGGTCAACGCCAGGTTCACCATGCTGTCGACGCGGGAAAAGTAAGCGGTGTTGGGCGTCGACAAGTCATAGTCCGATGGGCTGGAGCCGCTCGTGAATGGCGTAACCCCGTCGTAAGTGGTCCCATTAGAGTTGCAATAAGTATAGTTTGCACAGAGAAGGTTCACCCAAAGGGAATTGAACCCCAGGCGCTCTCGATCGGCCATGTACGTAGCCATGTCACTAGGGCTGACGTTTCCCACCAGGGACTGGGGTGCATCTCCCATAATCAAAAAGGGCGTTCCGTTTTGGCCGACCAGATAGCGATTGTTCGAGCTGGCCTTCAAAGGCAGCAGTGACCCCGTGGTGGCGCTTGCCACGCTGGAGTAAGGGCTCGGGTTGCCGGCCATATCGATGGCCTGCACTTGGTAGCTGTAACTGGTACTCAATAACAGCCCCGTATCGCTGTAGCTGGTCACGGCCGGCGTCGCAATCTGCGCAAAATTGGTGCAATCAGCGCCTTGGCATCTCTGTACAATGTAGTTTGCCAGCCCTACGTTACTCGTCGAGGCCGTCCAACTCAGATTGATTTGGCTCGCGCTGGCCGCAGTTGCCGTCAGATTACTCGGCGCCGTCGGCGGTTGCGGAGCTTGCGTGGCGGCGGTTGCGGAGTTGGAAAACGCGCTCGTATTCCCGGCCGTATCGACCGCCTGTACCTGGTAGCTATAGCTCGTACTCGGCAACAGGACCGTATCGTTGTAGTTGGTCCCAGCCGGTGTCGCGATCTGCGCAAAGTTGGTGCAGCCCGAGCCCTGGCACCGTTGAACCACATAATGTGCGATCCCAAGACAACTAAATGACGCAGCCCAACTTAGGTTGATCTGGCTGACACTCTCTGCGGCCGCCGCGAGATTGCCTGGCGCTGCTGGAGGCGCGTTCGAGCATGTTACAGTTGTGCGGAAGGCGACCATCTGCATGATCCAGGGCCCGGACGGACTGACCGGTGCGGTTGCGCTATAGCTGCCGATGGACGTGACCATCTGGTCTTCCGCAATGTCGCCGTCCGGCGTCGTCAGCAGCCGTTCGGTGGATCCACTGCCGGGACCGGTGGTTTCGGTCTGAACCAGGTTGGCGCCCAAAATCAGATCGGTCGCATTTGTCGTTCCCGCCGAGCCGCTACTGCTGGTGGCACTGTTGCCGGAACTCGCAACCGTCACATCCAATGGGTTGCTAGGATCCGCTCCGCTGTACTCGAGTATTCGAATGTCGGGGGCTGTCGCGGCACTTGCAAAGGTAACGGTGACGATGTTTGTCCCGGCAGCCGCCGCTGCGATGTTCTTCGCATAGTAAATGGACTGCGATGCGTACCCACTCTGGACCGTGGGGCCCACGGCCCGTGCATACGCGTTACCGCTTGAGTCCGTAACTGCACCGATCGCGGCCGTGCTATCGTTCCACCCCACCACTACGACGTTGAGGTCGCCAATCACCTGCGCGGCTGTGTACATGACCTTCACCGCTGTCTGGGGTGTTTGCGGCGTGGCGAAATTGCCTTGCACATAGGTGATCGCTGTGTTCGTGGCCACCGCATAGCTGAATCCGTTCGCCAGACTCCCGCTCTGCGCCCCGGGATTCGTCACCGTCACCGCCGCCGCTCCCGCACTGCCCGCCGGTGTGGTGCCCGTGATCTGCGTCCCGCTTACCACCACTACGTTCGTTGCCGCCGTCCCCGCAAACGTCACCGTCGCTCCGGCGGCAAAGTTTGTCCCCGTGATCGTGACTGCTGTCCCGCCTGCCGTCGACCCGCTATTCGGAGACACACCGCTCACCGTCGGCGGAGGAGTGTAACTGAACGCATTGGCCAGGCTTCCGCTCTGCCCATTCACCGTCACCGTCACCGTCACCGCTCCCGCGTTTCCCGCCGGTGTCGTGGCTGTGATCTGCGTCCCGCTAACCATCACCACGTTCGTTGCCGCCGTCCCCCCAAACGTCACCGTCGCTTCGGCGGCAAAGTTCGTCCCCGTGATCGTGACTACTGTCCCACCCGCTGTGGCCCCGCTATTCGGAGATACGCTGCTCACTGTGAGGTT
>Ga0182014_10003110_pt1 | contig 20295 bp, 19 predicted proteins | sample 612S2DmetaG_FD_120489 | JGI IMG/M metagenome (GOLD analysis project Ga0182014, IMG submission 120489) | Permafrost microbial communities from Stordalen Mire, Sweden - 612S2D metaG | ecosystem: Environmental > Terrestrial > Soil > Wetlands > Permafrost | place: Sweden: Stordalen | collected... | reverse complement strand
ATGCTCGTCACCCCAAGCCAGCTAAATGAACCTGTTTGGAGCTTACTCCCTTTGTGCCACGCTCGGTCGAACTCCTCATTGATCTGCTTCCGCCGCGAGAGTCGGTAGCGCCCGCAATCGCGCCTTCGGTCGGCACGATCACTGCCCGGGGGTATTCGCGCCGTTTTTCACCGCTACCGACTAATCCACCGTCTGTGTCAACGGAGCTGAAGAACTACCGTCAAAGCTGGTACTGCCGTTGTATGTCGCCGTGATGCTGTGCGTGCTCGAGGTCAGTTTCGAGGTTGTGAACTTTGCCGCACCTCCGCTCAGGGCCACAGTCTTCAGGAGCGTCGTGCCATCGAAGAAGGCCACTTTGCCAGTGACCGCACCGCTGAACTGTGGCGTGACGCTCGCCGTAAAGGTCACAGACTGCCCAGAGTTCGACGGATTCACCGAGGAAGCCAACGCGGTCGTGGTCGTGGTCTTGCCTACCACTTGCTTCACCGCCTTCGACGTGCTACCGACGAAGTTCGAGCCGCCACCGTATACTGCCGTGATCACGTTGGTACGCACCGGCAGCGCCGAGGTCTTAAACGTAGCCGAGCCGCCGTTCAACACCCCCGTTCCCAGTACCGTTTTGCCTTCCATAAACGTGACGGATTCTCCATCCGGCGGCGCACCCAGACTGGAAGTGACCACTGCCGTAAAGGTCACCGCCTGTCCATAGGTAGACGGATTCGGAGAGGACGAGAGCGTGGTAGTGGTGGCCGCCAGCACTAATTGATTCACGGGCACTGACGTGCTGCCATTGTTGTTGGAGTCGTCTTCATAAACTACCGTGATGATGTTCGCCCCCGGCTGCAATTTAGACGTGGTGTACTTGGCAGAGCCCGATGTAAGCCTCAGCGTCGCCAGAACTGTCGTGCCGTTCAGGTATTCAATCTTGCCCGCGGGAGTGCCCGCCAATGACGAGACCACTGCTGTAAAGGTAACCGACTTGCCCTGCACCGAAGGATTGACGGACGAAGCCACCGAGGTTGTGGTCGTGGCCTTGGTTACGACCTGCGACGCCGTACTGGACGTGCTCCCAGTGAAGTTGGAATCGCCGCCGTAAACCGCTGTCATGGGATGAGTGCCGATAGCAAGGCCGCTCGTGGTCAGGCTGGCTGTATCGCCGCTTACTGCAACACTACCCAGCGTCATGGAGCCATCCTTGAAGGCGACCGTACCTGTGGCTTGACCGCCGTACTGCGGCGTAATCGTGGCTGTGAAGGTGACAGGCGAATCCAGCCCCGATGGATTGAGGCTGGAAACGAGCATCAGCATCGTGCTTGTCTGGTTCACCGTCTGCGTGATCGTCGCCGAACTGCTTGGCAGATAATTCGTGCCCCCGGAATAGCTAGCCGTGATGGAATACGTGCCCGCAAAGAGCGAGGATGTGTTAAAGCTTGCTTGGCCGTTGCTGATGGCCACGGTGCTGAGCGCAGTGGTGCCGTCGTAGAAAGTGACATCACCCGTGGGAGCGCCCGCGTTGAAAGAAGGAGTCACGGATGCGGTGAAGGTCACGGACTGACCCACGTCGGCGTGATTGACTGAGGACGCGATCACAGTGGTGGTCGCGTAACGGAATCCAGCCGAGATATTCATCAGAACGGTGACTCCGCCGATCGCGAGGTCGGGCTTACCGTCCCCATTTACATCCGCGACCGCGATTCCGAAACCACCGGCGCCCAGATCCGTAAAACCCTCAAAAGTTCCGTCGCCGTTGCCAAGGAGCAAAGCTCCGCCCGAAGACGCAACGTCTAGATTTCCATCGCCGTTGAAGTCCGCAAGTACTACGGGGCCAAGCTCGGGAAACAACGCGGGCGGTAGAGCTGCCGGTGAAGCTGCGTAAAACGTTCCGTCGCCGTTACCCAAAAGCGCGACAATATTTCCGTTCCCACAGTTACCGCTAGTGGCACATACGTTAGCCACTACAAGGTCGGGCCTGCCGTCCCCGTTCACATCCCCCACCGCTAGGGAAAACGGGAAAAGGCCGCCCGAGCTGTAGGTCACTGTCGGTTGGAACGTCCCGTCTCCATTGCCCAGCAGCACACCCACTTCGCCGCTACTCCCACAGTTGCTGTCGATCGCACACTGATTGGCCACTAGCAAATCGGGTTTGCCATCCCCGTTCACATCCGCCACCGCCGCCGACGTGGCACCGTACCCACCCGAACTGTATGTCACCGCTGCCTGGAAAGTTCCGTCGCCGTTGCCCAACAGCACGCCAACGTTCGAGTTCGTGCAGTTGCTGTCGGTGCAACTGTTAACCACCACCAAGTCGGGCTTGCCGTCTCCGTTCACATCTGCCACGACCACCGAATTGGCATAATACCCTCCCGAACCATAGGCCGCCGCTGCCTGAAAGGTCCCGTCTCCATTGCCCAGCAGCACGCCCACTTCGCCGCCGCCGCTCGGACAGTTGCTTGCGCTGGCGCACGCGTTAGCCACGACCAAATCTGGCTTGCCATCTCCGTTCACATCCGCCACCGCCGCCGAACGAGCATCGTAACCACCCGATCCGTATGTCACCGCCGTCCGAAAGGTGCCGTCGCCGTTGCCCAGCAGTACCCCCACCGCGCTGTCAGCACAATTCCCGTTCTCAGAACAACGGATAGCTATCACAAGATCGGCTTTGCCGTCGCCGTTCACGTCTTTCGCCGCCACAGAAAAGGCGGGAGCACCGCCAGAACTATAGATCACAGCTCCCCAGAAGATGCCGTCGCCGTTGCCCAGCAGCACGCTCACTGAGCCGTTCGAGCAGGCTGAACTGGAGCCACTACAGGCATATGCGTTGACAGCCAGCAGATCAGGCTTGCCGTCGCCGTTCACATCAGCTACCGCCACCGAAGTGGCATCGTAACCACTTGAGGCGTAGGTCACTGGCGCCCGGAAAGTCCCGTCGCCGTTACCCAATAGCACGCTTGGCGCGGCATTATTGCCGTCCGCACAGGCGTCGCTGCTTGAAGCACAATTAGCCACTAGCAGGTCAGGCTTACCATCCCCGTTCACGTCCGCCACCGCCACCGATTGGGGATCGTACCCACCTGAGTCGTACACTACCGCCGCCTGGAAAGTCCCGTCGCCGTTACCTAACAGCACGCCCACCCCGCTGTGCGCGGGGTTGCCACCACTGTTAGGAGACAAGACAGCCACCAGCAAGTCCGGCTTTCCATCTCTGTTCACATCGCTTACTGCCGCGGAATAGGCCGCAACTCCACCCGCGCCATAGGCTACCGCCCTCTGAAACGTTCCGTCACCGTTACCCAAGAGGACACCCACTGTGCCCTCCAAGCAGGGGCTTGCACAGGCATACTGGTTGGCGACGAGCAAATCAGGCTTGCCATCCCCGTTCACATCCGCCACCGCCACCGAAGTGGCATAGTAACCGCCCGAGGCATAGGTCACCGCTGCCTTAAACGTTCCGTCGCCGTTGCCCAACAACACGCTTACCAAGCCTGTCGAGTAGATGCTGTCAGTCGAGTTCCCTACCAAGAGGTCGGGATTGCCATCCCCGTTCACATCCGCCACTGCCACCGACGTAGCACCGTAGCCACCCGAACTGTATGTCACCGCTGCCTGGAAAGTTCCATCCCCGTTACCCAACAGCACGCCCACCACGCCCAAAGTTGCGTTCTCACAGTAGCTGCCACCGTTGGCGCACGCGTTAGCCACGACCAAGTCTGGCTTGCCATCTCCGTTCACATCCGCCACCGCCACCGAATAGACTCGATTGCCGCCCGATCTGTAGGTCACCGCCGTCTGGAAGGTGCCGTCGCCGTTGCCGAGCAGTATCCCCACTGAGCCATTGCAGTTGCTGTTGTCACTGGCGCACTCGTTCGCCACGACCAAGTCGGGCTTGCCGTCCCCGTTCACATCCGCCACGACCACTGAATTGGAAGTTTGGCCGCCTGAACCATACATTGGAGTAAGCTCGAAAATTGGAGAGGTCGCTTGAAACCCGATCGCTTCGTGCTCAAAAGGCCGCCCTCGCCTCATCCGAAGAAATTGTGGAGATATTCCCGAAGGCTGCCCAAGATGTAACCCTCGCTCGAACGGAGGGTGCGCGGCATCGCCCGTGTTTATCGCCAAGGGAGAAAGCTGCTGATTCACAAACGGGACGGGATTCCGTTGTGGATTCGACTGGGACAACAGTAATGTGGTCAAACACAGGAAGAGGCAGACGAAGTAGCTGCGCTTCATAGGATCCTTCCGTCTCATCTGAGTAGAGGCGTAGAAACAGGCCCGGCTCGGCTACCGATTAGGGGGAGGAAATTCGCAGCAAGTCGAGAACGGGAGAATTGTGTTCCTATGCAGGCTGGCTGTCAATGATCTGCGACGGAAGTTCAAAGGGTTGTGCGATGTGTCGTAATGACGAGAATCACTGATGCCTGTGCTGCGAGGGGCCAGAGAAACGCTCCAACGACCGGCACAAGCAGAAAGAAACCATCGGAGGTGGGGTTGTGACACACTTGCCCAAAAACCTCCCTCCATCAACTTTCGCAACTCTTTCATTCTTAGAGGCTAGATTCGAGTATGTGGAGACGCCCACAAACAGATGTTTGTGGGCAACAAAGTCAGTCTTGTTTGAAATGTCGAAGGGAGCTAAGGCAAATAACTTACGACTAAAAGCCCCGCGGATTCTGCCGCGCCTGTAGGTAGCCTCGCATTGTGCAGATTTCACTCCTCGTTTCCCCGTCAATCACGCCGGGGTTGGTGCTGCGAACTCGGCAGATCTCCCTCCAACAGCAATTCCTAGTCAGGGCGTCCGGGTGGAACGAACAGTTCAGAAGATCAGTGAGAATATCACTTTCGGCTTCAAAGTGATCGCAAGGGCGATGGTCGCGCGTTAGAACCGTTTTCGAACGGGCTACCTTGACCTCGGCGATTGTGCGCTCCACGCCAACGTCAACGATCCTCTCTACTGCTTCAGGAAAGAGTTTCACAAACCGGTCGTCCGGCGTAACCAAGAGCAGGTCTGGTCTCTGTTCGGCAGTGGCATGCAAGACTGTCGGGATCCGAAGCGACTCTTCGAGCAAGATGCCGGAACGTTAGCAGCTCAGCGGGGTGGGCAAGGAACTCCCGGATCATATAGCGAATCATTTCGGTGATTAGCTTGTCCCACGCCTCAGACATACTCGACGGTCCGCGAGTCAGCGTTTTGGGGTCTGGCACAACTTATCCCAGTGCTTGAATCCTAGAACCTTCTTGATGTGCAGTTCGTATTCTCCCGAATGGCGATTCGGCGTGACCTTGTGGATTAGCACGGTGACTTCAGGCACCGGAGGGTTCATTCCGTTGAGTAGGCACAGCTCAAACGGCGTCGTGACACTCTTGAGGCGTTTGGTCCAATAGGGCTTGATCTGACTGTATTCGATTTTCTTTGTGCCTTCGATGATCTCCGCTAGCCACGGCCGCTTAATAGTTGTGGTCAGTTTGTTATGGTTAGTTCGCATCACTCTCCTCATCGAAAACTTACTGCCTTCCTTAAATTTCAGCAGTAGCCCTGATTTCAGATGCACCCGTCTGTCCCCACTTTCCCAGGCCGCCAATTCCTGCGCAACTCAGTTCTTCCCTGCCCCCGGCGCGCGCTGGATATTAACTCCCGCCAGAATTCGCTGCATTTCCGGGTCGTCGTGCAGGTTAACGAACACGCGGTTCCCCGCGACGCCGACAACGTCATCCTCGTGCTGATCGTAAGCGATTTTCAGGTACTTCAAGGCGTCCCGCTTATTTCCTTCGAGCGCGCAGGTCTCGGCCAGTGCGAGGGGCGAAAATTTTCCCTGATCGTAGAGCTTTTGCTGTTCATTGCGCATGTTCTCGAACATGGCGTGCGCTCCGCCGGCCGCATGTCCCTTCTCGGCGGCCGAGGCCACAACCAGCACCGCGCTGTCATGGCTTAGTACCGCGCTCTTTCTTAACTGCACCAGATAGTTCGGATAGTCGCCCATGTCCAGATAAATTCTCTCCAGGTAACGAGGTGGGGATACGAACTCCGGTTCGGCCTTTTCCATTTGCCGCAGCAGGTCAAGCGCTTCCTGCGGCCGTCCTATCTCATACAAGATGATCCCCTTGTCTGCCAGCACCGACTTGGAGGTGGGGTCGAGCGTCTGCGCGCGCTCAATTTCCGTCAGGGCCTCCGTGTAGCGGCCCATCGTTTCCAGCACCGGCGAATACCAATGGTGGGCATTCGCGTTGTTCGGATCGAGTTCAATCGCGCGGCGGAATTCGCGATCCGCGGTCGCAGCGTCCCACATTCCCCAAAACGAAACAAACGCCAGCGAAGCGTGCGCCTGCGATGATTTGTCATCGAGCTCAACCGCTTTGCGCGCCGCAGCCAGCGCCCGCGGATACGCTTCGCTACTCTTCATCGCGCTATATTCGCGCAGCAGGTCGTAGGAGTCAGCCAGTCCAACATAAGCATCCGAATATCCCGGATCGTGCACAATCGCCTGCATGAAATAGTCCACCGCCTTTTGCAGATCGTCAGGCGTGCGCTTGTTCCAGTAGTAGCGGCCTTGCAGATAAAGACCCCTGGCTTCCTGATTCGCCGGATGCAGCCCGACATTCGCAGCCGAGTGTGGCGAATTGCCTGCGAGCTTTATCCCGTGGAACCCGAAGAGCATGGTCCCCGCAACCAACAGTGGCGCCAGAACCAGCGCGGCATACTCCAACTTTCGCGACCGAAACGAAAACGCCGGTGGCGAAATCAGACTATCGGGAACGGACTTCGAACTTGCAGCCGGCTCTAACTCCGGCTCACGCGCATCGGATGCAACCAGCGTGACTGTGCTCGAAGCCGGGACTTCATAAGTCGGAGCGATCCACCGGTACCCGCGGCGCTCGATGGTTTCTATAAAGACAGGATTCTCGGCGGGGTCGCCCAGCGTATCGCGCAGCCGCTTGATGGCGCTGCTGATAGCACGGTCAAAATCGACAAAAACATCCTGCGGCCAAAGCGCCTGCCGGAATTCTTCGCGCGTTACAACTTCGTTCGGTCGGCTGAGCAGGACTCCGAGCGCGCGAAAGGGTAGGTCCTGAATCTTTACCCTAGTTCCTTTCTTCCGCAGATCCCCCGCGCGCAAGTCCGCCTCAAATACACCGAAGCGCACGACGGTCTGGGGTTCGCTGGGCATAGTCATAGGCGTCGACGTTCCCAGGGAAGGGCGGTTCCAAGTCTACCATCCCAGGAAGCCCCGTTGGAGAGCACTTTCAGGTTGCTCGACTCCAGACAATAACTTTCTGTAACCCATTGTACATAAATAACATATCTCGTCGCTTCGATATAGCCGAGCCGTCGCTTTACTCCAGCCCCAGTTCAGGTGATAGTCCGCCCACATTCGCGGTCGCCTGGGCCAGTTGGTGAGCGGCTCGTGCCGGAAAACAGAACTACCAATTAGCGTTCTTGAATGCCAACGAATTCTTATCCAGGAGAAGCTTCCATGAATTGCATCCGCTGCCCAACCACGACTTCCAACCGCGCCCAGATTCCCCTCCCCCGGGCACCTGGGTCAATTGCACCAACAAAGGCGGCAGCGTCAGCAGTTCCACCAGCTTCACCGTCAACTAGGCGGCTCAAAACTCCAGCGGCAGAAATTCGAATCAAATTCAGGAGGAAACTAATGATTACAGTTCTCAAGGCAAAGCTTCTCGCCGGAATATTCCTGGTGGCAGTAGCTATCGCTGCGCCTGCGCAAACGGTCAGCACGATTTACCAGTTCAGCAGCGGGTCGAATCCAAATCTTCCTGCGGGCGTGATGGCGCAGGGACGAGACGGAAATTTCTACGGAATTACCCAATCCGGAGGCACCGCGAACCTGGGCGTGATTTACAACATCAGCTCGGAGGGATCGCTCACGAGCCTGCACTCGATGGGACAATCGGATGGAACGACATGCAGCGGCCTGACTCTGGGCACCGATGGCAATTTCTATGGCACCTGTCACAATGGGGGCACCAATGATTACGGTACGCTTTTCAAAGTGACGTCCGCCGGTGTCTTAACCGTATTGCACAACTTCGCAGCCCAAGGATCGACCAGCGACGGATGTGAGCCCCTCGCGCCTCCGATCCAAGCCAGTAACGGCGATTTTTACGGAACCACAAGTTTTTGCGGGGCAAACAATTACGGAACGGTGTACAAGCTCACGCTCATGGGAGCGTACAGCCTGCTGTACAGCTTCCAAGGTCCGCCGAACGACACGCTGTTGCCCTTGGGCTTGATCGAAGGCACCGATGGCGATCTAAGGGGTCTGGGAAACGGCTGGATCGTCAGCTATGGCGGAGTATTCAAAATCACGCTCGCGGGTAAGGAGTCACTGGTGTACACGTTCAAGGGCGAACCGGATGGCGCGGGCCCGTATACCAATCTGATTCAGGGCTCCAATGGCGACTTCTACGGAACCACCGAAGAGGGCGGCAGTGCGCAGGAAGGAACCATTTTCCAGGTCACCACGGCCGGCAAAGAGAAGGTGCTTTACAGCTTCCCGAATCAGACCGACGGCGCGTATCCTTCGTTGCCGTTGACGCAGGGGCCGAATGGCCTGTTGTTTGGTGCCGCAACGGATTGCGCGGGTGGCGGCTGCTCACAAGCCGGTCTCTTCGACATCACCGCCAAGGGAGTGTACAAGAATCTTTATCTCTACCCCCTCGTTTGCTCGAACTGCGGCCAGCCTGAGGCTCCGCTCTTGCTTTCTACCAACGGCACGTTTTACAGCACGACCGAGCAGGGCGGGACCGGCGTTGGCTCGTTCTACAGCCTGAGTAATGGCTACAGCCCCTTCATCTCCCTCGTGAATGTGACGTCCGGCGCAGAAGGCGCGCAGGTCGGCATTCTGGGCCAGGGTTTCAGCTCGGCGTCTGTGGTTGAGTTCGGAGGCACAAAAGCCACCTCCGCAGAGCTCACCGGCAGCACCTACATTCTCGCTACCGTCCCGACAGGCGCGCTAACCGGCGACGTCACCGTCACCACTGGATCGACCGTGCTCTCCACCACCGCGATCTACAAGATCACGCCGACCTACAAAAGCTTCACGCCCCCGAGCGGCCCAGTCGGAACCGTAGTGACATTCAACGGCACCGGCCTGACTCAAACCACGAAGGTGACGATCGACAAAAAATCGGCGCCGTTCACGGTGGTCTCCGATTCCGAAATCACCGCGACCGTTCCCACCGGAACTGCGACCGGCAAAATCGTCGTGACCACAAAAGGTGGCAGCGTTACCAGTTCCACCAAATTCACCGTCAATTAGGGAAAAACCGGGGACAGACGGGTGGAACGCACCGCCGACGTGAGACAAAGAAACTAGCGACAGCCATCCTGCGCAAGAGGTTGGGAACCCGAGAGTGGGCTCTGGGGCGAGGGGGCGGTCAGCTCCCTCGCCCCAGACAATCCTGTAGAAGCTTGGGCAGTCTCGGCACACAGCAACTGCTGCTGCTCGAAAGCGGCTGGCGTTTGATATCCCACTGCGGAATGCATCTGTTGGTGGGTGTAGGTGACTTCAAAAATGCGGCTATAGTCGCCATCGGTCAGGTCTTTCACAGTTGGCGATCGCGGTAGGAACACCAGTTGCCCGGTGCCCACCGAGTGGCCGAGGGCGGTCGCCCGCCTCCGGCTCCCACAGAACGTAGCGTGCAGATTTCCCGCACTACGCTCTTCAGAAGATGATTCACAGCACGGCGAGAGCTTGCAACTCCGAGTAAGGGAGATACAGCTTTGGTCGCACTAACGGAAACCGCTCCTTGATCTGTTGGAAGTGCTTCCACAAGACCTCGCCCTTCCAACTCCGACTGCTGAGCATGATGCGCCAGTACCGCTCTACGGCCCGATGCACCCGTTGCAATGCTCGGATGTTCCCGGCAATGCCGTAGTACGCATAGGGCCGCGAAGCATTGGATTGAGGATGTCAGCCTGTTCTCGGAGCGACAAGTGCCGCATCCGCCGCATTTGGTCCTGTAATCGCATTAGTGACCGTCGCAAGCTCGATGTAGGTTTCCGCGCCACAATGGCATCGGCCAATTTTGACGGTAGTCAAGCGGCGTTCGGCGGTGTAAAGCCACATAGCGGCGTAAGGAATCCTTAACAGCTCTGGCGCGATTTCGGTCACTACAAACTCCATTGGTGCGGCTAGCAACACTCTCAACAACTTAGGGACGGTCGCACTGAACGCAACGCTCCTTTGTGCGACCTCTGGATCGTGCAACGCTGGCAGTTCATCGACGCCCTTTGGCGGTCCATACCCAAAAAGACTAGAAAGTTATTGAGATCGGCTTCTCTGATAATCCGACTGAGACCTTGGGCATACACCTATATCACTTCGTGGGGATGATAGGCACGACCCGCTCGCGGGTGAGCTTTTTCATGAACAGGTTTAGGAAATTGGGATTCATTGATTATCACGCTGGTAATGAATTACAGGTTCACAGTTCGCTTCTCAACATCGTTCTCCACGATTAGCTTCTGAAGAGGGAGATCCCGAACTCTGCATACCGCTCCTGCCTCTGCTGTTTGTCAAAACCGCCAAACCGAAAAAAAACGGTGCGACTCAACGCCCTCGGAGAGGGGAGCACGCCGCACCGCCAAAGGAAACCCTGCCGTCACCCACTCCACGGAAAAGACTTGCCCGGCAGGGACCCATTTGACCCCCAATTTTTTAAGGACCGCAGCGTAGCGCAGGGCGAACGGCGCAGTCTGTTCAATATTGCACACTTTGGATTGCAGCAGACGACGACGATCTGACGGGGAAGGCGCTTGCGTGCTCTCCGGTGTCGGAAGCGGCAGTTCCAATGGAGTCTTCAGTTCCAGTCGAGTCGGTAGGGGGATTCTATCCAAGTCTTTTTGTAAAGGCGCGGGTAACAGCATCGAAGAAGCCTTCCATCAGCGTAGCAACACCAACGCCCACAACACTCCCACATTGACTTCCACAAGCCAGTGCTGCGTTGTGGAGATCGCAATAAAGAACTGCACGGGGCCCCTTTTTGTGAGGCTCGCACCTCAGGCCGACTTTCGTCGTTCCACAGGTGCAATCATTCTGAACTTACCCTCTTTGACCCTGACCTCATCCCGCTTCAGCATCTCGTAGAGGGCAACGCGAACGTCGGTGCCACGGGCTCCGTGCTCAACGGTTCGAATGTAAACCTCGGAGAAGTGGCTGTCGGGCTGCCTCCGAAGCTCTTCACGGACTTGATTCATAACATCTTTCATATCCATTGCGACCTTACCCCTCTCTTTTGGAGGCGCAAAGCGACCTTGCAGTACCATGCGGTGGCTCGGAGGGAACTGTTCGTGGATAGGCTTAATTCGTGACACTCATTATGTGTTCCGCACGGCCCGTCGCGTGCCATCCGTGCCGCTGCGTTCTATGGGCGGTGTCGACGAGACGAAGTGCTGATCAACTTTTCAACAAATCGAACTGTCGAAATCCTGCTCGTTCTGCCGATCTAGGTAGACACTGGCAGTCCGTATGGCGTCCTCTAGACTTCTTTCCGTTTGCTGGTAGACCTCGTGTCCCTGCCGAAATACGAGCACTTGGTACTCTGATCGGTCGGTCGTGTCGACCATGGGCATGACCGCCGCGACATAGTGCCCCGATCTGCAATTGGCTTGAAGAGTCATCATGTCCGCGCTCCAACCTTCCCGGCTAAAAGCGAGAAACGCGGCGCAGAGCCGAAATGGGGTAGGGGCTCAGGGACTTGGAGGCTCTGCCCCGCGCACAGTACAAAATACTGTACGGTAACGCACATTACTGAACCGGTCCATCGGGTGATTGCCTGACAAGTGTCGGCAAATTCTTCGATAGACATGCTCGATAGGAAACTCTGCCGTCCGGCGGAAGGGAACATCCGGTTCAGCAGGTGATGCGTCATCTGCGGAAAGCCATCCTTCAGAACTGCGAGCCTCATCCTTACACCCAACAAGATACCTAGGGGGCGCTTTTCGCTCTCGTGGCTGAGATAATTGGAGCCGCTCGCCCGCATTCGGATCGACGGCCTTTTGCATTTCTATCTTGGAGACTCTCATGGAACCCAAGCCCCTAGTTTCCGCAGCGCAATATGTGCGCATGTCCACAGAGGAGTATTCCATTGCCAATCACGAAGCTGCGATCCGGACATACGCAATGAGCCACGGCTATGCCGTGGTGTCAACCTACGCAGACGCGGGAAAGAGTGGCGTCGAGATCAAACATCGAAAGGAACTCCGCCGACTGCTTTCTGATGTGGTAAGTGGCCGCGCCCAATTCGAAGCGATCCTCGTTTATGACGTGAGCCGCTGGGGGCGTTTTCAAATTGTTGATGAAGCTGCCCACTATGAGTTCCTTTGCAGGAGTGCGGGAATTCCCGTGCGCTATTGCGCGGAGCAATTCGAGAATGATGGACCAGCAGCCAGTGCGATCATGAAAGCCCTGAAGAGAACGATGGCGGCTGAATATAGCCGTGAACTGGGGATCAAGGTGTTGGAGAGGCAGCGCCGAATCGCGCTCCTCGGATATCGGCCGGTGGGACCAGCAGGATATGGGTTGCGGCGCATGAAGGTGTCTCCAGACGGACGGAGAAGGCTTGTTTTGAAAGACGGCGAGCGAAAGGCAATTCACACGGATCGAACCATCCTTGTGCCTGGCCCCAAGAGAGAGGTCGCCTGCATCCGCGCAATATTCGGACTAGCGGATGCGGGAAAGACTCCGAAGGAGATCGCGAAGGAACTGAATGCGCAGCGAATGCTTCCCGCGAACGGGCGACTTTGGGGACGTTCCTCCGTCTATCGCATCCTGACGAACGACAAATACGCGGGTTGCAATACCTACGGGAAGACAACACAAAGGTTCAGTGCGGTCAGCCGAGTGGTTGCACGCCCTCTGTGGATCACCCATCCCGATGCATTTGTCCCGATTGTCACCCGTGAGGCATTTGACCGCGTTCAGAAGCTCCTCAAGAAGAGAGGATTACGTTACACCCCGATCCGATGCCTATCTCATTCAAGGAATGAGGAAAGTCCTCGTTCGAGAGGGAAAACTGACTCACCGAATCCTGAAAAAAAAGGGCATGCCCTCAGGAGGTGCTGTGTTACCAAGGTTGCTCGAAAACACCAGTTTGTGGGCAGCAGCGCGGCGGATCTTGCGATCTCATAGATTCAGGTACTTGCAAAGGCCGACGCTGAAAGGGATTTTGGGCAACTTTGACCGGTCACCAGCGCTCAGGCCCTTCCCCGGAATTGGATGATCTTCCGGCGATCGCGTTTTGATGGTCTGCCCGCGGGTAACTCTTCGAACTGCTTCATAGCTTTACGCTCTGCTGCCACCTTCAGGCGCAGGTCTAGGCTCGCCTCGGTCTCGCGGTAGAGCCTTTGCGCAACCGAAGCTGGGCCGCGCACTTCGCTGAGAAGCAGGACTTCCACATGAAAGTCGCCGCCATCGTTTGTCACCCGCAACATGTCTCCAAACCGGACCTCGCGTGCGGCCTTGGCAGGCTGCCCGTTGGATTGAATCCTACCAAGTTCACATGCTCGGGCGGCCAATGATCGCGTCTTGAAAAATCTGGCGGCCCAGAGCCACTTGTCCATTCTTACGCTGGCCATTGATCTATTTTGCTATAGGCGTTGGATTCTAGCTGGTGTGGAACCGATTCCACCCACCCTGGGATAACTTCCGGTTCGCCATGATCCACCCGCAATCGCTAGCAAAACTTCCCACAAGAGGACTTATGGCCCAGAAGGGTAGCCTGTCAGAGTTGTGTTCGCTATGGTTTGGTAGCAGAAGTTACGCGGTATGATATGCAAAGGTAATAAAAGCCGTTTGACCACTGGGCGGCTCGCTCCCTACTCAGCGTGGCGCTTCAAGTTCATCAAGCACATGTGGGGTCTCCACCACCACCGTACCTTCCGCCTCGCCAGCCTTGATGAGGCCAGTCACATCGTCCAACAAGGTTGGTTTACAATGCCCGAGATGATACAACTCGCACTCGTTCTGCCACGGAACCCATCATGGCTCATACCCAGACGTATCGCTTTTTCCTGCGGCTGCGATCATTTCTCTTCCTCCTTCTTGCTTCGCAATTGCTGGCCGCCGCTTCTTCGCCGCAATATCTATTCAATCGCGCCGACTTTCCTACAGGCAATTCCCCCAGCAGTGTTGCAGTGGGGGATTTCAATAACGATGGTCGTCCGGACGTCGCAGTCTCGAACCAACGGGACAATACCGTCTCTATCTTTCTTGGTCAGCCGAATGGCACGCTGGGACCGAAAACCGATTTCCCCGTAGCGACATATCCCTCGAGTCTGGTGGTCGCAGACTTCAATAACGACGGAAAACTGGACATCGCTGTGACCGGCACCTGTAGCCTGAACTGCGGCGTAGTGTCCATTCTTCTCGGCAATGGTAATGGAACCTTCGCATCGCATGCAGACTACACCACCGGCGTTGCTCCCATGACGTTGGTTGCGGCCGATTTTAATGGCGATGGTTTTTTTGATTTAGCCGTCGTGGACAACTGTGGCACGACCTGCGGATTCGTTTCAATTCTATTGGGAAAGGGGGATGGCACATTCCAGGCGAAGACCGACTATCCTGTCGGTCAGAGTCCGTTCGGCATCGTTGTGCAGGATTTCAACGGAGATGGGAAGTTGGATCTTGCGGTCGCCAATACTTCCAATACGATTTCGATCCTTCTAGGAAATGGGGACGGCACCTTTCAACCTCACAAGGACACAACCTCAGATAATGCACCGGCTGCACTGGCGACCGGCGATTTCGATGGCGACAAGATTCCGGATCTTGTGATATCCCACACGGGAGCGCCATGGGCTCTGACTTTTATGAAGGGCAATGGAGATGGCACCTTTCAGCCTGAACAGCAAATTGGATATTTTTACCATACATACGATACATACAATCTCACCGCGGTCGATCTCAACCGCGACGGCAAGCTGGACCTAACCTTGACGGATATTTCTGACGGCGGTGTCTTGGTTTTTCTCGGAAACGGCGACGGCACTTTCCAACCCCAGGTCAGCTATGCAACAGGAGTGTATCCGTTCGCCTTTGCGGTTCAGGATCTGAATGGCGATGGCAATCTCGATCTTGTTGTTGCCGACCAGGAACAAAACTATCTCACGATCTTGCTCGGCAACGGTGACGGCACCTTCAGCCCGAAAAAGAATCTTCCCCGTGGTCCTGTCCTGATCGAGCAGACATCGGCGATTGCCGCAGTAATTGGAGACTTCAACGGGGATGGCATCCCCGATCTCGCAATTGCGGAAGGCGACGTTGACTATTTGGATGGCGGTATCTCGGTTCTGCTGGGCAAGGGAAAGGGCCTGTTTCAGCCACCCGTTTACACTGATTCAAACGGAGCATGGGGGGGCGTCGTTGCGGCCGACTTCAACAAGGATGGTCACCTGGATGTTGCAGTTCCCAATCGAAACGGCGCGGCCGTGCTGCTGGGAAACGGCGACGGCACCTTTGATGCTCCCCTGCAGGTGGTGATGACCCAAGCGTCGGCTGCGCGAGCCCTCGTCGCGGGCGATTTCAACAATGACGGAAATCAGGATCTGGTGGTGGTTGCGAACGGCTTCCTTGTAAGCCAGCCGATCTATGTCTTGCTGGGCAAGGGGGACGGCACCTTTCAGCCAGCGAAACAATTCTGGAGTTCGACCAGCATTCCACAAGAGATCGCAGCCGCCGATTTCAATCACGATGGAAAGCTGGATCTCGTCGTCAACCTTAATCCCAACGGCATCGCGGTCATGCTTGGAAATGGCGACGGTACTTTCCAGGCCCCCGTCACCTATGCCACAGACGACCTGCCCACCGGCCTTACGGTTGCCGATCTGAACGGCGATGGAATCCCGGATATTGTGGCAACCGGCCAGCAAATCGACGTGTTTCTCGGCAAGGGAGATGGCACGTTTGCCAACGCGGTTACTTACAACGGGGCAATTTCCCGCAAGAGGTCGTTACTGGCGACATCAACGGCGATGGCAAAATCGATATCATAGTGTCCGCGGAAGGCTCCGCTGCCACAGGCGACCTAGAAATCCTCCTTGGTAACGGTGATGGAACATTCCAGCCGCCGCTTGAAATCGCCAGCGGTACTTTCCAACTGATCGCAGCCGGCGACCTAAATCAGGACGGCGTTACAGATATCTTCACGTCCGGCTATCCTAGTGGCGGCGCGATTTTCCTGAGCGGCCCAATTGCCACCCTAAGTGCGTCCTATTTGAGTTTTGGTGCGGTTGGATTGTCCAGCACCAGTCCTGCACAGAGCCTCATGCTTTCCAACAGCGGCAACGGTCCGCTTGAGTTGTCGGGTATTTCCCTCTTACCCCCGTTCGCAGCTACAAACGACTGCGGCAGCTCGGTTGCAATATCATCCTCTTGCACGATTAGTGTCACGTTCACCGCCAACACATTGGGCAATCTCACCGGCAACATTAGCATCGTCGATAACGCTCCTCTGGGCCAGCAATCGATTCCCCTATTCGGTACAGGTGTTGTCGATTTCTCGATTACGCCCACTTCAACTTCATTGACGATGCATCCCGGCGGGCAGGCAACTGATGTGATGACGTTCATCGGCATCGGCGGTCCCTTCGGAAATGCTATTCAACTTACCTGTGCCGTATCCGGCCCAAGTCCGTTGCCAATCTGTTCTATGTCAAGCTCGTCAGTGACGCCCGGGGCGAATTCAGTTACCTCCACGCTTATGGTTACAGCTCCAACCGCAACGGCGATGCAAATGCCGGTTGGAACTCGGCGATTCGCTGGGTTCTTGCTGGCCACTTTTGTCCCATTAATGTTTGGGATGTGTTTCGTCAATCGTCCGCTAGCGAGACTCCGGATGCATCTGCTCCTCTTCAGTCTATTGCTCTTCCTTCTCTTGATGAGCGCATGCGGCGGAAGCAACACCGACCATACAGTCGGGACTGGAAGCACCTATACCGTCACGGTCACCGCCGCATCAGGAGCAATCAACCATACCACCCAGGTGACAGTGATCGTCAACTAGCAATGTCGCAATCAGCGCCACACAACATTAGCGTCATCCCGAGCGAAATATCGCCATTACACTCATCCGCAACACAGAAGCGGTCTAGAAACGGGCTTGTGGGAAGTGATGACCTGATCACGGTTTGTCGGCGAAACAGGAATCGTGCGATCACCGTTTCTCGCGACAGCATTGGTGCTCACCGCATGAGCTTTTCCATCAAGTCCTGCACTTGGCTTCAGATCTTCGGTTATCTCCGCTCGTCGGCCGGCTATCCAGGAGAGGACTTGGCTGACTCCGAACAGGTTGCGTACCGGTGCATCCACGCCCGGGACTGGGACTTCGCTGATCCTGTTGGTCTTGATCTGGCTTGGTCGCCGGTTTCTCATGTCCCCGGCAGGCTCGACGTCCCACCCATCGGTTGTGATTCCTAAGACCCTTACCGCAGCTTTCACACCCCAGACAGCACATACATCGTCATCAATCCAGGGAACTAGGACGCTCTTGTCTACGGTGGCAGACATCCACCGTTCGAATCTTGCCTTGTCGCTCCAGGTTGACTCGATGGCCTCTCCAACCCGCCTGCCGAGCTCCTCAACCTCGAGTTGTTGTCTGTGTTGTTGCTTGAGCTGCATTAACGCAGTACCAATGATCAGACCGTTCGTACAGACAACCCGCAGCCACCCCGCGATCGCCATGAGGCGACGACTCCCGTCGACGGAGTTGAAGACTTCGATGCGGAATCGCATCTCATCTTTATTTCCGACTGTGCCGACGGTGAAATGCTCTTCAGGTGGAAAGATGATAGAGAAGTGCGCCCGCTCTCCGTGGATCGTCCATTCCCCGACCACTCGAACATTCTCAAGATCCAGTTTGCGATTGGCCATGGATTGCTGAATGGTCATCAATATCTGATGGTGATCCAGCAGCCGATAGTTTTTCGACACTACACCCACCGGCACCGGCCTCTCGCCCTGACGGATTGGCAGCCGATAGACCATATCGAGATAGGAGTTGATGCCTAGCTCGCCGCCATTCAGCGAAGCCATCGCAAACGGCTGGCGGCCGAAGTGTGGCAGTGTGCTTAGAACGTCGTCAAAGGATCCCTCAGTGGCGGGGCGAACCGGAAGGCCGAGCCAGTGTCGCTGGCGCTGGCCTAATGCAGTTCCGATTTCCGAAGGCGGTGGTATTGGCGTTGTCAGTGACATTTGGACTGTCCTCATGCTTTGACAAAGACAGAGCAGCAAAAGTCCACGCTAATCTGCTCGTGGTATTTCTGTTCGTGGACCTCTACAAAGCGGGAGGTGCCAGATCAAGCGAAATTCTTTGTCCGGCTAGGGGTGAAAATTTGCAAACTGCGGAAAGCCCGAGGTTTCAGCCAAGAGGACATGATCTCGTTCGGCTTCTCCGCGAGACACTGGCAACAGATTGAAGCCGGAAGGCCGATCACTCTGACCACTCTGCTGAGGATCTGCGAAGTCTTTCGTGTACCCGCAGCTCGCTTGCTGCAGGGCCTCGATAAAGGCATTTACTGACCATGACATCGCTGCAGGTTTTTCAGCTGAGCGTGGGCTGCTCACATTTGTCGTGTCGAGTACCCATCGCTGCGTGAACCCAAGGGGAAAATAGCCGACCCAAAAACTCGCTAGACAATTTTGGGCAAGCCTACAACCGCCCTCTGCGCAGTGCCTTTGCTCACCCCTAGTTCGGCCTGGATTTGCGACCACGAGTTTCCACGAGCGCGAAGAGTGGCAACCCGTGAGGCGTCCACAATAACCCCCGGTCTTCCCAGTCGCCTTCCTTTGGCACGCGCATTCCGTAGACCCGCACGGACCCTCTCCTGGATCAATGCCCGTTCGAACTCAGCCATGGCGCCGATGATCGGCAATTTGAATAGCAACACCGTACCCTCACTGGTTTTGAAGATGAAGCAGGACTGTGCTGACGAGTGGGCTCGGAGGGTGTACGAGATCTACTGCGACGTCTGGCAAACGCAAGGACGAATCAAGTCGGCCGCATTTGTCAGAGCCGTATCTGCAAGAGCAGTACAACCGACATTGCAAACCCGTGCCGGGGCGATCGCAGCCCAGTTTTCTAAGTTCGCGACAGCCACGAATTTTCCTTTCATGCTGCGGGACGCGCATTTGAAGAGTCTTGAACTAAAGATGCTAAGGCTGGAAAGCCGCTGGCGAAGACGGCTTGAGATCGAGGCGAGGGAGCGTGAGCACGCTGAACGGACGAAGAACCTAGCAAATTCAACCTCCTCGCCCGAAAATCAAGATCACTTACGCATCGCGCGCCATCCTGGAAACCAGGACATTCCCGCGGGCAGGGTAACGTCGCAGGCTCGTTTCGTCTCCGATCCTCTTCAGCTCGGCTTTCGGAGTTCGAAGCGACAGTCGGCAAGCTGCTAGTACAGGCACGAAGGGCGTGTCCAGCAAAATATCTCCCGCTAACTGAAATCTCGAAAATTGCTGTTCAGCTCGACAATGAAAACCTCCCAATTCGGGATAACCTGGAACGCGAAGCGGCCCGCGCAATGGCCGAATACAACCGGCGATATCCGACGCGCGCGATCAAGAGTTGGAGAGCTGCACTAAGTCTTCCGCAGTTCCGACGTGCGGTTCGAAAGCGCTTCTCGCGAGCAGAAGAGAAATACCGGAAGGCGCCTCCGTCTATTCTCGCTCCATCCGCGGGAACTCCTCGGACAACTATTTAGCGATCACCGAATCCCCGCTGCATTCCACGTCTTCCCGCCTCTATTTTGTCCGCCGGACAAATTCGGACAATTCTCAGTCTTTACAACCGAACGGAGGGACCCTAGAGTCGTGCTAACCGAACATCACAGTTCATGTTCGGGACCACAGATCAATCGCATGATCACGGACCGGTCAAAACTCGGAATCACGGCGCCGGGCGGGACTCCCCCACTTCTCGCCCAACGCTGTGGTAGGCAGAGTTCTCCGCCGAGGAGCATGAAGCGGATGGGTTCGTGGAGACTGAATTCCACCTGCCCGACACATTCCCCACGCAGGAGTCTGCGATTGAGGCAGGAATTCAGGCTGGGCGGCGGAAGATTAACGCGGGTTTCGAGCGGGGACGTGCGGTCGTTAATGGGTGAGCGGGCACGGAAACAGCGAGCTTGCGTAAAACTGTGCGTAAAGAAAACCTGAAATTTCGGCTGGGAAGTTGGGTTTAGAGTCACCGAGCCAGTTGTGAGATTGGCTCAACCCATTGAAACCAAACAGTGGAGTTGGTTGCGGGGGGTGGATTTGAACCACCGACCTTTGGGTT
>Ga0182014_10003109_pt1 | contig 20297 bp, 15 predicted proteins | sample 612S2DmetaG_FD_120489 | JGI IMG/M metagenome (GOLD analysis project Ga0182014, IMG submission 120489) | Permafrost microbial communities from Stordalen Mire, Sweden - 612S2D metaG | ecosystem: Environmental > Terrestrial > Soil > Wetlands > Permafrost | place: Sweden: Stordalen | collected... | reverse complement strand
GTCACGGATCGCAAGCTGGCCGAACAAGCGCTGGCTGAGAGCGAGGCGCGTTTTCGCAACCTGTTTGAGCAGAATGGCTCGGTCATGGTGCTCGTGGAGCCCGAAAACGGCGTGATCGTGTCTGCCAACCGGGCTGCATCCCGGTTCTACGGCTACCCTCTGGAGCAGTTGGTCGGCATGAACGTCAGCCGGATCAATACCCTGCCGCTGGATGAGGTGGCTCTGGAGCGGCAGCAGGCGCTGCGTGAAGAACGCAACTTCTTTGAATTCCGTCATCGTCTCGCCTCTGGCGAAGAAAGGGATGTCGAGGTTTACTCCACACCCGTCAACGTGGGGGGCAGACTGCATCTGTTTTCCATTGTGCACGACGTCACCGAGAGCAAGCGGGCGGAGGATGCGCTGCGCGATAGCGAAGAGACTCTGCGGGAGTCGCAGAGAATTGCGGGCCTCGGCAGCTATGCCCTGGATATTCAAACAGGGGTCTGGACGAGTTCGGAGGTCATGGATGCGATCTTCGGCATCGGTCCGGCATACGAGCACACGATTGAGGGATGGACGGACCTGGTTCTTCCAGACGAACGCGCCATGATGGCGGCCTATTTTGCCGAGGAAGTAGCCGGCAAGGGCCAGGCCTTCGACAAGGAGTACCGCATCGTCCGGCAGACGGACGGGGCGGAGCGCTGGGTGCATGGCCTGGGACGGTTGGAATTCGATGCCTTGGGACGGCCGGTGAGAATGCATGGCACCATCAAGGACATTACTGAGCGCAAGCAGGCGGAGATGCGGTTGCGCGAGAGCCTGGATTCCCTAAGAGAAGCGCAGGAGGCCGGAGCGCTGGGCAACTTTACTTTGGATTTTTCTACCGGGGTTTCCGCTGGTTCGGCGGTGCTGCGGGAGATCTTTGGTTTCGACGAAAATTATGACCACACCCAGGCCGCGGGGGAGGCCATTGTCCATCCTGACGACCGTGCGATACTCGAAGCCCATTTCATCGGCGAAGTGTTAGGAAAAGGTGAACGATTCAACAAGGATTTTCGCGTCATTCGCCAGACAGACAAGGCGATCCGCTGGGTGCATGGAGTGGGCAAACTCGAACTCGACGCCCATGGAAAGCCCCTGAAGTTGAGTGGCGTTATCAGGGACATCACCGAAAGCAAGCAGGCGGAGTTGCGGTTGCGCGAGAGCGAAGAGCGCTACCGCGCGACCTTCGAGCAGGCCGCGGTGGGGATCCTCCATGTGTCGTTTGAGGAGCGCATCCTTCGCTGCAATGCCCGCTTCGCCGAGATTCTCGGCTACACAACGGAGGAGCTATGCGGCCTGACCATCCATCGGTTTACTGCACCCGAGGATTTAGCCGTCAGCGTCGAGGTGATGGGACGGCTACGAAATGGCATAACAGCCACTGAGAGTCTGGAAAAGCGCTACATCCGCAAGGACGGCTCCTTGACCTGGGTCAAGATGACGATCTCGACACAGCGGGACATCGAGGGACGTGCTCTTCATTTCATCGGCGTGGCAGAAGACATCAATATCCGCAAAGCCGCTGAGGAACGGCTGGCCGCGGCTTCGGAAGCGCTGAGCGAAAGCGAGGCGCGCTACCGGGCGACCTTCGAGCAGGCAGCGGTAGGGATCGTTCATACGACCTTCGACGGGCGTATCCTCCTTTGCAACATACATTTCGCCGAGATTCTCGGATACCGCGCCGAGGAAGTTCCCGGCATGACCATCTGGCAGTTCACGCTGCCGGAGGATCACGCCGGAAGCCGACTGACGTTTGAAAGGATCGGAAGCGGGGCCGTCGACCCTGTCATCGCAGAGAAGCGTTATATCCGCAAGGAGGGCAGCCTCACCTGGGTGAAGTTGACGGTCTCGGCGCAACGCGATGCGGAGGGACGCCCGGTGCACTGCATCGCCGTGGTGGAAGACATCAACGACCGCAAGATCGCGGAGGAGCGCCTTGCCAAGACGCAGGAAGCGTTGCGGAAGAGCGAAGAACGTCACCGCATCGCCTTCCAGACCAGCGCCAATGCCGTCAGCATCGTGCGCCTGGACGATGGGAGGTATCTCGACGTCAATGAGGCCTTCCTCAGCGCCACGGGCTTCGAACGCGAAGAGGTCATTGGTCGAACCGCGCGGGAACTCAACATTTTTGCCTGCCCTGGCGATTTGCTGAGGGTGGCCGTGGCACTGCGCGGTACTTCGATCATCCGCGATGAATTCCAATTCCGGACGAAGAGCGGAGCGATCATTTGGGGCCTGATGTCGGCATCCCCGTTTGAGCACGACGGCGTTTCCTGCGCCCTCAGTGTCATACAAGACATCTCCCAGGCCAAAGCGGCGGCGGAGCGCCTGGGCGCAGCCCAGGAAGCGCTGCGGGTAAGCGAAGATCGCTACCGCACTGTCTTCCACACCAGTCCCGACTCTGTACTGATCACCCGGATGAGCGATGAGGTTATTCTCGACGCCAATCAGTCATTCCTTGATTCGGCCGGCTTCGAACACGATGAAGTCATCGGGCGCACAACCAAAGAGCTGAGAATCTGGGTGAGCGAATCCGATAGGAGGATATTCCTCGATCAGTTGCAGAGGCAAGGCAATTGCCGGGAAGTTGAAGTCCTCTCCAGGAGAAAGAACGGGGAGATCTTTTGGATGCGATTGTCCGCGTCCTTGATCGAGATATGGGGAGAGCAGTGCCTGATTGCATTCGCAAAAGAAATCACTGAGGTCAAGGCGGCGCAAGAGCGGATGGCCGAAGCCCGGGAAGCGCTGCGAGTGAGCGAGAAACGCTATCGAATCGCATTCGAGACCAGCCTGGATGCCATCAATATCAGCCGCTTGCAGGATGGGAGGTTTATCGACTGCAACAAAGCATTCCTCGACATGACGGGATACCGGCGCGAAGAGGTGATCGGCTGGACGGGGCTCGAACTGGACATATGGGTAAACGATCGAGATCGCCAGAGATTGTTTGAAGAACTGCAACAGAGATCAAGTTGCAAGGATTTGCAGGCTCAGTTCAGAAAGAAGAACGGGGAGGTCGGCCTGGGGCTGTTGTCGGCATCGGTGATGGATATCGATGGCGTTCCCTGCATGCTCTGCATGACACGGGATATCTCCGCCGCCAGGGCTGCCGAAGAGCGCCTTGCTACGTCCCAGGAGGCGCTGCGGGTAAGCGAAGAGCGCTACCGCACCGCATTCGAAACCAGTCTGGATAGCATCACGATCAACCGTCTGAGCGACGGAATGTACATCGAGTGCAACAAGGCATTCCTCGATACCACGGGATACGAACGCGAGGAAGTCATTGGGAAGACCTCGCTGGAACTGGGCATCTGGGCGGACCATCGCAACCGGCACAGAGTGGTTGAAATACTCCTCCAGAACTCAAGTTGCCGTGATTTGGAGGTGCAGTTCAAGAAGAAGAGCGGAGAGGTTTTCTGGGTTTTGGTTTCGGCATCGCTGATTGAGCTTGACGGCCATGCCTGCCTGCTTTCGATGATCCGGGATATCTCCGGCGCCAAGGCCGCAGAGGACCGGATCAAGAATCTCTCTTTCTACGACTCGTTGACCGGGCTGCCTAACCGCCGGCTTCTGCTGGAGCGGCTACGGGAGACCCAGGTGCTGAGCATCTCCACTCAGCGGTTGCAGGCGCTCCTGCTGGTGAATATAGACAACTTCAAGATGCTGAACGAAACCCTGGGCCACCAGGCCGGCGACTATCTGCTTCAGGAGGCCGGCCGGCGTATTGTCTTGTGCATCGGAGCCGCCGGAACCGTGGCAAAACTTGAGGGAGATGAGTTTGTGGTCACGCTGGACGACCTAGGCGTGACTAGCAAAGAGGCTGTAGCGCAGACGAAGGTGGCCGGCAAGAATATCCTCGCCGCCGTAAGCAGGCCTTACAAGTTGGCGGGCCGCGAGTTTCGCAGCACTGCAAGCATTGGGATCACCGTCTTCGGCGATAGTCCGGAGACAGCGGAGGAGATCCTGCAAAAGGCAGATATTGCCCTGGATCGGGCAAAGTCGACAGGCCGCAATACAATGCACCTTTTTATCCCCGAGATGCAGGCTGCCGTAAATGCCCGCGCCGCACTTGAAGAGGACCTCCATCAGACGATCAAGGACAACGAGTTTTTGCTTTGCTATCAACCTCAGGTGGATCGCGGCAAGTTAATCGGCGCTGAGGCCCTGATTCGATGGAATCATCCCAGGCGCGGACTATTGGTACCTGACGAGTTCATTCCGCTGGCCGAGGAGACCGGGTTGATCCTTCCCATGGGCGATTGGGTTCTGGAGACTGCCTGCACTCAGATTGCGGCATGGGCTAACCGGGCATCAGCTGCCCATATCGTAGTTGCTGTCAACATCAGCGCACGCCAGTTCCGCCAGCCGGACTTTGTTCAACGGGTGATGCACACCTTGGATCGCACGGGAGCCAATCCGCGGAACTTGGAGCTGGAACTCACTGAGAGCATGCTGGTAGAGAACATCGAGGACGTCATCGCCAAAATGCTGGAGCTAAAGGCGCATGGTTTGAGATTCTCGCTGGACGATTTTGGCACCGGCTATTCCTCGCTGGCCTACTTGAGGCGCCTGCCTCTGGACCTGCTGAAGATCGACCGCTCCTTCGTCCGCGACATTCTGGTTGACGCCAGCAGCGGCGCCATTGCGCAAACCATTCTCTCCCTGAGCAAGGCGATGGGTTTGCCGGTGATCGCCGAAGGAGTTGAAACCGAGGAGCAGAGGGATTTCCTCATCAATCTCGGCTGCCATTCATTCCAGGGCTACCTGTTCAGCCGTCCGCTGCCGATTGAGGATTTCGAGCGCCTGTGGCTGGATCGCAACGGCTACGCTATCCCTATTCTCCCTTGAATGTGCATCCGCGCGGTCGCCACCAACACCACGCTCCAGCCTTTCGCCCCCTGATCCTGGTCCTCTGTCGCACCTCAGTCCATCGACATGCTCAACTGGTGGCGGACATCCGCGCCGCGAATCCAGAAGATCACATCGGTTGCGATATTCGAGGCATGATCGGCGATCCGCTCCAGGTGCTTAGCGACAAGGATGGCGCTCATCGCCTGCCGGGTAAATTGCGGCTTCTCTTCGATGAGCCTGAGCAGATCTTCCTGGGCGCGGCGGTTCATGCGGTCGATCTCATCGTCCATCTCTCGCACCGAGTCGGCCAGGCGGGCGTCGCCGTCGAGCAGCGCCTGCACCGCCGAGCGGATCATGCGGCCGGCAAACTCGCCCATGGCGGCAAAATCCACCGGCAGATCGACCTCCTCGACCTTGAGGATCTCCTTGGTGCGGCGGGCGACGCCCATCGACTGGTCACCGATCCGCTCCAGGTCGCCGTTGATCTTGATCACCGCCAGGATGAAGCGCAGGTCGATGGCCATGGGCTGCTCTTTGGCCAGCAGTTCATAGGCCATTTCGTCCAGCTCCTGCTGGGCGGCATCTATGGCGGACTCGTTCTGCTTGACGTACTGGCAGAGGCCCTTGTCGCGCTGCAGGAAAGCATCGACCGCGGATTCTACCGCCTGCTGCGCGAGGGCAGCCATGGCAAGCAGCTTGTCCTTGAGTTCGGCGAGTTGAAGCTGAAAATGAATGCGCGGCAAGGCGGTTTCTTCCTCATCAACGATTGTGCACCATGGAATGTTACCGTAGTGCGAATTCCGGGCTACGCACCAAAACAGTCACGCCCCGCGGCCAAATTGTCCCGCTTTGGATTGGATGCGCCACGGGCCAAATGGATGTTCTAGGCTAACGGTATGGACGCCGCCAGCTCATCTCGCAATCCCATGCTCACCTTCTACCCTGCCGATTGCACAATCAACCAGATTTACAAGTTGCTGACCGGCATCGTCGTCCCGCGGCCGGTGGCACTCGTTTCCACAGTGGACCGCAACGGCGTGGCCAACCTGGCGCCCTTCAGCGCCTTCTGCCAGGCGGGCGCCAATCCGCCGGCGGTGGTCTTTTGTCCCGCGCTTCGCGATCCCGCCGGAAGAGCGGCGGATCCACGGGCCGATTTCCGCAAGGATACGCTGCGCAATGTCGAGGAGACAGGCGAGTTCGTGGTGAATACGGTCAGCGAGGCCATCGCCGCGGCCGCCAATGCCTCGGCAGCCGAGGTTCCGCCGGGAGTGAATGAGTTTGAACTGGCCGGGCTTACGCCGCTGGCCAGCGAAGCCGTGCGACCGCCGCGCGTGGCTGAGTCGACGGCGCAGATGGAGTGCAAGCTGCTCCAGGTGGTTTACATCGGCCGGGCGCCGGGGGCAGGCGTCATCGTGGTGGGCGAGGTGGTTCGCTTTCACGTGCGCGAGGATCTGGTCGAGAATTATCGCATCGACCCGGCCGGTCTGGACGCCGTAGGCCGTATGGCCGGCAATACCTGGGTCCGCACCCGCGACCGCATAGAGCTGATCCGGCCCAAGTAGATGCTTCCCTTATGTAGCGAGACAAGCGGCCTTCACTTCGCCGTTCACCCAGGCTGTTTCTCCCGATAGGTTGTGCAGCGCCTTTATGTACGCGGAAGCATCTATCCATTGAGAAAGCCGTCCCAGGAATCCCGTTCTTCCTGCGCCGTCTTTTCTGGAACGAAGACTTCGCTGGCTTTATGCCACTGGCCGGAATCCCCAGGGCCGCTGTCGCTATAGGCGACCTTGTAGGCTCCGGGCCCGTTGTCTCCTTTGGCGCGGGCGAGAATGACGGCTTCGAAGGTGATTGCGTTTTCTGTGATTACAACGACCTTTTGGCCTATATCGAACATCTCTCATCCCTCCGCTTGACTGCTCCTATGAAGTCTATCCCTTTTCCGCTCGGCTGGGCGGGGATTCGGCCCGTAAGCGCTAAGATAAGCAAGATTGTTTCGAGTAGCAGGTCACTCAGTCAGACAACTCCCTAAACTGGGAAATCAACGCGATGGAAACTTCAGGGCAGGGATCTAAAGACAACGCGTGACGTGGCGATGACGCACCCGCTGAAACTGAATGCATACTCAAAAGCCCAGCTTTCAGTTTGGCGGCTGATTGCACGAAACCACGTATTCTTCTCAGGCCAATGCTTCGAAGGCGGCCACAAACACATCTTCCGTTATCAGCTCCGGTGTCTGGAAGTAGGTGAACAGCAAGCCCGTCGTGACAGCATCCAACACGCGCACAAACTGGTTTGCCGGCATCGGGAGACTCTCCGCCAGTATCACCTTGCCCAGCTCCTTTTCGATCCAGCTATAGATGGCAGCATTCTTCTCCACAAGTTTTACCTGCATTGACGCGTGGGTAAGCGTGTAGAGCTGAAATGCTGTTGCTATGGCTGCGTACTTCCGGCGTTCCTTTGCCACCCCGGCCACCGTCTTTCCCACAATGCGCATCTGTTCCTTCAAGCTGGCCCCGGCCTTCAGCGGAGGAATGATCGGCTTCCAACGCGTCTCAATGAGAGCCAGGAACAACTCCTCCTTATTTTTGAAGTTGCCGTAAACCGCCCCGCGGGTCATACCTGCCAGCGCTGCAATTTCTTCCAGCGAGGCGCGATCGAAGCCCTTCTCTGCAATCACTTCCGCAGCCGCCTCAATCAGCCGCTTCCTGGTGTGCGCGCGCTTTCCGCCTTCAGGCGGTTGCTCCGGTTTATCAACTCTTCCGATCATTATCCGCCTCCATAAAATACACGATTGTATTTTATACGAATTTGTATTGTTCTAGCGCCATGTTGACTGTTTGGCAACTCCGAATTGTCTTTGCGCTCCTGCTTTTGCTGCTATTGCTGGCCATTGGTTACGTCTATGAATGGACTGGCGAGCGACGAGATGCCCGCTTGAACCCCGCCCCTGGACGGCTCATCCCCGTGGAGGGCCCCAGGCTTCATCTTCTCTGCAAGGGGAGTGCCGGCCCGGTTGTAGTTATCGAACAGGGAGCGGGCGAACTTTCGAAATTCTGGTGGCCCGTGCAGGATGAGATTGCGAAGTTTGCCCAGGTGTGCACCTACGACCGCGCCGGTTATGGGTGGAGTGAGCCGGGGCCGCTCGGGAAGTGTGTCGAAGACCGCACTCGGGAACTGCACACACTGCTATCTGATGCTGGAGTCCAGGGACCGTTCATCCTCGTGGCCCACTCCTACGGCGGGCTCATCGTTCGAGCCTACGCCCACGAGTTCCCTGGCCAGGTCGCAGGTCTTGTCCTGGTAGACACCCCTGACGAGTCTTCGATCTTTCAACGTGAGGTGCTCGCTTTCTACTCAAAGGCGAGGGCGATGAACCGGGTGGTCGGGTTTGTCGCCCGATTTGGAGTGCTGCGTCTTCTCCGCCATTGGGTTCCTCTCGACCGCTTTGGGCTTTGGCTCACAAGACCGTCGGAATATGCGGCAATCTGTGACGACCTTCTTTCATTGGAGCGTGTCCCTGCGCCGATGAGAGCTTCGAAGAGCGCGGGAAGCCTTGGGTCTCTGCCCCTCACGGTAATCACTCACGGAAAACCCTTTCCAGGGCCCTTTGCGGTGCTGGAGAAGAACTGGCACGAAGGCCAGGAGCGACTGGCTGCTCTCTCGACCAATAGCGTCCTGACGGTGGCGAAAGATAGCAATCACATGATTCAGCAGGATGAACCCGCGCTGGTTGTGGACGCTATACGGCGGATGCATGCCGCTGTAGAAAAAGGTGCTTCATCGAACTGATCCCTGACTAATCCTGCTTGACGGGCTGGAGATCAGCCCGTCCTCGTTGGAATGCGTAGCCGAAAGCCGGAATTGGGCATGTACGCCTTTGGCAAGCGTATTGACACGAAAAGCGACAAGCGCGGCCAGTCCTTCGAGCCTTCGTCGAATGTGCTGCGCAACCCGGATCGGTAATCTCGACGCGGCGATTCTTCGCCCTGCCCATATCGGTGCCGTTGTCGGCCACGGGTCTGATCTTTCCTAGCCCTTGGCCGAGAGGCGCGCCAACTTGAGATGTGGGCCGCCAGCCATACTACTGCTTCACCAGCTCCACTCGCCGGTTCAGCGACCGCCCATCTTCCGTATCGTTCGTCGACACTGGCGCGTACGGCCCATCCCCATACGGCGCCAGCCGGTCTGCCGCCACGCCATATTGGCTCGTCAACGCCTGCACCACCGCCGCCGACCGCCGCTTTGACAGATCCATGTTTGACGCCAGCCCGCCCACATTGTCCGTGTGCCCCACCACGTACACCTTCATCTTCGGGTCCTGCTTCAGCATCTTTGAAATCTGATCCAGCGCCGCCTTCGACTCCGGTTTCAAATCCGCCTTTGCCGTGTCGAACAAAATCCCGTTCACCACCATGTGCCCGTTCGCCGCCAGCCCCGAATCCAGTGCCGCCGCATCCGCCACCACCTCCTGCTTCAGTTGCGTCTGCGTCAAAATTATCTCTGAATACGTAAGGCCCCAGTCGACATTGACCAGCACATACGTCTTTCCCATGTGCGCCGTGAAAACTCCCCCAGCCCCCGAGTCGTAGTCGAAGCTGTATCCCGCGGTGCGCAATGCCGTGTTGAGGTTCCGGACCACTTGGGGTTTGCTTGCCGTCCTCGGAAACTGGTAGACGATTGTCTCGAGCGCCCCTTCCAGTTGCAGCTTGGGCTTGCCCTCGATCGGAAAGGCGTATGCGTCGTCGTCTTTCTTCGAGCACGAAGCGATGTAACTTCCCGGGAATCGCGTCAGGATCGGTGAATCCTTGCAGCCAGCCGCGTCATTTTGCGCCCAACCGCCAACCGTGCATACCATTTCCACTGCCACTGCCAACACCAATAAAGCTCTCTTCATGACTTCCTCCAATGGTTTGTATTCGCTTCGGCTCAAGAAAAGGAACAAGCTACCCCGTCCTTCTGGTAATGAACAAATAACTCGATTCCTCCAGCAGACCACCCTGCACCGCGGTCCACCCGCTGGCGACGAAGGCCGGCTTGACAATGGCCCAGACTGCATTCGACGTCATGGCGCCGGTAACGATGACGGGGAATTGCCAATGCTTTCCACGCACCACTTTGCCAACCCTGCCCATTCCTGGATTTCCGGGCGGGATCTGGGTTTCGGTCCAAGGCTCATAGGTGATGCGGTATGGCTTGCCTAACTTGTTAAGGAAGCTGAGCTCGGCTGGGATAGGCTGCTCCTGCGCCAGGAGCGGAAAAGCGGTGAAAGCAAACAAAGCGGTAACGACCGCGAAACGTAAATCGTACGTAACCGCTACAAGGAGTAAAAGTGCAAGTTGGCGCATGTACACCTCGGAGTTCTTGAAGGGTAACACACCATCTCTATTCGTGTTTTGTTGTAGTTGCGCAAGAATCGATTCGTAACGGCGAGTGTTTTGGAATCTATCAGATGAACTCAGAGAGATGGATGGCCCGCGCAACACTCTTCGCCGTTGCGGAGCTTCAAGCGCAGCGCTAGCGGCGAGCTGACGCCCGGAAGGCGCAGCGACCTCCTCAACTCACCGCTTTCTTCACGAGCGCAGCGATCTTTTTCTCGTCGTCAGCGGTCAACTCCTTCAGCGCGAAGGCGGCCGGCCACATGGTTCCCTCGTCGAGCTTCGCCTTGTCGCTGAAGCCAAGCGTCGCGTATCTCGCCTTGAACTTGTGCGCGCTTTGGAAGAAGCAGACGACATCGCCGTCCTTGGCATACGCGGGCATCCCGTACCAGGTTCTCGGCGAGAGGGTCGGCGCGACGGCTTTGATGACGTCATACAGCCGCGCGGCCATGGCGCGATCATGTTCCGGCATCTCGGCAATCTTTGCAAGCAGGTCAGCTTCCCCGTCCGCCTTTTTCGCGCTCGGGCCCCGGCTTGCTTCCGCCTTCAGCTCCCGGGCGCGGTCCTTCATCGCGGCGCGTTCCTCGTCCGTGAATCCCGTGACCGCCTTACTTGTCACAGTGGCGCTTTTGGCGAACTTCTGTGTTTCCTTCTTCGGACTCATAGAACCTCCTTCTATGCAACTTCGACGCCAAGCAAGCTAACAATAACTTAGTTTATTTATATCGCGGCAATTTTGGCTTTGCACGGTCGCCTGAGAGACTGATGAAGCAGCTCTCAGAGAATCCCTCAGTCAGCCCCGTGTGAAGCTCTCGACCTCTACGCCAAGTCATTCAACCGCAGCTACCATCAACTGCACGCCAATGCGCCCTTCCTTTGCGAGTCGCGTCAACATTGCCGGTGAAATATCATCGCCGATCTCGTGCGCGACCTCGATCCACGTTTTATTGCATCAGCGCCGCTTTATATCGAGTGCTTGATAAAGACGCCTGGTATTGAATCGTTGACCGGCTGCAAGCCTCGCAGCCTCCGAGGCTGTTTGGGTAACTAAAAAGCCTTCGGACCCGCGAATAAAGCTCTTCGGCGAGTAACCCAGCCATCTCACCATTGCAAGCATTCCATCCGTCTCCATGGGTCCTGGACTTTTGGTCGCGACGATGGTGGAAGCGGCCACACCAATCTCCCGGGAGATTTGTTGCCATGAGATTCCGCGTGCGCAGCGTTGAGCGTCCAGCGCTGCATATAGAGCGGGGCGGTCAAATCGATGTTGTGCGGATAGGCCCATTTCGATGCTTATAGTAGCAAAATTTTCAAGAATGGACTTTAGTAACTCTGCGCATTCAGCGGCCTGAAGGCCTATTCTCCCTTCCTATCGAATTGTCCCATGTTTCGTGGTCGATTCGTAGCTCGTTCGGCAAGCGGCATTCCCTCAAGGGCCAAAGCCCACGCTTCTTTTCGTCGCAACTGCGGAACGACTGAAGAGGCTGCGGAAAAGCTCCTTCGGTGGGGTAATTTGGCCACTTTGAAAGGGCGTGGCTTCAGCCACGCCACCGACTGGGTAAACGGGGTCTTGGGCTTTACAGGCTGCGGAAAAAGGCTTGTATTTGACCGAGATGCCGGAAAAGGGTACCTCAGGGGCTGCAGCCCGTAGTGATTCTAAGGCACTTACGGCACGACAGAAGTCGTGCCCTGACGCTTCTGCCGGCGCGAGTGGAGTTTTTCCGCAGCCTGTTTAGCCCCCCGGGGAATTTGTTTTCAATAGCTTGCATTCCCTCGGCGGCTAAAGCCGGTTACACATTTGGCCCCTTGCGGCACGGCTAAAGCCGTGCCCTTTCAAAGAAGTGAGTTTTTCCGCTGCCTGTGAAGTCATGCCCTTGTTACAAAATCTTTGAGCCGGTCTCTGCGTTTCCAGTGAGACCTCTGCACGGAGAATTCAAGTGCGATCGCCCTGTTACGGCTTGGGCTGGTGGGCGTAGAAGTCGATTTCCTTCTGGATTCGCTCGCGGAGGGATTTGATTACGGCCGGATCGCTGCGCGGCTCGGACTGGATCGCGATGTCGTAGATGCTCCACTGGCCGTGCTCGGGGACAAGCGTGATCTTGATGGTGCGCGAATCGTCCTTGGGGCGCTTGGCGGGCGCGTAGATGGCGAAGGTGACCACGGCCTGCGCGCGCTGCGGTGTCTCCATCGTCACGTCCATCTTGAGTACCCTGAATCCGTCCCACTCCTGGCAGTCGCAGACGGGATCGCCGTCGAGGGCCTCGGGAATATCCGTGCCGGCGGCCTTGACGTCCGCGTTGACGAGGGCCACGAGCGAGGAGTGGAAGTATCCGCTCTTGAAATCAGTCCCTTTGCCGCCCTTGCCGTAGTGCCCAAAAATTGTGGTAAGAAGAACCTTGGCCGAGGCCTCATCCTGCGCGGTTGAGGGGATGGCAGGCAGAGAGACGGCGGCAAGAGACGCAATTGCGAAGAGCAGCTTGGCGCGCATTCGCGGGCTCCTTCGGGCTGATTGAGAGATCGGAGCGATTATACGCGGCGGAGGGGGCTCATCCTCGCGTGCGATCCCAGGTCTCCAGATCGGGATCTGGAGCACCCAGCAGCTTGTTTGAATGCTTTAGCGGTCCAATATCGCAGACTCCCACCCTCATTGGTGGGAGGATCAGGTTCGGGCACCCGAGCCGGCTGCGTCACGAAAAAAAGTTGCCGCGACACCTTGACGGTCAACACTACTTTGTTGTAGATAATCTAGGTATGGGAAAACCAAACGATCTGGTACAGGGAACGCTCGATCTGCTCATCCTGAGGACTCTTTCGCCCCAGCCAATGCACGGCTGGGCGATCGCCAAGCGCATTCAACTGCTTTCAAGCGAGGTGTTGCAGGTGCAGCAGGGCTCGCTTTACCCCGCGCTCCACCGGCTGGAGCAGCAGGGATGGATCGAGGCCAAATGGGCAGAGAGCGAGACCGGCCGCCAGGCCAAGTTCTACTCGCTCACTGCTGCCGGCCGCGGGCAGTTGGAGAAGGAGACAGCCAATTGGAAACGGCTCTCTTCAGCCATCAACCTGATCGTGGCCGAGGCCTGAGGAAACTCTGCCTCCGGGGCTAAAGCCCTGGCGATTTTTTGGGGAATTCACGCACGGGCTGAAGCCCGTACCCTTCAACAGAAGGAGCGAAACATGCGCTGGCTGATGCAATTGCGAATGCGGATCCAAATACTCTTCAGACGCGGCCAAGCCGGAGCGCGCCTCGACGAGGAACTGCGCTTCCACCTTGAGCAGCAGATCGCCGAGAACATTGCCGCCGGAATGAGCGCGGAGGAGGCTCGATATGCGGCGCTGCGCAGTTTCGGCAATCCCGCATTGCTGCGCGAGCAGGCGCGCGCCACCTGGAGTTGGACCTGGCTGGAATTGCTTTGGCGCGACGTATGTTATGGCATGCGATCGCTCAAACGATCGCCCGGCTTTTCATCCATTGCGATTCTGGTGATGGCGCTGGGCATCGGCGCAAATGTGGCGATGTTTACAGTGGTGCGCAGCGTACTGCTCAAGCCGCTGCCTTTTCAAGAACCGGATCGGCTGGTCCGGGTCTTTGAACACACCAACGAGGAGTTCTCGTTCAACATCGTTGCCGGTGGAGTGTATGACGAGTGGAGGAAGCAAAGCCACAGCTTCTCGGATCTGGCGCTGCTCGGCGAGGCGCAGTTCAATCTGACCGGCGATGGGGGCCAGCTCCCAGAGATCGTTCATGGAACGGATTGCACCTGGAATCTCTTCTCAACGCTGGGAGTCAAGCCCGCGCTGGGCCGTGACTTCACCGCCGCAGACGATCAACGCTCCGCCAATGGAACCGTCGTGCTGAGCTGGGGGTTGTGGAAGCGGCGCTTCGGGGGCGATCCGGCCATTCTGAACCAGACGATCCACCTGAATACGCTCAACTACACCGTCATCGGCGTCATGCCACCCTGGTTTGTCTATCCCGACGCCGCCACGCAACTTTGGACTCCGGTCTACCATGACAAGCCGGCTCAAACGATGAGTTCCTTGCAGGATCATGAGTTTCCGGTGATTGGACGCTTGAATCCCGGAGTCACTGCCGCGCAGGGAAGCGCGGAGTTGACGGTCCTGGTGCGCAGGCTGCACGATCAGCATCGCAACCTGGCCCTGATCAGCACCGCGGCGGCGGTCAGTCCGCTCTTTGAAGATATCGTAGGCGGCGTAAGAAAGCCGCTCTACGTGCTGCTGGCCGCCACCGGCTGCGTGCTGCTGATCGCCTGTCTGAACCTGGCCAATCTGCTGGTTGCGCGGGCAGCGGCGCGGCGCAAGGAGTTGGCCATCCGCGCCGCGCTCGGCGTTGGCCGGCTACGCCTGCTGCGCGAGCGGCTGATGGAGAGCTTTTTGCTCTCGGCGGCGGGCGGAACGCTGGGTTTGCTCCTCGCCTATGGGGCGGTCCAATGGCTGGTGCACACGCGCCAGGATATGAGCCGCGTTGAGGCGATTCACATCGATGGCGTTGTGGCTCTTTTTACCGTGGGACTCGTTGTGCTGTGCGCTTTGTTTACCGGCCTGATCGCTTCGGGGACGGGAAGAGACAAAGAGCTTCTTGCCTCGCTGCAGGATTCGGCGCGCGGCTCACGCGGCGGGCAGGCGCACACCGGGCTGCGCCGTTCGCTGCTGGCCGTGGAGGTCGGCTTGACCGTGGTGCTGCTGATCGCGGCCGGGTTGCTGCTCAAGAGCTATGCGCGTCTCCGCTCCTCCGATATGGGCTGCGACACAGAGAATGTGCTCACCATGCGACTCGACCTCTTTGGCAGGCGCTACGGTAAACCGGCTCAATTGGTCAACTTCTACACCACTCTGCTGGAGCAGGTTCGCGCGGTGCCGGGAGTCGAGGCCGCCGGCTTTGTTCAGGCCGTTCCGGGGCAGGGCTACTGGGGTGACAATGGCTTCACCATTGCCGAACATCCGCCTTTGCCTCAGGCTCAGGCTCAATATGCCATCTTCCGCTATGCCGATCCGGGTTACTTTGCCGCCATGCGGATTCCGATCTTGAGGGGCCGCAGCTTTCAGCCGGACCTGAAGCTCGACCAGGCCCGCGAAGTGGTCGTGAGCAAGGCGTTTGCCGATACATACTTTCCCGGCGAAAACCCGCTGGGAAAGCACCTTCGCAGCGGCGTGACGGATGTCTATACCATTGTGGGTGTGGTGGGCGACACTCGCTATGCAGTATCTGAAGACCCCAGGCCGATGCAGTATTACCCGCTGTTTGAGGGCGCGGGAGTGGAGAACAACGGTACCCTGGTTATCCGCTCCAGTCATGATGTGGAGCAATTGGCTCTCCCGGTGCAGCGCATTGTCCAGGAACTGGACCACGACCTGCCCGTCTCCGATGTGCTGACGATGGATCAATTGCTCGGTAAGTCCACGCTCGACACCAGCTTCGACGCGACTCTGCTCACAGCCTTTGCGGCGCTCTCGCTGCTGCTTGCCGGCGTGGGGCTGTTTGGCGTGCTTTCCTATATCGTGGCCCAGCGGACCAGCGAGATCGGCATTCGCATGGCGTTGGGCGCGCAGCGGGAGCAGGTGCTGTGGCAGGTACTGCTGGAAGGTTTGCGGCCGGCGCTTTTCGGGCTTGCATTTGGTCTTGCAGCCAGCGTGGGCGCGGCTCGGCTGATCCGGTCAATGCTTTACGGAACGCGGCCGCTCGATCCGGCCGTCTTTGCAGCGGTTGCCGTAGCATTGCTGCTTGTGGCTGGGCTGGCGTGCATGGTTCCGGCATGGCAGGCCTCGCGGCTCGATCCCATGCGGGCGCTCAGAACGGAATAGGCGCGGAAGAGAAGCCTTCCGCGCCTATTCGATGCTTGCTTTCAGTTTGTTCAGGACCTTATTGCGTGACCGGTGGCGCGGGCGGAGCCTTGGGCGCCTTCAGATGAGGCGCATTGGGCGCCGCGGGAGCCTTGGGCGCGGCTTCAATGGTTGGCGCCGGGGGCGTGGCAGGGAAGGCAGAGCCTTTCTTGATGCGCAGATCGCCGTTGTCGGTGCTGAGCACGATTCTCTGTCCTCCGGAGCCGATCTGGAAGGTGACAGCCTTGTTCTCGCCATCGCCAAGACTGGGCATCGAATAGTCGGAAACGATGTCGCCGTTGCGCGTCCGCGCGCTTACTGAAGCGGATGCGTTGGGCGGCAGAGTTAATTCAACGTCGCCTTTGTCGTTCTTTGCCTCCACAGCGTAGTTCCCTGCCGGCTCGACGGCGATGCGGCCGTCGCGGTCTTCCACGTAGCTGTCTCCATAAATCTGGCTCAGATCCACGTCCTTGGCGTGGGTCTGCACGCGGACCTGCCCCTTGGCCTCGTTGACGCGCAGATCGTCGGAGTTGAGGGTCAGGTCACCGGGCAGCTCAGCCACCTGTAGGTCGGTTACGGAGGTGTGAAGGTGCAAAGCCCCGGCGATGTTCTCCAGATGCACATCGCCCTGGATCTCGCCGTTCTGGCTGACCTTGCCCTTGATCTCGGAGAGGGTGAAGTCGTTCACATCGCCGTCGATGGTGAGATCGCCATCCACCTGATGTGCTGAAAAGTCGTGCTTGCCGCTGGAGAGGTGCGCCTGGACCGAGCCGGCGATGGCGCTCAGGTGCACGTCTCCGTGGCCGGCGCTGACGCCGATGCCCGCGCCCAGGCCGCCGGCAACCACGTCGCCCTTGCTATCCTCGACCGTCACCCTAGCGCTTTTGGGAACGGTCACGGTGAAGTTGACGCGTCCATTCGCGTTGCTTTCGGACTTGACCAACACCGCGCCGCCGCTTACGGTCACGTGGGCCGCCTCGGCGTCGAAGATCTTCTTGGCGTCCGCATCGGAGTTGGCGAATGCCACTTCGTGTGCCTGCACCTCCACAATGGATGTATCTCCGGCGGTAACGCTCACGTCTCCGCGGGGATTCTGAATATCGACGGCGGAGTTGGCCGGAATCTGCGCAGACAGCACCTGTTGTTCGCTGTCGTGCTCGGGCAGGCCGAAGACATTGAAGAAGTTGTCGTCGAATCCATTGTTATTGTGATCGTTCCACTGTTGAAACCACGGCTGCGCATGATTCCATCCGGTGGCGAAGAAGCCCAGGATTGCCAGCAGGATGATGATTCCGATAAAGCCGCCGCTGCGCCTAACCGGAGTCTTGCGTTGAAGATCGATGGCCCACTCGCCCAACAGGGCCAGGCCGGCCACAATCAGCAGCAGCGGCCACCAGTGCCCATACCAGGCCCAGAAGTCGCCTGCCCCGATCCTTCCGGCTATCACCAGCAGAGCCACTATGCCGATGGCGATCAGAAGCACGGGGCCAACCACAGAGGGAACGCGCGGGCCGTAAGCGCCGATATAGCTGGCCTTGGCCGCGTCGCGCTGAGCCTTCCAGGCATCGCGCTGTGCCTTCCAGGCGGCCCGCTGCTGTTCGCGGTAGATCCGCCACTGGGTCTTTGAATCGTAAGGGGTATATGGGGGCGGCGCGCCGCCGCCCGGGGGCGGAGTTGGAGGAACGCTGCTCATTGTTGGCCTCCGTTCGAGTACTTCTCGAAGTCTTGCAATTCGTTGGGGTCCGCGGTCTCACCCTCCGGCGCCGGTTCTTGCACTGTGCCGGCAGGCGGCTGAGCTTCGACCGTGCCAGAGATAGGAGCGCCGGGATTGGGTTGGCCGCCCGGATACGGATTGGAATACGGCGCGCCGGGATTCGGCACAGGCGGATAGCCCCCTTCCGCGGCCAGCGTCGCGCGTTCGGCGAGCATGAATACCCCGAGCACAATCAGCAGCAACGGCCAGAAGAGATGCCAGAAGTGCTCAATCAGGCCCATCTGGTGCAGCAACGCCAGGACGCCTATGAGCAGAAGAAATACCGGGCCGCGCAAGCGGCGAATCATGACGTAACGGCTCATTTGGAGCCTCCTTTCGATTCTTCAATACGGCGAACAAGAAGCCATGCGCCCAGCGCGATCAGTCCGAGCGGCCAGATAAAGTCCTTCAGCCGGCCGTTGAAGATATCCAGTTGGTCAAGCAGGAAAAGCAGTCCCAGGCCAATCAGGATGATGGCGCCTATGGGTTCCCCGCGCCGCCAGAACAGCGGACTCCAATACTGCGGCGGACCTGGCGCAACCCCGGGATCGACAAATCCCCCGGGCTGCGGCGGGAACGGATCCTGGTACGGAACCTGTTGATATGGCGGCGGATAGCCTCCTGCCGCCGGAGCCTGCCCCGCCGCGCCTGCTGAATACGGACCCGCATTCGCCTGGCCGGGATTCGTCCGCGCCGCGCCCGGCTGCCCAGGATACCGCTGCCTTCCGCCCAGATTCAGCCAGTTGCCCACTTCGTTCAGACCCAGCGGATCGGGCAGAGGCTGGCCGTCGCGTAGCGCTCTTGCCGTGTGAAAGGCCTCGAAGGACTGGTAGAGAACCCAGGCGGCGATAAACAGGCCAAAGATGTGGTAGTGGCCGGTCATACTGATCAGCACCGCGAAGATCACCACATGGATCAGCCCTTTGAAGAACTGTCCGTTGTACATGGCGCCCACGCCGGGGATCAGCCCCAGAACCGCGGCCACCGAGGGATTTGGCCCGCTCGGCGCCACCGGCGGCACAAAAGGCTGCTGAAAGTTCTGCCATGCGCCGGTGCAGGTGGCGCACAGAATCATTCCTCCAGTGGAGGTACGCACGCATTCGGCGCAGAGCGCCTTACCGCAGTTCTGGCAAAAGGCATTTGCGGTTACACCGCTGTGATTTACGCAATCCATACTGTGCTCCTTTCCCGTGTTGCCCTTGCGGAGCCGCCGGAAAGCGCGGGCCGAGCCTGAAACGCCGGGGAATTCGACGTCAGGAGGTTTTCATAAACATCGTTGAAATCGTCGAGGGCCGGCCCGGCAACGGGATCGTCCGATTGCTGGGGAACCCTCATCCGGGAGCCTCCGTCCTTGTGCCCCGGACCCTGCTCCGACTCACCCGGCGCTGAATTGTTGGGCTTTTGCCCGTTTTCGATCTTCTCGCCCTCACCCGATGCCTCAACTTCGGCTGCCAGACGCAGAAGCCGGACTGTCGATTTAACCTCGTGCACAAACTGCGAGTGGTCGTAGTAACGAACGATCGGAGTTGAGGCCATGGTCAGCCGCCGCTCCATCAGGGAGCGCAACGCGGCAGGGCGAAGGTCGGCCAAGCGCAGGCCGCCTATGCGGACGTGAGCCACCGAAATCGTGACGGAGATGGAGAAGAAGGCCATGGCTGCCGTCATCAGCAGCCGCGGCTCAGCAAAACGGCGAATGCCGGCGATAAACCCCGGCTGCTGCCACACGGGAATCGATACCGGGACGGAGCGTGGTGTCATCGGCAGCACATCGCCACCGGCCGTCGCCAGGTCCAGGCCTTCCACCTGCCCTGGACCTGTCCGTGCAAGGATCTTGTCAAGCAGGCCCTCAGGAACCTCCGGCTCGGTCGCGAGGAACCCAAGCCACTCGCGCCCGAGCCGGGCATCTTCAAACAGTGCCGCGCAGGCCGGGCAGACAGCCATGTGCGCGGTGAATGCCGCTTCGTCGCCGGGATTCAGTTGCCCGTCAAGCGCATCGGCCAACAGCGTCTCCCACTGACCGCAGGCTGGAGAACTCGAAATGTTGTTGCGCTCTGCCATTTACATCACCTCCCGTTTATTACGTTCCAGCAGCCGCGCAAGTTCCGCGCGCCCTCTGCTGATGCGGGACTTGACCGTCCCCTCGGGAATGCCCAGTACCTGGGCGATCTCCTTGTAGTCCATATCCTGCAAATCCCTTAGAATGACCGCCTCGCGCAGATCCACCGAGACCCGCGCCAGCGCATCCTGCACCATCTTTGCCAATTCTTTCTGAGCAGCCGATTCTTGAGGAGACGGGCCGCCGGCCATCAGCCGGTCCACCGGCTTCAGCTCCTCGATCGACTCCCAGCCCTCATCCAGCGAACCGGTGGCGCGCTGGTTGCGTGTCCGCCTGAAGTTGTCCACCAGCAGGTTGCGGGTCATGGTTGTGATCCACACCTGCAGGCTGCCGCGCACCGTAT
>Ga0182014_10003106_pt1 | contig 20301 bp, 3 predicted proteins | sample 612S2DmetaG_FD_120489 | JGI IMG/M metagenome (GOLD analysis project Ga0182014, IMG submission 120489) | Permafrost microbial communities from Stordalen Mire, Sweden - 612S2D metaG | ecosystem: Environmental > Terrestrial > Soil > Wetlands > Permafrost | place: Sweden: Stordalen | collected... | reverse complement strand
GATAGCGCCGATCAACCCGCCGGCGCCCTCGAAGCGGCTTACAATCCCCATAACGAGCCTCCCCAAAACCCGTTCCCCGGCGCCAACGCCGCCATCTTCGCCCTGGCCGTGCAGCCTGACCAAAGCGTCGTGATTGGCGGCGCTTTCACCTCCTACAACGCCTTTCTCCGCAACCGCATCGCGCGCGTCAACTTCGACGGCACGATCGACGAGAGCTTCAACCCAGGCAACGGCGCTGATGGACTAGTGACCTCGCTGGCCTTGCAGCCGGACGGCATGATCCTCATGGGCGGCGACTTCCTCTCGGTTAACGGCGTCAATCGCTACCGTGTGGCGCGGCTCAACACCCTGGGCGGCGTTGATGCCACCTTTAATCCCGGCGTGGGCGTTGATGACACGGTCTGGTCGCTCGCGCTCAGCACCAATGGCAGCATCGTTATTGGCGGCCAGTTTGCTGATGTCAACAACTACCCCCGCGACCATGTCGCTCGCCTCGACGCCAAAGGCAATGTGGATCTCACCTTCGACACGTCCAACCTCGGGCTGGATGGCACCGTTTGGGCCATTGCGCCGCAGAGCGACGGCAAGGTGGTCATTGGCGGCGATTTCACCATGGTCGGCGGCCTCTCACGCTCACGTATTGCCCGGCTTAATGCCGACGGGTCGCCGGATACCACCTTCAACCCCGGCTTGGGCGCCAACAACACGGTCTATACGGTGCTGGTCCAGGGCGATGGCAACATCCTCGTGGGGGGCGCCTTTACGCAGTTCCACACCGCGCTCCATCATGGTCTTACGCGGCTGCTGTCCAGCGGCGCCCTCGACCCGTCCTTCAGTCCCGGCTCAAGCGCCAACGATGTCGTTTATTCTGTTTTCTTCTCCCCCACCGAGTCCAGGATATACGTCGGGGGTATGTTCACCGCGTTTAACAGCACACGCCGCGTTGGCTTGGCCCGGCTGTTCTTAGACGGCACGGTGGATACCAGCTTTCTGGACACGGCCTACAACCAGTTCGCGGGCTTGATCAATCCCCTGTTCAACCCCGACCTCTATCCGCACAATGTCGTTTACGCCATTGGCCAGGAAAGCGTCATTGTCAACAGCAATGCCGTGCAGGATCTCGTCATCGGTGGCAGCTTCGACCTGGTCGGCGGTGGCGGCGGTACCCGCCGAGCCACCGACCACCGCGAGAATCTGGCCCTGCTCCGCGGCGGCTCGACTATCGGCCCCGGCAACATCACCTTCGCCTATCCGAACGGTTCCGGCCTCAACAACGCCAATAAGAACGGCCAGTACGTGCGGCCGACCCTGATACGTACCAACGGCACCCTTGGAACCATTGCGGCCCGCTTCTCCCCCGACTCCCTGCCGGTCGGTCCCGGGGCGGCGATCTACGGCCAGGACTATACCTATGATCCGATAGCCTCCGGTCTTCCCTCTTACAGCACGACCTGGGGTCCGCCTGGCGGCGCTGATACCCGCATGATGAGCGATGGTATCTGGTGGCGCAACGACCCGGACCCAATGGACGTGTTTACGAACACACTACCCTCGCCTTGGATCTTCCACCCGGTCCAGGTGAATATCATCAACAACACCACCGCTTCCGGCAACCGGTCGTATAATCTCAACCTGTCGATCCCATCGCAGGCGGACAGCTTCTTCCTGGGCGGCGCCAACGTTCCGCTCGGCCTCGCCCTTGGTCCGGAAACCTCCACCCCCTCCTTGATTATTGATAACCGGAACCCGCCGGGCACCTTCAGCTTTATTACTACCAACTATACCGCCAGTGAGGCGGCGGGCAGCGTCTCGATCATGGTCAGCCGCAGCAACGGCAGCGGTGATACGGTGACATTGAAATACCTGACCCAGGACCTCCCGGGCGCCCCGCCACCGGGGATCGGCTTCGCCCGCTCGAACGTCAACTACTTCGCTACCAGCGGCACGTTGACGTTCTACCCCGGCATTACCAACCAGAGCTTCACCGTCGGCCTCCGCGACGATGGCCACGTGGACCCCGACCTGGCGCTGCTCCTGGTGATCACCAACATTACCGCCCAGCACCCGATGAACGGCACTGCCCTGGGCGGCGTCACCAATGCCTGGCTCACCATCATTGACAGTGACTTCCCGCAGGGTCGCCTGAACTTCAGCGTCGCTTCGTTCGCGACCAATGAAACCGCGGGCAACGCGCTCATCACCGTCACCCGCACCGGCGGAAGCCAGGGTGCCATGACTGTCCTTTGCTCCACCACCAACACTGTTGCCGGCCCGGGCAATACACCGGCCGTGCCCGGCGTCAATTATCTCCCGGTAACCAATGTCCTCCTGGTCTGGACCAACGGGGATAGCGCCCCCAAGTCGTTCATGGTCCCGGTGCTGCACGACAACCAGATCACACCCAATCTCACGGTCGGCCTCCAGTTGTCAACGCCGGTGCTCAACGGCGTGACCAATCCTGTGGCGCTGGGCCTGCTCAGCAACGCGACGTTGACCATCCTCAATGTTGACGCTCTCGGCACGCTATCTTTCAGCAGCCCGACCTATGTCCAAAACGAAAACGGCGGCTTTGCTATTATCCCGGTCGTGCGCGAGGGGGGCAGCGTCGGCACGCTCAGCGCAAACTTCAACGCCAGCACCGGCCTCAACGCCACTGCGGGCGTCGAATTCATCGCCACCAACGGCTCCCTGACTTTCGGCCCCGGCGAAGTCAGCAAAGTCTTCACCGTCCCACTCATTGATAACCACTACCTTGATTTGTCCAACCGCGCGGTCGTGCTGCAGTTGACGAATCCAGTGCCGGCAGGAGTCCTGGGCTCCCCTTCCACCGCCTTGCTCAGCATCGTGAGCGATGGATTTAACGTGCCGCCCGGTGGGGCCGACCCCAATTTCCCTGCGGCCTTCAACGGGGCTGTCAATGCCGTCGGCTTGCAGCCCAACGGCGCCATTGTCGCCGGCGGTGCTTTCACCATCGCCAATTCTGTCACTCGCAATCGCCTGGCGCGCCTCAACGCCGATGGCAGCCTGGATTTTACCTTTGCCTCCTTGCCGGGCGGCGCCGATGAAGAGGTGCGCGCCCTCGCGCTCCAAACCGATGGCCGCATCCTCATTGGCGGTGACTTCATGAGCTATGACGGCATCAACCGCAGCCACTTTGCCCGCGTGAACCTGGACGGAACGCTCGACTGGCAGTTCGATCCCGGTTCCGGGCTGGACCACAGCGCCTACGCGGTCGTTGAGACATTCACCGACACGAACCAGACGGTGCGCAAGATCCTGGTCGGCGGCAGTTTCACGCTCGCCAATGGCGCGCCTCGTCGTTACTTGGCCCAGTTCAATGATGACGGTTCGGTGGATCCCGGCTTCGATGCCGCTAACGGCGCCAACGGTCTTGACGGTTCCGTTTGGGCGATCGCCGTCCAGGGCGACCACAAGATCATCATCGGCGGGGACTTCCTCTCGATCAACGGCGTGGCGCGCAACCATATCGCCCGGCTCAATGCCGACGGCTCGTTGGACTACAGTTTCAACAATCCAGGCACCGGCGCCGGCGATTCCGTCCGCGCCCTCACGATCCAGCTCGATGGCCGTATCCTCGTTGGCGGCCTTTTCACCAACTTCAATGGCACCGTTCAGAACCGTATTGTCCGGCTCAACGCCGACGGCTCGCTCGATCCGACCTTCAATGGGGGCGTCGGGGGCGACGGCGCGGTCTATGCCATCGCCTTGCAGCCGGACAACCGGATTCTGCTGGGCGGCGAGTTCACCCGTTGGGGCGGCGTGACCCGCAACCACCTGACGCGCCTCAACCCGGATGGCTCCGTGGATACTACCATTAACTTTGGCGCCGGCTGCGACAACTTCGTCGCGTCGCTCGTGGTGCAGACCAACGACTCCATCCTGCTGGGCGGCGGCTTCACCACCTATGACAACGCGCCCGCGCCCTACCTGGCGCGCATCTTCGGGCGCTCCATCGCCGGCTCGGGCACGTTTGAGTTCACTTCCGCGACGTTCGGCGCCTATGAAACCGCGACCAACGCCATTATCACGCTGCGGCGGCGGGGCGGTACCAGCGCGACGGCCAGCGGACCGAATGTGTATGTCACGGTCGCTACCAGCGACGGCTACCCGCCCAACGGGGCCATTAACGGCACCAACTACCTCGGCGGCTTGTTCACGAACACGTTTCCGCCGGGCGAGACGTTTGGGACCGTGCTCATCCCGGTGCGGCGTGATTTCCAGGTTACGCCTGACCTGACCGTAAACCTGCAGATTACAGACATTGAACCGCTGGGGCTGGGCGGTCTCGGCAATCAGCCCATCGCCACACTCTACATTACTAACGTCGATAGCGCCGTGCATTTCTCGGCGGCGACCTTCTCCATCGCGAAGAACGATCAGGCAGGCCGGGCGACCATACCGATTTACCGCATCGGCAGCACGGTCGAAACCTCCCAGGTGGAGTTCATGACCACCGGCGGCACCGCCCAGGGCCGCTACATCCCGGTGGACACGAACATCGTCTTCAATCCGGGCGACACGGTCCAGAACGTCTTCATTCCGATCATCAACGACAATCAAGTGCTCGGCGATGAGACGGTGACGATGGTGCTCGCCAACCCGGTGAACACCCTCTTATCCACGCCCTCAACGGCGACACTGACGATCATCGAAACCAGCACGGCCACCGGCACCCTCGCGTTCAGCGCGCCGAGTTATGTGGTCAGCGAGCAGGGCACCAACGCCTACCTCAATGTTCTGCGCAATGGCGGCGTGACCGGTTTGATCACCGCCGATTACTTCACTATGGACGGAACCGCCCTGGCGGGCGTTAAGTACGTTGCCACGAATGGCACCCTTGTCTTCGCCGATGGCGAGACCAGCAAGACGATCATCGTGCCCATTATCAACGACACCAATGTCACCGGGAATGAGGTTTTCTCGGTGGTGCTCACCAATGCGACCGGCGGAGCGACCTTCACCGGACCCACGACGGTGCCGGTGACCATTATCGATGACAACGTGGGGATCAGTTTCGCTTCGCCGATTTACGTTGTTTCCGAGACCGCCGGCACGGTGTCGCTTGCGGTCCTCCGGCAGAACGGCACCAACGCCGTCACGACCGTCCACTACTCTACCACGAACCTGACCGCCAGCGCCGGCACCAACTATGTCGCCATCAACGACGACACGCTTACCTTCAACCCGGGCGAGACCGTCAAGAGCTTCACGGTGCAGATTTTGCATGATCCCCGGGTCACCGGCAATCTCTCGTTCGCGGTGAATCTTTTCAATCCATCCGCACCCGCCAAACTGTTCAACTACACCTCCGCGGTGGTGAACATCCTCGATGCCGACACCGGCTTGAGCTTCGCCACCGCGGACCGTTTGGTGATCACCAACGCCGACCTCTCCACCGTCACCAATGCCAGCTACAGCGTGCTCAAGAGCGGCACGAACGTGCTCATCACGATTGTCCGGTCCAATGCCAATACGGGCGTTGTTTCCGTCAACTATGCCACCGCGACCAACGCCAACGACAACGCGGTCGCCGGGGTGGATTATGGTCCAACCAGCGGTCTCTTGACCTTCAGCAACAACGTCGCAATCCAGTCCTTCGTGGTGCCGATCTTCAATAACCGCCAGATCGAAGGCAACCGGACGTTCAGCGTCAACCTCTTCAACGCCACCGGCGGCGCCCAGTTGCTCCCGCCTACTACCGCCACCGTCACCATCATCGACGATGTTGCCGGGATCAGCTTCTCGAGCTCGAACTACCGGGTGAACGAAAACGGCGGCTCCGCCACCATCACCGTCCTCCGCACCAACTATCTCAACAGCGTTGTCTCGGTGGACTATGCAACCGCCAATTCGCCCCAGGCCGGCATCAATTATTCAAATGTCAGCGGCACGTTGACGTTTAACTATGGCGAGACGGTTAAGACCTTCTCGGTGCCGGTCCTGGATGACGGCGTGCTGAGCGGCGACCACACCGTCCCGCTGAGCCTCGGCAACCTGGTCGGCAACGCTGTGTTCGTGAATCCCAGCGCTGCTACCTTGACGATTGTGGAAACGGACGGCAGCCTGGTCGTCCCGGCCGGCGCAGCCCTCATCTCCGAGAGCGGCCCGGTCAACGGCGTGATTGACCCGGGCGAGACGGTGACGCTGCTTTTTGCTTTGCGCGACAGCACCGGCACCAACACCGTCAATCTGGTCGCAACGCTGCTGGCCACTGGTGGCGTTACCAAACCGAGCGGACCTCAGAATTACGGGGCGCTGTTGGTTCACGGCCCCTCGGTTTCCCGGCAGTTCTCTTTCACGGCTAGCGGCACTAACGGGCAGACGATCAGCGCCACTTTCCAACTCCAGGATGGCAGCGTCAATCGAGGCCTGGCCCTGTTTAACTTCACGCTCGGCCAAACCGCGAACAGGTTTGCCAGCCCCTCGGCGATTGTGATCAATGATAGCCCTCTCTATGGCACTGCGGGCACCGCCTCGCCTTATCCCGCTATCATCAACGTTAGCGGCTTGGCCGGATTGGTATCCAAAGTCACGGTGACCTTGACGAATCTGAATCACACCTGGCCCAGCGACATCGATATCTTGCTCGTGTCGCCCACCGGCCAGAACTCCTACTTGATGGCCAAATGCGGCAGCAGTTACGGGATTAATAATGTCGCCCTGACCTTCGACGACGCGGCCTCGAACAGCTTGCCCCAATCAAGTCAGATTGTCTCCGGCACCTACCGCCCGACCTCCTACGCGGTGGCCACCCCGCCCTTCCCGGCGGCGTCCACCCCGCCTCCGCCCTACGGTGTCGGCCTGTCGGCCTTCAACGGCAACAACCCCAACGGGAACTGGTCGCTGTATGTGATCGATGACACGCCGGGGAATTTCGGCGCTATCTCCAACGGCTGGGTTCTGAACCTCGCCACCGCCGGCGTGGTCCCGGCCGCCGCCGACGTCGGTCTCGCCATGACCGCTTCGACCGCCACCGTCGTGGCAACGAGCAATTTGACTTACACGCTCATGCTTACGAACTACGGTCCCTCGACCGCCACGAGCATCGTCGTCACCGACGCCCTGCCCGCCGGGATGGCTTATGTGAGCAGTTCTCCCTCAGTGGGCAGTGTGAGCAGCAGCGCGGGCTTCGTCACATGGACTATACCCTCGCTGGCCAAGGATGCGGTCGCCTCGCTCGCGCTGGTCGTCCAGGCCAACAGCACGGGCACAATCACCAATGTGGCTGCGGTGACGACCGGCACCGCCGACCTGAACCCTGACGATAACACCGCCTCGGCCGTGGTCGTCGTCAGTACCCCGACAGCCGATCTGGCCATCGGCCTGTCCGATTCACCCGATCCGTTGTCGCTGGGTGGCTATTTGACTTATACGCTCACGATGTCGAACCTTGGCCCGGCGACCGCGACCGGGGTGATCGCCGTTGACACTCTGCCGCCCGCAGTGAACTTCATCTCCGCTTCGCCGGCTGACAGCTACACGGTCGCGGGCGGGGTCGTCACCTTCACCAACCTCGGGAATTTGGGCAGCGGCGCGCAGACCAGCGTTACCATTATCGCCCAGCCCACCGCAGCGGGCACCATTATCGACACCGCTTCCTGCCGCTCCGCTGTGATCGATCCCTTCAAGGCGAACAATTCGGCGTCGGTTAAGACTATCGTCCAATCGTTGTCGCTCACTGTCATTCGCGCGGACCAAAGTCTCGTAATGTCCTGGCCGGTCGGCGCAGGGAATTATATCCTGGAGACTACGACGGATTTGATGCCGCCAGCGGTCTGGACGCCGGTTACCAACCCGCCGCCGGCAGTTGTGGGCGGGCAGAACACCGTCACCATTCCCATCGGCAACGGTAGCGAGTTCTTCCGGTTGTTCACAACGCCGTAGCGCGGCCACCGGCAACGAATGGATATTGGCGATTGACGAAATGTTGAAATGACTCCCCAAACCCGGAGCAATTGGCTATCGGCCAGCGACTATTGACTATTTGAATATGAAGAGCCCCATCAAATGGGTTTTCACAAAGTGCGAGGCTTTGGCCCGGTTGACCCTCCCGTGCGCCGCCTTGCTCGTCTTCGTGACCGCGCCTGCGGGGGCGGCGGAGTTGCAGAAGCTGCGCGGGCATGTTCCCGCCGCCGTGGCGCACCTGGCGCCGGTTGGTCAACTGCCGGGCTCCCAGCGCCTGAACCTGGCCATCGGGCTGCCCTTGCGCAATCAGGAAGCCCTCACCAATCTTCTACACGACCTCTACGACCCCACCAGCCCCAAGTACCGTCAGTACCTGACGACGGAGCAATTCACCGAGCAGTTTGGTCCGACGAAAGAGCATTATCAGGCCGTCATCGACTTTGCAGCAGCGCATGGCTTGACTGTTGTTGCTAAACACCCCAATCGCGTGGTGCTCGATGTGAGCGGGTCGGTGGCGGACCTGCAAAAGGCTCTACACATTACCATGCGGGTCTATCAACATCCCACGGAGGCACGCAAGTTCTACGCGCCCGACGCCGAGCCGTCGCTCGATCTGGCCGTGGCCGTCTTGCACATCAGCGGCTTGGACGATTACGCACTCCCATTCCCGAAGCTCCACAAAGCTTCCAGTAACGGCATGACGAACCTGACGCCAAAGTTAGGGTCGGGCCCTGGAGGGAATTATATGGGCTATGATTTCAGGACTGCCTATATTCCCGGCACCTCTCTGACTGGTACCGGCCAGGCAGTCGGGTTGCTGGAGTTCGACGGCTACTACACGAACGACGTGTCGCAATATCTGAGCTTGGCCGCTCTTCCCAGCGTTCCGTTGCAGAATGTATACATAAATGGATTCAACGGTGTTCCGGGTCCTGGGAATGGCGAAGTGACTCTGGACATCGATATGGCCATTGCCATGGCTCCAGGGCTTAATCAAGTCATCGTTTATATGGCACCCAATCCAAGCCCGTGGGTGGACCTTTTGAGCCGAATGGCTAATGACAATTTGGCCAAGCAGCTCAGTTGCTCCTGGGGAGGCGGTCCTCCCGAGCCGGTGGCTGAACTGATCTTCCTGCAAATGGCCGCGCAAGGGCAGTCCTTCTACGACGCCATTGGCGATTCGGACGCCTTTACTGGCCCGATTCCGTTTCCGGGTGAGAGCCCGAACATCACGCAAGTTGGGGGCACGACCTTGTCAACTAGCGGGCCTCTCGGCTCCTGGGTGTCAGAAAAGGTCTGGAACTGGGGAGGTGGCGCCGGGACCTGTGGTGGTGTAAGTACGACCTACTCGATCCCGGTGTGGCAACAGGGGATCGATATGTCCATCAACCAGGGCTCAACGACTATGCGGAACATGCCAGATGTCGCGCTGACCGCGGACAATATCTTCATCATTGCGGACAACGGCATTTCAGAGCCAGGCACCGGCGGGACGAGCGCCGCAGCGCCTCTGTGGGCGGGCTTTACCGCCTTGGCCAATCAGCAGGCTGTTGTCGCGGGCATGCCACCTGTCGGCTTTGTTAACCCCGCGCTCTACACCATCGGCAAGGGGCCAATATTTACGAGTTGTTTCCACGACACAGTCATCGGTGACAACACCTGGGCTGGCAGCCCTGATCGTTACTTTGCAGTTCCTGGTTACGACCTCTGCACCGGCTGGGGCACGCCGATGGGAACCAATTTAATTAACGCACTCCTTTCGCCCACTGCGCAGCCAGTGTTCACGGTGGTGTCGAATTATGTCTTCGGCGGCAACGGCAACGGCGTCATTGAATACAACGAGTGCAACAGCCTGAACCTGATCCTGGCCAATGTGGGGAACGCCGACGCCACCGGCATTAGCGCCACTCTATCCAGTACCACCCCGGGTGTGGCCATTGCTCAGGCGACCTCGCCTTATCCCGATTTGCCCTCCGGGGCCTTGGGAACGGACCTCGTGCCCTTTAAAGTCAGCACCTCGCCCTCCTTTATTTGCGGCACGCCAATTGAGTTCTCACTTCTCGTGGAGTGCGCCCAGGTGGTGACGGTTTACAAGTTCAGCCTCCCGTCCGGTATGCCGGGCAACCCCCTCCGGTTCGACAATAATTCCTTGGTTGGAATCCCATCCCCCGGCTCCGTTAGCTCGTCCATTGCGGTCTCGAACATCAATTTTGCCCTCAACAAGGTCACGGTGTCCTTGTTCGTCCAGGAGTCCTTCGATTACTTCCTGAGCCTGGAACTCGTTGCACCGGACGGCACCACCTGCACGCTTACCGCCAACAACGGTCTTATTGGCCAGGATTACGGCTCGGCTTGCGGCTCTGACTCGCAGCGGACCACTTTCGACGATGCGGCGCTGATGCCGATCGCCTCTGGTTCGGCGCCTTTTGTTGGCTCGTTCCAACCCACCCAGCCGCTTTCGATCTTCGCCGGCAAGTCCGGGACCAACGCCAATGGTATTTGGCAGCTTAGGGCCTCAGACCAGGGCCAATTCGACCTCGCCGCGATTCAATGCTGGTCCCTGTTCATAACGCCGACCCTCTGCACCGACGGCGGGGGCCAATGCCCCGGCGCCGACATGGCCTTGGGTATGACGGCCCAACCCAGCCCCTTCATCGTCGGAAAGAACCTGACCTATAATATCGCGGTGACCAACCTTGGCCCCAGTGTCACGAAAAACGTCATCATCACTCACGTGCTCCCTGACAGTGTGACCCTGGTTTCCGCCTCCGGCTCGCAGGGAACCTACGCCCAGCAGGGCAATGTGATCACTTTCAGTCTGGGGCCGATGGTTGTCGGGGCCAGGGCAACCCTCTCGTCCACCGTGCAGCCAAACGTCGCGGGCGAGATCTACTCGACCGCCACCGCTAGTTCCGACCAGCCGGATTTCAACCCGGATAACAACTCCGCCACTGTAGCCATCCAGGTCACTCCCGCCACAGCGGACCTCACCGTGGGGATTGCCGCCGTGCCTAACCCGGTCTTGATCGGCGGGACGCTTACTTACACGGTTTCGGTGACGAACAACGGACCCAGCCCGGCCACCTCGATTGGCGTGACCAACGCCTTGCCGCTCAGCGCCCAAATCCAGTCAACCACGGTTTCCGGGGGCACCGTCAGCACCATCGGCAATGTGGTTCTTTGGAGCGTGTCCCGCCTGGACATGGGAGCGTCGGCCACCGCCACCATCACCGTGACTCCAACCGCTGAGGGGATTATCACCGCCATCGCCACGGTGGGCGCTACGGAGTTTGACCCCGTCACCGCCAATAACACCGCCAGCGTCAGCACCACTGTCGGCCCCGCCGCCGACCTCGCGATCAGCCTCAGCGCCTTCCCGAATCCGGTCGTGGCTGGAAGCAATGTGACCTACACGATCGCTGTGACCAACGCGGGCCCGAGCTTGGCGACCGGTGTTGCCGTCAGCGGCCTGCTCCCGGCTGCTGTCAATGTCCTTTCCACCAATGCCACACAAGGCAGCATTTCGATTTCCAACAGCTTCTTTACCTGGAGTCTGGGCGCCTTGACCAACGGGGCTAGCGCCTCGCTTTCGATTGTAGCCAAAACCACCGCTAACGGCACGCTCAGCACCACGGCCACCGTCCTCGCCACGCAAGCGGATCCGAACCCGACTAACAACACGGCCACAACAACGACAATCGTGGCCGCGCCATTTATCAGTATTGTCCCCGCCGGCGCCGTCTTGACCAAGGAGAGCGGTCCGACCAACGGGGCGATTGACCTGGGTGAAACCGTCACTATGGTCTTCTACCTGCGCAACGCGGGCAATGTCAGTACCTCGAATCTGGTGGCCACTTTGTTGGCTACTCCTGGCGTGGTTCCGGTCCCCCCCAATAGCCCGCAAACCTATGGCAGCCTGCTCCCCAGCAGCCTCCCGGTCGGCTCTAATTTCACCTTCACGGCCACCGGCGCCAATGGCGGCACCATCAGCCCCACGCTCCAGCTTCAGGACGGGACAAATACTTACCCTCCGGTCAGCTTTACCTTCGCCTTGCCAGTCACTCAGGTGTCCGCCAACACCAACATTATCCTCATCCCCGACCCCTCTGTGCCGGATCCACCTTACCCCGTGGGGTCTGGCCCAGCCACGCCGTATCCGTCCACCATCAACGTCTCCAACTTCACCGGGGTGCTTGGCAAGGTGACCGTCACGCTCTCCAACTTCAACCATTCCTTCCCAAGTGACGTAAATGTCTTGCTCGTCGCCCCGAGCGGCGCGAAGACGCTGGTCATGTCGCACGCCGGTGACCAGTACCAGTCCACTGCGGGCCTGAACCTGACGTTTGACGACTCAGCGCCTGCGGGTCCTTTGCCCGAGACGGGTCAGCTTGCTTCGGGCGTATGGCAGCCGGTGGCCTATACCGACAAGTTCCCCATCCCGGTTTTTCCGACCAATGCACCGGCTGGACCTTACCCGGTAACGCTGTCTGCTCTCAACGGCTTGAATCCCAATGGCTCCTGGTCGCTCTTCGTGTTCGACGACTCGCCCGGCGATACCGGCGCCATCTCGAACGGGTGGAGCCTCACCCTGAGCAGCATCACTCCGGTCAATAAGCTCGCTGATCTAGGTTTGACCGCCGTAGCCGCGCCGAGTCCGGCCCTGGTGGGTGGGACTTTGACCTATACCTTCGCCATTACCAACGGCGGGCCGAACGCCGCCACGTTTGTGACCTTTACGAACGTCCTGCCGGTGGGTGCGACGCTGGTCTCGGCCGGCGCATCGCAGGGAACTGCGCTCACCAGCCCTGCCAGTGTCATTGTCAACCTGGGGACTTTGAATGCCGGGGCCATCGCCACCGTGACCAATGTCGTGACGATCACCACGACAGCCCTCCCACCGGGCGTGACCAATGGCACCGTGACGAGTGCCGCGAACGTCGCCGCCTTTGAAAATGACTTGAATCCAGTCAACAACTCCGTTTCTGTTGTGACCGCCGTTACTCGGCCGGTTGCGGATCTGGGTCTGACTCAAACCGTGGCGCCCGACCCTGTGGTTGTCGGCTACAGCCTAACCAATACCATCGTCATCACGAATCGTGGCCCAAGCACTGCCTCCGGCGTGGTCCTGACGGAACCGCTGCCGCCCGGGGTCGGATTCATCGCCGCCAGCTCCAGTACGACCGTCGGCACTATCACCGCCAACAACAGTGCCGTCACCTGCGCCCTGGGCGACCTGGCGTCCAACGCTACGGCGACCATCCTCATCGTCTTGTTCGACTCGGCTCCCGGTCTAATGACCAATACGGTGTCTCTCAGCGCCGGTTCGTATGATCCCAGCCCTGCCGACAACAGTTCGACTTACGTCGCCACGGTCGTCAACCCGGCCCCGCAGATCGTTAACGCCGGCGCGGTCTTGACCTATGAGAGTGGACCTGTCAACGGCGTGATTGATGCTGGCGAAACGGTCACCCTCTCCCTCTCCCTCGCCAATACCGGCTCGCTCGATACCTCCGACCTGACGGCCACCCTGCTGCCTGCGGGAGGCGTCATCACCCCCAGCGGCCCGCAAGATTACGGCGTCCTGGTTTACGGCGGTCCCTCCACCGCCCGGAGCTTTACCTTTAAGGCTGCCTCTGACCTTGACGGTGGGGTCGTCGCCACGTTGCAGCTTAAAGATGGGGCCAGCGATCTCGGCACCGTCGCCTTTTCCTTTGGCTCGGGCGTTGCCACGAACGGCTTCAACTCCGCCGCCGTTACCATCCCCGATCATGGGATGGGCAATCCTTATCCCTCCACGATCAACGTCTCGGGGGTAATCGGCCGGGTCAGCAATGTCACGCTGGGTCTGAACGGCCTGACGCATAGCTTTCCGCATGATGTCAACGTGCTGCTGGTCAGTCCCTCGGGCAGCAACGTGCTGGTGATGTCTCACACCGGCGGGGCGTATGGGGTGACCAACCTCGACCTGGTCTTTGATGACGCGGCCACGGTGAGCCTGCCCAATTATGGCCTTATCACCAATGGGACTTACAAACCCAGCAGTTATGAGGGGCCAGTCGCTCTGCCTGGCACCGCCCCGGCCAGCAGCTACCAGTCTGCGCTTTCCGGCATGGTCTGGAGCAATCCAAACGGCGCCTGGTCGCTTTATGTGTTCGATGACAAGGTCGGTGACTCCGGTTATATCCTCAACGGCTGGAGTCTGAACCTGATCACGCGCTTGACGGTGGGACCGGTAATCGATCTGGCGGTCCGAATGACAGTGCCGGCTTCGCTTAATGCGGGCAGCCCCCTCACTAACAACATCACCATTGCCAACTTCGGCCCGGACACAGCCACAGGCGTTGTACTATCTAACACGATGCCGTCGGGCGTCCAGTTCGTGTCGGCTTCGCTTTCGCAGGGCAATCTCACCAGCACCGGTGGAGGGCAGGTGACTTGCAACCTCGGCAGCCTTGCGGCTGGCGCTTCCGCGAATGTCACCATTGTTACCATGCCGTCTCTGGCGGGATCGCTCCTCAACTCGGTAAATGTTACCGCCAACGAGGAGGACCTCGTCCCCGCCAACAATTCAGCCCAGGCAACCACGACGGTCACGGTGCCGGCAACGTTGAGCGGCTCCTTCTCCGGCGGCTATTTCCAACTCACCGTCACCGGCCAGCCGAATACCCCGTACGTCGTGCAGGCTTCGACCAATCTCACCTCCTGGGTGTCCCTCAGCACCAATACCAGCGCGACGGGCACCTTCACCTTTATCGACACCGCCACGCCGGCTCCCCAACTGCGCTTCTATCGCACCTTGCGCCCCTGATCCCTCCAATTGGGGCCGGACCGCGGCCATGAAAGTTCTCGGCCTAACTGGGGGCATTGGCATGGGAAAGTCTGCCTCGGCCCAGCTCTTCCGCGCGCGCGGGGTACCGGTAGTGGACACGGATGACCTGGCGCGCCAGGTGGTTGAGCCGGGCCAGCCGGCATTGGCCGAGGTGCTGGCGGCCTTCGGCCCCCAATTCGCGGGGCCCGATGGCCAACTGCGCCGCGATGAACTGGCCCGGCGTGTCTTCGCCGACCCCGCCGCCCGCCAGCGGCTCGAAGAGATCCTCCACCCCCGCATCCGAGCGCTCTGGCGCGCCCAGGTCGAGACTTGGCGCGCGCAGGGCTGTCCGCTGGCCGTGGTCGTGATTCCGCTGCTGTTCGAGACGAAAGCCGAAGCCGAGCTGGACGCGACGATCTGTGTCGCCTGTTCCGCCGCCACGCAACAGCAGCGCCTTCGGGCCCGCGGCTGGTCAATCGAGCAAGTCCAGCACCGCCTCCAGGCCCAGTGGCCCGTGGAAACGAAGATCCAGCGCGCCGATTACCTGATATGGACCGAGGCCGGCCTGGACGTGCATGCCGGACAAATCGACCGTATTCTGCGGCGGCTGATGTAGCAGCTCGAATCCTGGTGCTCCGCTGTTTTCGGTGGAGTGGGTGGAATAGAGCCCTTCCCTCCCCTCCTGCCCGCTCATACCTCCGGAGCATCACCGTAGCACCCTCGATCTGGATCGAGGGTGCTACGGTGATGCTCCGGGGTGGCCCGCAGGACGATCTGGTGCAGGTTTGGAGGAATAGGAGGCTCACACCTGAATGGCGCTTAGATAAGGCGTAAAATGCTCAGCGGTGGTCACTTGCAGATAGGCATCGACTTCCAGCCCTGGGGCAGCCTTCTCCGGCCCAGCGCCTCATGCCCAGTCTGGAACCGCTCCGCCCCTTTCGGTGCCCCAGACTCGCAACATTCTATCCCCACGACACGGGCACACCCCACCCGCCCCGGCACTGCCACGGACCCTCACCGTATCCTCGCCGTAGATAACAATGTTATCTACGGCGAGGATACGGTGTGCCTACGGCGAGGCTGGGGTGTAGCCGCGGGGACAGCCTGGACGGTCCTGCTGGCAGCAGCCGACAACCAGTAGCGGGGGGCCAAAATGCCCCTCTTCTCGTGTTCTGCATGGTTTGGGCGCGTGGGCAAAGCCGGGGGCTCGGCGCCAGACCCAAGAAGGGGTCGCCGGATGGCCCGACTTTGCGGAAGAACTTGGTCTTATTGAGCCTTATCTAAGCGCCATTCGGCTCGGCTGTTTGGGGCGCCAAGCTGGGTTCGGAGGCGTCGCCGAGACACGAGAAAGCGGCAATAGGCGAGAGCCGGGGTACCGCTGGGCGGCTGATCCTTCAGCGTAGTCCAAATTGAACTGAACTCAGCCCGCATCGGGAGCATGAACCGCGGCGAGCAAACGGACCCCTCTCCCCTTCCGAAGGGGAGAGGGGTCCGTTTGCTCGCCGCGGTTCATGGGGAATGTCCAGGCAATTCAGAGACACTGCACTAGTGCCTGGTTGCGGCAGTTAGCGATATCGCCGCGTGAGGGCACGCGGCCTACAAAACCGCTGTAGGCCGCGTGCCCTCGCGCGGCGACTCATGTATCGCTTATTTGTGCAATCAAGCACTAGATACAGGCCGAGGCACCACCGGGCTACCACGGGCGACCCACGGTCTGCACGGGATAACAACAGCCGGCGGGTGCAGTGGAAGTACTGCAACCGCAACAGCTTGCGTCAGCCAGCGTCCTCAATACACTGCCACGCGGTAGAACACCGGGTTCACCCCGCTCAGGACCCGGTCATCTATGAACAGGATGTTGCTGCCGGTGCCGGGGATGTTATCGCGCAAGACTGCCCAGGAATCCAGACTGGTGGCGGTCTCCACTCGATACGTCCGCCCCGCGACTGTGCTGAAGATGATTTGCGGCGCTTGTCCCGGGGCAAATGGTATAGAAACCGTGAACTGTGAGTTCACATTGGTCGGGTTCAAGCCGGCCACGTAATCCTGCCAGACCGGCAGCCCGTTCGTCGTGATCAGCTCCGCGTCGGCGAAGTTGGTGGTGAAACCGTAGTAGATCAGCCAAGGGATGGGCGTCCCGTGCGGGGGGGGCGGCGGGTACAGCTTGATGAAGCTGGAGAAATTCTGATTGGTGAAGCTCTGCCCGTTGGGCGGCATGTTCGTATAGATGCTGTTATCAATGCTGAACACGCTGAACGCCTGCGCCGCGGTCAGCGCATCCGGGTAGGTGAAGTCGAACTCCACCAGGTCGCCGAATGCGGCGTACTCAATACTTGATAGCAGATTAGTGGGATCCGGGCTCAGCATTGTCAGCGTTCGCAGGCCATTGGTGTCGGTGGTCTCGGTCATGCTCCAGCCGTAGAGAATCTCGTTGGTTCCCGTTGAAGCGAGAGCCGCTGTACAGGGATAATTCGGGCGGTAATAGATCTGTATCTCTCGAATATACCTCGGCACGTAAAACGCTTGCAGCCGGATCCTTTGCGGCCCGATGTCCACATCCGGCGCCAGCAACAGGGAGCCGACGCGCACATCATTCGACCAATCCGGCGGATTGAAAGGCAGGGACAGAATATTTGTGACAACGAGGTTGGTTATGATATCGATGTTAGTAACAGGCGGAGTCTGACTCGGGTCTACCGTGATATTAGTCTGGTACACTTCATTGGTCTGGTAGATAAGATTCGTGTTGAAGGTGTCCGTGAAGCCGCCGTAGGTCACCTGGAACGATGGCTGGAAGGGTTGGGCCGTCCGCCTCAACGTCGCCCACCGCAGCACGTACTGGCTGGAGATATCCTTGGTGATCATCTGGAACTGCGTGGCGAGGTTCGTCGTTTCCGCGGCCAGGTAATATTGGCCGCCGGTCTGCGAGGTCAGTTGCAGCAGCGCGTTGGTGTTGACGTCGTTGCCAAAGGCGACGCAGAAGATTTGCACCTGGTTGGTCTGCGCCAGGGATATGAGGGTGGCCACCGGGTCGGCGTTCGTGTTCAACAGGCTCGAATCGTCGTTGCCGTCGGTCATCGCGACCAGGAAGCGCTGCTGGACACCGTTAGTCGGGCCGAATTGCTTGAGCGCAGCATACATGGCATCCCAGCAGCGACTGCCCGCGTAATTGCCCTTAACGTAGTTGGTCTGGATGCCTTCGATGTCCGCGGTTAGTGCGGCTTTGTTCGTGATGAAGGCATTGGTCGTAACCGACTGCGGATTGGCATAGTCGGCATGGAACTCCCAGATGGCGAACTGGGCGTGCGCCGGTTCCGCATTAATCAGGAGCTCAGCCGCCGCTTGCATCGCATCAATGGCGCCGGGCACAACCAGCATGCTGGAAGTGTAATCAAGCACCAGGATGGTCTTAAGCTGGTTCGTGGAATTGAGCGCGCTCGCGCTTTCCAGGATATACGCGCTCTCGCTGGGGATCGGCACGCCGTCCTCCATGCACACCACCTGCAATTGGCTCGCCGGCACCACCACCGCGGAGCTGGTGGAGGGGTCGGTCCCGTCCCGGAGCGAGAAGGTAAAGTCCAGCAGGTAGGGCTTGGCCCACGAGGCGGTGACGTCAGTAATGGCCAATCCGCCGACGGGGGCCGGGCTGATATTCAACACCAGGTTGGTCGAGCCGGTGCCCCACGCGTTGACCGCCCAGATCGGGACCGTGAACGTGCCGGCATACAACGGCGCGCCGGTAATAGCCCCGCTGTTGGTATCGACCGACAACCCGAGCGGGAGCCCCGAGGCCCCAAACAGGGTCGGCGACTCAGTCGCCCGAATCGTGTATCTGAAGCCGCCCTGATTCTCGGTCCCGGTGGCGGACGTGGCACTGGTGATCACCGGCACGGAGGAAGCGATCGTCAGCGTGAGGACCTGGCTGTCGGAGTTAACCAGATTGGTCGCGCCGATGGGGATCAGGAACGTGCCGCTGACGATCGGCGTCCCGGCGATGACCCCGGTGGCAGGGTTAAAGCTCAGGCCAGCCGGCAAATCAGCGGCTCCAAGGGCAATGGGAGGCGTGCCCGTCGCGGTAGTCGTGAAACTAAAGAACACCCCTTGCTTCCCGCTGGCATTTGATGCGCTGGTGATCTTGACCGGCGAGAGCACGGTCAGCGTCGCCACTGAACTGGTCACGGAACCAGAGGTGTTCGAGATGACCACAGTGTAGCCGCTCGCGTCACTGGTTATGGTTGTGGCGATGGTCAGCAGGGCGTTGGTCGCGCCGGTGATTCGCCCGCCGTCCGAGAGGTTCGTCCCGCTCCGCTGCCACTGGTAACTCAGCGGCGCGCTCCCGCTCGCGGTGACGCTGAACACCGCATCGCTGCCGATGATGACGTTGGTGCTCTGAGGCGGCACGCTGATGCTCGGCGGCAGGAAAACGCTCAGCGTCGCCACCTGGCTGGTCACCGAGGAATAGGCGTTCGTGACCACGACGTCATAGTTGCCCGTATCCGCCGTGACCAGCGAGCTTAGGGTTAAATTGGTCGTATTGGCGCCGGAGATGCGCGCGCCATCCGCGAGGTTCATCCCGTTGAATCGCCATTGGTAGCCGGGAGTCGGAAAACCCTGGGCGCTGACGCTGAATGAAGCGCTGTCGCCGACGATCCGAATCAGGCCGCCCTGGGGCTGGGCGGTGATGCGCGCCTGGTCCACAACGGCAAGGGTTACCGCCGAGCTGACCGAGGTGAGACCGATACTCCCCCCCGAATTGTAGGTGACCCTGACGAAATAAGAGCCGGTTTGGTTGGTCTGGACGTTGACCAGGGTGCAGGTGGCGGTGATGGCGCCGGGAACGGTCGCAAAGGGGTTCTGGCCATTCGGGGACGTCAGCCAGGTGTAGCCCGTGATGGTTTCTCCGGCGGTGGCGTTTACCTGCGCGTTGAAAACGACATTGCTGCCTACAAACGCTACCTGGCTGCCTGGGGACACGCTTACGGATACGAATCCCAGCGCTGGCTGGGCGCTGAGGCAGAACATCAAACTCATTGCCGTCAGGCTCGAATAAAGGGAGGTTTTGGTACTCATGGTTACTTTCATGGCAGGTCTAATTAGGCAGTTGCGGATTGGGTTTCGCTGAAGTTATAAGCCCCGCTGCCACCCGTCGTTGATCCGTTGGCAGTTGCGCTGCCCAACAATCCCTCTGGTGTTCCCGGAACGCATGCGGTTGGCGTCGGCTTGATCATTTTTAGAGCGCGCGGCTACTTGACCGGGGCGGAGGACTCTCCGAATCGGTACACCTTACAGATACCAATTCCAGCCGTAGTGTCAAAGCAATAAAACAGGTTTAGCGAGGGCGCCTTCCTGCGCACTGCGAGCCGGGACGGCTCGCAGTCCGACCCAGAGACTGATGCTGTCTCGCGCTCAGCCAATCACCCGCCGCCTTCGCTTGTATTTGCCGGCCAAATCACCCTAAGCTGTGGGTTCGCATGTTAACTCTGTCCGGCATCAGCAAGGCGTACGGCGAACGGGTGTTGTTCGCGGACGCGCTGCTGCAAGTAAACCGCCAGGACCGGATTGGGCTG
>Ga0182014_10003105_pt1 | contig 20304 bp, 16 predicted proteins | sample 612S2DmetaG_FD_120489 | JGI IMG/M metagenome (GOLD analysis project Ga0182014, IMG submission 120489) | Permafrost microbial communities from Stordalen Mire, Sweden - 612S2D metaG | ecosystem: Environmental > Terrestrial > Soil > Wetlands > Permafrost | place: Sweden: Stordalen | collected... | reverse complement strand
TTTGGCCCCGACACAGGCTTGACGCGGAGCTTTGGCTTGCCTAAGGTTCCCGGCTCGCGGAGGGGCGGAAACGCAAAACCCTCTCGCCCATTGGACATTATCAGTGATTAACGGAAAGGTTTGTTTGTGAATGTGACTGTCGAGAGTTTGGCCCCGTGCAAGAAGCTCATGCGGGTGGAAATTGAAGCGCAGAAGGTGGATGAAGCCTTCGAATCCGTCATGAAGGACTTCCGACGCGAAGCCAGCCTGCCGGGTTTTCGGCCGGGCAAAGCCCCGCGCGAGATGGTGCTGCGGAAATACGAGAAGGAGATCCAGGACGAGACCAAGCGCAAGCTCATCTCCGAGGCCTACCGCAAGGCGGTCGAGGAGCAGAAACTCGATGTGCTGGGCCAGCCCGACATCGAGGAGATCCAGTTCAGCCGCGGTCAGCCGCTGCAGTTCGCAGCCACGATCGAGACCGCCCCCGAATTCGAGTTGCCCGAGTACAAGGGCCTGCCGATCCAACGCGAGCTGCGCAGCGTGACCGACGCGGATGTCGAGCGGGCGCTCAACCTGCTGCGCGAGGAGCGCGTAACTTTCAACAAGGTCGAACGCGCGCTCCAGAGCGGCGACATCGCCGTGGTCGATTACACCGGCACCTGCGAGGGCAAGCCGATTATCGAGATCGCGCCCACCGCCAAAGGACTGAGCGAGCAGAAGCATTTCTGGGTGGAAGCCACGCCGAGTTCTTTCATCCCCGGCTTTGCCGACCAACTCATCGGCGCCAAGGCAGGCGACAAACGCACAGTCGCGGTGGACTTCCCGGCCGATTTCGTGACGCCCCAACTCGCCGGCAAGAAAGGCAGCTACGAAGTCGAGGTGACTGAGGTGAAAGAAAAGGTGCTGCCGGCGCTGGACGAGGCGCTGGCCAAATCCTACGGGGCTGAGAGCCTGGAGAAGCTCCAAGCCGGCGTGCGCACGGACCTGGAGAACGAGCTGAAGTTTAAGCAAGACAAGACCGTGCGCACCGAGGTGGTGCGCGCCCTGCTCGGCCGGGTCAACTTTGATCTGCCGGAAACCGCGGTCGCCCATGAGACCCGCAACGTGGTCTATGATTTGGTGCAGGAGAATACCAAGCGCGGCGTTCCCCGCCAGGCGATCGAGCAGCAGAAGGAGCAAATTTACTCGGCCGCGACGCGTAACGCCAAAGAGCGCGTTAAAGTCCAGTTTCTGCTGCAGAAGATCGCGGAGAAGGAAGACATCAAGGTCTCCCAGGAAGAGATCGCCCAACGCGTTCACCACCTGGCCGGCATGTATCAGATCCCGGCGGACAAGTTCCTCCGCGACTTGCAAAAACGCAACGGCCTGATCGAAGTGTATGACCAAATCATGAACGAGAAGGTCATCAATTTCCTCCAGGAGAACGCCAAGATCGAGGACGTGCCGCCCAGCTCCCCCGCAGCGCCCGAAGCGCCGGCAGTGAATCCAAGCTGATCCTGTCACGGGCTTCTGGTAAGGACGCGTGCCACCGCGTCCCGCTCTTTTCCTGCGACGTCAGGGACGGGATGGAACGCGTCCTTGCCAGGTTGGGCGCAGTGCTATTGCGTCCGCCCGAATTTCTTCTCCAGCTCGCGGAAGTTCATCTCGATAAGAGTCGGCCGGCCATGCGGGCACGTGTACGGCATTGCGCAATGGCGCAGGTCCTCGACCAGGCCCTCCAATTCCCGCCCGGCGAGCGGGTCGTTGGCTTTCACCGCATGGCGGCAGACGGTCTTGGCCACGGTATGTTCGCCCAGCCGCAGGGAATTGAGTTCCCGCCCGGCGGCTTTGAGTTCGTCCACCAACTCGAGCACAAACCGGCGAGCGTCCGGGGCCTTCACGAACGGCGGCAGGGCATCGAGCAGGAACGTGCGCTCGCCGAATTCACTCAAGCCAACCCCCAGCCGCGTCAGCGCCGGCAATTGCTCCCGCAAGAAGCTCGCATCCCGCGCCGACAGCTCCACGGTCTCCGGCAGCAGCAGTCTCTGGGAGGGTGCCTGGTCGTTCTGTTCCAGCCGATTGAGCATCTGCTCAAATAGAATCCGCTCGTGCGCCGCGTGCTGGTCCAGCAGCACCAGGCCCCGGTCAGATTCCAGCACCACATAGAGCCTTCCGATCACGCCAACCAGCCGCAGCGGCACTTTGAGTAACGGAACGGGCTCACCGGGCAACGGGGGGCGGGGGATTGTGGAAGAGGGAGGGATTAAGTGGGTTAAATGAGTGGCCTGGCCTTCCGGCGACAGGGTCCCGGGAGGGACGGTGGGTGATTCCGGGCTGGTTGTTGGTAACGAAGCGGGAGTCGCAGGGCTAAAGCCCATGCGCAAGGGGGGCTGCTGGGCTGCGGGCTTGGCTAGTTGCGCCGGGGCCGGCTCAAGCGCCACCGGGAAATTCGGCAGCGCCGATTGTTCGGCTGGCCGATCGGCCTGGGCCGCTGCGGGCTCCACGGCCAAGAAGGGTGCGCCCTGGGCCGCTGGCTTCCGCGGTCCAGGCTCAGACTTGCCGGCGTGAAACTCCAGCAGCGCCTGCCGGACCGCCTGGGCCGCCAGCCGGCGCACCTCCGCTTCCCGGTGAAACTTCACCTCACGCTTGGCCGGATGGATGTTCACGTCCACCGCGGCGGGGTCGATTTCCAGGAACAGGCTGCAGACGGGGAAGCGCCCCTTCATCAAAGCGGTGTGATATCCTTCGAGCAGTGCGAAATTCAGTCCTCGATTCTCTACCGGGCGGCGGTTCACGAAGAGGTGCTGGTCTTCGCGAGTGGAGCGGGAGACGCCGGGCGCGCCAATAAAACCCCAGAGACGGAAGTGGGTTGAGGAAGGAGTGCCGGTGGTGTCCTCAAAGTTATCTGGTGAGCGGATTTCAGCAGAGTAATCCACGGTCAGCAGTTGCTGCTCGCCGCCATAGAGCGCCCGAAGCCGTTCTCGCAGGGCGGCGAGGCGCGAGGCGGCATCGCTCCCCGCTTTCACCGCGGGCAATTGCCAGACCAGGCGGCCGTCTCTCTGAAAAACGAATGCCACTTCGGGATACGCCAGCGCCGCCAGCGTCAGGTAGTGCTGGATATGGGCGGACTCCGTTTCCTCCGTGCGCAGAAACTTGCGCCTCGCCGGCAAACTGAAGAAAAGCTGCCGCACCTCCACGGTGGTTCCCGGCGCGCTTCCGGCCGCCTTGACCTCCAGGATCTTGCCGCCGCTGATGACGATTTGCGTGCCCTCGGGCGAATCACCCTCGCGCTCACGCGTGGTTAGGGTGAAGCGGCTGACGCTGGCGATGCTCGGCAGAGCTTCGCCGCGAAAGCCCATGGTGGTGATGGCCGCGAGATCTTCGGCCCGCCGGATCTTGCTGGTGGCATGGCGCTCGAGGCAGAGCAGCGCGTCATCGCGGCTCATGCCCAGGCCGTCATCCACCACCCGCACCAGGCTGCGCCCGCCCGCCTGGATTTCCACCGTCATCCGGGCGGCCTGCGCATCCAGCGAGTTCTCGACCAGCTCCTTCACCACGCTGGCCGGCCGCTCAATCACCTCGCCGGCGGCGATCTGATTGGCCACTTGCTCAGGCAACAGGCGGATGCGGTTCATGTAACCTTTTCTCGTCGCTCAAATCGGGGCAAGCCGAAGGAAAACACTGCCCCGCGACCTGGCTGGTTGCGGGCCGAGATCCAGCCTTCATGGTCCTCGAGGATCCGCTTGCAAATTGACAGGCCCAGGCCGGTCCCGTGCGCCTTGCCGTGCGTGGCAAAGACTTCAAACAACTGCGGGACGATCTCTGGCGCAATGCCCTTCCCGCTGTCCTCGATCTCGGTAACCACCTCGGTGTCAGTGGTCTGAAAGCGCAACATGACCTTGCCCCCTTCCGGCATGGCATCGGTGGCATTGTGCGCCAGGTTGTAAAAAACACGGCGCAGGCGCTTCGGGTGGATCAGCACCTCCGCCGAGGGCGGCGGATTCTCCAACTCAAGCGTTACCGCCTTCAGCCCCACTTCCGGGACAAGTTCCTCCACGAGACAGCTCACGAACGCGCCATAATCGGTTGGCGTGAGCATATAGCCGGGCTTTGCTCCCTGGGTGAAGTCGAGAATCTCGCCGATCAAATCGCTGATGCTTTCGACCTGTTTGCGAATGGCCGCCGAGGCCCGCTGCCGCATCTCCGGCGTCGCCCGGTCCATGCTGGCCATTTCCGCCGTCAGCCCGATGATGTTCAGCGGGTTCTTCAAGTCGTGGACGATCGACCGGGCGAAGCGGCCCACGACGGCCACGCGCTCAGTTTGCAGCACCTCCTGGAGGTATTGCCGGTTAAACTCGCGCAGCCGATGGCTGATCTCCCGCAGCAGCGTCAGCGCCAGCGCGGGCGAACGTTCCACCAGCGCCAGCAGCTCCGTGCGCGGGATGAAATAGACCTGGGTGTCCACCTTGACTACTGCGCATGCAGATCGCGGCTTGCTCTCAATCACGGCCATCTCCCCGAACACTTCCCCGGGGCCGATCCGGGAAAACACGAGCCGCACCTTCTGGTCAACCAGCCCTGAAATCTCCACCAAGCCATCCCGCACGACGTAAACGCCGTCCCCATCGTCGCCTTCCTTGAATATCTCCTGCCCTGACGCATACGTTTGCTCCCGGGCGACTCGGCGCAGGGCGTTCAACTCTGCAGGGTTGAGTTGACAAAAGAGATTGCTGGCTTCGAGCGCGACCATGCATGCACTTTAAGAGAAAGCATGGCCAGGTAAAGCCCTTTGCGGACTGGGCCCGGAGGAGGTGGAGGCTGGGATATGAGCCCACCCCGCGAGCCGCGGCAGTTCATCCTCGCTACGAGTCGGTGCCCATCCTCAGGATCTTGCGTCTCCAAAAACAGGACTTGCATTCCGGCGGGATTTCCGTAATCTGTCCCCGTCTGTTTGGAAGCGAGCGTAGCTCAGCCTGGTAGAGCATCACGTTGCCAACGTGAGTGTCGAGGGTTCGAATCCCTTCGCTCGCTCCATTTCCCCCACTGCGTCTCCCTGCGCCAAGCCGTGACAAACCCCGCCATTTACAGGGGTTTCTGCGCTCTGTTTCCCTTCACTCGCTGCGCCAGCTTGCGCCACGTCTTGCCCCGCTGCGCCTGAAATCTGTGCGCGTATCTGCTTGCTTTTGCAGCAGATCGGCTCGGATATTCTCCCCAACGATATGTCTACGTTGAAATGGGTAATGGGCCGTTGCCCGAAGTTGCGGCTGGCTGAAGTGCGGCTGCCCGGTTTATGCGTCTTGTTGATTGCGGTCCTGGCCGCAGGCTGCGCCGGCTCAGGCAAACAAGGAAGCCACGCCGGTACTGCTTCCTTCATCCGCCCGCCCAAGCCTCCCGTCTTCCTCAATGGCCCCATGGCCCTGCTATTTACCAACGTGGACGGCTTCAGCGCGCACGCGGTGCTGGAAAGCGGCGCGCCCGCCAACGGGGTCGAGCTGGCCGCCGGCGAACTCCTGGGCCAGGGAGGCAAACTGCTGTTCGCGCCCAGCCCTCGCAAAACCGCCTCTAAGAGCGCTCGCCTCGAGGCCTTCGCCTTCATCTGGGACGTACCCGCCAACCGCGGCTACATACTGAACGATCCGTTGCAAGGTTACGCGCCCATCTCCTACGGCCGCCTGTTCACCAACGTGGCGACCAGCGCACCACCGAACCAAGCTGCCACTGAGAACGTTGCCGGCCATCCCTGCCAGCAGACGGAAGTGACGGTCGCAGCGGACGATGGGTCTGCATCGGTCTTTCGTGTCTGGCGGGCCACCGACTTAAAGGGGCTCCCGGTCCGTGTCAGCGGCGCCTCGGATGGCACGCCCGTTACGCTAACCGTGTCGAGAGTTCGGCTGGAGGCCGTGCCGAGCGATCTGTTTCAGCCGCCGAGTGGTTTCACGAAGTATGACACTGCGGAGGTGTTGGTCAACGAGCTGAACTCGCGGCAGCACAACCTCAAGGGGCGCGCGACTCCCTGGCCAGACGATAAGGACATCCTCTCGGTGCCAGATACCCGCATGCCCATGCGCCAATACTGACGCGGCGGCATTCGGCCCTCACTTCGCCACTGCTTCAACGGCTTGCGGGATACCGTCCCGTGGCACCTCCGCCAGATCGAGGTCACTATCGAGCGCTCTGTGTTCCTCGCCGACATGCTGTTTGGCGATCAACACGTAAATCGAAGGAATCACCAGCAGTGTGAACAAGGTGCCGAGCGCCATCCCGGCGACGATGGTAATGCCGATCGAGTTCCGCGCGGCAGCGCCGGCGCCACTGACCAGTGTGAGCGGGAAATGACCGCAGATCGTCGCCGCGCTGGTCATCAGCACTGGTCGCAGGCGGATCAAGGCAGCCTCGCGCACGGCCAGGAGTTTGGGCAGGCCGGTGCGCTGAAGTTCGTTGGCGAACTGGACGATCAGGATGCCATTCTTCGAGACCAGGCCGACCAGAGTGACCAAGCCGACCTGCGAGTAGATGTTCAGCGTGGTTGTCCAGCCATTGGTGAAAAACGCCGCGTTTGCGCCCGGCATCTTGAGGAAGCTAAAGCATAGCGCGCCGAACATGGCCAGGGGGACCGATCCCAGGAGGATGATAAGGGGATCTCGGAAGCTGTTGAACTGGGCGGCCAGCACGAGGAAGATCAACACCAAGGCCAGCAGGAGGGCCGGCAGGAATTTGCTGCCTTCGACACGCAGTTGGCGGGATTCGCCAGTGTAGTCGATCTTGTAGCCCTTGGGCAGCACCTTCGCTGCTTCCGTTTCAAGGTAGCGCAGCGCCTCATCGAGCGGGCGGATGGCCACCCCGCTAATCTTGACCGCGTTAAATTGCTGGAAACGGTTAAGCGTGCGCGGCCCGGTCGTCTTGTGCAGCGTGGCAAAAGTGCTCAACGGCACCAACTGCCCGTTCGGCCCCTTGACGTAGGTGCTTGAGAGCTGGCTGGCGTTGAGGCGCTCGACGCGCTTGATTTGCGGGATCACCTTGTAGCTGCGGCCGTCCAGGCTGAACCGGTTTACAAAGTTGCCCCCCACTAGCGTGGACAAGTCCGCGCCCACGGTCGCCATATTGAGCCCCAGCGCGGCAACCTTGTCGCGGTCCATGATCAGCTCCATTTCCGGCTGGTCAATCTTCGTGTCAATCGTCGGCGGGAAGGCGAACATGCCGCTGGCGGCGGCGTTCGTCTGTATCATGTCGGCATACCTCAATATCACATCCGGCTCCGCCGTGGCGCCGATCACAAACTCGACCGGGAACTGGCCCCCTCCCGGCAACGCCGGCGGGGCGGCGGCAAAAGTGCGAATGCCCGGGACGCTGCTGACTTTGCCCTGCACCTCCGGCGTGATTTTGAACACCGTGCGCTTCCGTTCACCCCAAGGCTTGAGCACCAGGCCGGCGAACGCATTGTCCGGGAAGGTAATCTGGAACGTTTGCTCCGCCTCGGGCACGCTCAACAAGGCGCGGTTGACGGCCTCGGTGTAAAAGGTGGTTTGATCAATCGTCGCATCCGCCGCTGCTTCGACAATGCCCATCACGAAGCCCTGGTCCTCAGCGGGCGCGAGCTCTTTGGGCGCAAGGACGTACAGCGGGATGGACAGCAGCCCCAGGACCAGCCAGACGACATAGACCGCCGGCCTCGCCGAGAGCGTCGCGTCGAGCACGCGGCCGTAAGCCCGGCGCAAGCGGTCAAAGCCGCGGTTGATACGGCCAGTGAGGCCGTGATCCTCGCGCCCGGCATCCAGCAGCTTGGAGGACATGACTGGAGAAAGCGTGAGAGCGACGACGCCGGAAATAAACACCGCCCCCGCCAGCGTAAAGGCGAATTCACGGAACAACGACCCGGTAAGCCCGCCCTGGAGGCCGATCGGAGCATACACCGCCGCGAGCGTGATCGTCATGGCGATCACGGGACCCACCAACTCGCGCGCGCCAAGGAGGGCCGCCTGCTGTGGCGACCGGCCCTCGCGGACATGGCGCTCGACGTTCTCGACGATTACAATGGCGTCATCCACCACGAGCCCAACGGACAGCACAATGGCCAGCAGGGTAAGCAGGTTCACCGTGAACCCGAACACCTGCATCAGGAAAATGGCGCCGATCAGTGAGATCGGGATGGCGACCAGCGGCACCAGGACCGAGCGCAGCGAACCAAGGAACAGGAAGATCACGATGGCCACAATCAGCAGCGTCTCGGTCAAGGTCTTCAGCACCTCATGGATAGCGTCCTCGATATACTTGGTGGCGTCGTAGGCGATTCCGCCGCTCAGGCCGGTGGGCAGCTCCTTTTGAATCAGCGCCATCTCCGCGCGCACGCGCTTCATGACGTCCAGTGAGTTGGCATTGGGCAGCGGCCAGATGCCCATGAACACCGCCTTCGCGCCGCCAAACCTGACCTCCGAATCGTAATCCTCCGCGCCGAGCACTACGTCCGCCACATCGCGCAGCCGGACGAGGTTGTCACCCGACTGGCGGACGACGAGATTGCGGAACTCCTCGACCGACCGCAGGTCGGTGTTCGCGCTGAGGTTCACCTGCACCAAGGAGCCCTTGGTATGGCCTACGGCGGAGAGGAAGTTGTTGGCGGCCAGCGCATCCCGGAGTTGGGCCGGGTTGATGCCCAGCGCCGCCATGCGGTCAGGCTTGAGCCAGATGCGCATGGCAAAGGTGCGGCCGCCGATGATGTCGGCGCGCTGCACCCCTTCGAGGGCGGAGAGCCGCGGTTGAACAATGCGGACAAGGTAATCGGTGATCTGATTTGCCTCCAGCACGTCCGAGGAGAAGCTCAGGTACGCGGCGGCGAACTGGGAATCAGCGGACGTGACGTTAATAATGGGCACCTCGGCCTCGGGCGGAAGGTCATTGCGCACCTGGTCCACTTTCGAACTGATCTCCGCGAGCGCCTTGGTGGGATCGTAGTTGAGCTTGAGTCGGATGTTGATCGTGGACAGCCCGAGCTTGCTGCTCGACTCGATGTAATCAATGCCGTCGGCGGCGGCGATAGCCCGCTCCAGCGGCGTAGTGATGAACCCGCGCACGAGGTCCGCGCTGGCGCCCACATACACCGTCGTGACGCTCACCGCCGCATTGTCGCTGCGCGGGTATTGCCTAACGACCAGGGAGTGGATCGCCTGGAACCCGGCAATTAGAATCACCAGGTTCACCACCAGGGCGAGCACAGGACGCCGAATGAACAGATCGGTGAATGACTTCATGGCGGCGACCCGGGGATCAGCTATCGGACGGGTGAGGCGCGAGATCGTTCTTCGGCGACAGCTCGTTGTTCTCAATCACCGACATGCCGTTGCGCAGCTTGAAAATGCCGGCGCTGACGATCCGCTCGCCCGGCTTGAGGCCCGATTCGACACTCACAAAATCTCCCTGCGCGCGCCCGGTGCGGATAAACTGCTGCCGCACCGCCAATTCCGGCTTCCCACTGTCTTTGCCCATCTTGGACTCGATCACATACACCGAGTCGCCGTAGGGCGCGCTCAGCACCGCCGTGGCCGGTATCACCAACACGGGCTGCTCTTCGGGCAGCAGCACTTCGACCCGGGCGAACATGCCGGGCCGAAGCAGTTGCTCCGCATTCCCGAACGTCGCCTGCAACCCAACGCTGCGCGTCTGCGCGTCCAGGTCAGGATTTATTGCCGAGAGCGTGCCCTCAAACTGCCGCCCCGGATACGTATCCGTCGTGACGCGCACGCGCATGCCCGTCTGGAGCCGCGCCAGCTCCTGCTGCGGCAGCGAGAAATCGGCGTATATCGGCGTCAGCGACTGGAGCGAGACGATCGGTTTGCCGGTGTCCAGATACTGGCCCAGGTTGACGAGACGGATGCCCAGGCGCCCGGCAAACGGCGCGAGTATGGTCTTCTTCTGGATGATGGCCCGTGTGGCATCTGCCATGCCCTGGGTCTGTTTCAGCGTCGCCTCGGCCGTCTCTAGCTCGGATTGCGGCACCATGTTGTCGCTGCGAAGAGTGCGTTCGCGGGCGAGCGTTAGTCGGGCCAGTTCTGCCTGCGCCTCCAGCGCCCGCAGTTGGGCCTCCTCGGTGGAAGTGTCCAGCTTCACCAGCAACGCATCCTTGGCCACCACCGCGCCGGATTCAAACGCGATCTCGCGGATGATGCCGGCGAGTTCCGGCGTCACCGTTACGCCCTGGACGGCCGTCACTGAACCGATGGCCGTGATCGTGCCCTGCCATTTCTCCTCGCGAGCCACGGCGGAGGAGACCGACTCCGGCGGCGCGGCATACTTCTTGCCATCGGCCATCAGCTTCCGGATCTGCAGGGTCTTCACCCCGGCCAGGGCGCCGACGATCAGCAGCACAACAAAAACTGCCATCAATATCTTGCGTATCATCAGTAGGCAAAGGAGCCGCAGGCGATCACACAGTTGACAGTCTCAGCCCCAAACGTAGCGAACGATAGTACATAAGTGGCCTGCGGTCAAACACGACGTGGGCCCCCCCAAGCCGGTGTCAGTGCGGGCGCACAGCGAGTCCGGTCCCTGCTAAATCCGAGCCTCGAAACCCGGAGCTTTCAAGTCGAAATCAGCAAAGCTCCCGGATGCGCCACGTCGATCAGGGTCCCATGCAGGATGACCCGGTCAAAACACCTCAGTTGACCGGCCAACTCCTCGACATAGCGAGTCCCAAGGTCGGTGGCAAATTCTGGCTTCAAAGCGCTCGATGGCTCAGAAAGCGTGGTCATGTCCAAACATACCGCCCCCTTCGGTTCTGGTTATGCCAGGTTAGGATTTCGAGCTTCGGGTTTCTGCCAAGTCGGCCTCTTTCAAACGCCAACGTGTGGTGCACCGAAGCGGCATCCGACGCCACCTGCTGGCCACTGCCCCGGACCGGACTCGCGGAAGGTATTGATTCCAGCCGGGCAAAACGGTTCAATCATCAGCGATGATCGCCAAACGTGTCATACCGTGCCTGGACGTGCATAACGGGCAGGTCACACGCGGTGTCCGCTTCGGCATCGCCGAGGCCGGCGGCCTGCGCAATGTCGGAGATCCAGTCGAATTGGCCCTGCGCTACAACGAGCAGGGAGCCGATGAGATGGTGTTCTTCGACATTACGGCCACGGCGCACGGCCGCAAGACGATGGTCGAGGTGGTCGAGCGCGCCGCGGACCAGTGTTTTATGCCGCTGACGGTCGGCGGCGGCCTGCGCTCGGTCGAGGACATGTACACCATGCTCCGGGCAGGCGCCGACAAGATCAGCATTAACTCCTCGGCGCTGGCCAACCCGGATCTGATCCGCGCCGGGGCCGAGAAATTCGGCAGCCAGTGCATCGTGGTGTCCATCGACGCCCGGAAGGTCGCGCCGGACCGGTGGGAGGTGTTCTCGCATGGCAGCCGCAAGGCGACCGGGTGGGAAGCGGTCGAGTGGGCCAAGCGGTCGGTGTCGCTCGGCGCGGGCGAGATCGTCCTCAATAGCATTGATGCCGACGGCACGAAAGCGGGGTTCGACCTCGTCATCACGCGGCGGATAAGCGAGGCAGTCGGCGTGCCGGTGGTCGCCAGCGGCGGCGCGGGCAAGCTCGAACATATGGCCGAGGTGCTGCTCGATGGCAAAGCCGACGCGGTGCTCGCCGCGAGCATCTTCCACTTCGGGGAGTTCACGGTAGGCGACGTGAAGAAGTTTCTGGCGTCGAAAGGCATCTCCGTAAGGCCCGTTTAACATGCCCTGGTGAGCCCCAACCAGAAAGAACTCATCGCAGTTATCATCTTCGGCGTTACCTACCTGCTAATCAGCGGGCGGCAGTTGAAGATATTGCCCTTGAATCGGCCGGCGGCGGCGCTGCTGGGAACGGTGCTCATGGTGGCTTTCGGGGTGCTGACGCCGGAGGAGGCCTACCGCGCGGTGGATTACGACACGCTGGTTCTGCTGCTGGGCATGATGCTGATCTCCGCCTACTTGTGCCTGGCGGGCTTCTTTGATTGGGCGGCGGATTGGATTCTGCGGCGGGCCAAGACACCGCACGCGCTGTTGCTTTACCTGATTTTCGCCTCAGGCATCCTGTCGGCCCTGCTGGTCAATGATGTCATCTGCCTGATGCTCACCCCGCTCGTCGTGGCCGTCATGGTGCGAGGCAAACTACCGCTCACGCCCTATCTGCTGGCGCTGGCGATGAGCGCCAACCTCGGCAGCGTGGCCACCCTGGTCGGCAACCCGCAGAACATGATCATCGGCCACCTTTCTGGTATTCCGTTCCTGCGGTTCTCAGCGTCGCTGGCCCCCGTCGCGTTGGCTGGTCTGGTCATTCAATACGTTGTGCTGAGGGTGGGTTTCCGAAAGGTGCTGCGGCAGACGGTCATCCATCGTCCCGACGCGCAGCCTCGCGCGCTGGACCGGCGGCTGCTGGTGGTGACTTTGGCCGTGCTGGCGCTGGTCTTCGCGGGCTTTGTGGCGGGACTAAACTTGTCGTGGACCGCGCTGGGCGGCGGCGCCCTGGTAATGGTTTTGGCCAAGCGCGACACGCGTCAGGTGCTCAAACTGGTGGATTGGAATCTGCTCGTATTCTTCGCGGCTTTGTTCATCGTGGTCGAGGGTCTGAACAAGACAGGGTTGCCCGACCAGGCTTATCGACACGTGCAGGGCTTATTTGGCAGTTCAGTGGCCAGCCAGGCATGGAACTTCGCCTGGTTTGCGGAAGCAGGGTCCAATGTGTTCTCCAACGTGCCCTTTGTTCTCGTAGCCGGGAAGTGGATCAACAACTTCGCCCAGCCCGAGTTGATGTGGACCGTCATGGCCCTCACGACCACTTTTGCCGGCAACCTCACGATCGTCGGCTCCGTCGCTAATATCATCGTCGTGGAATCGGCGCGCGGCCACGTGGAACTGGGGTTTTGGGATTATGCCCGCTATGGCATTCCGGTCACGATCCTGACGACCGTAGCCGGCATGTTGATACTTATGTGGCTGCACTAGCCAGGGCCGGGGCTAAATCCGAAATCCGAAACCCTAAATCCTAGCCCTCTTTCGCGGATTGGAGGGTATGGCCACGCATAAGTCCTTGAGAATCAACATGAGCGTTCCCAAGGTCGGCACTGCAACGGCTCAGGCGGTCTTTGGGGTTCGGCCGGGGTTTTCGGCGGTGGTTGTGCTGGCTGTTCCAGTTTGAGTTTGTGCAAGAGCAGTTGCAGTTCGCGTTCCGGCTGGGTGTGGCGGGTCAGGACCACTTCCCGGCCATCAATGGTGGGAATGCGCACATCCAACATTTGCACCGCGGCAAACGTTTCGAGCACGGCTCGGGGCGTCAATCCTGGAGCCAAGTCCTGTAAGCGCCGGCCCAGCGTCGCGTGCAGGCAAGAGGCCAGGAAAGCGATAAAGATATGCGCTTCGATTCGCTCCAGGTCCTGATGATGGAACGGTCGGACGGCCAGGTCGCCCTTGAGATTCTTGAAGGCCTCTTCGACTTGAGTCAGTTGTAGATAAAAGGTCCACAGGTTGGCCGGATCGCTGGCGGTTAAATTGCTCCGGAGCAAATAGCGGCCCTCGCGTTGGCGCACGATCTGGAACTTGCTCTTATCCAGACGGTAGGTGAAAGCCGCCGCTCGGGGGCAACATCCAGGTTCACCAACCGCCAGGCGCCGGACGTCTGATGCCCGGCCGCCCCCAGCTTCCGCAGCAGTTCATCGCGCTGTCACTTCATGCCTTGAACCTCTTTCAAGCGCCGCCGCGACCATTATTGTCATGGGCCACGCTGGCCACTGCTGCCCGATCCTCTGGGAAGAGCGCCGCCGGGATCGGCGCTCGGCACGGTTCCTCCTCCGCAAACAACTCAATGGACTTGCGCCAAACCAGTTCCTGCGAGTCGTTGATCTCTCTCAGATACAGTACCTGCCTCTGCACCACCCGCCCGCCCGCCACCCGCCGGCTCTCCACGATGCTCCAGGTGCGGTGCTCCTTCCCGTTCTTCTTACGAATCTTGCAACGCAGAAACATAAACGATCCAAATTATGCAAAAATCCATCGCTGGGGCGTGGGCGGAGTCTTAAACCACGCCAAATAGAGATGATAGGGATCAGCCTTGCCTGCGGGCCAGTCCGCCACCAGCCACGTGGGCGGCCACTCTCCGGTGTCCCGATCCAAATCACTCAAGACATACCCAGACAGCCACGCCACCCGGGTCTGGCGTTTGGTTCCATCGGCCGCACGCCAGGCAACAGGGTGCCATTGGGCTGTGGTAATCGTTTTGCTCAGCACCGCCAACGACCTGGCTTCCGGTTGTCCCTCAGCTATCCCCCAATACTTTCTAGCCAACCGCGTCTTCACCGGTTGGGTCCACGCCAGCAAGTCACTCCCCGTGTTCAAGAAATACTCCAATCCCAACTGCCGCAGTCCCCATCTCAGTTCGCTGGGCGCCCCAAGGTGTCAGCCGGAGTGGCTGTCCACCACCTCAACGCCCATCGCGGATAACCTCGCGTCGCTCCAGCCCGTGAGTTTGGAGCTGGCGCATACCCCCGAGCTCCGGCGGCGCGCTCCACGTGCGGCCCTCGTCCCGGGATCGAACGCGGCATATCCGCCCGCCCCTGGGCCAGTCATTGCGCGGCAGGGAGTCGTGGCTGTAGCCGGCGTAGAAAACGCAAAGCAGGTCGCCGTTGGTGAGTCGGCAGAGGTCAGGGAATGCCTGGTAACTGCCCACCGCCTCCCCCCGGGAGATGATCAGGTGCTGGCTTCCCTGCTCCAACCACTCCCGATTTAGCCGGGTGAAGGCGATGAGCTGGTAGCCATTCTGCCCCGAGACGAAGACATCGGTGTGGGTGAGCAATGGCTGGGCGCCCGCCGAGGCGGCCACTGACGCCACGGTGAGGATCACGAGGATGGCGATCACTGCCACCAACTCGACCGAGGTGAGCCCCAAATGGGGCCTCGTCCCGGGCGTATGAGCAAGGGCGCGAACCTGATTCAAGTCCTTAGGGTGTTTCAAGCAAGTGTCTCACTATCTACATCTTTGGATGAGCCAGATTGTACCCGCAGTCTCTCTGGGGTCAGTGCCACTGGGCACGGACGCGGTAAAAGCGAATGGCTGAGTCGGCCGACGAATCGGTCAGGGTCCGGCTGATCCCGTTGCCGCTCACACTCTGGGCCAGTGTCCAGGCCGAATCTCCGGCTGAGGTCTGGTATTCGAGGACGTAGTCCAACCCGAATTGCGTGGCCACCGAGGCGCTGAAAGTGGTTCCGACCAGGCGCGGACTCTCCAGCCGAGGCGGGACCGCTGCCAGCGGCGCGAGCTTGATCACATCGGCCACGGCATACGTGTTCGGCTGGTTCGAACCGCTAACCGCCATGGCGAGGACGTTCGACCGTGTGGCATCCAGGACGGGAGACCCCACGTAAACCCATTGGCCGGGCGGCAGGGCCGCGACGGTGAACTGGGCGACGGGGTTGGAATCTCCGTCAGAGACGGTGAAGGAGACGTTCGTCGCGGCGTTGGTCACCGCGGGGACCTGGGCAAAGAGGTTGTAGGGACCGGTCCAGGAGACGGGGAGGGACCACTGCACGCGGGCGGTATCGTTCGAGGTCAAAAGCGCCACCCGGGCGTCGAGGCCCCAGGCGAAGGTGGGGCTTTGCTGCCAGGCTCCGCTCACCTCGGCGTACTCCGCATCCAGATTATCCAGGTAAAGATCGTCCGGGAGGAAGCGCAGGATACTGGTGGCGAGATTGCCCAGATTATCGGTGACCGCCACGCCCACCTTGGCGATTTGGCTCAGCGGCACCGGCACGGTGGCGACCCAGGAGTTGGTGGACGCCGCTTGGCAGGACACGATGCGGTAACCTTGGAGCGCATCACGAACCGCCACGAAAGGCTGCGCCTGAAAAATCGGTTCGGTAACGCTTATGGTCAGGGCCAAGGTGTCGCCCTGCACCGTCTGCGACACGTCGAGCTGGGGCGGCGCTTGGTTGGAAGCGCCGAGCCACCGCTGCATCGCTTCGACCGCCGTACAATAGCGGAAGGAAACTCCCGGATAATTGGAAACCGCCGCCTGAATGAAGTTGCCCATGTTGGTGATCGTCGTGAGGTAGTTTTCGGGCAGATGGTTCCACAGGCAAGCGACTTCATTGGTCCCGCCTTGCGCCACCGCAAAAATATGGTCCATGACCGTCTGAGTGAGGTTCTGCATCTTAATCGAGCGCGTGTTCCAGCCGTTCCCATCGCCCGCCACCTGGTAATTGGTGGTCGAGGGATGAAAGGGAATGAAAAGGGACGTCGCCTGGGACCAATCTTCGACGCCGGCGATCGGTTCCGGGTCCGCCGCCCAGACCTTCTTGACGCCGTAATCGTCGTGCAGGCAGTAAGGGATCAGTTGGTTCAAATACGCCTGCCAGTCGTTGTCCATAAAATGCCAGCCACTGCGAAAGGAAACCGGGAAGACGCCCTCTTCCAGTAGATACTGCGCGAGGGTGACGTCGAAGTCCGCCCGGCAGTCGTTAAAGGTGGGCGACTGGTTCCAGTAAGAGATGCCGTCGCTCTGGTAGGCGCTCCAGATGAAGGTGTGATAGTGCAGGGAGACTTCGTCGCCGAGTTGCTGAATGCGGTCGCCGTGGTACTTTTTCATCAGGTACAAGGTCATCGTGTTGGCCAGCGGCACATTGAGATTGTCCGCGTCCCCATAGATGTTGCCGCCCATCACCCACCAGGTGATTTTGAGCGACTGGCCAAACGAGTCCTTGAATTGGTCTCGGAACGCCTGCGCCATGACCTGATAAGACACCCCTGCGGGGGCGGTGAAGAAATCCTGCTTGTAGTGAGGGTGCCGCGAATAGGCATCCACCGTGGTCGGGGCGCCGGCCGGATAGTTCCAAATGGCCGTGTCGGAGCCGACCACGAAGAACACCGTGCCAGGCGTTGCGGACGCGGCGACCAACGAGACGCTAGTCACAAAAGCCGGCGCCAGGAACCTAAGCGGGAAAAAGCACACCCCCGCCAGGTTGACTTTGGAGAGGTTCATTCAATGAAGATGCGGAGCTGTCGCTCACTTGTCAAACTGCGCAGGTGACCCACGCGGCAGGGGAAAAGCAGAAGCTAGAAAGCAGAAAGCAGAAACGCTGTAAATCGCGAAGCGAGGCGCTGGGTCGGCGGTGGCTGGCTTGGCGCGCCCAGGCGCCTCGGCCGGACCGGTGTCGGCAGGGCTGGAGCCGCTGAGTTACGCCACTTCCAGCAAGATCTCAGGATGCCTCGCGGCAATCTTCAGCAGCACTTTGGCGGGGCCCGTTGGCGTCCGCCGCCCCTGCTCCCAGTTCTGCAGCGTGTCAGTACTGATACCCAAAATCGCCGCAAATCTGGACTGCGACAACCCAAGCTTCCCCCGCATCCGCACAATGCTGGACTCCGGGTTAGCGTGAAACACACGCCCAGGTTTCAACTGTCCGCGCTTGACCAGGTTTGCCTCGCGCAGGCTCTGCTTCAACTCTTCAAACAGTTCCTTTTTCATAATTCAAACTCGTCAACCAACCTCTTCAACTGCTTAATCTCATCATGCGATAAATCGTCTCGCTCGTTTTTCGGAAAGGCCGCCAGCAGCCAGATTTGATCGTCAACGGTCTGCCAGTAGTAAATGACTCGCAACCCGCCGCGCTTGCCACGCCCGCTCCCCGCCCAACGCAGTTTGCGCAGGCCCCCACCACCGGGTATGACCTTGCCCCAGTCGGGGCGCCGGGCCAGCGCGATCTGCATCTTCGCATACTCGTCGTCACCCATCAGCTTCCCGATCATCCGTGTGAACGTCGGCGTCTCAATGAATTCCACATGCGGCATAATACGCCAGTGGCGTATAGTGTCAACCCCCTCTTTTCTTCTTCCAGATGCAGCGGTAGTTGAACCGGCGGTTTGGTGCGCTGTCCCCGCTGGTGCAGAGGGAGATTGGGTCTTTCAGGTCGGTCGGGTTGTCGCACCAATGGAAATCGAACGTGAAAGCGTCACCCTTCAAGCCTAACAGCTTGCGCGGCACAGCCATTTCCAGCGCTTTGCCCGAGTAGCGATACTTCAGTCGCGCCGCCTCGACCCACGGGCCGCCAGGGGCGCCGGGAGCATAACGCTGGATGGTGGTGGTCTGGTGATCTATGACCCGCTGGTTGATGACGTAATCATAGCCATACCAACCTGTGTTGGGGTCCTGGTCGGCATCAATCAACAGCAGCATCCAGTTGGCGCCGGTATGCGGGGTCAGCGCGTCCTTCGTCTCCACGTAGAAATACACCTTGTCACGATCGACGGCGACCTTGCAGGTAATGATATCGTTGCGGCCTGTGTTGTTCGTGTAATGAAGGCCGCCATACCCGTCGTAGTCGCGATGGAAGGTGTCACCGACGGTGTCACGGTATTCGACCTCGACTCCGGCCCAGTCCGCAAAATCCCCGTCGATCTTTATCGGGTGCAGGCCGATCAGTTCCGGTATGGGGCGAACGCCCTTGTAGCGGCGGATATTCTCCGCCATCTGCATGTAGTAGTTGTCGGTATAGCCATCCTTCACCGGTTGGAGGCAGCGGTTGAACTCGGCGTTGTACTGATCCACGAAGAAGTAGGTGCTGTCCCGGCGCATGAACTTCGTGGTGGCGCCGCCTTCCGGCGAGTACTTGCCGGCGGTCCATTCATTCCAGTCGTTAATATAGAGGAACTGCGGATCGCCCTGGATCGCTTCATCCCAGCGCTGCTGGAAGTAGATGCCGTAGCCTTCGGGATGTTCGACCTTCCGGCCCAGCCACGGCACATCGGTCGGCTCCGGCAGATCGCACTGGTTCAAGGCCGGTTCGCCGGCTTCCCGGGTCCACGATTTGCCCACCAGGCTAGAGGGATGCTGGGCGGGAGTGACCGCCGCCTCTTCTTTTTGGCCATGATGCGTGGAGATCAGTTCGTCCGGGGTCAGCTTCGCCACCCGCTTATCGCCCAGGTCCAAACCGAAGCTCCAGTTGTCTTCCGTCCCGACAAAGCGCTTCCCGGCCCATTCCCAGTATCCCCACCACATGGTGCGCAGCGTGAAGAAGCTCTTCACCTCTTTAGTGTAGTCCTGGTAGAACTGCGTGGTGTACTCCGGATCGCCATAGTGCGGGTGTTTGGTATCGGTGCCGGCGGCGGCATCGTAATGCGGATTCGGGTTCTGCACGCCTGTGCCGTTGGCGTCGGAGCTGGGCGTGCCGTTGTAGAGCAGCAGCGGCTTGCCGTCCCAAATGAACCACAGGTCTTGGTATTTTTCGACCTTGTAGATCCTGTCGTACAAGTCCTGCGCCACGGTGATCACCGGGCCGTTGAAGGCCCAGAAACAAAACTGTGGCACCCGGTTGCCTTCGGCCTTCATCTTCTCGATCACCGAAAAGACGGCTTCCCACTCGTCCCAGTAACGGACTGCGTTGGTGACATCCATCACGAGGACATCCACTCCCGCATCGGCGAGCATCGACATGTCCTTGCGGATCACATATTCATCTTTGCTCAGGAAGTAGCCCGACTCCGGCTCACCCCAGTGATACGAGCCCTCTGACCAGAGCGGATGTTTGGCATCCAGCCGCGCCTTCGGATCGCCGGCCAGCACCCGGCTCACGTCCGCAGCATAAGGGCTCTTCAGTTTATGCGCCGAATCGCTGTGCCACGTGATATAAAAGATGCCCACCACGCGGCGGTGGTCTTTCTTAACCGGTCCCACCACCGAGAAGGTCGGCAGGTTGCGGCCCAGGGCATCGTGCCCCACCCACGTGTCGGAAAACAGGTCGCGATAATAAGGGGCTTCCCCGGCCCCAGCGCCGCTCCCCGCGGTCAGGAGTCCGAAGAAGACCATGACCAGGATTGTGCCGCTTGCCCGTGTATGGCGAAATGAGCTTTGGTCGGCCTTCATATTGAGCTTTCAGGTTGAGCGTGTTCGTTAGCCGAAACAAGCGCCCGGCTCAGGCGACTGCGCGTGAACTTCATCCTGCGATCATGCGGTCTTCCGGATGGCCAGTAAAGCCTGCCAAAGGCGAACGCGCATATAGCGAGAACGTGGTCAGGCAGCAATTGGTAACTGAACCAGGCCGCCGAGTGGTCTCTGCCGACGGTAACTCTTCATAGCCTCGCCGTAGTCTCCCCGTAGTACCTCTAACCCGAGGTTAGAGGTACTACGGGGAGACTACGGCGAGGCTATGGTGCGGCAAGTAGGACAGTCTGGTGCTGGGTGGGAGTAATCGGAGGCCAGAGACACGACTGTCTAGGGCGCCAAGCTAGGTTCCAATGGGTTCCTTAAACGCGGGAAACGGGCAAACTGCCAAAACCGTATCGCCATTTGGCGCCTGATCTCTTGGGGCAAGGCGCATCGGAAACGGTGAAGGACCTT
>Ga0182014_10003104_pt1 | contig 20307 bp, 18 predicted proteins | sample 612S2DmetaG_FD_120489 | JGI IMG/M metagenome (GOLD analysis project Ga0182014, IMG submission 120489) | Permafrost microbial communities from Stordalen Mire, Sweden - 612S2D metaG | ecosystem: Environmental > Terrestrial > Soil > Wetlands > Permafrost | place: Sweden: Stordalen | collected... | reverse complement strand
TTCTTGGGGAAAAGGAACGGCTCCGCTGGAGCGTTCCTCCCTCCGCAGTAGTGCTGCCACGGAGGACAGGCGCCCTACCGGGGCGTTTATGGCAGGGAGACTCTCCCGCCGAGCCGGGCGTGTGGATTTGCTGAAAAGCGCCCTGCCTTCCCGTTCCGCGTTGACTTGCACGTTGACTTGCGCCTTGCCCAACCTTAGATTAGGGGCAATGTTGGCTGCCGAAACCAGTCGGGTTCCTGTCCCCGCCAGATCGTTACCGCCGCAAACCTCTGGTTGGAAAGAGATCGCGGACGCGGTGGAACCCTTTCTGCAACGCGTCGCCCGCCAGCTCGAAGCCCAAACGTCCGAGTTCGAACCCCAGATCGCCAGCTTCGCCCGTTACGCGCTCACCGCCCAGGGCAAACAGCTTCGCCCCATTCTCGTCTCCCTTTGCGGCGAGGCCGCCGGGACGCTTAATGAATCCCATCTCACCGTTGCCGTGATCATTGAGATGATCCACCTCGCCACGCTGGTGCATGACGACGTGATTGACGCGGCGCAGTTGCGCCGGGGGCGCCTGACGATGGCCGCCAATTGGGGCAATGAGATTTCCGTGCTTCTGGGCGACTGCCTCTTCGCGCATGCCCTCGAATTGGCGGCCAGCTTCCCCACCCCGGAAATCTGCCGTGCCGTGGCTTCGGCCACCAACACCGTTTGCGCCGGCGAGATTCTTCAAAGCCGCTCGCGGGGGGATTTTGCCATTGCCCGCGGCCATTATTTGAAAATGCTGGCGATGAAAACCGGGGAATTGTTCGCATTGTCCTGCGACTTGGGAGCGCGCCTCAGCAACGCCCCGCCCGGCCGGCGCCTGGCCCTTCGCCAATACGGCCTTGCCTTGGGCACCGCTTACCAGCTTTACGACGACTGCCTGGATGTTCTCGGCTCCGAAGCTGCCGCCGGCAAAACTCTCGGCGCGGACCTCGCCAACGGCAGAATGACCCTGCCCATCCTGGTCGTGCGCGACCGCGCCGGAGCCGAAGACCAGATGCTCTTGCGGCATTGGCTGGCCCACTGGGAACCTTCCCTCCTTCCGGGCGTCGTCGAGCTGATTCTTAAGTATGACGCCTTTACCGAGTCCCAATCCGTCTTCCAACAATACCTGGATTCCGCCCGGCAATCGTTGCTGACCCTGCCCCCATCGGCCGGCCGTTCGGGTTTGATGAGCCTGACAAACTTTCTGGCGGAACAAACGGGCGCGCTGGGGGTTGTCTATTAGGACTGCGCGCAGTTCCAAAGCACCCTAGTGCATACCAAAGATCAATTGGAAAAACCAACCGCTCCTCCGCCGTTGCCGGAGTTGCCGGAGGCCGCCGAGGGCGAGGAAACCAGCGATCTCATCCTGGTGCGACGCTCCCAGGACCAGGACATGGGAGCCTACGACCAATTGGTGCGCCGCTACCAGGAGCGCATATACGCCACCGTCTATCACATGACCTCCAACCACGAAGACGCCAATGACCTCGTGCAGGAGACCTTTGTGAAAGCGTACCGGGCCTTGAAATCCTTCAAGGGCGATTCCAGCTTCTACACCTGGATTTACCGCATCGCCGTCAACAAAACCATTAACTTTCTCAAGCAGCGCAAAAACCGCATCCACTTGAGCCTTGACGACGTCGATTTCAACGCCGAAAACGACCCGGATTTGGTCGCCCTGGTTTCCGAGAAGACTCCCCGTAGGGACTTGAACCTCAGTGAATTGCAGGAGAAATTGAACAGCGCCATGCTCAAACTGTCAGAACACCATAGAATGGTTGTCACTTTGCACGATATTCAGGGGCTGTCCCACGAAGAAATTGGGGCCATCATGGATTGCAACGTCGGCACCGTCCGCTCCCGCCTCTTTTATGCGCGGCAGCAGTTGCAGGCCCATCTGGCTGACTACTTGAAGTGACTCCATCAGTTCCATCAGCCGCATGAACACGAATCCAGAGAATTTTGAGACGTTGCGCAAAGCGCTGGCCATCAAGCGCCATGAAGTCCCGCCACCAGGTTACTTCAACAACCTGTCCTCCAACATTGCCGCCCGCATCGAACGCGGTGAATGCGAACTGACTTTCTGGGAGCGCCTCCACTCCAGCTTCACCTTGCGCCCCGCTTTTGCCTACGCCTTTGCCATCGCCGCCTTTGGAACCTTCACGGCCAGCGTCCTCCATTCCGGCAAGCCAACCGCCGCCCAGGCGCTCCATCAGGAAGGGCTGGCCACCGCTTTGGGACCTGCCGCCGCGCCGGCTGACTTTGCCGCCGATAACGATAACCCTTTCTCCGCGCCCCTGCATGTGCCCAACTGGCTGGGCAACACCAACCCGGGCGCTCCGCCCCAAGTCCTCCCCTCCTTGTTCGCCCCTCAATCCCACGCCGTCACCGTCTCCTACGAATACGGCAACTGAGGCACTGCCGAAGCCTCTTCTCGGAATCGCACCGCCTGGGGCGGAAATACGCGATTGCCCCTTGCCCCTGCCTTGGATCAGCCCGGAACGCTTGGCCGGCTGCGAGCATGGGAAAGGCGAACCCATTCGGCCACAATCCGCGGCATTTCCTCGATGACTTCGGAACCGAACAACACCTCATCAACGTAACCCATGTGCATCAAGTCGATAATTCGACATAGATACGACCTGCCGCACTTCCACCAAGTATAGTAATCATCAAGTATTAAATAGTGCCGGATTTTGACTTTTTCGATCTGGAACAGCTCTTCAAGCTCCATTCCGTCAAGTAAAGTTTCATAAACACCATCCGCGACACGGCTTCCAAACGTGGTCGTGTGGTAATACTCTTTGATTTCCCAAATGGCGATTGGGTTGATGGCGTCGGGAAACGCCCCGTCAACCCGGCGGGACAGCGTTCTCAAGGGAACCCCGTCTGTTGTTACCGTTGTCAGAATCCTTGGGTCAAAGTTGCAGGGAAGCTCCTCCAGATTCTCTTCGATCAGCATGTTGGTGATGGCTGTCAAATAAGCTACAGCCTTCTTTTTCCCCTTCTGTTTATTCTGAGGCATCGGGCATGCATGAGGCCGGCCATCGCGTATCCGCCTGAATGCCGCCTTTGCCGTTTGCAGGTTCATCAGCCGAGGCTCAACAAATTCGTTCAAAACGCCCGCACGATGCTCAAAGTAAAGATGCAGGTTTTTTGCCAATGCCGTGGGGCTGCCGGCGCCGTCAACGATCTCTTGCGCATTCAGATGTAGTTCGTTGAATGCGCCTCGAATTTCGTCAACCGACGGGACTTTTATCGCGCCTTTTCCTCTGTCTGTGTACCCCACCCACTGGCTAATCGTTCTTACACAAGCCCAAAACTGTTTGGATTTGCCAGCAAACCTCGCGTCAGGACGCATCGGAAAGCTCCTCTTCCAGTCGGTTGGCAAAGTCCGGAAAACGCACACCCAAAGCTTTGCAAACGCCCCGCAGCTCAATAACGTCCAGCATTCGTTCGCCAGACTCGTATTTGCTGACAAACGATTGCGGCAACCGAAGCCGCTGCGCAAGAACCTGTTGCGTCAAGCCAGCCTCGGCCCTCATTTTGCGGAGCAGAAGCTGCAAACAACGCTGTTCACGGGTATGTATTGACTTCGTCATTGACCGCTGCACGATATAACCAGTTTGACAAATATCCCATTTGAGGATATTCCCTTGCAGTTGTATGCGAGAAAAAATACAGTTGGCCTTGTTTGCCGCAGGTGAAGAACAGCCGTTGAAAGGGCAGTTGTTAAAGTGGGTTGGCAACAAGCAGCGGGTGGCGAAGGACATCATTTCGTTTTTTCCCCAGCGGTTTGGGACGTATTTTGAACCTTTTTTGGGCAGCGGCGCCGTCCTGGCAACACTCGCGCCTGTCCAAGCCATAGGCTCTGACTCCTTCAGCCCGTTGATGGAGATTTGGCAAACATTGCAGGATTCCCCTGAGACTCTGAAAGGGTGGTACACCGAACGGTGGAATGAAATGAACTCCGGGGACAAGCTGAAAGCCTTTGCGGCCATCAAGAGCCGTTACAATGCCATTCCCAATGGCGGAGACTTGCTTTTTATCTGCCGCAGTTGCTACGGCGGCGTTGTTCGCTTTCGGCAGAAGGACGGCTTTATTTCGACGCCCTGCGGAATTCACGACCCCATATCCCCGGATTCATTCTCTGAACGTGTTGACATCTGGCATGAACGGGTTTCAGGCACGCAATTCAAGCGCCTGGAGTTCTGGCAATCCTTGAATATGGCAAAACCGGGGGATTTAGTCTATTGCGACCCACCCTATAGCCACACTCAGGCCATTCTGTATGGCGCGCAATCCTTTTCCCTGAAACACTTGCTCCAGGGCATTTCCGAATGCAAGGATCGAGGCGTATTTGTTGCTCTGAGCATTGACGGAACAAAAAAATCAGGCAATACGGTCTGCCACATTCCGATTCCAGAAGGACTGTTTGAACGCGAGGTGTTCATCCATTGCGGAAAGTCAATGCTGAAGCGATTTCAAATGAATGGCAAGACCCTTGAAGAGGAATGCGTCTCCGACAGATTGCTCCTGACGTGGAATGACAAAACCGTCAGTCAACGGAATCGCGCACAACTGGGCGCTTTGCGGGCGCGGGCGTCCGTTAATCCTGTCGAAATCTCCACCTCAAATTCCCTACCGCAACCGGATGATTTTTACCCGGATTGACCCCATGTCCGGCTTTTCCAGCCTCACGAACGCCGCGCGGCTCAAGTCCACCACGTTGCCGAACTGGCCTGCCGCCCTGGTCCCGCCCCGGTCCGTCACCTCCACCACCACATTATTGCTCCCATAAACGACCCTGAGCGCGGACCCAAGCGTCAAGCCGGGCAGTCCCGCATAAGCGCGTTTTCTTGTCGGATTTGGCGCCGGGTGGCGCTTTACTGGTGATAAATGATGGTCGCCGGACATTGCTTGAGAATGAACACGAAGAAAATGGCCTCCATCCTCGTTGCGCTCCTGGCCATCCAAACTTCGTCGTTCGCCTGCTCGGCCTTTCTGCTCAAGGGCGATGAATACCAAGTCATCGGGTTCAACGAAAACTGGAAACACCTGCCGGGAATGGTTGTGGTCAACAAGCGTGGGATCGTGAAACAGAACCTTTGCTGGGCCGATCTGGTCGCCGCCCAACCTGCCGATCCCAAGATGAGTTGGACCACGAAATACGGGTCGGTCACCTTCAACGCCTTCGGCATTGACGCGCCCTGTTACGGGATGAATGAGACCGGCCTCTTTCTGGTGGAGCTTTTTCTCGACAAAACCTATTCACCGCCCGACACGTCCCGGCCACGCATGTTCTGGGCTCAGTGGATTCAATACCAACTCGACAATTACGCCACCGTCGAAGAAGTGGCGCAACATCTGTCGGAAGGGCCGCTGATTGATTGGTGGCCGGCATTTCCCGGCAGCCATTTCTTCGTCACCGATGCCAGGGGCCATACCGCTGCCATTGAGTTCATCGAAGGGAAGCCGGTTGTTTCCACGGCAGAACGCATGCCCCAACCCATCCTGTGCAACGGGCCATACCAGCAGGATTTGGCGGCCTTGGGGCGGTTCAAAGCCTTCGGCGGTCAACAGTCTTTCGATTTCACCACGAATTCGTGGGACCATCGGTTCGCCAGGCTCGCGCACCGGTTGAATGATTTCCACCCTGATACGGCGCCGCCAATGGAGTTTGCCTGGAAACTCTTGGATGAGGTTTACACCGGCACCTGGCAGCTCGTTGCCGACGCGCGCAGCCGCACGCTTTATTTTCGCAGCCAGGCCTGCAACAGCATCAAATCCATCCGTCTCGCCGATTGCGATTTCAGCACCAATTCACCCATCGCTTTCATTGACCTGCACATCAATTTCACGGGCGACATCGTTCCGCGTCTGGCGGCTTGGACACCCCAGATCAACCAGGCTTACGTGCTGGCCGGGTTTCCAGCGGGCTACGAGCAGGAAGCTTTCTACCGGTCCGACGATTGGAGGAATCTGCAGAAGAACCTGGTGAATTACTCGGAACAGTTGCGGCAACAGACAAAAATCCCGCGCGCTGCGAATGATCTCCCATCTACGAACAGATCGCCGGACCTTCCAAGGCTGAAACCCAATTAGCAGAAAGCAGGGGGCGGAACGCCTGTGAACTCCCTACCGCACCCGTGTGATTTTCACCCGGATTGACCCCACGGACGGCTTTTCCAGCCTCGCGAACGCCGCGCGGCTCAAGTCCACCACCTTGCCAAACTGGCCCGCCGCCTTGGCCCCGCCCCGGTCCGTCACCTCCACCACCACACTTTTGCTCCCATAAACGACCCTCAGCTTGGACCCAAGCGGATAATCCCAACTCGCCGCCGTCAGCGCTTCCGGATCGAACCGCCGCCCGTCGGCCATGAGTTTTCCCCGTTCCCGGTCGCCGTACCAAGTGGCGCGGTCATAAACGCAAGTCTGGCACCCGACAATCAACAGAATGACGGCCAGCGCCATGCCAAGTTTCCGCTTCACGCTTCCCAGCATAAGCCCGATCCGCGCGGCAATCAAACATTGCAAACCCGGCCGAAAGCCGGGGCCCTGTCAATGAAATATGTGATGATGAGGGACCCCTGCTTCTTGCGGCCAACTCGCAACGACAGTGGCCAGACAACGAGCCGGGGCGAATCCGGACCACCCCAAGCGCGCGCCAAGTCGGCGGTGAGCCGCTCCAATGGATTTTTTCCGGTGGCCTTAATCAAAGAGCGCGCCGGGATGGTGCGGTCGAAAATCGGCGTAACGATTGGCCACGCCAGAGAAATGGTCGTGAAACGACTGGGGCATCGTTTGGCATCAAGTCCGCCGATGACGGCGCAAAGCTCGAATGGCTTGCCACGTCATCGGACAGGCCAGGAGGACCCAAGTGGCTGGCTCTGGCACTGCCACTGGCACGGCCGTCACGAAATCACACCAATATCCGCCTTCGCCCGGCCCGATGATTCCCGGCGGCTCATACTGACCTTCAGGCCCTCGGCCAACACCCCCGAATGTGATGCCCTGCCACCACTCACTATCATGTTGCGTGTATAATGAAGTTATCCAGGCAGGCCAGCCTGCAAACTTGTCAAAGTCCGCGCCATTATCCTGATTGAGCCACGCCTGAGCGAACACGTCGGCAATGGCTGGCTTCCCCCACCACACTTGGCTCTGCAACAGTTGCTCGTTGCCGTAGATGGCACTGCCGCCAATCGTTTCTTCATAGGTGATGCCGTTGTAGTTGACAAATACGCCTTGCGCCTTGGCCGAAAAGGCGCCCGCCAACAGGGCGACCACGGTGAAAAGGAACACCTTCTTCATAATTCTTTCATCGGAATCGGTTGAAACCATTTGGTTTAAATTGTAAAACACTTTTAAGAGTAGTCTGAATCCGGAATCTCGAACAGTCGGGGAAAACGGAGACTTTGTGTAGGGGAATTCCCCTACAAACCGGCATAGGGGTCCCGCGTAAGCGCATGTTTATTGATTTTTGTCCCGGCGCGGCAGATTCGCCACGGAGCCGGTCGCACCATGTTCAAGCGCTGGGCAATCCCGGGCAAGGTCATGGTCGAGATAGACGGCTCCAGCAGACGCGACTCTGAATCCTCCGGCCACGACAACGCACCCGGCCGAAACACGGCGTCTTGTCAATACGAATATGTGGTTATGCAGGACTGATCCATGTTCTGTTCTGACCCATGTTCATGTCATCCTGCGACGGCCTTGCGGCGGTCATTCCATGCGGAATGAACTGAGGAAGCGCGTGATGAGCGGATCATCGCGGGAATCGGATGACGCGGTGGCGACGGCCCGGTAAAGGGCATCGGGCGCAATGGCCAGCCGCATCACACACCGGGTTTTCCCTCCGTTCATCTCTAAAACGATGCGATAAATCGGAACGTCGCCGGATCCATCGGGCTGGCAGGAGAGGAGCGTACCCATTTGGGCGAAGGCGCTCTTCAAGGCCTCAATGCGCTGCGCAACCGTCAAATCGGCGCCCGACGGCGGAATCTCGCTGTAGCTCAACTGCAGGGTGATATCCCGTCGCGGAACATTGAAGCCCAAGGTGATGCGTTTGACAGAAACTTCGGAACCCGCTTTCATGCGTCTTAGGGGGCCTCCCAGCCCCGCATTCGATCGTCTGACCGGCGCTCCGGGAACCAAATTCGTGACCGTTCCGGAGGGGGTCACGTGCGCTGAATCAATGGCCGTCCCGGTGGTTGGGGGACCTGGAAATTCCGCCGAGGCCCGATGGTTTTCGGTGAATGCGCGCCGCCACTGATACGACGGGTGCGCGTCGAGCACGAACTGGAGCAGTCCGAAGATCATCATAATGGGCGCCAGAACGGGCAGGGCGCGCACCAGGAACTTGGGACTCGCCCGAAGCCGCTCACGCTGGCCCCAGGCATAAAAGGTGGCCCAAAGTCCGGCGCCCGTCATTAGCATTGCGTCAATATGCTGAATAAGAAATGTTCTCATGGTGGTGATGGTTCAACTTAATTGTCTTTCCTGATCAGGGGCGCGCATCAATCGCATTGAGCGCTTCTTCCGCGAGCATCGCCATCACGCCGTCCGCGTCGCTGGCGGCGCTGGTCAGTGCCGGGACGGATTGCCTGGTGCCGATCTCCTTCAAAACCCGGCACGCTTCGTAGCGCACCTGCTGATTCCTGTCGCCGAGCAATCCCGCCGCCGCCGCTTCGGCCGCCGCTCCGATGGCGCGCAACGCCTGTCCCGCTTGCTGGATATCCATGCCGTGGGACATCTGATTCGTCAGCACGGCGGCGGTTGGCGCGTCTTTCCGATGGCTCAGGGCGTCAATCACCGCCCAGCGGACGGAAGATTGGGAATCGTCCAGCGCTTTAACCAGCGGCTGATACGCCTCGGGAGCCGTCCAGACCCCCAGCGCCCGGGCCGCGTTCTGCCGGACCGCCCAATTGGCATCGCCCAGCACAGGGATCAAGGCGGCGACAACCTCGTGCTCCGACTCGGTAGGTTTCGCCCCGGCCAGCAGGGCCGTCGCCCTTTGTTTCCGCCCGCTGTCCGCCGATTTGAGATCAATCAACGCCCGCCTCAATTCCGCCGCCGCCAGCTCTTTCGGCGCCATCGGCGGCGCGGTCGGGGGCGTCAGCACATTGGTTTTTTCCCGGTCTTCGAGCAATCGGTAGCTCAAGGTCAGCGGGGTGCGCCGGGTGGTGTTGGTGCTGATTTCCGTGAAAACCCCTTTGAATTCCATCGTGCGGGGCAGTCCCAAGGTGGTGTCGAACGTGATGGTGCCCTCGCCAGTCAATTGCATCCGCGGTTGGCCTCCCACCTGCTCCTGCGTCTGCAGGTCGTAACGCTTCTGAATCTGCACGGAGCCTTTTTCGGTCGCCCTGATTTGGTAGCTGGCTTTTTCGTGGGCTGGGAAGGTCGTTGTTTCCACCCGCCCGACGCGGGCCCGCGGCGCCAGCGGCACGACGTGGGTTTGCAAGATGACGCAATCGCCTTCGGCCGTCCAGGCGGACTGGTCGCGCCACGGCAAGGGCTCAAAGATCAGATCCTCCACGTTGCCCAGGGCTTGGGGCAGTGGTTTGGCCTGGCCGGAACTCTCCTGCAAATGGCCGGTGGCATCCACTTGAAGTTGGCGCGGCAAACCAAACGGCGATCTCGGCCAGAAATGCGGCGGCAACGAACCGGCAGCCCGACCAGGCTTGGGGTGATGTTGCGGCGCGCCCATTTGATTCCGATAAGTGAGCGTGGCCACCTCCCCGCTTATCGCCTTGACGTCGTAAATGACATTGCCGGTCATCGTCTCGGTGTCATCCTCCGTGTCGGACTCAAACTGCAAGGCATAGACGCAATTTTCGCCTGTGGTCCAGCGATAATGCAGCGCCGGAAGCTCTGCGGCAACCGCGTGGTCGCCGCCCTGGACCTGCTCGAATGGCGGCGCATTGAACGGGTGGCGCGTAGTTGAAAGGTGAGCGTAAAGCAGCAGGGCCACAACCGTCAGCGCGAGCAAAACCACCCCGGCGGTCATCAGGGCTATTTTCCCTCCGCTTCCGGCGGGCCCCTCCGCGTGCTGCGGCGGTGGGGCCGGCATTGGACTTTCAATGGGCGCGGGCGGGAGCGGCGGCGGACTTTCCAGCACTTGCGTGGCGGTCTTTACTTCGCGGACGTGTTGATAGCGCCGCTCCGGTTCCTTCTCCAGCGCCCGCAACACCACGTCATCAAAACGCACATCCACCCGCACCTTGCTGGAAGGCGGCAAAAATTTTCCCAGCGGCAGTTCCCCAGTCAACAATTCGTAAAACACCACTCCCAGTGAATAAATGTCCGCGCGATGATCCACCGCGTTGGGCCTTTCAATTTGCTCGGGCGCCATGTAATGCGGCGTGCCCACAATGTCTTTGGCGCCGGTCAGTCCAAGCTTTTCCACGGCGGCGCCGACGATTTTTGCGATGCCAAAATCCGCGATTTTCACCCGGCCTTTCTGGTCGAGTAAAATGTTCTCCGGCTTGATGTCGCGGTGAACCACGCCTTCGTCATGCGCGAATTGCAGCGCATCGCAAATCTGCGGCACTATGTACAGCAAGCTCTCCGGCGCCAGCCGGCCGCCGTGTACGATCTGGCGCAGGTTCTGGCCGTCCACAAACTCCATCGCCAGATAATAATAGGCGGACGCCCGGCCAAAGTCGTAAACCGTGACGATGTTCGGATGATTCAGCCGCGCCAGCGCCCGTGCCTCCCGGGTGAATCGCTCGGCGAAACTGGGGTCGTTGCCGATGGCCGGCGGCAGGATTTTCAGCGCGATGAAGCGGTCCAGCGCCGGTTGGCGGGCTTTGTAAACCGCGCCCATGCCCCCTTTGCCAATGAATCCGAGGATTTCAAATTGCGGAAATAATTGCGCCATTTCCGCCACCGGTGGCGGCGCAAAATCGGGTCCGGCGGCGCCGGGTTCGGCGCCCAAGGCGGATTTGACCAGGCATTGCGGGCATAAACCCAGCGGCACGTCGGGCGGCAAGGCTTTGCCGCAGTTGGGACAGATTGGTCTGATTTCGCTCATGCAATATGTATTCCACCCATTACTTCGGAAAATTCCGCCAAGGGTTGCGCTGAAAATCACCGGGCCAGCACCATAAACAGATGCCGCAATTCGTCTTCGATTTCGCCGGGTTCGGCGACCGTATGGGCGATGGCCTCGCGGACCAGCCCCTTATACCGCTGGCGCATCCGATGCACGGCTGATTTCACCGTGCCCTCACTGACCCCAAGTTGCTTTGCCAGCCCCGCGTAAGGCGGCGTCTGGCCGTCGCCCACCAGGCAGGGATTCAGGAGCGCGAACAACTCGCCGCGGCCCTCCCGTTTGAATTCCTCGCCCAATTGATCCAGGACGCCGGCCAGCAACGTGAGCGCCCATCGGCGCTCGTAAATCTGTTCGGGCGTGGAGTTGTCCGCCGGCTCGTGGACGAAACGTGTCTCGGCGGTGTCGAAATCCAACGGCAGGTCCCGCGCGCCGCCGCCGCGTTTCTGTGCGCGCAGCTTGTCCCACTCATCCGCCAAAAAATGGTTCATCACCCCGAGCAAGAAAGAACGGAACCGGCCCTTTTCCTGATGGGCGCGCTCAATCCAACGGCCCGCCAGGCAGCGCGCAAAAAACTCCTGCGTTAAATCCTTCGCATCCTCGGGCGAATGACCGCGGCGACGGACGTAGCTGTACAACGGATACCAATACAACTGGCAAAGCCCGCTCAACGCGTCCTGGGCGGCGGGCGTCTCCCCCTTGGCCGCCAGCACCAAGGACCAACGGGTGGCCGCAAACATGCTCACGCGGGACGCCGGCGGGATCGGCGGATCGGCGGCGGTGCTTTGGTTCACAAAATCCAGCGTAATGAGATACCCTGGTGAGGCAAGCAAAAACAGCCCCGCCACGAAGGTCGTAAACGAGTCACCCGCATTTCACATATTATTGATTTTTGTCCCGGCGCGGCAGGTTTGCCAGGGAACCGGCCGCACCCATGCGCAAGCGCCGGGCCATCCAGTGCAAGGTCATGGTCGAGATAGGTGGTTCCATCAAACGCGACTCTGAATCCTCCGGCCACGACAACGCATCCGCCCCAAAGACGGCGTCCTGTCAATGAACATATATGATTGTGCTGTGACCCCTGCCCGCCACAACTTCGTCCCATGTCAGAGTGCGGACGTCGTTCGCGTCGGGCTTGGTAGAGCGGATTAACTACTTATGCACTGCTCAACCCGCCCTTGAAATTGACTGCAAAAAAGAGAATGTCCGAATTCGTTTTGGGCGGTAATAAATAGGTAGATGCCCGATGCGAATGACATGGACTTGGTGCGGGAATACGCCACCGCGAATTCCGAGCCGGCGTTTGAGACGCTGGTCCGCCGGCACATCAGCCTCGTTCACTCGGTCGCGCTCCGGCAGGCAGGCAACCCTGTCCAAGCCGAGGAGATCACGCAGGCCGTCTTTCTCATTCTGGCCCGGAAAGCCGCCCGCCTGCGCCCGGACACGGTCCTGGCCGGGTGGCTACACGAAACCGCGCGCTTTGCCTCGGCCAGTTTTCTGCGGGGCGAATCGCGCCGTCACCGCCGCGAACAGGAGGCCTACGTGCAATCAAAACTTCAAGAAACCACCGCCGACCGCGCTTGGGAACAACTCGCGCCCCTCCTGGACGAGGCGATCGGCCAGTTGGGCAAGGCCGATCGCAACGCCGTCGTGCTCCGGTTTTTCCAAAACAAAAGCGCGCGGGAAATCGCTGTTGCGTTGAACGTTCACGAATCCGCCGCGCAAAAGCGCCTGAACCGCGCGGTGGAGAAGCTGCGCGCCTGGTTTCTCAAGCGCGGCGTGGCGGTTTCAACCGACGCGTTGAGCGGCGCTCTCTTGATCCATTCCGTCCCAGGCGCGCCGGCCCATCTGGCAGCCTCGGTCGTGGCGGCCTCTGCCAAGGGGAGCGCCATCAGCAGTTCAACCTTAACCCTCATCAAAGGAGCATTGAAAATCATGGCATGGACAAAGACAAAAACGGCAATCGTCGCCGGCATTACCATTCTGCTGGCGACTGGAACGACAACGGTCATTGTTGAAACCCGGTCAGGACCAGACATTAGCGGAACCTGGCAAGGCACGCTGGAACTTCCCGGCGCAGGTATCCAGCGCGGAGAAAGCCCAAAGACCCGATTGGTGTTTGCGATTGTCAAACAGAACGGAAACTATCAAGCCAGTGGCGTCAACATTGACCAGGGAAAAAACTCAACCTTGGACAAATTCTCTTATCGGCACGGCTCAATCCACGCCGAGGTGACGGAAGCCCAGATCGCCTTTGACGGAACCGTCAACGCCGCCGGCACGGTGATTTCCGGCGCCTACAAAGAAGGCAAATACTCGGCGCGGCTCAATTTCGCCCGCACGGACAATCCGCCGGCATTTCCCGAACCACTTTCCGACGCCGATTTTGCGCCGCGCGCCGATTCGGTTTTGCAGGGTTATTGGAAAGGCGCCATTCGGACGGACACGGGACCACTGGCCGTGGCCGTAAAAATATCCGAGCCGTCAACCGGCACGTTCCGCGCCGATTTCCATTGTCCGCCCGGGGACGCCAACCGTCAGCCGGCATCGGTTGAATATGACGGAGGCGTAGTCAAAGTGATCACGATGGCTGGCTATGGAATGTTTCAAGGCTCGTTGCGCAATGGAAACACAGAACTGGCCGGCGATTGGATTCAAGGCGGCAACCGATCGCCGACAACCTTCACGCGCCAGATGAATTGAGCGAACCACGCCGAAAGATTTGTTTCCGGTTTCCCGGCGCGGCGGCAATATACCGGTTGAAACCATGTCAGAACAAGACGACCAGTTAATTGCCGAATTCAACGCCCGCCGCAGCGAAGCGGCGTTTGCCGCGCTGGTGCGGCAGCACGTCAACCTGGTTTTCGCCACGGCCATGCGGCAGGTGGGCGATGCCGGCGCCGCCGAGGAAATCACGCAAAACGTCTTCGTGGCGCTGGCGCAGGCGGCGGGCAGATTGGGATCGCACCCGAGCATCGCTGGCTGGCTCCACCAAACGGCGTTGAACAAATCCCGCGAATGGCTGCGCTCCGAATTGCGCCGGCGCAAGCGCGAACAGGCCGCGGTGAATTTGGACTTGGCCCGCGCGGAGGGCGATTCGGTGTGGTCGCCGCTCGTGCCGCTGCTGGACGACGCGCTCCTGAAACTGCGGGAACCGGACCGGCAAGCAGTCATTCTGCATTTTCTGGAAGGCCGGACTTTTCAGGAAGTGGGTTCGGCGCTCGGCATCGGCGAGGACACGGCTCGCAAACGCGTCCATCGCTGCCTCGACCAACTGACCGATTTCTTCCGACGCCGTGGTTTCGCGGTGCCGGCGCTCGCAGCCGGCGCGCCGCTCTTTGCGCTTTCATCGCATGCGGCCCCGGCAGGTTTGGCGGCTTCCGCCACGAGCGCGGGGCTGATGGCTCATTCGACAATTTCAACCTTAACCCTCATCAAAGGGGCATTGAAAACCATGGCATGGACCAAGGCAAAAACGGCCATCGTCACCGGAGCGGCAGCCATTTTGACAATTGCCACGGCCGTGTTCCTGGTTGAGGAAATCGCCAAGCCCGGCGGCTCCGACGCGGAAACGCCGCCACTATCAACCCCATCAACCCAATTGTTCGATTTTGACTGGCGCTTCTTCAAAGGCGACGCGAGGAACGCGCAAACTCCTGCGTTCGACGATCTCCAGTGGCGGCTCCTCGATTTGCCTCACGACTGGAGTCTTGAGGATTTGCCCGCGCCTGCGAACGGGGCACCTGGAACGCGCATCATCAGCGGACCGTTTGATTCGGAAGCACCGGGCGGACCCAACACCGGCTTCACGGTCGGCGGCACCGGATGGTACCGAAAACATTTCACCGCGCCAAAGGCGTGGCGGGGCAAAGTGGTTACGGTTCAGTTCGACGGCGTTTACATGAATGCCGACGCGTGGATCAATGGCAAGCACCTCGGCAATCATCCGTATGGCTATACGCCCTTCACTTTTGATTTGTCGAAATCCCTCCGCTTCGGCGACGAGGAAAATGTGCTCGCGGTTCGGGTTCGCAACGAGGGGCTGAATTCGCGCTGGTATGCCGGATCCGGCATCTACCGTCATGTCTGGCTCAAGGCCACCGAACAGGTTCACATCGCCCAAGGGCGTTCGTTTGTCACCACTCCGGAGGTGAACGCGGAGAAATCACGCGTGCGCATCCAGACCACACTGGAAAACGACACAGGGAAGCGAGGCGACTTCACACTCGTCACCACGATCGTTGACCCGGAATCGAAAGTCATTGCAACCCGCACCCTGACGACCCGGCTCAGCGGACAAGGCCCGTCAACGGTTGACCAGACCTTTGAAGCAACAAGTCCGCGCCTGTGGTCCCCCGAGTCGCCGGTGCTCTATCGGGCCGTCTGCGAACTGAAGCGCGGGAGCGAGACGCTGGACCGATCCGAAACTGCGTTTGGCATCCGTTCCATCCGGTTCGATGCGGACAAGGGTTTCTTTCTCAACGGCCGGAACCTCAAGTTGAAGGGAGGCTGCGTCCATGCCAACAATGGTCCGCTGGGAGCCGCAGCCTTCGACCGCGCGGAGGAACGAAGAGTGGAATTGCTAAAGGCGTCAGGATTCAACGCTATTCGCTGCGCGCACAATCCGCCATCGACCGCCTTTCTGGACGCGTGCGACCGCCTGGGCATGATGGTCATTGACGAAACCTTCGATGCCTGGACCCTGCCGCATGAGCCGGCGACGGATGATTACCACCTCTTTTTCAAAAAGTGGTGGCAGCGCGATCTCGAGAGCGTGATCCGGCGCGACCGCAATCATCCCTCCATCATCCTGTGGAGCATTGGGAACCAGATCACCGACAGCTCGCAGGATTCAGGCGCCCGGACCGCGCGGCAACTGGCCGCTTATACGCGTTCGCTGGATCCCACGCGACCGGTGACAGCCAACGTTCTACAGCGCAGCGGCGATTGGCACGATTCGGACCCCTTCGCCGCAGCCCTGGACGTCTGTGGCTACAGCTATGCCCGGGCGAACTACGACGAGGACCACAAGCGTCTGCCCAACCGGGTGATGTTTACCTCGGAAATCAATCCCGGTAATTCGTTCGACAATTGGATGGCGGTGCTGGACCGGAACTTTGTGTGCGGCAACTTTGAATGGACCGCCTTCGACTACATGGGTGAAGCCGGGCTGGGCTGGCGGAGTTACGACCGCACCGCCGCGGAATTGTTCCCCTGGACCGTGAGCTACAGCGGCGACCTTGACATCTGCGGCTTCAAGCGCCCGCGCTCGTACTATCGCGACGCGTTGTGGAGTGGGAAACCCGAAGTATCCGCGTTCGTCCATAGCCCGGTTCCGTCCTTTCCTGGACCGAATAAATCATCCTGGGGCTGGGACGATGTCAAAGCCAGTTGGACCTGGCCGGGATGCGAGGAGAAACCGCTGGCGGTGGATGTGTATTCCAGTTGTGACCGCGTGAAGCTGATGCTCAATGGCAAAGACCTCGGGACCAAGCCCACCACGCGCGAAACTCAATTCAAGGCGGCCTGGCAGGTTCCGTATGAAAGCGGCACGCTAACCGCGATTGGATTCACCAACAACACGGAAGCCGCCCGCTGGGAACTCCCCACGGCCGGCCCGCCAGTTGCCCTGCGCCTGGCCGCAGATCGAACCACCTTGAAAGCAGACGGCCAGGACCTCTGCTGCGTCGTGGTCGAGGTCGTGGATGCGCACGGCATTCGTGATCCGAACGCGGAAAAACTCGTGCGATTTTCCGTCGAAGGCGCGGGAATCCTCGCCGCAGTCGGAAACTCGAAGCCGACCAGCCTGGAAAGTTTCCGACAACCCCAACGCACCACCCACGACGGACGCTGCCTGGTGATTCTCAAATCCAATCGCACGCCCGGGGTCATCAAATTGACTGCCCAAGCGGACAGTCTCGGAGAGAATTCCGTCGAAATCAAAACCCAGGCCGATGGGGCCAACACTCCCGCTACTGAATGAAATGCCAATATTAAATCGAGAATCAATCAACTCTGAATAATCCATGAACGGATCAATTATTATACCAACCCAAAAACCCCATCTTGTGGCGTTTGCCACGCTCAGCTTGTTCCTCGCGTGCGGAAACAACTCAAACGGCGGAGTCTCGTACAAGTCGGCGGATGCTCCCATTGACGAGAGGGTGAAGGATTTGCTCTCCCGCATGACGCTTGAGGAAAAAGTCGCGCAAATGTGCTGCATTACTGATTTGAAGAAGTCAGTCGATCAAAAAGGCCACATCCGCGACGCGGCATTTTACACGAATGCCATGCAAAATGGCATGGGCGAGATAACCGACTGGGGTTTGCCCAACAGAACCCCTGAATGCAAAATCAACTTCAACAACGAATTCCAAAAAATCCTGACCTCCCAAACCCGCCTCGCCATACCGGCCATTGTTCATTCCGAAGGCACCCGTTGCGCCATGGCCACGGGGGCAACTTTGTTTCCATCGGCCATTTCCCTGGCCAGCACTTGGGATCCAGAACTGGTGAGGAAGGTTTACGATGCGATCGGGACCGAAAGCCGCGCGGTCGGCGTGCATCAGGTATTGGCGCCGGTAGTGGACATCGCCCGGGAGCCGCGCTGGGGAAGAGTTGAAGAAACCTACGGAGAAGATCCGTATTTGGTCACGCAAATGGGGATGCAAGCGGTACTGGGTCTGCAGGGTGATGCGGGCGGACTTGTCGGGCCACGTCACGTCATCGCAACGCTGAAGCATTTTGCAGCCTACGGACAGCCGGAGCGGGGTTTAAACGAGGCAGCCGATAATTGTTCGATGCGCATCCTCAGAGACGTTTTTTTCCCTCCGTTCAAGCAAATCATCCAAAAGGGGAATGTCCAAGGCGTCATGGCGTCTTACAACGAGATTGATGGCGTACCTTCCTCGGTGAATAAATGGCTCCTGCGAGATGTCCTGCGGACCGAGTGGGGCTTCAAAGGCATGATTGTCACCGATTACGGATGTTTCACAGCCAACATGACCAAACACAGGATTTCCAACGATCCGGCGGAGATAGCAAGGTTGGCCTGCGTCGCCGGAGTGAACATCGAATACCCGCAACCCGATTTCTATCCAAAACTGGTCGAGTTGGTGCGAAAAGGAATCATTGAGGAGCCGAAAATCGATGAACTGGTGCGCCCCATTCTCGAATTGAAATTCAAGTTGGGCTTGTTTGAAAATCCATACCTCGACACCAACGATCTGAAAAGTGTGTTCAAAACGGAAGCCAACAACGAATTGGCCCTGCAAGCTGCGCGCGAGAGCCTCATCCTGCTGAAAAATCAGGCCGGATTTGCGCCTTTGGACCAAAAGAAGATCAAAACCATCGCGGTCATCGGCCCTCATGCCAACAGCAAATTGTATGGAAACCCCGACGTGGTGATTGATCCGGGGAATTTCGTCACCGTTTATGACGGCATTAGGCAATTGGTTGGAAACAACATCGAGGTTCTTTATGCGGAGGGCTGCAAGATCACCGTGTCCAGAAACGGACAACCTGCCTTGCAGAATGAGGCTGAAGCCATCGGACAAATCGCACAGGCAATGGAGGTGGCGCGGAAGGCCGACGTGGTTGTGCTGGCGTTGGGCGGCAGTCACGAAACTTCGAGATTCAACGTTGATAACAGCGATCTCAAGTTGCCCGGTTATCAGGAAAAACTCGTCGATGAAATCAGCAAGACTGGAAAACCAATCGTCACCATGATTTTCGGAGGGAAAACCTTTGCCCTGCCGGATGTGTACGAGAAATCGGCCACGGTGCTCTACTGCTGGTATCCGGGACAAGCCGAAGGCACCGCCGTTGCGGAGGTGCTCTTTGGAAAATATAATCCGGGGGGAAAGCTTCCCATGACCATTGCGCGCTCGGTTGGCCATATCCCCGCATTCTACAATCACAAACCACAGGAAGAGGGGCATTACGTGCTCGAATCGAAGGCGCCGCTGTATTGCTTTGGCTGCGGCTTGAGCTATACAACCTTCAAGTATGGCAACCCGAGCCTGGAGAAGGACACCATCCGAAAGAACGAGGCCGGCAAAGTGAGCGTGGATGTAACCAACTCAGGAAAAACGGATGGAGACGAAGTGGTGCAGATGTATGTCAGACAGCAATACAGCTCGGTGACCCGCCCGGTGAAAGAACTGAAGGGATTCAAGCGGATACATTTGCGACCGGGCGAAACCCGCAGCGTGGAATTCGACATCACACCCGAAAAGTTGTCTTTCTACAACATCAACATGGACTATACCGTGGAGCCGGGCGCATTCGACATCATGGTGGGCGCTTCCTCCGAGGACAATAAAACAGCGCTGTTAACTGTAACAGACTGATCAAAAAAAAGCCGAATGAACAAAATGAAAAATATCAAAATGAGACTCATCACATGGATAGGATTCCTGACCGCGCGGGCGTCAAAAGGCAAATTCCTATCGGTTCAGTTCGTCATGATTGATGGAAACAATGAATGGAGCGAGGCGAAGAAGTTGCCTGCTCCGATCAATTCGGACGCCGCTGAATGGAGTCCCTTTGTTTCCGCCAAGGGAACTCTGTATTTTTGTTCCACGCGAAATCGGAGGGCAAACGATGGTCGGATCTATAAATGTGAAGAAGAAAATGGCGTCTATAAAGAACCGGAACTGCTAAACGGGGAAATCATTGATGATGAAGCCGGCGATCCGGCGGTCTCTCCGGATGAGAAGTTCATTGTGTTTGCGTCGCCGAAAAAGGAGCGGCTGCGGCGGCAATGATTTATACATCAGCTATCGCCAGCAGGATGGAACCTGGTCCAAAGGATACAACTTGGGCCCCAAGGTTAATACTGCCGCTGAAGAACTTGGTCCCAGGATTTCCCCCGACGGCAAGTATCTTTTCTTCCACCAATGTTTATTGATTTTTGTCCCGGCACGGCGGGTTCGCCAGGGAACCAGCCGCACCCATGTTCAAGCACTGGGCGATTCAGTGCAAGGTCATGGTTGAATTCGACGGCTCCAGCAAACGCGACTCTGAATTCTCCGGTCACGCCAACGTATCCGCCCGAAAAATGGCGTCCTGTCAATGAAACATGCGATTATGCGGGACCCCTGCTTGATGCTTTGAAATTGCCTGTTTCTCAATCCCAAAGGGATTGAATCATTCAGCCCAAGGTTGGCCCGATTCCAGAGGGCCTACCTTGGGTGTGTGCCACCAAGTTCAACAACCCTGAAAGGGTTGAATATCAAACC
>Ga0182014_10003100_pt1 | contig 20320 bp, 18 predicted proteins | sample 612S2DmetaG_FD_120489 | JGI IMG/M metagenome (GOLD analysis project Ga0182014, IMG submission 120489) | Permafrost microbial communities from Stordalen Mire, Sweden - 612S2D metaG | ecosystem: Environmental > Terrestrial > Soil > Wetlands > Permafrost | place: Sweden: Stordalen | collected... | reverse complement strand
GGCGTAGGCCCGGTAGGCGTCGGCGTCCTCGAAGTCGGCCACGATGGCGAAGTCGGAGTTGGCAGGGTTGAGGTTGAGGTCGCGGCCGAGGAGGTAGCCGCGGATGGCCGGGATCTGCGAGGGCAGAGCCGAGAGCGCCTCCTCAACGGCCCTCACCGCCTCGTCGGGGCAGCCCTCTAGCCAGCGGATCAGAACCAGGTGTCGCAGCATGCGTCCTCCCTCCCCTGAGGGACGGCCTTGGGCCGGTCCCATTCGGCACGTTGTCGCCACGGAGCAGTCGCCTGTCCCCACGGTAGCGTCGCAGCGGTTGCCCCGCCAATAGCCCGGCAGAAGCGGCGCCTGCCCGCCTCTCCCCGGAGGCTCGGCTGGAGAGTCGAGGGGCGGGCCTCGCCGTGCCGCTGGTCCAGGGGTCGCGAGACCGTGAGTGCCTGATCGGGCACCAAGCCCACCGACTCCTCGGGGCCATGGCCCATGCCCGCGCGCGGACATGGCGGTCAAGGCACGACGAGCACCGAGCGCAGCCCCATCGTGATGGGGCGGTTCGGCCGATGAAGCTCCCCAGCATGACGGCTGTGGGCAGGCGGACTGCGTAGCAGGCGTGCCCCTGTCCACGGTGGCGGGCTGCGAGCTCCACAGCCAGATCCAGGGCCCGTCCACTCCCTTCAGAGCCATCGGTGCCGACGATGCTCATGGTGGCCACCGGACCCCACCTCACCCCTGCGCTGCTGGCCGCCGCTACCCTGGGCCAGCTCCGACCCACACCGCGCCCTCCCCGCGCTTTCGCGACGGCTGAGAGCGAACCGCCGGCCCGTCTGGCTCCCCTCGGCGGCGGGCGCTTGCCATGGGGCAGCCCCCCAAAATCAATGGAGGGCACTGGCCCGCGTCCTCAGCGGTGGCGCTTTCCCGGGATGCCCGGGGAATGGAGCCGAAGCCAGGCGCGGGCGGCCCCATGGGTGAGGTCCCAGACCATCCCGAGAGAGGGGACCGAGTCCTCCACCAGCCATCTCAGCTCCTCGCCGTAGCGACCACGGAAGCCGGGTGGGTAGAGGGCAAGGGCCAGCCGCTGGGGAAGCGGGAGCCGCCGGCTCAAGCCCGGCCGTCCGCCGCCGAGGTGGGCACGGCGAAGGGCGACCCCTCCTCCAGACGCCCCGAGAAGCGCAGGAACCTGGCCATGGCGTCCAGCTGGACATCCAGAAGCTGCCGGCCCTTGGGAGTCAGCTGGTAGGGGCGGCGCCGTCCGTCCGGTGGGAGCGCCTCGACCAGGCCATAGGCCTCAAGACGGGAGAGCGCTCCGTAGAGAGTGCCAGGCCCGAGGCTGATCCCGGCTTGCTTGCGAACCTCCTGAACGATCGAGTACCCATGCCTCGGCCTTTCCACCAGGCTAGAAAGAACTAGCAAACCAGGATCTCTCCAGCTGGGCCTGCCAGGTTGCTTCACGACTCACTCCTCTCAACGGGTGGCGGAGCCTCCCGCCCTCCAATTCTTACCCGATACAACATGCCACAGTACAACGGCGCCCAGTATATCCTTGCACGATCTTCGGTATCAGGAGATCAGGCGCTTGGCGATCACCAGGCGCTGGATCTGGTTGGTCCCCTCGTAGATCTGGGTGACCTTGGCGTCCCGCATCATCCGCTCCACCGGGAAGGCGTCGATGTAACCGTAGCCGCCGAGGATCTGGACCGCGTCCGTGGTCACCCGCATGGCAGCGTCCGAGGCCATAAGCTTGGCCATCGCCGCCAGCACGGTCATCCGCGGGTCCTCGGCGTCGACCGCGCGGCAGGCCTCGCGGGTGAGGCAGCGGGCCGCCTCGGTTTGCGCGGCCATCTCGGCCAGCATGAACTGGATCCCCTGAAACTCCGAGATCGGCCGCCCGAACTGCCGGCGCTGGCGGGCGTAATGGACCGCCTGCTCCAGGGCCCCGGCCGCGATTCCCAGCGCCTGGGCGGCGATCTGGGGCCGGGAGTGGTCCAGGACCCTGATGGCGATCTTGAAGCCCTCCCCCTCCTCCCCCAGCCGCCGGTCGGAGGGGACTCGGCATTCCGAGAAGACCAGCTCGGCCGTGTCACTGCCCCGGATCCCCAGCTTGCCGTGGATCGGATTGCGCTGCAGCCCAGCACTGTCCCCGTCCACCAGGAAGGCCGAGATCCCCCTCGCCCCCTGATCGGGGTCGGTGACCGCGAAGACCACGATCAGGTCGGCGACGCTCCCGTTGGTGATCCACATCTTGGTGCCGTCCAGGACGTACTCGCCACCCTCGCGGCGGGCCCTGGTCCGCATCGAGGCGGGGTCGCTGCCGGCATCCGGCTCGCTGAGGGCGTAGGCGGCCAGCTTGCCGCCGCTGGCGAGCTCGGGCAGGTGGATGCGCCTCTGCTCTTCGCTGCCTCCGAGGAGGATGGCGTAGCCAACCAGCCCCTGGACCGCAAGCAGCAGCGCGGACGTGGCGCAGGCCTTGGCGATCTCCTCCACGGCCATCGCCAGGGTCAGCGCCGTGCCCGAGACCCCGCCGTACTCAGACCCGAAGGCGATGGCAAAGACGTCCTGGGCGCGGAAGAGCTCGACCACGTCCCAGGGGAACTCACCGGTGCGGTCGATCTCCGCCGCCCGGGGAGCTATCCGCGCTTGGACTAGCTCCCGCACCGAGGCCAAGATGGCCTCGCGGTCCTGCTTCACCTCGGTTGCCATCGACGATCCTCCGCAGGGGGCCGAGCTTGGCCCCGGCCTAGACCGGGCTGATTGTAGGAGGGGCAGATGCAGCCGCCGGCAGCCTCAGGCCACCTCGACCAGGGTGGCCTCGCCCTGGGCGGTGCCGGAGCAGATCGTGGCCGCGCCCACCCCGCCGCCCCGGCGCCGGAGCTCCCGGACGCAACCGGCCAGGATCCGGGCGCCCGAGGCCCCCACCGGGTGTCCCACGGAGATGGCGCCCCCGTTGGGGTTGACCCGGTCCAGCTCCAGCTCCAGCATCCTGGCACTGGTGATCACCACCGCGGCGAAGGCCTCGTTGATCTCCACCACCTCGAGGTCCGCGGTGGTGAGCCCGCCGCCGGTCTTGCCCAGGGCGCTGCTGAGCGCAGCCGCCGGGACGGTGGCCAGGTAGGGATGCTCGGCGGCCGACTCACCGTAGCCGAGCCACCTCGCCCAGGGCACCACCCCCAGGGAACGGGCCCGGGCCCGGCTGATCAGCACGATCACCGCGGCCCCATCGCTGATCCCGGGGGCATTCCCTGCCGTGACGCTGCCGCCCGGGCCGCCGAAGACCGGGCGCAGGGCAGCCAGCTTCTCCAGGCTGGTGTCGGGCCGGGGCGGCTCGTCCCGGTCGACCAGGACCGGGCCCGATCTGCCGCCGACCTCGAGGGGTGCGATCTCCTCGTCGATCCATCCAGCCTCGCGCGCCTTCTGGTAGCGCTGCTGGGAGAGCAGGGCGTAGCGATCCTGCTCCTCCCGGCCGACGCCCATCTCCGCCGCGACACTGCTGCCGTGCTCACCCATCGACACCTTGTCGATGGGACAGGTCAGACCATCCCAGAGCATCGAGTCGTAGAGGGTCACGTTGCCCACCGGCATCCCCCGCCGCACACCGGGAAGCAGCATGGGAGCCTGAGACATCGACTCCATTCCCCCGGCGACGACCACCTCGGCCTCGCCGGCCCGGATCAGCAGCGCCCCCAGGTTCACCGCCTTCAGCGAGGAGGCGCAGACCTTGTTCACGGTCAGCGCCGACACCTTTGCTGGGATCCCGGCCCTGAGGGCCGCCTGGCGGGCTGGGATCTGGCCCTGACCGGCGGTGATGACCGTGCCCATGATGCACTGGTCCACCTCCTCGGGCGCCAACCCAGCCCTCGCCAGGGCCGCCCTGATCGCGTGCGCACCCAGCTCAACTGCGGGCACCGAGCTGAGAACGCCGCCGAGCTTGCCGAAGGGGGTTCGGGCCGTAGCCACGATCAGCGGATCACGATCGCCCATAGACCCATGCTACCCCGGGCCCAGGCGGCGCCAGCGCCGAACGGGCCCACTCACACCAAGAGGGAGCTGCGGAAGCCGGCGCCCGCCCGGCCCACCGGATCGACATGGGGGCCTGAACGGAGCTCGTCACCCAGGGGCCGCCAACGGCACGAGGCAGGGCTCCTTCGACCCCAGCGCGGCCCGCTCGCAACTGAGCGCACCGCTCAGCGCTTGGGCGGCCTAGGGCCGGGTAGCCGCGCCCAGCCGCTCCCGGACCAGCTCCACGATCTGCTCCACGGTGTCGGCCACCGGGACTCCGGCCCGGTTCAGCGCCTCCACCTTGGAGGCAGGGCCGCCGGTGTTGCCGCTGATGATCGCTCCGGCATGGCCCATCCGCTTTCCCGGCGGAGCGCTCCGGCCGCTGATGAAGCCCACCACCGGCTTGGAGTAGCCCGCCCCAATCAGCTCGGCGGCCCGCTCCTCGTCGGAGCCCCCGATCTCCCCGGCCAGCACCACAAGGGTGGTCTCGTCGTCCATGCCGAAGAGCTCGACCACGTCCGAGAAGCTCAGCCCGAGCACCGGGTCGCCCCCGATCCCCACTGCGGTCGACTGCCCGTAACCCGCCTTGGCCAGGGCCTGGATGATCTCGTAGGTCAGAGTTCCTGACCTTGAGACCACCCCGACCGGACCGGGATTGGCGATGTTATTGGGGATGATTCCCACCTTGGCCCGCTCACCAGGGGACATCAGGCCGGGACAGTTGGGCCCCACCAGACGGGTCCCCCGCCGATCTATGAAGGCCCGGGCTCGGATCATGTCGTTGACCGGGATCAGCTCGGTAATGCAGACGACCAGCTTCACCCCGGCGGCGGACGACTCCATGATGGCGTCCGCGGCGAAGGCGCGCGGGACGAAGACCCCGGCGGTGTCGGCGCCGGTGGCCCGCACCGCCTCAGCCACGGTGTCGAAGACCGGAAGCCCCAGGTGCCGCGTGCCCCCCTTGCCGGGCGAAACTCCGGCGACCACCTGGGTGCCGAACTCGATCATCTGCTGGGTGTGAAAGGTGCCCTCGCTCCCGGTCATTCCCTGGACCAGGACCCTGGAGCTGCGGTCCAGTAGGATGCTCATTTCCGCTGTCCTCCCTGGGCCTGGACCAGATCCACCACCTTGCGGGCAGCCTCCACCGCCGAGACAGCGGGCGTGATCCCAGCCTCCTCCAGCAGCTGACGTCCCTCCTGCTCACGGGTCCCGGTCATCCGGACCACGAGCGGGAGCTTGATCCCCAGCTCGTCCCGGGCCGCGATCAGGCCCCGGGCAACCTCGTCTCCGCGGGTGATCCCTCCAAAGATGTTCACGAAGACCCCCTCCACTGTGGGGTCCAGCAGCACCATCTCCAGGGCCGACTTGACCAACTCGGCCTTGGCCCCCCCGCCGATGTCCAGGAAGTCGGCGGGTGAGCCGCCCTGCTGCTTGACCAAGTCCAGGGTGTTCATCACCAGCCCCGCCCCGTTCCCGATGATCCCCACGTTGCCCCCCAGGTGGACGTAGGTGAGGCCGCGGCGGTTGGCCTCAGCCTCAAGCGGGTCGTCCCCGCTGGTGGCCGACGCGGCGTCGGGGCCTAGCTCGGTGACCAGGTCGCGGTGCCGGAACTCGGCGTTCTGGTCAATCTCAATCTTGGCGTCGCCGGCGACCAGCTGACCGGACTTGGTCAGCACCAGGGGATTGATCTCGCAAAGGCTAGCGTCCAGCCGCTGCGAAAGCTCGAAGAGCCGCTGCACCAGCGGCACTAGGCTGGTGAGGTAGGCGCCCTTGGGAAGGCCCGGGTCTCCCCCCACGGCGCTCAGCGCCGTCAGCGTGAGCTGGCGGACCTCGAATGGCAACGGCCCGGTGAAGGGGTCCGGCCAGAGCTTGGCGATCTTCTCCGGGTCGTGCTCGGCGACCTCCTCGATCTCCATCCCACCCGCGAAGGAGAGGATCACCACCATGCCGCGCCGGTCCCGGTCCACGGTGACCCCGAGGTAGATCTCCCTGGCGATCTCCAAGGCCTCCTCGCATAGGACGGAGGGGACGGTATACCCGCGGATCTCCATGCCCAGGATCTGCCTGGCGGCCTCCGCCGCCTCCTCCGGCGTTTCGACCAGCTTGACCCCGCCCGCCTTGCCTCGGCCCCCGATCGGGACCTGGGCCTTGATCACCACCCTGCCCAGCTCGCGAGCCGCGGCGGCCGCCTCCTCGGGAGATCGTGCCACCCTGCCGCGCGGGCACTCGATCCCGACGCTGCGCAGGCGCTCCTTAGCCTGGTGCTCCAGTAGTTTCACCCGTCACTCCCCTTGGCCCGGTTGACCGGCCATCACGCGCCGGGAACAAGTTTAGTTGAACGCCGCAGCCGCCGACTTGTGCCAGCAGCCTCAATGACAAGGCGCCATCACGAAACTGCGCGTTGGCCCTGGGATGCCAACTCGGTACCGATGCTGCACGGCCGCGGCAGCGGCAGTGACTCCGTCGCGGACTCACTTCGCCGGGACAAGCCAGCCTCTGGGTGCGAGATGTGCGCCCAGCGCGCGTCCCAGCAGCTCACGGCACGCCACCGGAAGCGCCGCGTAGCTACGCCGAGCAGTTGAACGCCGCCCCCGGTGCCCCCACTCACGAGGCGGCGCTCAACAGGTGTTCTCAGCCCCGCGCCCCGAATGGCCTACCGCGTCGCCGCCTGCGCCATCACCTCGGCTATCTGCACGGTGGTCGGCCGGTGGGCGTAGAGTCCGCCGTCGACCGGTATCACCTGTCCGGTGATGAACGCAGAGTCGTCCGTGGCCAGGAAGCGGACGAACTCGGAGGCCTCGTCCGGCCTCCCCATCCTCCCGATCGCATGGTTCTGCCTGTAGGTGGTGGCGAACGGCTCCGGGACCGAACGGGGCCGGGAACGCTAGGTCCATGCTGGGATGTGCTGCTGGCGTGGGTTGTCGCAGCGGAGGCATCGAGGGCCCTGGCCAGAGGACCGGCCCGTCATCGAATGAAGTGCGGGTGAATGCGGCGACCAGCAGCGGTCGGGTCAGCGTCCACCGTGACATTGGTTCGCATTCCCGGTAGGGCCCCCAAGGCGGCCATGACCGAACCGAAGACGCGGGCAACTGGCGCTCGTGGTCAGAGCGGGATGTTGCCGTGTCGGCGCCTGGGCACCGGCCGCTGCTTGCTCTTCAGCATCCCCAGCGCCGATATCAGGGCCCGCCTGGTTTGCCTCGGTTCGATGACGTCGTCGACGTAGCCCCGCTCCGCCGCCTGGTAGGGGTTGGCGAACTGTTCCCGGTACTCGGCGATGAGGCTGGGCAGGTCAGTGGCCGGCTGCCCACGGCGCTGGCGGCCCAGAAACTGCGCCGCCCCCTCGGCGCCCATCACCGCGATTTCAGCGGTCGGCCAGGCGACGTTGTAGTCGGCGCCGATGTGCTTGCTGCACATGACGTCATAGGCGCCGCCGTAGGCCTTGCGGGTGATCACCGTCAGCTTGGGCACAGTGGCTTCGGCAAACGCGTAGAGCAGCTTGGCGCCGTGGCGGATGATCCCACCATGCTCCTGCTCGGTTCCGGGAAGGAACCCGGGGACGTCGACGAAGGTCAGCAGCAGTATGTTGAAGGCGTCGCAGAAGCGCACGAAGCGTGCGCCCTTCACCGATGCCCCGCTGTCCAGAGCGCCGGCCAGGTGCTGTGGCTGATTGGCCACCACCCCGACGCTCTGCCCGTCCAGGCGGGCGAACCCCACCACCAGGTTGGGTGCGAACAGCGGCTGGACCTCGAGGAAGCGGCCGTCATCGACCACCCGCCGGATGACATCGCGGATGTCATAGGGCTGAGTGTGGCTCTCGGGGATGATCTCCTGGAGCTCGGCGTCAGCACGGTCGCAGGGATCGTCGGTCGCCACCACCGGCGGCGTCTGCCCGCTGTTCTGCGGCAGGAAGGAGAGCAGCTCGCGAACCTGGCTCAGGACTTCGTCCTCGGTGTCGGCCTCGAAATGGGCGACCCCGCTGCGCTGGGCGTGGACGTCGGCGCCGCCCAACTGCTCGAAGTCCACCTCCTCGCCGGTGGTCACCCGCACCACCTCGGGACCGGTGATGAACATGTATCCAACCTGGCGCACCATGAAGATGAAATCGGTGATTGCCGGGGAGTAGACAGCACCGCCGGTACAGGGGCCGGCAATCACCGAGAGCTGGGGCACCACCCCGCTGCAGCGAACGTTGCGATAGAAGATGTCGGCGTACCCGGCCAGCGAGACGACCCCCTCTTGGATCCTGGCCCCGGCGCTGTCGTTGATCCCGATGACCGGGGCACCGGTGCGCTCGGCCAGCTCCATCACCTTGCAGACCTTCTCGGCAAAGGCCTCCCCCAGGGAGCCGCCCATGAAGGAGGCGTCGTGGGAGAAGATGAAGACCTGCCTCCCCCCGATCAGGCCGTAGCCGGTGACCACCCCATCTCCGAGCGCCCGCCGCTCGGCCATGTCGAACTGGGTGGAGCGATGGACCACGAAGGCGTCCAGCTCCACAAAGCTCCCCTCATCGAGGAGCCGGCGGATCCGCTCCCGGGCGGTCAGCTTGCCCTTGCCCCCCTGGACCCGTTCCGGCTCGCCGCCCCGGTGGACGGCGTCGTGCCGGCGCTTGCGCAGTTGGTTGACCAGCCGCTCATTGGTGCCGGGTCGCTGGGGCGCCGCGGGTCGGTACGGCCGGGGCCCGCCGTCGGCAGCGGGTGCAGGGCCGGACTGCGGCTTCGGGACAGCTGGGGGCGACTTGGGCTCGGACATGCCGTCATCTTCGCCCATCAGGTGGTGCCCGGGCATCTCTCCCGGAGCTGGCCCTGACCGGGGCCGGCAGCCCGGGCCATGGCGAGCCGCCCCCCTCGCTCAGGAACCCTCCCCGGGAGGGATGGCACTGGGCCGAATGGGGGGCCGAGGCGCTGGGTACCGCGATCCTGGTCCTGGGAGGGCTCAGTGCGGTCTGCCTCGACTTCGGACGAGGATCCCCGGTCTCCCAGCTGGTGCCCTCGGTCTCACTGAGGCTGCTCCTCACCGGGCTGCTCTTCGCCGGCACCGGCAGCCTGGTGGCGGTATCCCCGCTGGGGCGGCTGAGCGGGGCGCATCTCAACCCCTGCGTCACCCTGGCCTTCTGGAGCAGCGGCCACGTCTCCCGCTCCGACCTCCTGGGTTACCTCGCATCTCAGCTCCTGGGCGGGCTGGCCGGGACCGCGTTGCTCCGGCTGCTCTGGGGCCGGGTGTCGGTGTCGGTCCGGGATGGGCTCACCAGCCCCCACCCCGGGGTGAGCGCCCCGGCAGCGGTGGGGATCGAGGCCCTGATGACCGCGATCCTCATCCTATCCATCTTCGCCTTCACGTCCTTCACCAGCACCGCGCGCTGGACCCCCCTGCTGATCTGGATCGTGATCGCACTGCTGGTGTGGCGTGGCGCCCCCTACACCGGCTGCAGCCTCAACCCGGCCCGCAGCCTCGGGCCCGCGGTCCTCTCCGGCAGCTACGGAGCGCTCTGGATCTACCTGGTCGGCCCGCCCCTGGGTGCTCTCGGCTGCGCCTGGCTGTTCGTGCGGGCCCGCTCAGGGCGTCGGCCGCTGACCGCCAAGCTCTTCCACGACAGCGCCTATCGCAGCGTGCTGGGCGGCTCGCTCCAGGGCAGGAACCGACGCACCGAGCGCTGACTGGCTCCCCCGCCCCGTGGGGTGGCTCAGATGCTGGTCCGGGGCTGGAAGGTGCCGAACACCCGGCGCAGACGGTCGCAGATCTCACCCACGGTGGCGCCGGCGGCCAACGCCTCGAGCATGGCCGGGAGGAGGTTGGCCGTGCCCGTGGCCACCGCCTCCACCGCGTCCAGGGCTCTCTCGGTGGCCGCCCAGCTGCGCTGCTCCCGGTGACGGGCGAGCCGCTCTCGCTGCTCTCGCTCCAGCTCGGGGTCGATTCGGAGGATGGGGACCTCGACCGGGAGCTCGTCCTGGAATCGGTTGACCCCGACGATGACCCGCTCCCCGCTCTCCACCAGCTGCTGGTGGCGGTAGGCGGACTCCTGAATCTGCTCCTGGAAGAAGCCCTGCTCGATGGCGGCCACCGCTCCTCCCCGCCGGTCCACCTCGGCGATCAGCGCCCGCGCGGCCACCACCAACTGCTCGGTCAGCTCCTCCACCAGGTGAGACCCCCCCAGGGGATCGGTGACCCGGGCCACCCCGGACTCGAAGGCCAGCAACTGCTGGGTGCGCAATGCCAGGGTGACCGCCTGCTCGGAGGGCAGCGACAGGGCCTCGTCGAAGGAGTTGGTGTGAAGCGACTGGGCCCCGCCCAGCACCGCCGCCAGCGCTTGGAGGGAGACCCGCACCACGTTGTTGAGCGGCTGCTGGGCGGTGAGCGTGGCACCCCCGGTCTGGGCGTGGAAGCGGAGCTGGCGGCTGCGCGGCCCCTTGGCCCCGAAGCGCTCCTCCATGATCTCGGCCCAGAGCCGCCGGGCGGCCCGGAACTTGGCCACCTCCTCGAGAAAGTCGTTGCCGACGTTGAAGAAGAAGCTCAGCCGGGGGGCGAACTCCTCCAGCTCCAGGCCCGCGGCCACGGCCGCCTCCACGTAGGCGATGCCGTCGCTGATGGCGAAGCCCAGCTCCTGAGGGGCAGTGGCGCCCGCCTCGCGGATGTGGTATCCGGAGATCGAGATGGGATGCCACCTGGGCATCACCCGATGGCAGTAGGCGAAGGTGTCAGTGATCAGACGCATGCTCGGTCGGGGCGGAAAGATGTACGTGCCCCGGGCTGCGTACTCCTTGAGGATGTCGTTCTGAATGGTGCCCCCCAGCAGCTCGGGGGCGGTTCCCTGCTCCTGCGCCGCCAGCTGGTAGAGGAGCAGGAGCAGGCTGGCCGGGGCGTTGATGGTCATGGAGGTGGTGACCCGGTCCAGGGGCAGGCCGTGGCAGAGAACCCTCATGTCCTCCAGGGTGTCGATGGCCACCCCCACCTTCCCCACCTCGCCCGCAGCCTCGGGGGCGTCCGAGTCGTAGCCCATCTGGGTGGGGAGATCAAAGGCCACCGAGAGCCCGGTCTGGCCCTGCTCGAGCAGGTAGCGGAAGCGCTGATTGGTGGTGGCCGCGGAGCCAAACCCGGCGTACTGGCGCATGGTCCAGAGGCGCCGGCGGTATCCGTCCCCACCCACGCCCCTAGTGAACGGCGGCTCCCCCGGAGGCGGGGGCTCGGGCCCACCCGTCCCATACCAGGGCTGAAGCGGCAGCCCAGACTCGGTCTGGTCTGACCGCGGTGGCCCGGACTCGTCGCTCAAGTCGGCTGGGCCCGAAGCTGGCAGAGCTCGGTCAGCACCCCGCCCGCGGACTTGGGGTGGATGAAGGCGACCCACCTGCCCCGGGCACCCGGCCGGGGTTGCTGGTCCACCAGTTCCGCGCCCCAACGCGACCACCGGTCGAGTTCGGCCTCGAGGTCCGGAACCAGGTAGGCGACGTGGTGGAGACCCGGGCCTCGGCGCTCCAGAAAGCGCCCCACCGAGGAGCTGGGGTCGGTGCTGGTGAGCAGCTCGACGCTGGAACTGCCAAGGTCGAAGAAGACCGCCTCCACTGCGTCCTGGGCAACCGACTCGCGATGACTCGGCCCACGCCCCAGGAGCCGGTGGTAAAAGGCGACCGAGGCCTCGAGGTCGGCTACGGCGAGGCCCACATGATCGATCGCGACTGGACTTGAATCCGCCGCCACCTGCCGATTATGACAAGCGGCGCCCCCGGGGCGTGACGGTTTGGGGACCCGTCCCCGGCTTGCAGCGGCTCGCCATCGCCCGGCCCATGGGCCTCGCGGACCGTCGCCTCCAGGGTCCGCCTGCCGGCCTCCGGGCGCCGCACCTGCGAGAAAGCAGCCCGGACCGGTGTCGGCTACGCTTCGGCCCACTCCGGCGGACGAGGATGAGGAGGTTGCCGTGATCACAGGCATCGCGATCGTTTCGGTGTGGGTACTCGACCAAGACGCAGCCAAGGAGTTCTACACGACCAAACTCGGCTGCACCCTGACCAACGACCTCCAGCTCGACAACGGAATGCGCTGGCTGACGGTGCGGCCCCAGGGCAGCACCAACCAGGAGCTGCAGCTCATGGACCCCTCGCACTCAATGCTCGACGAGGTGACCGCCCAGCAGGTCCGCGCTCTCGTCGCCAAGGGCGCGCTGAGCCCCGGAGTCATGGACACCACCGACTGCCGGGCGGACCATGCGGCCCTGGCCGCGCGCGGCGTCGAGTTCACCCAGCCTCCGGCTGACCGCCCCTACGGAGTCGAGGCTGTCATCAGGGACGATTCGGGGAACTGGTACAGCTTCACGCAACGAAAGGGCTGACCGGCTTTCGGCACCGGCTGAGAGCGGATCGGATGTTCGGCGGAGGCGACCGGGTGCGGGGCCACGCCTTCCTGTGCATGCTGGCAGCGCACCTGGTCTGGTACCTGCGCCGCGACTGGGCGGAGCTCACCTTCCAGGACCAGTCCCCCAAGCCCCACCTTTACCCCGCAGCCAAAGCTCAGCGCTCAACGGCGGCCTCCACCAAGGCGGCTCGGCGCCGTCAACCCGACGGCTCCGAGGTGCGCCCCTTCCAGGCTCTTCTCGACCACCTGGCCACCCTCACCCGCAACACCTGCCAGGTGCCCGGCACCGACCTCACCATCGAGAAGCTCTCCATCCCCACGCCCACTCAGCGCCGCGCCTTCGAGCTCCTCCAGATCCCCATCCCCCTCGGCTTCACGTTGACACGACAGGTTTCCGCTTGATCGCCGGTTTCCACTTCCCAGACGCCACTCCCGCCCGCGCCTCAGACGTAACTTCCGCCTAGCGTCCATGAGCGCGTCGCTCGGGCGGCCACAGCCAAACTCGAAAGGAGGAGAACATCCAGGCTGCGCATGGCGCTTCCTCACGGATCGGCAGTGCCATATTGTGAAGGTGCACGAAACTGGCACGATCAGCGGTCACCAGAACTGGCACTGGAAGGAGCACGAAACTGGCAGGGCTCTTCCGCCTGATCGGATTATCTGGGCGTCAACAGACCAGGTTGCCCCCGCCAGGATCTCAGCAGGGGCGACGTTCGAGGCGATGGAGTCTTTTGGCTCAGTGCCAGTTTGATGCCCGATTCTCTGCCAGTTTCGCGCTCGCTCTCCTGCCACTTTCGTGCACCTTCACACCTGGACGCCCGTCAGGCTTCGGGTGATGGCTGATCGACGGAGTCATCAATGTCCAGCTTGGCTGCCGGCCCGTCCCGGGTTCTCCTCAGGGATGCCGGGAACCATAGCGACGGTGGACCCTGTCAGAAGAGGCCGACGATCTCGCCCGCCTCGTCGAGGTCGACGTTCTCCGCCGCCGGGTGGCTGGTGAGCGCTGGCATGGTGCGCATCTCGCCGCTGATCAGGTAGACGAAGCCGGCCCCCGCCGACGCCTTCACCTCACGGATCGGCATCACCCACCCGGTGGGCGCCCCCTTGAGCTTGGGGTCGGAGCTGAGGCTGAACTGGGTCTTGGCGATGCAGACGGGGAGGTCACCGAAGCCGTCGCGCTCGCACTGGCGCAACTGCTTGTCGGAACCCGCCTCGTAGACCACCCTGGCAGCGCCGTAGATGCGAGTCGCCACCGCCTCGACCTTCTCCTGGAGAGGGGCGCTCTCCTGGTAGAGGAAGCGGAAGTCCTTGGGCCCCTCGGCCGCCTCGGTCACCGCCTCGGCCAGCTCCACCGCCCCCTCTCCCCCATCGGCGTGGTTGCTGGTCACGGCGCATCGGACCCCGAGCTCGTCGGCGATGGCACGGATGGCGGCGTGCTCGGAGGGGTGGTCCTCGGGGCGAGAGTTGATCGCCACCACCACGGGAACGCCGAAGAGCCGGACGTTCTCCACCTGGCGGCGCAGGTTGGCACCTCCGATCGCCACCTCGTCCGGGTGCTCCTCGAAGAGCTCCGCGGGCAGAGCCCGCCCGGCGACGATCTTGTGCCGGCTGGAGTGGGCCTTGAGGCCGCGGACGGTCGCCACCACCACCGCGGCGTCGGGCCGGAGCCCGCTCACCCGGCACTTAATATTGAAGAACCTCTCGGCACCCATGTCGGCGCCGAAGCCGGCCTCGGTCACCAAGTACTCGCCGGCGCGGATCCCGATCAGGTCGCCGAGGATCGACGAGTTCCCGTGGGCGATGTTGCCGAAGGGGCCGGCGTGGACGATGGTGGGGGTGCCCTCCGCCGTCTGCAGCAGGTTGGGCTTGATCGCCTCGGCCATGATCGCCGCCATCGCCCCGGCCGCGTGAAGGTCCTCGGCGGTGACCGGCGCGCCGCCCGAGGTGTGGCCCACCACGATCCGGCCGAGGCGGCGGCGCATGTCCTGGAGCGAGCTGGAGAGGGCCAGGATGGCCATCACCTCGGAGGCCGCGGTGATGTCGAAGCCGGTCTGGCGGGGCACCCCGTCCTGGGCCGTGCCCAGGCCGACGACGATGTTGCGCAGAGCCCGGTCGAAGACGTCGATGACCCACCTCCAGGAGATGGTGGCGGGGTCGAGGTCGAGCGGGTTGCCCTGGAAGAGGTGGTTGTCGACCATGGCGGCCAGCAGGTTGTGGGCCGCCGCCACGGCGTGCACGTCCCCGGTGAGGTGGAGCGCCGCCCGGTCGAAGGGGACCAGGGTGCTGCGTCCGCCGCCACAGGCGCCTCCCTTGATGCCGAAGGTGGGCCCCATCGACCCCTGGCGGAGCGAGACCACGCTGCGGCGGCCGGTGCGACGCAGCCCATCTCCCAGGCCGATGGTGGTGACCGTCTTGCCCTCGCCGAGCGGGGTGGGGGTGATCCCGGTGACCAGGATGTAGCGGCCGGCGGGGCGCTCGGCGAGACGTTCGAGGGCGTCGAGGCAGATCTTGGCCACCCCATCGCCGTACGGTTCGAGCAGATCCGGCGCGATACCGATCTCATCGGCAAGCCCGTAGACGGACCGAACGCCGCGGGTGGGGCTCAGCTCCCTGCCTGGGTGGATCATGGGCGGGGACGGTGGCGGCCGGCCGGCGCGGGCGCTTTCGTCGCTGCAGCCGGATGGACGAGATGCTCCGAGAGGCTCCGACGCGCCGCGGGCGGCGACGCCGCCGAACCGGCGAATGGGCCGGCGGCGAGTCCCATCCAGGCGGCGAGCCACGGGTGTCCCTGCGGGCCGGATCCGGCCATTCGAGCTTGCATCTGTCTAAGAACATGTATTGTGCGCGCCCCTTGCATGGATGTCAACACGAGCTGCCAGTGCTCGCCCCGGGCCGCCTGAGCCGCTTCGGCAAACCGTGGGCGGAGCCGGGAGCCGGAGTCGGTGGCCAGCCGGCGGGCTGGCCGGCGGGCACCCGGGCCCGGGGGAGAGAGTTAGCCGTGAGCCTCCAGGGCGCCGGTGGCGCTCACACCGCGGTTCGCGGCGGGAAGGCCGCGGTGCTGGCGGCGAGCAGCGCGTCGGCCTCCCCACGAAGCTGCTTCGCTTTCGCCCCCAGCATCTCGACCGCCTCATGGTCGGTCATGGACCGGAGGTTGACGGCCACGTTGGCGAGCGCACAGGCGACCGCGGCGTGGAGCATCTGCGCTGCGGAGAGGGCGTCGGAGATGGCGTTGGCATTGCCTCCCTCGACCAGCTCGCGGGCCAGCGGCAGCAGGCTGGCGGCGTGCTCGGCCACCTCCATGGGGACCTCCGCGGCCGCGGTGAGCGCCGCCTGCACCACGGCCTTCCGCGCCGCCTTCTCCTCGTCGCTCTGGCGGGGGAGCCGGTACGCCGCCATCACCTGGTCGAACGCGGCGACGTCGCGGTCGGCCAGCCCGAACAGGGCGGCTCGCTCGCGCTCCGCCTGGGAGACGATGTCGCCCATCCGGCTGGTGAGAGCTTCGTAGCCCTTTCGTCCGCTGGTAAGCCGAGCCACCATGCTGACCAGCGCGGCGCCGGCGGCCCCCGCGAGCGCGGCAACGGCGCCGCCTCCGGGGGTGGGCTGCGCGGAGGCGAGAGCGTCCAGGAAGCTCCCCACCGCCATCGATTCGATGCCGGAGACCGCCACCGCCGGGGCACCCGAGACCGATGCCGAGCCGGCCTGCCGCGCCACCAGGGTCTCGATCACCTGCTCCTCGGCATTGAAGCCGCGCAGCTGCAGGTAGTGGGCAGCAGACTCGGCGAACACGGCCTGGGGGACGAGACCGACGATCTCGGTGTCGAGGACGTGCATCCCATACCGGCCGGCCTCCAGCCTGACCAGCTCCAGGGCCCGGTAGGGCGGGGTGTCGAGGGGGTCAAGGAGGTTCATGGAGACCTGGACGCACTCCCGCGCAGCCACGGCCAGGCCGATGGCGCGGACGTGGACCAGGCCGCCGGAGCGCTCCCGCACCCGCTTGGCGACGTCCTTGGCGGCGCGTTCGTCCTGGCCGCTCAGGTAGACGTTGAAGGCGACCAGCGGCGGCCGTGCCCCCACCGCCGTGGCTCCAGCCCGACCCAGCGCGTGCGGACCGAAGTCGGGCAGCCGGCGGCCCGCGGCGACGTCGGCCTTCAGCCCCTCGAACTCGCCCTTGCGGACGTCGGCCAGGCTGGCCCTCTCTGGGCTGGTGGCGGCCCGCTCGTAGAGGTAGACGGGGAGGGAGAGGGTCTCAGCGAGCTCGCGTCCCAGCTCCCGAGCCAGCTCCACGCAGTCGGCCATGGTGACGCCGCGGATGGGGATGAAGGGGATGACGTCGACCGCTCCCATCCGGGGGTGGCTGCCCCGCTGCACCCCCATGTCGATGAGCTCGACGGCCTTGGCGGCGCCGGCGAGAGCGGCCGCGCGCGCCGCCGCCGGTGATCCGATCAGGGTGGTGTCCAGTCGGTTGTGGTCGGGATCCGACTGGCGGTTCAACAGGGTCACCCCGGGAACGGCCGTCATCGCGCCGACGATGGTGTCCATCACCTCGACCCGGCGGCCCTCGCTGAAGTTGGGGACCACCAGCACCAGCGGCTCCCCTGCCTGCGCCGACTGTGCCACCTCTGTCACCTCCGCATGGCGGCGACCAGGTGAGGCACCGCCTCCGGCGTTTGTATCATTCACCACTTCGCTCCGTCGCGGCCCCGCCGGCTCTTGGGCGGCTGGCACTCCAGACCGGCTGCGGGGCACCATTATGTAGACGCCTATTCGCGGCTGTCAAGGACTTGACTAGCGATCTGCGAAAAGGCTAGCAGCCCGTCCCGGTAACTGCTGGCGAAGGGAGGGGCTGATATGAGTCACTCTGGGGATGCCGAAGAGGTTCCGCCCGTACGCTCCCGACCGGATGCTGCTGCTGCCTGCGCCGGTGCAGGAGTGGGTGCCCGAGGGGGACATCGCCCACTTCATCAGCGACGTCGTCGACGCGCTTGACCTTTCCGAGATCGAGGCCGTCTACGATGAGGAGATGCGCGGCTATCCGCCGTGTCACCCTCGGATGATGACCAGGCTGTGGTTGTACGCCTATGCGGTGGGCACCCGCAGCTGCCGGAAGCTGGCGAAGCTGGCCCCGCGGGCCGTTGGCTGCATGATGCTGGCGGCGGGGAACCGGCCTGACTTTCGAACGCTCAACAGCTTCCGGCTCCGGCACCTGGCGGCGCTGGGAGGGTTGTTCCAGCAGGTGCTGCTGCTCTGCCGTGATGAGGGCTTGGTGAAGCTGGATCACGTGGCGGTGGACGGTACCAAGCTGAAGGCGAACGCCAGCAAGCATGCGGCCATGAGCTACGACTGGATGCAGCCGGAGGTGGACAGGATCACCGCCGAGCTGGACACGTGGTTCCGGGAGTGCGACCAGACCGACGCCGAGGAGGATGCCCCGTACGGGGCGGACCACGATGGCGATGAGCTGCCGGAGAACCTGCGCACGGCCGCGAAACGGCGAGCGGCGATCCGCACGGCGATCAAGGACCTGAAGGAGCGGGCCCAGACGGAGGGGAAGACGGAGCCGGATGCCAAGGCGCAGCAGAACTTCACCGACTCGGAGTCGCGGATCATGAAGGGCATCGAGGCCAACCTGGATGAGCTTCCCAGCGAGCTCTCGGCGGACGCCGGCTACTGCTCGGAGGCCAATCTCGAGGCGCTGGATGAGCTCGGCGTCACCGCCTACGTCGCCACCGGGAGGATGCCGCGGAGCTATCGGTGCCCGGCGGCGCCGCGGGGCCGGATTCCGGCGGGGCTGACGCGTCGGGAGCGGATGAAGCGCAGGCTGATGACCAAGCGGGGGCGAGAGCGCTACCGGTTGCGCCAGCAGGTGGGGGGACCGGTGTTCGGACAGATCAAGAACTAGGGGCTGATCCGGATCTGGCTGCACGGCGAGCAGAAGGCTGAGCACGAGTGGTTGCTCCACTGCACCGGGCACAACCTCAGCAAGCTGCACGGCGCGTGGGCGTGATGGGAAGCCCTCATGGGGCGCTGCCCGGCGCCCGGCGGGGCCGACAACCATGTGGCAACGGCACATCAGCCCGGCCCCACCGCTGCATCTCCAACTGACCGACCCCTCCCACTGGCCGGGCCCCGGCCCTCACGCCTTACGAGGACGGGCTGCTAGGCTCCACCGTGGTCGGAGCCGATGCGGGTTGGGGAGTGTGGGGACCGCGCCATGGCGCCCCTGTTGACGACCATCCGCACTAGGTTCACAATGCAGGGAGGCCAACGCCGGGGGATGTTCCAGATGGTGGGAGCGACCGTCAACGAGGGGGACGTCCGGACCGAAACGCCGGCCCCGCCCGGCGAAGCGGGCGGCGCAGCTGTCCGCCGTCGGCTCCGTGCCCTCGCCGAGACTCTCCGCCTCTCGCCGTCCCAGCGCCGTCTCGCCCGCTACTTGATCGACCATGCCGATGAGGCAGGATTTCTGACCAGCGTGGACCTGGCCCAGCGCGTCGGCGTCAGCCAGCCGTCCGCCACTCGCTTCGCCGCTGCGCTCGGCTTCGCCGGCTACCCGGAGCTCCGCGACGCCATCCGCTCGTGGATGCTCGGGATCGACGCTGACGGCCAGGCTGAGGAGGTCAGCAACGATTTCCAGCGGATGATCACCCATGAAGTCCGCAACCTGACGGTCCTGGCGGAGTCGCTTCGCGATCCCACTCCGATCCTCGAGATGGGGCGTCATCTCGCCACCTCCAAGCCCCTGATCGTGATCGGGCTGCGGGTCTCGGCGCCGATCGCGTCCCTATTTGCTTACTGTGCCCGCAGTGTCCACCCCGACGTGCGTCTGGTGACCAACTCGGGTTTGGAGGCCGAAGACCTGATCTCACAGGCGCGCAACGCCGGAGCCGCTTCGGCGATCGTCTTCGCGCTGCCTCGCTATCCGCGCGAGCTCCTCACGGTCATGGAGTGGGCCAGACGCATCGGCCTCCGGGTGAACCTGATCACGGATCAGGCGATCTCGCCGCTGACCAGCGCGGCTGATGCCACCCTCGCGGCCGCGGTGGCCGCTGACCTCGACTTCGATTCACAGGCAGCTCCCACGGCTCTGTCCATGATCGTCCTCCAGGCCATGTTCGATGCCATGCCGGTACGGCAGCAGCAGAGCCTCGAAGATTTCGACACCAGCGCCGCCGAGCGCCGCATCTTCCTCGCCCCATGATCCGATCCAGCTGGGCGCAACCTGAGGCGTTGGACGGTGTGCGGCAATCCCTGTGCCCCTATCCTGCCCGGTTGGGAGCTCTTGGTCGACATCTCGGAATCGTGATGGCGGCTAGCCGGATGCCTGGGTGCCGTCTCGCCGGCACACCTGTTGATCGAGGTTCTCGATGAGCGCGGAAGCGGAATACACCAGCAGCCTTCAAGTCGAGCAGCGCACGATCGACTACGCACCCTCGAGATCCCATTCATGAACACCACCTACTACACCGGCCCGATGGTGAGCCACCTGGAGGGGGGCGACATCTCCTGGATCCTGGGCTTGATCGTGGCTGCCGGCCTCTACTACCTGCTCCACCTGGACATCGCCCGGGGCCGGGCAGCCCTATCCCAGCCACAGGTCCTCGCCGGCATGGCGGCGCGGTGATCCCATGGCCAGCGCCACCCAGTCCCACGGACCCCGCACCGTCCACGCCCCCCACGGCGGCCAGCTCTCCTGCAGGGGCTGGCCCCAGGAGGCGGCGATGCGGATGCTGATGAACAACCTCGACCCCGACATCGCCGAGCATCCCGAGCAGCTGATATAGGCCCGTGTTGGGTCGGGCACACTTTCCCTGACCTGACGGGGAGACTGGCGCGCAGCTATTCGGGCGAGACCGCTGGGTCTAGTGACCGGCCCTCATCCTCCGTCCGTGAACGGTGATTGGGACCCTACGGCAGTGACCGGTGATGGGGGATCAGCAGACGTGCGACGAAGGACAGCGAGGAGCCCGATGAGGTCGTCTATCCACAGCAGGAGGGCGGC
>Ga0182014_10003099_pt1 | contig 20322 bp, 16 predicted proteins | sample 612S2DmetaG_FD_120489 | JGI IMG/M metagenome (GOLD analysis project Ga0182014, IMG submission 120489) | Permafrost microbial communities from Stordalen Mire, Sweden - 612S2D metaG | ecosystem: Environmental > Terrestrial > Soil > Wetlands > Permafrost | place: Sweden: Stordalen | collected... | reverse complement strand
TACCAGTTACCTGGAGGTTCGAGTCGCCTGAAGAAGCAATGACGCCGGTATGGGACTTAGGCTCAAAGGAAACATTGGCGTATTGTTCGACCTTAAGGATGTCCTTGTTCATTTTTTTGTCGCGGCTGTCATTGCCGGTCTTGCCGCTGCCGGCGAGGACGACCACCGCCCCCGACATCTTAGGAGCGCTGCGGTCAAACTCAATCGAGCTGGATTGAATGTGAAAGGTTCCGTTGACAGCCTCGTGGGTCGTGTTGAGGGTCATCTTGACCTCGCTGGCATCGGGGTTGACGGCGAAGGTCTGATGCTGGGCGAGTGCGGCTGGAGCGAGTATGACCGCGAGGGCAAAGACTGCGAAGGATTTCATTGCATCTCCCCTGGAAAGTTTTGACTACCGAGAGTTGTTTGGCGTGGCTCGATTTCAGCCGGCGACTGCATGGGTAGCAACAGTGGCTTGCTGGGCAACGCGTGTCAGCCTTGCCGTCACGCGCATCACGCCGGGCCAGACCCTGAGGCAAAACGGCAATACAGCACGCGCGAGTGAGTTGTTCAAGCCATCGGCCGCTAACTCGGCAAGGCGCATCTGTGACAGCAGTGCGGAACGCAGTTTAGCCTGGAAGAGCGACGCCGGCTCCGCTGCAAGATAGGCAGCGACGGCGCAACGTGCAGTATGCAGCGCGAGGGATATGCCATCGCCGGTAAACGAGGGGATGACGGCCGCTTGGTCGCCGATGCAGTAGAGCCCATTCTCCGATGTGCGGCGGATGTAACCATACGGGATATGAGTGATGGCGATAGGCTTGGCGAGCAACGGCTCCGCACTGGCAAGCCTCATAGCGAGGTGCGGACAATCCTGCCGCATCTTTGCGAGGAAGTTCTCCCAGCGATGGCCCACGCGAGCGAGATACCGCTGTTGCACCACGCAGCAGAAGTTTGCGATGCCGCCTTCAACCGGTTGGATACCACCATAGCCTCCGGGATAGAGCATCAGCTCAGAGGCGCGCGCGAGCTCAGAGGCCTGCGCGGGCGCCAGGCGAAAATACATCTTGAAGGCGATCCATCGCTGCGGGTCCGCCGGACGCGTGTGGCCGCGGAGATCCTGCTTGCCTGTGGCGAGAAAGACCGTTGCAGCTTCATAAGTGGCGCCGTCGTTGAGCGTAGCTTGCCAGGCGCCGCTTGTCGTGCGTTCGAGCGCCTGCACACTGCGACCGCGCACTAAGCGGACTCCCGCGGCAATGGCCTCGGCGATGAGCGCTGTATCAAGCGTCTTGCGCGTCAGCGAGGCCGCGGGAAAAGGCAACGGAGCCTCAGCGGCGCGCCTGGCAGCGGCGAGCCGAACGTAGTTGATAGGCACTGCGCCCAGCGAGGCCACGTCGATGCCGAGCGCATGCAGGTCCTCAAGGGCCTCACCGCTCAGGAACTCTCCGCAGACTTTATGACGAGGTGTGGGCTCGCGTTCAATCAGCGTGACGCTTCGTCCCTTTCTGGCGAGCGCGATCGAAGCCGCACAGCCCGCCACTCCACCACCAAGGACGAGAACTTCGTCTAGCGAAGGAATCTGATTCAGATTGGACGTTGTAACTGGAATCTCCTTGTTCAGATCCGATACTTGAAATTGTACCGCTCCTGCTGGGTACTGCATGACCCATGCTGCAGTTGGTTAGTGGTGCAGTTTGCGCCCCAGACGACTGGCGCAAGGGTTTGACGGGGCGCAGGCGAGAATAGTTAGTCTCTGCCGGCAGTGCCCGATCTTTCGCACCAGCAAGATTGTTAACGGAGCGCTGGTAACCTCGCAAATTTGGCCAATCAGATGATTGATTGGCCTGTAACATCGCCTCTGGGCCTTTGACCGTGTGAAAAAGAACCTCCCGTGCCCCATCCTTTCGACCGTTCTTTGGGCGAAAGGGTGGGATCGCACGAAATTCAAATGTACAAATTCATGCGCTCAGAAACCTGGTGGGAGAGTCGAATGTCGCCGGATTGTTGCCTCTTCGTGGTCCCGCTTCCCCAAGACACCCACGCGACGTCAATCTCTATAATTCGAGCTGAGGACCAACTGCGCGTGACTACGGCTTTCCCGAACCGCATTGCGGAGACAATTCGCTTCCATGGGATCTAATGCGGAGATCCAATTCAAGCTGCGAGTTTCTCCGCGCGATCTGCCGGAGCTGATGGACGGCGACTGCAGCTATGAGGATTTCCGTGACTGCCTGCGCAGCCTGGAGCAGATCAACCGCTGGCTGCTGGGATATCGACCGACGCTGGATTGGCTGAAGCGGCTACCGCATGGATTGCATGATCCGGTGCACATCGTCGATGTGGGCAGTGGCGGCGGCGATCTGCTGCGGCAGATTGCAGGCTGGGCACGGAGGCGCGGCATTGCTGTCGAGTTAACGGGGATCGACCTGAATCCGTATGCGGCGCGTGCGGCAGCGGAGTCCACGCCGAAGGAGCTCGGAATCGCGTGGGTGACCGGCAATGCTCTGGTGTATCGGCCGGAGGAGCCGGTAGATATCGTCGTCAGTTCGCTGACGGCGCATCATCTGGAGGATTGTGAGATCGTCGCACTGCTGCGGTGGATGGAAGCGACTGCGCAGGCAGGTTGGTTTATCAATGATTTGGAGCGGTCGGAGCGGAGTTGCCGGATGTTTGGGTGGGTGGACAGGATGATGCGGTGGCACCGGTTCGTACGGCATGATGGGCCGGTATCCTTTCGGCGAGCCTTCCGCAAGGAGGACTGGGTGCGGTTGCTCGCGGCGGCTGAAGTTCCGCAGCAGGCAGTGACGGTGCAACATTGGCGGCCCGGACGGTTGTGTGTGGGGCGCTGGAAATGAGGCGGGTGTTGCAGGCCGCACCATTCGCATCTCATAAAGCCGATCGTTAGAGCGAGGTATTTGATGGAGCGAAGCAGACTCCTTGCAGCCGCTTTTTTGACAATAGCGTTGGCCACCGCAGCGCCGGCAGAACAAATTTCAGTGAAGCATATCCAACTCCCGCGGCATGAATTTATGGTGGCGCGCTCCGAGACTGGACAGATCATCGCCCAGGTTGAGTTCACGGAGACCGTCGAGCGCGATGAAGTAACGATGCGCCTCACCTATCACTTTGTGGATGGTTCGATGGATGATGAGACCACGACATACAGGCAGCAGGGCACGTTCCGGTTAATACGCAACCGTCACATACAGAAGGGGCCGTTCTTTGCCAAGCCCGTCGACTTTACGGTCGAAGCCGCTCCCGGCACAGCGACCACCCGCACCGCGGACAACAATGGCAAGATACGCGTCGAGAGCGAGCACTTCGACCTGCCGGATGACCTGGCGAATGGGTTCGTGGGAACATTGCTGCTGAATGTGCCGCCCAATACGACGCCGTTTCGGGTGGGAATACTGGCGCCAGTCTTCGGTGGACGGTTGATTCGCATCCTGATCTCACCGGAGGGCGAGCAACCGTTTCACAGGACAGGACAGACCCTTAAGGCGACGGTGTTTCGCATCCATCCGGAGTTGGGTGGCATCCTGGGCTGGATTGCGCAGCTGCTCGGCATGCAGCCGAAAGATGTCATGGTGTGGATACTGGAGGGGGAGCAGCCTGCGGTGGTGAGGGTCGTTGGACAGCTAGGTGGTTTCGGGCCTGTGGTCAGCTCGGAGCTGGAGGGAACCAGCTTCGAGAAATAGGACATTTTTTGAAACCCAAATCGCAAAGGCGAGATGCGCATCACCCGCGCTGAGGCCGATGCCCTGAAATTCTCATGCCTTCCTGGCCGACGATCAGGTACGACGGGTGGTGAGCTCGCGCCAGTTGAGGCCGAGGTCGACGATAAGCAGCGAGGCGAGTGTGAAGGCGACAACGCCGAGGCCGGCGAGGGCGTCGCCGAGGTGGCTCCAGTAGCGAGGCCATAGGTTGAGTACACGGCTGGAGACGAAGGTGAACGTGACGGCGTAGGAACGGGCCATCCACTGCCGGTGCTGGATGATTTGGCGGTTGCGCGCGGTGATGAAGGCCGCGGTGGTGCAGACGATCCAGGCTGCGGCCTGCATGGAGGTTCCTGGCAAACCGGGGCGGCCGCTGGCGAGGGCGATCCCTGTTGCGGCCCCGATAAATACGCAGAGGACGTAGATGCGTCCGAGGACGCGATGGAACTTGAGGTGCCGCTGGCGGATCCGCGAGGAGAAATTGATGGGGCCGATCAAGAGAGCGAAGATTCCGGCGAGTACATGCGGGATGAGGAGATGGCGGTCGGCGATGACCTGCAGACGGTAGGCGTGGTACATGGGGTAATCGGTGACGAGAAGAACTTCAGAAGTGATGAAGACAAAGAGCGCAGTGAGACCAAGAAAAATCCAGAGAACGGTTTTAAATCCGGACCTCCTGGAACTGGGCGCAAGCACCGTGGAAGTTACCATGATTCGCCTCTCAGATGGTTAGACAGGCCGAGGCGTGCTGCGAGAGCGAAGAATGCGAAAAGCTTCATGTTTCTTAGTCTAACCAGAAGCTTCAGAATTCCGTGCAGACCTGTGCTCGAAACGTGCGTTGGGCTGAATGCGTCAACTGACTCCCAGTTCCGGGGTGCCTGCACATCCGCGTCAGACTATTTCAAAGGCCTGACTGGCGTGCGTGTTGCAATCGGGTGAGAGCAGATGATGAAAATTCATTGGTGGCGATATTCAAGAGTCTCTGGGCAAGGGAGCAGCATTCTCAAACCGGTAAGAAATGGCCCTCACCGCTTGAATCACCAGCAGTCCGTAGTACTGCAGATGACGGCTCTCGCCGCAGTAATTTGATCGCTAAAATTTTGAAAGCTCGGCGACGCGCGTGCAAGGCCGTCGGCGGCATCATCAGTCATGTTATGCACCAGCGGCAGTGCCACCCTCAACACCTCGGACCTTGTCGCGACTGGTCTCCCGTAGAGAAGCTGTTTTTGGACACATCGAGGTCGCCGTTGGAAGCTCGGGTTCCCATCTCGCAGAATGAGAAGCCAAGTTTCGATCATTTCCACTGGCACTGCGATGAGGATTGGCCATGTGCCGCCTGGCTTCTTCGGAATCCAGTTTAGTTGGGGGCGCACTTGGGCGATGGCCTGCATGATCTCACAGTAGCGGCATCTCGCAAGCGCCGCGCCATGATGGTTTTCGTGCCGAGGATGGTTTGGATCTTCGTTGACTCCAGCTAGGTCCAAGTCGACGTTACCATCGTTGTCCACTCCGACTATTGCAAACTGCGCACACTGTGCATAGAACCGCCTGAGGGCATTCGGAATGAATGACAGTACGAACTCCCAGCCACGGCCGGAAGTGTCTATGTCGACAGGGACAATGTCGTCCTCGGGAATAGCGAGCAACTTGGCCGCGAGAGCACGAAGAATGAGGTAGTCATTGCCCTCAACGTGAAATCCAACCAGGAATGGCATATCAGAGTCCCTCGAACAGCCCTGTAGCCCATTGGTAACCAATCCCATCTTCTTTTTCCGGGCTAATACGAAGCTGATCCATTATTTTCGGCAGCGGCGTAATCTTCGTTCGCCCATCCCTTTGCTCCACCACCTGGACAGATGAAAGCATGTCCTTGAAGAGATCCACGTATGACGGCGAATGCGTTGATAGTAGAATCTGCGTCGCAGTCTCTCCCTCTGGAGGGTACGCGAGATCGACGAGCTTTTCGAATAACCAACGGAGCCGGCGGGGATGGAGCCCTGTTTCGGGCTCTTCGATGCAGAGAACTTGCGGCTTGCGGGGGCCCCCAAGGATGGAGAGCAAGCCCAGCGTGAACATTGTACCGTCGCTCATGTCTGGCGCTGAGATATAGCCGTGGTGGTCTTTGAAATTAAATGCCAGCCCTTGGCGGTCTGGTCCTGCCTGCGTGACAATAATAGATTCGAGAGAAGGGAGGAGTTTGCGCATCTCGTCAAGTATTGCGGCGTAGGTCCCTGCACCCTCGGGCTCAGACTTGGCCCATGCAAAGAAATCTGCCAAGTTTTCCCCGTAATATCCAATGCGGTCAGCCCGCTCACCGGTGCCAAGCGATTTGAGTTCCGATACCTCCAAGTGGTAGTAGCCGAACCGGGAGAGGGCTTTGGCGACAGCCTTGGCGAACCTGACGTTTGGTGCATCAGGCCTGGGAACTTCACCGCGCCATACGCGATGAAGGATTGTTGGCATGTCCCATTCCACGGTGCCGAATTCTCCCATTCCGGTACGATTCCGGCGGCGCTGGAAGACCCATTCTGCGCGCTGCTGGCTAAACTGCTTAGTAAGCGTCTCCTCCAAAACGTATAGGCCAGCGGGTGAGTCTGCGATCTTAAGTACGTACTCTGCCGTGCAATCGGGAAACTCGGGTATTTGGTCGATTTGCACTTGGAATCCAATCGGATCAGTTTCGTCCGCCCACCGACTGCGCACCCAGTGGAACTCACCCATGCCGGGCGGGAACATTTCAACCAACGTCCTATGAACTGAATTCTGCAGCGCAACCATCGCCTTGAAGACATTCGACTTCCCGGCGCCTGCGGGCCCAACCAGTAAAGTAATTGGCTCCATCATGAGTGTGGACTCAGCGTGGCTCCGGAAGTTGATGAGACGTAAGGTTTTAATCATTAATCGCCCCAACGAATACCTGTTCGCTACAACCTGCAATTATACAGACACTAACCACCCAATCTTTGAGAGGTGATAGTGGTACAAGCGATGTCTCCCGGACGGGGTTCTCCCAGCCGTACGAGGTTTTACCTCTCGCATCACCGCCGATGCGCTGATCCAGCCATTCGGCCCGAATTCGGGGTTGGCGGCGCTGCGTAGCGGCGTTTCAGAAATCGTGCGAACGGTCGATGAGGGCGGAGGCGGCGAGAGTTGAATCGGAGGCCGGCGGTGGGGCGTGGCCGGCGGAGTCCGTCGCCTCGGTTTGCGCGCGGATGCGGGCTACGGTTTGCCAGTTGTCCTTGCGCGGCTGATCGGAGAACCACAGCGGCAGAGGCATGATGAGGAAGCGGCTGAGAGCCTCGGCGTATCCCTCGTAGAGCGCGCGCATCTGGCGCAGGCGCTCGCGGGAGGATTCGTCGTAACAGAGTTGGATGCCGCTTTGGGAGAGCATGTCGTAAAGCTCACTGCAGCGGCCGGGCGGGAGGCGGTCAGGGGCGTTGGCGACGGGACGGAGGTTGAAGATCTGCGAAAGGTCGACGAGGGCGTGGCGGGCCATGGCGAAGGTGAGCTGGGCCTGGCGGGCTTCAAGGCCGCGAACGCCGGCGATGAGCAGCGACGAGGTGTCAAGGATGGCGGTGAGGGCGCTGAGCCAGCTTTGGTTGTTGTGCTGGGAGCGGAAGTAGCAGAGCAGCGGATAGGAGATGTGGCTCTCGAGGAGCTCGGCGGACCAGCGTTCCCATTCGACGAAGAGAACAGTGAGCGCCTGCGCGGCGCCGTCGTAGGAGTGGCGGCGCATGAGCTCGGCGGCGGTGGGCGGAGAGCCGGCGCGGGCGTCGAGGAGCGCGATGCTAACTTCGCGGCGCGAGAATGCGCCGTAGAGGACGGGGAAGTATCCCATGACGACGGCGAGGAAGCCGAAGCCCATGCCGCATTCGAAGATGAGGAGGACGCGCGCGAGCGGGCTGTGCGGCGTGACGTCGCCGAGGCCGAGGGTGAAGAGCGTGGTTCCGCTGACGTATAGGTCGGTGCGGAAGCTGGAGGGCTGCGAGGGGTCGTTGAAGGGACTGCCGATGGCGTAGTAGATGAAGGCGAAGCCGAGGAGCATGCCGGCGGCCCAGACGACGAGAAGAAAGATGAGCGAGAGAGGACCGTAGTAGCTGAGAACGGTTTCGCGCTTGCGGGGATTGGGGAGGCGGCGGGCGAAGAAGCGCCACGGGAACCAGGTGGCGATGTAGAAGAGGCGGGTGAGGCGGAAGCGGCCCGAGGCGCGGCGTGGCAGGATGATGGTCTGGAAGGCATCGAAGAGCACGATCGAGATCGAGAGGATGCCGGCAACCAGAGCGAGGGCGCGCATGAAGTCTCCTTGTCGCGAGGCCGCCGGAGGGGTCGAGAAGCGGCGGCCGTTCCCTGCATTGTATTCGGGATGGCGGAAGAAGAGAGAACAGAGAACAGTGGGGCTAGTGGAGTTGGCGGAGGGGCGAGTTGGGAGGAGTGGCCGGTGGTGGTCTCTTCGCGCTCGACGGAGGGGTGTGGACTCCCAGCCTTAGCCAGAAAACCGTTGAGAGGCGGGTTTTGCGGCCTGTCCGATAAATGCAACGATTGTGCTAAATGGAACAGACAATTACCAGTTGCAATGCTACGGTGGCCTAAGAAGGATTGTGCGTTCTGGAACGGAATGATGCCCCCGTCGCCGTCCCGACGCAGCGCCGATGAAGACGATCCGCGCCAGACCACACCCAGGAAGAGGCCGTTTAGATGGGTAAAGTAAACCGGGGGCTCTTTGATACCGCTGCTTTTCTGGCGGCCGAAGGGCCAGGACGACACATCAACAATCACCCGCCAAAGCAGATTTTCTTTTCCCAGGGGGGCACAGCCGACTCCGTGTTTTACCTTCAGTCTGGCCGAGCGAAGCTCACGGCCATCTCCAAGAGCGGCAAAGAAGCGACGGTTACGCTGCTCGCTGCCGGGGACTTTTTTGGCGAGGAGTCGATTGCCGGAGCGGGAACCCGGCGAACGGTCACGGCCTCAGCCATTACCGCCTGCCGGGTACTTAGGATCGCGACGACGGAATTACTCCGCGTCCTCCAGGCGGAAAATAAGTTCTCCACGTCTTTCCTGAAGTTCATCGTGGTTCGAGGCATGAGAACCCAGGCAGACCTCATCGATCAGCTATTCAACTCCAGCGAGAGGCGTTTGGCGCGGACACTCCTGATGATGGCGGAATATGGTGAACCGGGCCAGCCGGAGGCAAAGATCCCACCGGTAACGCAGACGGCTCTTGCGGAGATGATCGGCACAACTCGATCACGTGTCAGCTTTTTCATGAATCGCTTCAGGAAGCTGGGCTACATCGATTACAACGGCGGCATCCGGGTTCACAAGTCGCTGCTGAACGCGGTTTTGCACGACAAGCTACCAGAGGAGAATACCTCGCGGCCGAAGGTCCTCGACCCCGCACCCAGCAAAGCACGGACCGCCAAACGAGCCAAGCTCGCGTGAGCAGCGGATTACGCGAATCGGATTGCATGCCGGCAGAGCCGGGCGCGAACCGCCGCGATTGACTCGATGCGGAGGTTTCATGCCGTTCGGAGATTACGCATCCGGCTTCGCAATCCTGGCGCAAAAATAACTCCCCAAAGTGCCGATATACGCCGCAATGTGCGGGAGCGAGCTGGTTTCCGGATTGGCGGTGGGACGAGGGTTACTGGCCCTCATTCGCGGTTTATTGTGTTCCCTCATGTTGCGGCGAACCGAGTCCTGCGTGTTACCCCGCCTTTGGCGCAAAGACGAACACGCGCTGCCCGACCCGACCCAGAGGGTGCCCTGATGTCCCGGCGCCCCGCTGGGGCACCGGCATCGAGCGTCCGTGGCGAGGCTTCCTTTTTTCATACCTGCCGCACGTTTTTCATCTTGAGTTTCTGAGCGCTGGGCAATCATTGCCCCATACATCCTTATACTGATCGGGTCGAGATACGGTTTGGGTCGAGCCGGCTATTTCAGGAATTGCGGGATCGTTGGTCCGACTGCGCGATGAATCAATGGTTCAGCCTCTCGCCCAATCGACACAAAGAAGAAAAGATTCTGCCGGCGACACCGCTCCACGGTTGGGAACCCGCAAACAGGAGAGCATATGGCCCTGCACAACACCCGCAAACTGAAAGCCAAGCCGACGAACGCAGTCGAGTCGGAAATTTTGAATAGCGATACCCAGACCTACGTATTCCCGGAAGTCGCGCGCGACCCGCAAACCGTCTACCGGACCATCCACGACCAGCTCGTCCTCGATGGGAACTCGCAGCATAATCTGGCTACTTTCTGCACCACCTGGATCGAGCCCGAAGTCCAGCAGATCATGGACGAGTCTGCCGACAAGAACATGATCGATAAGGATGAATATCCGCAGACCGCGGCCATCGAAGAGCGCTGCGTGCATATGCTTGCCGATCTTTGGAACTCGCCCGAGGCAGCGAGCACGATGGGCTGTTCCACGACTGGTTCCAGCGAAGCGGCAATGCTTGGTGGGCTGGCGCTGAAGTGGAACTGGCGCAAGCGGCAACGCGCCCAGGGCAAACCCGCGGATTCGCCCGGCATCGAACGGCCAAACCTGGTCATGGGCCCGGTGCAGGTGTGCTGGCACAAGTTCTGCCGCTACTTCGATGTGGAGATTCGCGAAGTCCCCATGGAGGGCGAACGCCTGCTGCTGACACCGGAGGAAGTGGTGAAGCGTTGCGATGAAAACACCATCGGCGTGGTTGTCACTCTGGGGGTGACCTTCACTCTGCAATTCGAGCCGGTCGATGAGGTCGGCATGGCCCTGGACAAGCTTCAGGCAGAGACTGGGCTCGACATCCCCATCCACGTGGACGGCGCGAGTGGCGCCTTCCTCGCGCCATTTCTCCAGCCTGACTTGCTCTGGGATTTTCGTTTGCCGCGCGTGAGATCGATCAATGCTTCGGGTCATAAGTTCGGCCTTGCGCCTCTGGGCGTCGGCTGGGCGCTATGGCGCGAAAAGCACGATCTCCCTGAAGAACTGATCTTCGACGTCAACTATCTGGGCGGAAACATGCCCACCTTTGCGCTCAACTTCTCGCGGCCAGGCGGCGAAATCATCTGCCAGTACTACAATTTCCTGCGCCTCGGCAAGCAGGGTTATCGCGAGATTCAGGCGGAGTGCTCTGCCATCGGAAGATATCTCGCCGGCAAGATCGCCGCACTCGGCCCGTTCGAGATCATCTACGACGGAAACGGCGGCATCCCAGGGCTTTGCTGGAAGTTGAAAGACCCCACGTCCTCTCCGTTCACGCTCTATGACGTGGCGGACCGGTTGCGCGAGCGCGGCTGGCTGGTTCCTGCGTATTCCATGCCCCCCAACCGCGAAGACCTCGTTGTCCAGCGCATCCTCATCCGTCACGGGTTCACGCGCGAAATGGCTGAGGAGCTTCTGCTCGAATTGGAGCGCACCATCGAGCACCTGCAGCATCCGGCGGACCGGCCACGCCGAGTCGATGCGGGAGCTGGCTCGCACAACCATTCGGGCAGGTAACAAGAACATTGCAGGCGCTGTCGCAGGGCTGCATGCTGCGGCAGCTCGGCTTCTGAGGACGATAGAAGACCAATTCATTCGTCGGGATTTGGCCGTCGGGCAGTCGCCCGTGATCGGCACTCTGAAACGCTGGTTGCGCCGGGCATCTTCGCCCCAGGGGCTTGGCCGCGAGATTCCAGTCGCCAAACCGACTTCGCGGTACGGATGTTTCCGGACGAAGCCGGCACACGCCGAGTTGTTGCCCGGGTAGTAATGGCGGAATGATAGTAATGCCACTCCAGTGCCCGGAAAATGGGGCATGCAATTTTACGATTGCTCAGAAAAGGCCCGCGATTGCGAAAAGCGAGGCGCCGCTTTTTCGGATTTCACAAAACGGCGCCTCGTAGGGGCCTTGAAGGGGAAGCAGTTACGAATTGAACTGCGCATTGCGGTCTACGGGATGTCGATTCGAACGATCTGGCCGGTTCCCGGAGGTGCTGCGCCGAAATTCGAAACGTAAAGTTTCCCATCCGGACCAAAGGTCATGGCCGTCGGAACGACGAGACCAGTTGCGACATCCTCTATATCGCCGTCAGCCTTCACCCGAACAACCTTGCCGTCACCGGGAGTCGGAAAACCGGCGGCATCTGAGAGCTCAAGCACGTAGAGCAGGCCGTCAGGGCCGAATGCGGTTCCGACTACAGTGGTAAATCCGGCCTTCGACGAGAGGATATGCAGGCTGTGCAGAGCGCCTGTGTCGTCGAGTCCGGGAGCGGCGACCTGGCTGCACTCAGAATTGCCAAGCGTCAGGATACGAGCGTAATTGGGCTCAATCGGGAACTGGTTGAGGTTGCCGAGATAAAGCTGCCCATCGTGTGAGGTTATGGCCGTGGGTACGATGTGGCCTTCCGAGGCGGATACGTCCAGTACGCTGGCAATGGAACCATCCACACCGACTGAGACGATTTGGCCGTGGTTCGGTTCAACTGCATACAGGCGGTTGTTGAACTCGACCATGCTGTAGAAAGTTCCATCAGGCTCGAAGTCGGGAGGGTTAGGGTATTTCACCATGTGCGTCTGGATGAACTGGCTGAGGTTGGCAACCAGCTTCCATGCGCCGGTCTGGGTGTTGACGCTGTAAAGACCGTTGGGAAGGGAGTCGCCGTGGGAGCATCCGGCGCCACCCTCCAGGGCGTAAAGCCTTCCATCGAGAAAGGCCAGATCGGCAACGCCGGAAATGTCGCCCATGGCGTCAATGGTTGAGGGGAGGCCTGAAGCGACGGTTGTCCGAGTTCCTGCGGAGTTGATACTCGAGATTCGGCTGGTATTCCCACCGGTGTAAGGACCAATGGGGGCAATGACCTGGGTGCACGCACCTGCTGTCGAGGTGGTGCCGCCGGAACCGGCCTCGGCAACGTAGAGCTTGCCGTCGGGACCGAACGTGAGTCCGCGGGGGCCATTGAGGCCGGTAACCCAGACATGAACATTGGAAGAAGGTTGCGCGGCGAGCAAGTTGGGAAACAGGCTCGCCGCCAGCGTGGCGGCTGTCAGCAGAAGAACTTTGGGGCATTTCATTTTTGGGATGACCTCGGGTGAATTGAATTTTGAGCAGTCTGGATTGTCTGCTCAGAGCAAAACTGTAGCCCACAAGCAAAAATGTGGTAAGTTTCAGCATGTAACTTACGTCCACTTTCCCTACGTATCGAACGAAAATTCTTGCTGCATTCAGAGGACGCAATGGAGCCGACGGAAACGCCCTCGCAAGAGAATATCCAAGTCGAGCTGGAACGCGTGCTTGCTTCCGCGCCATTTACCAACTCCAATCGCAGCCAGCGATTCCTTCGGTATGTTGTGGAAAGTTCGCTGAGCAATCGCGATGAGTTTCTGAAGGAATTTGCGATTGCGGTGGATGTATTCGAGCGAAATGACTCCTATGATCCATCCATCGACGCCACCGTGCGGGTGGAGGCCGGAAGGTTGCGATCGCGGCTGCGGGACTATTACGCCGATGAGGGCCGCAATGATCCGGTGGTCATCGACGTACCCAAGGGAGGGTATCGCGCGACGTTTACCGAGCGAAGTGTCGGCGCCGTCGGTGCTGTCGCAAACCAGGAGTCGGCGCCAGGCGCGGAGGACGCGCATGAACAAGTGGAAAGGCTGGGATGGCGCAGGGTGGCGCCGCTGGCACTGGCAGTAATCGTGCTCATCGCCGCAATTGGCGGCATTGGATATTGGAAGAAGCAAACTCCGCACGTCGCGAGCGCTGGAAACGAGCAAAAAGTGCTGGCGGTGCTTCCCTTCTCCAACCAGACCGGAGCCAGTGCCAGCAATTATCTGACCGAAGGCATAACGGAAAGCCTGATCCGCCAGTTTTCGCAGATCCCGGGGCTAAGGGTGATTTCGCACGCTGCGGCAGACCGCGTGAACAAGCAGAATGCGGCAAGCGAGCTTGGCGTCGGTTACCTGCTGACCGGAGCGCTGGAGCGGAGTGCCGATGGGCGGCTCGTGTTGAATGCGGAGTTAAGCGATGCGAAGAACGGCACGGTCCTGCGCAGCAACCAATACATTCCCGACGAGGCGGATCTTCGCCCGATCCAGGCCGATATCGTTCGAGATGCCGTGAAGGGCCTTGGCATTTCACTCGACACCGCCCAGGCAGCGGGGGCGCACAGAGCACTAACATCGAGTCCCGCTGCATTTCAGGATTTTCTGCGCGGCGAGGCTGCGGCACGTCTTCGCGATGACCCCGCGAATCTGCACGAGGCCATCCATGACTTTGAGGAAGCCGTACTGCTCGATCCCTCCTTTGCATTTGCGTATTCGTCGATGGCGGAAGCCCACCTGGCGCTGGGAATGTTCTACGAAGCACCACGCGACCACATGCCGCTCGCGCGCCAATATGCTCAGCGCGCCCTCGCACTCGATCCTTCGATGCACCAGGCCCACGGCATCCTCGGGCTGATCAACCTGCTCTACGATTGGAATCTTCCTTTGGCACAAAGCGAATTGGAAGAAGCCGACACAAGAGACAACGCGATCTGGCAGCTCGGGTGCACGGCTCATCTGCTTTCGATCAACGGACGCTATCGTCACGCCGAAGAGGACCTGGAGAACATGCTGGAATTCGATCCGCACTCGGGAATGCTGATCGCCGAGCTCGGTTGCGTGAATTATTACTCCGGCCATTATGACGATTCCATCCGCTACTATCAGCAGGCTCTTAGCATGGATCCACATTCCGTACTCGGTAATTGGGGGATGGGGAGATCGCTTGCACGTGAAGGGCGCTACAAAGAAGCGCTCGAAGATCTGAGACGCTTCAAGAAGTTGAGCGGGTTTGAACCGACCATCATTACCGCGGAAATCGGATTCACCGAAGCGATCTCGGGGGATCGCCAGGCTGCCATGGAGACTCTGGAGCAGCTTCAGGGAGAATCAAAGCGTGAGTATGTGGATCCATATCTAATTGCGGTGGTTTATCTCGGCCTGAAGGATCGAGAAAGCACCTACGCATGGCTCGATAGAGCCTATCAAGCCCACTCGCCATTTCTCATTTCGATCGCAACGGACCCGAAGTGGTCCTCCTGGCGAAGCGATGCCCATTTTGAGGCGCTATGGAATCGCATGACCACTGAGTCTCGGAGCGAGAAGGGTACGAATTACCCGGCCTCTTCGGTGCGGCCGGATGGGTGAGGTATATCGGCTCAATCGATGCCTCCGGGCCAAAGCGCTCTCCAGCGCGCCTTAGGCATGGTCACAAAAGATTAGTCCTCGAAAGCGCCGCAGTGTCCGGGGATGGGCCAGTTTCCGGATTGTGACCATTCGGGGGTTAGAGGCGCTAAATCGCGTTTTTGTTTTGTCGCCTTAGGGCGTCCCGGCGCCCCGATGGGGCAACGCCGGCGGGGCGAAGAAAAAGCTTGCCTGCGGGGATTGGGTGTGATTAGAGTCTGAGGAGCAGCACTTCCCCCCTTCACAACAGGCGACTCCGGAGAGAGCGGCGCGAAACGAACGGTCGGGTTCCCGATTCAAGGACACAAGTGTTTTGGCGGACGGGCAGGTTGCAGGCGCGGCGCAGGCGGCTGCCGCCTGAGCGGGCCTGGCGAGATGGGTCTCTCGGGGGGATTGGCGTGCCGTGATGGCGTGCTGAAAGAACGGAGTTCCGACTGGAGGAAAAGATGAAAGCAACCGTAAAACGAGTGGTGGCGGCTGCGGCTGTGGGCCTGCTGTGCCTTGGCGCGGCGGGATGCAGCAAGGTGAAGGGCCATACCTTCGCGGGCGGCGGAGGGCTGGTGAACATCGAGTTCGACTCGGGCGGCAAGGCGACTGTGAGTATGGGACCGATTTCCTCGGCATGCACCTACACCGAAAGCGGCAGCAAGATCAACCTGGTGTGCGAGAGCGATACCGAGGTGCTGACGGTGGCGGACGACGGATCACTGAATGGTCCTCCGGACGGGATGCTGGCGCATTTGACCAAGGTGAAGTAAGGCAGTAAGGCAGCGAGTTCGCGAGTCAGCGGCCACGCGGGCTTTCCGGTCCGATGCGGGGTGAGGTTTTCGGCTTTCCGGGTCTCAAGGGCGAGAACCTCCGGCTTCGCTCGGACCTGGCTCTGTTCCTGGGTTTTTGAGACGCACTTTCGAGGCGTCCGCCGTCAGTTGGGGCCTGCGCCGTTCGCGGGAAACTGAAGCGGCGCCGGTACCGTGAAGGGGCCGGCTATCCCGTTCTTACTTCTCCCCTTTACTTTGCAACCGCAGAGGTGCTACTTTCCTAAGCGTCCCCCAAGATGACGGATAGGAGAATGGCCATGTTTTGTCCACGCTGTGGCGCAGAGTCGCTGCCGGATAACAAATTCTGTAAGAACTGCGGAACGGTGCTTGGAGCCGCAGGCGACGCGCAAAGCGTAGCCGCCGGAGCTGCCGCGCCAACCGCGCAGCCAGGTGCTCCGCCGCCACCGATGCCGGCTCCAATGCCGATGCCGCCACAAGGACCGCCGCCGGGTGTGATGCCGCCGGCAATGGGAGCGATGCCGCCACAAGGACCGCCGCCGGGAATGGTGCCGGTGATGTATCAGGCCTACCCTGGCGGCCCGCAGCAGGTCTATTACATGCCAGCGGCCCAGGTGCACCCTCGCGCCCATCAAGGCGTGATGGAGGGCCTGAATTCGCGCATCCGGAAGCTGGCCTCGACGGACCAGCTCGAGGGCTTCAGCCTGGGGCAGATGTTCAGCGAAGTGTTCAAGCGACGCGGCCACGACGAACTGGAAGATTACTTCATGGTGGGTTCGAGGGCCTCCACACCGCCCCTTGAGCTCGTCGAGACGGGCTGGCCCAAGCCGTGGATGTTCTTCCGCGTCCTGGGGACGCTGTGGGCCGCGCTTCTGCTTTTGTCTCTCATGTTCTACTTCACCACTAATTCAAACCTCATACCGGCGATTTTGCTCCTGGGAGCGTTCGCGACGCCGATGGCGACGCTGACGCTCTTTTTCGAGTTGAACACGCCGCGCAACGTTTCCATGTACATGGTGGCAAAGCTCTTCATAACCGGAGCCGTACTGGCGTTGTGCGCCGCACTCATTCTCGATAGCTTGTCGATCTTCCAAATCGGAGATTGGGAGGCGGGCATCGTGGAAGAGTGCGCCAAGCTGTTCGCCGTGATCCTCGTGGTCCGCGGCGTACGCTTCAAGTACCAACTGAACGGAATCCTGTTTGGCGCCACGGTGGGGGCGGGTTTTTCGGCCTTTGAGACCATGGGATACGCGTTCGGCATCAACGGCGGCGGCTTCTTGGCGGGCTTTGTTCAGGCGCTTGGGCAAATCGGCACGGCGCAAGCAGCGCAAACGCAGGCGCAGGCGATGAGTCTGGTGATGACCGCGGGAGTGACTCAGATGCTCCACGAACTGCTCGTGCGCATGTTCACTGCCGCGCCGCTCGGACATATGGTATGGACGGCGATTGCGGCGGGCGCCTTCTGGAGGGTGAAGCAGGACCGGCCCTTCAGCGCGGGGATGCTCATGGATAAGCACTTCCTGATGGCGTTTGCGATTCCGGTGTTGTTGCATGCGTTTTGGGACGCCCCATGGCAACTGTTCGCGAACCTTTTCGGCGGGGCTTCCAGCTTGAACGAGATCCTCGCGGGCTTGATCGGGTGGTATGTGCTGTTCACCCTGATCCAGCAGGGACTGAAGCAGGTGAAGCAAGAGCAGATGTCGCATTTGCAGGGCGCACTGGCGAATGTGGAAGCGACGCTGGGGCTGGGAACGTACAGGCAGCCGGTGTGAACGGCGCCGCTGGCCTAGAGGCGGCCGGCTGCGAGAGATTCTGAGCGGCAGAGCGGCATTAATTCGTGGGTTGGGCGCTGCGGTGAGCCGCTCAAGCCGGAAACGGTCGGCATCCCGCAGCAGCGAGGTTTGGGCGGGCAGCAAGAGCATCATGCGCAAGCATGGCGAGGAGATGAGGAGCATATGGCAATCTGCGGCAAGTGTGGCACACAGTTGGAAGGCAATGACCGCTTCTGCGTGAAGTGCGGGAATGATTTGAGCGTGCCGGGTGCGACGGCGAGCGCGCCGGCCGCACCGGCTCCGGTAGCTGCGCCTCCGGTTGCGACTTTTCCGGCAGCGCCGCCTGCGTATGGACCGCCTCCGGGGGCGTCGCCTATGGCGCCCTATCCGCAGGCCTACCCGGGGCCGGGACAGATGCCCGTTGGCATCCCGATGGCCCCGCCGACACAGATCAAGGGCAGGAAATGGCTCTGGGGGGCGATCCTCGTCATTGCGGTCCTGTATGGGCTCTATTACATCGGCAAGCACAATCAACAAACCCAGACGCCGGGACAGAATCCCACACAGCAGCCGGGCACAGTTCCGGGCCAACAGCCGGGGACAGCTCCGGGCCAGCAGCCGGGAACGGCTCCGGGCCAGCAGCCGGTTCAGGGGCAGCCCGGGATGCCTAACCAGCAGCCTTATCCCGGCCAGCTACCGGGGGGCGCCCCGGGCCAGCAGCCGGGACAGGGCCAGCAACCCTATCCGGGTCAGCAACCTTATCCAGGCCAGCAGCCTGGCGCCCCAGGTCAGCAGCCGGGTGGCTATCCGGGTCAGCAGCCCTACAATCCGGGAGGGCAGGGGCAGGGCGGCAACACGGCTCTGGCCCAGCAGCAGACCTTCACTGGGCAGGTGCGCGCGGCGAATGGAAACATCCAGATTTACAACGCGCAATGGCAAAACCGGTCGAACGTGGCCATAAAGTCGGCGAAGCTCACTTGCGCACAATATAGCCAGAGCCGCGCCGTTTTGACGCAAACCAGCATTACGCTGGTAAACCAAAGCGGTGCAGCGGTTCCACCCGGAGGCTCGGTAACCTTCAGCCAGTTCAATGTAGGACAGGCCGTGCAGGGCGTGGCCAACGTGAACTGCCAGATTGTGGACGTGACCCCGGCGCAATAGCGAGGCCGCCGGCAAAACCCTCCACGGGGAACGGCGTCGATGGGATACCCGGCCGGCCCAGGGCGGTCGGAATTGGGCTGACAGTTTGAGCAGCACGCGCAAAGATGGCGAGGAGAAGAGGCTAGTATGGCATTCTGCAGCAAGTGTGGCGCACAGTTAGAAGGCAATGAGCGGTTCTGCAGAGGTTGCGGGCACGATTTGAGCGCGGCGGCAGCTCCAGCGAGCGCGCCGGTGGCGGCCCCGGTAGCGGCGCCGCCGTTTGCAGCCTATCCGGCGCCGGCTCCGTTTCAACCGCCTCCGGGGGCATCGTACGTTGCGCCTCCCTCACAGTTCTATCCGGCGCCGGGACAGATGCCCTTCGTGGCCATGCCCCAGGAGGTGCCCAAGCACCATGGGTGGATCTGGGGCGTGATCATCGTCTGCGGGATTTTGTACGGGCTCTACTACATCGGCGAGCACGATCAGCAAAACCAGCCGCAAGGACAGAATCCCACGCAGCAGCCGGGAACGGCTCCGCAGCCGGCGGGTACACAGCCGGGAGGACCGAATGCCGCGCTGCTCCGGCAGCAGGTCTTCACTTCGCAGTGGCGCGTAGCGAATGGTGATGTCCAGCTCTACAACCAGAAATGGGATAACCGGTCGACCGTGACCATCGTATCGGCGAGCGCCGTCTGCTACCAACTCGACCAGAACGGTTCCGTTCTGACGCAGAAGCCCGTCGACCTGCAAGACCAAACCGATCCGGCGCTTCAACCCGGATATACCAAAGAATTCGACGACCTCGATATCGGACCGGCCGTGCAGGGCGTGTCCAACGTGAATTGCGGGATTGTGGCCGCGACCCCGGCGCAGTGAGCCTGCGTGCCGGCGAAGCCGCCTGGCCCGCATTTCTCACGCAGCGCAAATCATCTGTAGCGCCGGTTTCCTGACCGGCTGTCGCGGGCATCTCCAGACCCCCGCAAGGCAGATGACGACTGTAAATCTGCCATTTTCCCCACCGTCGACTCGGCCGTGAGAAATGCGGGCTGGCAGGGCCGGCTGGCGAAGCACCGTAAAGTTTGCGATTCCGCAGCGGGCCCTTGCCCGCGCAGGGTTTGCTTCGCCTACTCGTAGCGCAGGGCTTCGATGGGGTCGAGGTTGGCGGCGCGGATGGCAGGAATCATGCCGCTGACCAGGCCGGTGATGATGAGAATGACCGTGGCAACGATGACAGAGGCGGGAGTGATGAGGAGGCGGATGTCGGCGGCTTGCCCGTTCTTGGCGATCGCGCTGTAGAAGGTGATGCGGCCCACCAGAACCGAGACCAGATAGGCGAGGCCGACGCCGCCGATGCCGCCGATGCCGGTGATGGCCAGCGCCTCAGCCAGGAACTGAACGAGGATGTGTCGCTTGCGCGCGCCGAGAGCTTTCTCGACGCCGATCTCGCGAGTGCGCTGCTGCACTGAGACGAGCATGATGTTCATGAGGCCGATGCCGGCGATGCCCAGGGTGAGCGCACCGACAAGCGAGAGCAGCACCTGGAGAGCGATGGAGAGAATCTCGAACTGGTGCAATTGCGTCCTGAGATTGGCGACGTGCAAGGCATCGTGGTCGCTGGGGCGGAAGTGGTGGGCGGCGCCGAGGGTCTCGCGGATGGTCTTCTCGATTTTCTGGTAGTCGCCGCGATAGCCGATCCAGACACCGTCGAGGTAGGTCGTGTCTTTGAGGTCGCTCATGGTGTTGAAGGG